>Ga0193750_1000143_pt1 | contig 20949 bp, 20 predicted proteins | sample L1c1metaG_FD_160569 | JGI IMG/M metagenome (GOLD analysis project Ga0193750, IMG submission 160569) | Soil microbial communities from a riparian zone of the East river system, Colorado, United States - L1c1 | ecosystem: Environmental > Terrestrial > Soil > Riparian zone | place: USA: East River... | reverse complement strand
ATCGACCAGGAGGAGCAGGCGCTAAAAATCGTCGATCTCATCCGGGAACATTTTCCGCAGCTGCGGATCCTCGCGCGCGCCACCAGCCGGCAGCATGCTTACGAGTTGCTGCGCCGCGGCGTGCAGGACGTTTACCGCGAGACTTTCGAAAGCGCAGTTCATCTGAGTGTGGACGCGCTGGTCGCGCTCGGCCTGCCCAAACACCGCGCCCAGCGCGCCGCCCAACTCTTTCGCGAACACGAGGACGCTTCTGTCCGCGAGATGGCGCAATTGGATACCGAGGATATGAAAGGCTATGTGTCCATGGCCCGTCTCCACATCGCAAACCTGGAGAACGCCCTGGCCTCGGATAAGGACGTGTTTCAGCGTAGGGCGAACGCCGCGCGCGACGCTGGGGCAGATGCGAGTGCCTCCTGACGCGCTAGTTACTCCTTTTTAGTGATTGATGATCAGAGATCAGAGGTCGGAGGGCAGACGAGGCACCCTCTCGCAGTTATCGGTTATCGAATTGTAGGGCAGGCGTGTCGCCTGCCGATCCATGGAATGGCAAGCGGGAGCGCTTGCCCTACAAAACTCGCTCGTTGCCCACACTCACTCACTGCTTTCCTCGTAGCTTTACCTTCTATGTCGCTCATCCCATTCGCTCCATTAACCGAGATCGCTTGGGAGCGGTAGGGCGACGACACGTAGCGGAGTTCGCAGGTTGGTGCAGATTGAGCCCATGTCGATGCCAATTCAGAGTCTTTACATTGGGATGGAGGTGCGCCACCCGCAATACGGCGTCGGAGTGGTGAAAGCGCTCACCGAGCTCACCGCCGATATCTCCTTCGATAATGAGCGACGGACGATCGCTCCCGCGTCGAGCGAACTCACCCCGGCAGAACCTACGGCAGCGGTGTCGGAACTGCAGGTGCCTCTGAGCAATTTCATCCGCGAAACTGTGCACGCGGTCGTGGAGGCGCTCGGGCTGGAGAAAGATGAGACGATCGTGCAAGGTATCGCGAATCGGTGGCAAAACGGCACGCTCGTGCTGCGTCCGGCGGATGCGTCAGTGCAGGCGAAGGAAGTGCCGCTGGAGACGTTTTTTCACAAGATCGTTATGATCCGCAATAACCTGCGCGTGCTCGAGCAGAAGGTGAACGCGAGCGATAAACTGAGTGATGCAGATAAGGTCGAGCTCCAGCAATACATTACTCGGTGCTATGGCTCGCTGACCACGTTCAATATTCTGTTCAAAAACAAAGAGGATCAATTTTCCTCTGGCCCCTAGCCAGCGCCCCAACTCGCGAGCCTACCGTAAGTAAGGGTCTGGCGTCAGTCCTCACGATTACTTGGAAGCTAGGAGCTCGGAGCAGGGAGCGATAATCAGATTACAAGACTACGGACCACAGACTACGGACCGTGTGAAATCGCGAACCGTGAATCGTTCCGCCTACGTGAAGACTACGGCGCGACAGGTGAAGCGTTGAACAGTTGAAGAGTTGAACCGGGTATCGAGAATCTGATTTACTTACGGCGTGTTCACTCTGCTATTTCGATTTAGCTTGATCTGCACGGCGGCCGCTCTTGGTGGCACATCTGCTCTAAGCGCAGCGCCGTCTCAGCCCGCTGGTTCAACGCCGTTGCAAGCGGTGCGATTTCGTGACGTCACCTTGCATTACGTGGCGGTCGGCCACGGCGAGCCTGTCGTGATGGTGCACGGCGGTCTGGAAGATTATCGCGCCTGGAGTGCCCAACTCGCACCTCTTGCATCTCATTACCGCGCTGTTGCCTACAGCCGGCGTTACAATTTCCCGAACCGCAACGAATCTCAACCATCCTATTCGGCGCAGGTGGACGCGGATGATCTGGCAATGTTGATCGGAAAACTTCACCTCGGGCGTGTGCATTTGGTTGGCCATTCATACGGCGGGCTGGCCGCGCTCCTGTTTGCCACGGAACATCCCGAGCTAGTGCGGAGCCTGACGCTTTCCGAACCGCCGGTGTTTCCGTGGGTAGAGCAGCAGCCCGGCGGCGCGGCTCTGGTGCGAGATTTCTTTCAGCGCTGCTGGTTGCCGCTCAAGGGAGCACTTGCTCGACACGAGCGGGAGGAAGCTCTCGCGATAGCGACGAAATACTTCACCGCAAACTCCGTCTTGCCGCCCGCGGCGCGCGAGGCCCTCGAACCTAACCTGAAAGAGTGGGAAGTCTTGACGACTTCAGACATGCCGTTCCCGGTGCCGTCCACGAAGCTGATCAAAGAATTCCATGCTCCGGTGTTGCTTCTCACCGGCGATCACACTTTGCCAGTCCTGCAGCGGTGTGTCGATGCCGTAACTGCGCGGTTCCCAGAAAGCGAGCGAGTACTTATCAGGAATGCGACCCATGATATGTGGAGTGAAAGACCCCAGGAGTGTGGCGTTGCGCTCCGAAAATTCCTGCGTAAAAACAGCCGAGCGCCTGGATTGAAGTTTTGATCAGAGATCAGACGAGGCAAAACCTCGCAGTTATCAGTGACGAGGCGTAGCCTCGAGGTGTCAGTTATCTGTTATCAGCTAACAGGAAGCTCTAAGTTTCAAGCGGCGCGGGTAGACGCCGAGGTCCGAAAGGCCAGCGAATAATGTACGTTAAAATTTGTGGAATAAGACGGCAGGAAGATGCCTTGATAGCTGCTGAGCTCGGTGCTGATGCTATCGGCCTCCTGGTCGGTCAAAAACATAACAGCCCGGACTTTGTTTCTGCTACTGTTGCGAGCGAAATTGCTCGCGCGTTGCCGCCGTCGGTGGAAGCAGTGCTGGTAACCCATGTAGAAGACGTCGATGAACTTGAGCGGCTGCTGCAGGAGAGCGAAATTACGACCATTCAGCTTCACAGCGAAATAGATCCCAACTCTGTGGAACGTTTGCGGCACCGGCTTCCCCACCTGAAGATATTCAAATCCGTTTCTGTTATTTCTGCCGACAGTGTCGGCTATCCTGAAGCCTTCAAGAAGTTGGTGGACGGTTTCGTTCTCGACAGCATCAACCTGGCAACTAATCAAGTCGGAGGCACCGGAAAGACACACGATTGGTCGGTCAGCCGGCAAATTGTCATGCGCTACCCTAAAGTTCCGATCATCCTCGCTGGCGGTCTGAATTCTGAAAATGTCCGATTCGCGATCGAATACGTGCGTCCGTTTGGGGTTGACGTGAACTCAGGAACGAAGGCAGCTGACGGATTCAAGGATCCTCGGAAAATGGAAGCCTTCATCGTACAAGCGAAACACGAGCAAAGCTCGTGAGTGAAGAGCAGGGAGCAGAATTGTAGGGCAGGCGCGTCGCCTGCCGATCCATGAAATGGCAAGCGGGAGCGCTTGCCCTACAGATCCGTTATCAGACATCAGAGATCACAAGTTCGCCACGGCGAATGGAGCCGCAGGGATGCGAGCGACATAGATGGGCAGAGCCGCGAGGCCGAATGAGCGGGAGCGAATGAGTCAATCCACCCTTTGGCGGATCGGAGATCGGTGATTATATGGAAGTCCGAGGCAAAGCCTCGCAGTTATCAGTTAATAGTTAACTGGACGTTTTAAGGCAACGGCGGTGATGGCTTCCACCTAGTAAGGGAGCCAGGACAAGGATAAAGAAAGGGAACGGATCCGGCGAGACTATCGATGCGGCAGATCATCCAGAACTCGCAGCACGAGAGAACGAAGAATAATTAGTAAGCTCATAAAATTCTTTCCCTACAATTTGGGCTCATTTCAGTGTCCCCGCCATCGCGCCAGCCAATACAAACATCGACCAGAAGACGGTGAGGACGATTACTCCGAAAGTAATCAACTCGGACAAATAGTCGGGCTGCGCTCGGTAGGCGTATCGATCGGTGATGAAACGGCGGACGCGCATCAGCGTGGGTGTTGTGTTTTTCATGGTTTCAACGCTCCTTTATGAGGTCACTGAAATTGAGAACCATTTGCACCCGTTCGCTACGGTTCAAAAGTAACGGCGCTGTCACCTTCCGCCGAACCGATTACATTGTGTTGGGATGGGCCCCTTTAAAGCCCGGAAGGGATTTCGTGTGAATATTTCGGGGCGCAACAGCGTCTCTTGTTTCAACTCATGCTACACCTGAATATGAAAATGAAATTTTCCACCGTTGCGCTGGCGGCGATGCTCTTTGTAGGGCTTTCGCTGACCTCTTCTTTTGCACAAGTCGGCATATCGATCGGGATCGCTCCACCCCCGATACCGATATATGAGCAACCCTACGCGCCAGCCGAAGGCTATATTTGGACCCCGGGCTACTGGGCCTACGATTCCGGTTATTACTGGGTCCCTGGCGTCTGGGTCCCTCCGCCGCGAATCGGATTCCTGTGGACCCCGGGATACTGGGGCTACAACGGCGGCAATTATTTCTTCAACGAGGGTTACTGGGGCCCGACGGTCGGGTTCTACGGCGGGATCAATTACGGCAATGCGTTCCGTTATAATACGGCCGTGACCCGCGTGAACAAAAGTGTGATTCACAACACATACTTCAACAAACAAGTCGTCAACAACAACCGCAGCCGCGCCAGCTTTAACGGCCCTGGCGGCACAACAGCCAAGCCCACCGCGAAGGAACAAGCCGCAGCGAAGGCCGAGCACATTCCAGCTACTTCGCCCCAGCAGTCACGCGTCGAGGCGGCGAAGAACAATCCGGATTTGCATGCTGCCAATAATAACGGGAAGCCTAAATCGGAAGCGATCGAGGCACTCGACCGCAACAACGAAGCGCAAGCTGGTGTCGGGAAGGCGAACGGCAAAGCCGGCACGGAAGCAGCTAACGGGAACTCTGCATTCGGCCACAAGCAGGGCGATGCGGCGACCCGCACAACGGGCTCACAAAACAACGCCTACGGCAAGGCAGAGTCAGCTAACGCACATGCTTCACACGCGAAAAAGGCGACGCTGAGTAACGGTGACACAGCGCATACGAAATCCAAGAGTCATGTGAGCAATGCGGCGACTGTTCACCATACTTCACAACGTCCGCAAATAGTGTCGCATCAGCCGAAGGGCGCGCCGACTCACACCAAGGCGCAAGCCGCGCAGCCCAACAAGAAGAAGAAGTCCGAGAACGAAGGCCCAGGCGGCGGGCATTAGGGAGCCTGGAGCAGGAATCAAAGGTCAGCGGTGCTTCCAGCTCGGAGAGAGATCAGAAGGGTCGAAGACATCCCAGCCGCATCCCCCTGACTTGAAGTCGTGATTGCGAAGCAAGAGTCGGAAACCGACGGAGTGTATAAAAATTGATCAGTCGAAGCTTTTTCAGCCTATATATATAGGAGCTGACTTTTGGGTCCTGAGTGCCAGGAATCGCAATTTATGCGTAACCCGTTGGTGTTGTGAGCCCACTCGGGTAATAATGGTTACGATTCGAGGGCGTCCGGGGAACTCAAATGTTGCGATTCTATTATAAATACCATAAACTGTACGCATGATGATTTACCAACGCGAACCGGTTTTCACTATTGGCCAGGCGCCGTTCGTCGCCGGAGCAATTTATGTTCGCAACCAGGTACGAGTGCTTAAACAGCGTGAGAAGGCTAAGAGACGGAAGGCATTTGTTGCGCGCATTCCTTTGCTGCGCATCGGTCCCAGCCGGATTGGCCTGAGGCGCCTCCTAGCTCCCACACGCTCACCCGCGACCGCTAGCGCTTAACAAAACGGACGGGTGCGGCGATAATATTATCTGGAATCGAGCAGGTTCGAATCTCGTTTCCAGAAAAAGAGCAAATAACACATCGCGAACCAAAACAACCAGACAGAAAGATTGAACGTGATCCGTGTGATGAGCGCGAGCCAGGAATCGTAAACAGCAAGATAGCGCACGATCGGTTGTGACAGATGTTCGACCGGCAGAGCGTGCAACGTTTCAATCACGCCTTCTTTTATATTCGCTTCGACCAACATTTCCCCCAGAAGCACCATCATCCCTACGCTTTAGGCGAAGGAGGTGAATATCTTGAGCGTGAGTTTCGCGCGATGCAAAAAGTAGTAGATCGCTACTACCAGGCCGAAATTGATGGTGATCATTTGCGCAAACCACGTGACCTGGTGTTCTGTGGTCGACCGCGCAAGATTTAGCAAGTCGAGTTCCGACACGGGGAAGCTTCGCGGTTATTGGTTATCGGTTATCGGAGGGGGAAGGGTACAACGTGAATCGTGAATCGAGGATCGAGAATCGTCAATCGGGGAAGGGATGAAGCGTGAATTCGGAGGGACGAGGTTCTGCTCGTCTGAGGACCTGCGGAAGCAGGTCCCTCCGTATCGAATCCGCGCTCGGGGTAACCCTTAGTCGCCGATCCAGCTCAATCGCGTGCCATATTGGCTGTTCCGTGATCGTGCTGGTAGGCGCGCAAGGCATAGTGCGTCCGAGATCCCATTACTCCGTCGATTGGACCACGATAGTAACCGGCCCGAGATAATTGTCGCTGCAGACGGGCAACGCCTGATCGACTTCCGTTGGAGCGATCGCCAGAGTAATAACTGCTGCGGTAGACGCCATTGCCGTAGTAGCTGTTACCGTAATAACCATTACCGTAGTAGCTGTTGCCATAGTAGCCGTTGCCATATCCGTAGTATCCCGACCCATACCCGTAACCGTAGGGAGCATAGCCATAGCCGTAAGGGTAATATCCATAGCCATACGGATAGCCGAAGAAGGGAAAGCCAAAGCCGCCGATGAAAACGAAATCATTAAAGTGATCGTGGTGGTGATGCCAACTGCCGCCCCAGTTGCCGCCATTCCAATGGCCGCCATTCGAGACGACTGTTCCGCCGCGAACGAAATGGCTTCCAGCCGGCGCGAAATTACCGTGGTGTGTCCCGGCCATGGCGATCGACGTTGCCAGCATCACAACAATAAAGCAGACGAGGAATGATTTTGTATTCATAGGGCTTGCAAAGGGTTCACAAAATTAAATACCGTAAATTGATAAAAGTTGTGACATTTTAGGGCGCGGATGTCGAGATGATTTGCTAAAGCGATGAAGCGGTGCGCTCGGCCGCTATCCGTTATCAGTTATCAGTGTCGGGGAGGGTGAAGGTTTACAACGTGAATCGAGAAGGGAAGGAGCTGTCATAAACCCTTCAGGTTTGAGAACTAGGACAAACGTGAATGGAAGTTCGTGAATGCGAGGGCGCGATCGATCCGAATAGGACTGGCATAACACGCGAGGGCACATGCGTTCCCGCCGGAGAGAATTTTTTTGTTTGACTTCGAACAAGCAAGGCGGCAAAAGTGCCAGCGGAGCCTGGAGGAGCAATTCTATGAAGAGATTACTTTCATTTGTCATCGCGATCGAAGTCTTAGGTTTGATCACAGCATGCCAAACGACGTCAACTGATGCGAATACGGCGTCTCAGAAGGAGACGCTGCTCGTACAAGCAGGGTTCAAATGGAAGACGGTAACTACGCCCAAACAGCAGGAACGCGTAAGCGCATTGCCTGAAGGCAAGGTTTCAGCGGTTAAATTCAAGGGACGAACATATTACGTGTATCCCACCGCGACCAAAGACCGGATCCTGGTTGGCAACCAGGCGCAGTTCAACGCCTACAAACAGTCCCTTCAAACGCAGCGTAATCAGTTGACCGGTCCCGTGTTCGAGGAGGAGATACACGGACCTCATCCGATCCAAGTCCAGGAGTTCGACGGGTTTGGTCCGCTGGGAGAGTGAGCGAGGCAGAGCGTCGCGAGGCCGGAAGTCAGAGGCCAGCAGCGCCTTCACTACGCAACGGCGTGGCCGGCGAATGACGAACTCACGTTCGTCCTCGTGCTCGTGCTCATAATCGTAATCGAGTCTCAGGAAAAAGGGCAGAAGTTCGCCACGTTGAAGCGTTAAAGCGATGAAGCGTTACATCGACAATCGTTGAAACGATGAAGGGTTGAAGCGAGGATCGGGAATTGGGCAAGAGTTCCGCACAACCTAAAGCCTCGCAGTTGTCGGTTATCTGTTAACTGCAGGGTCTCGCGTTAGGCAATGGCAGGCCCCTTGCTTGATACATTCAGCGAGAAGCAGGAAAAGAGGCCGCGCCGATTCAACTTTACGCGTCGGGTCATTGAACGATTGGTCGAAATAAGTCAGAATTCTCCAAGACAAATGCGAAACGCCTTTAGCAAAATCTTGCTCATCCTGCTTGTCGGAGAGGTATCCTTCGGTTTGTCCGTCGCGCAAGCCGGGCCGCTTGATTTCTTTCGAAGGATTCGCGACTCCATCGCTCATCCACGCCATCATCGGCGAACGGTTACCAAGGCTCAATCGAAGGGGGATAACGGCACCACCGTCAAACGAAACGACGTCAGGCCACCGGAACTAAAAGAACCGGAAGCAACCGAGACACCGGAACCCGTGACTACTCGAACCGCGTCCAGTGTGCCCGCGCAACGGACGCGAACAGATCTCCCCTATGGAGTTCCGGTGCCAAACAAACCTGGATTCGTGATTAGTCCCTATTCGCCCAACGCCGGTTATGTCGATATTCGCGGCTTCCCCACCGGAGCCGAAGTCAAAGATCCCTATACTGGCAAAGTCTTCATCACCCCCTGAAGAAGGAGCATGGAGGAGGGAGCGCGGAGCAAAGCTCCTTCCGATTTAGCTGGTGATTTCGCGAGGCAACTGAACATGGAACGGGATAAAGAAAACAAGCGAGGCCATGACAAAGGCTTGCTGGCACTCGCTTTGTTCAAGTGGTTTAAAGGTCTCGTTTTGCTCTTGGTCGGAGTGGGTTTCCTTAAGCTGTTGCACCATGACATCGAGACAGAGCTCCAAGCTTTAGTGGACGCGCTGCGGGTTGATCCTGATAACCGTTATCTAGGCGCGCTCTTAGCAAAACTGAGTCTACTCGACGATAAGAAGATCGAAGTCCTGAGCGGATTGACGTTCGCTTACAGCGCCTTGTTCCTCGTGGAAGGCACTGGCTTGTTCTTTGAGAAGCGATGGGCTGAGTATCTCACCAACGTTGCTACCGTTTCATTTATTCCGGTGGAAATTTATGAATTGCTCAAAGCCCCGTCTCTCCTGAAGTGCGCTGCGTTGGTGATCAATGTGGCAATCGCTATTTTCCTAATAGTAAAGGTGCGCGCGTCAAAACGGGGCAGAGCCTCGTAGTTATCAGTTATCTGTTAATAGTTAATAGTTAATTGGCGGGTCTCACGTTCGCCCCAAATGCCGAAATCACGGCTGACTTGAAAACCTGAGCGTTTATCCGCGGAAAACTCGCTTCACCGCCCGAATAATACCGCCAGCGATGTCGCTGCGATCGCCGAAATCATGCTCGTAATCGCGATCGTAATCGTAATCGAGTCTAGAACCAGAGATTCGCCACGGCGAATCCGTCCGTTGGCGGATCACAGATCAGAGGTCAGCGATAACGCGAGTCAGGGTCTCGGGCTTTTGACGAGCTTGGCGGTCGTGGTGTGCGTTATAGTCGGGATACCACCCATTCCAGTTACGGTAAAGATATAGGTTCCCTTGGACACGCTGGAAGGTACAGTCACGCTCAATGTCGAGGATGAAGCGGCAGGATTAGGACTGAAAGTGCCGCTGGCACCCGATGGCAGACCAGTAACGGAAAGAGTCACGGATGAATTGAATGTTCCTGACGGCGTGATGGTGACGGTATAGGAAGCTGTTCCTCCTCCGCGATTCACCGTCACTGACGTGGGAGTTATCGCGAGCGCGAAATCAGGCGCCGGTGTTAGGGTCGGAGTGGGAGTAGGAGTAGGAGTAGGAGTAGGAGTAGGAGTAGGAGTAGGGGTCGGAGTAGGGGTTGGGGTCGGAGTGGGTGTCGGCGTCGGACTGGCGGATGCTACTTTGAAACTGCCAATGCGCGTGCGCCAGTTGAAGCTGGCGTTACTAGCATAATACTCGTTAGTGTACCAGAAGGTGGCGTCATCCACTGGATCAACCACGAGGGCGGAGTAATCTCCCCAACGATTGCCGGTGCCGCTCTGACTGCCGGCTCCATCGTAAAGATGCGCTTCACCTTGCCCGAGCGTATTCAAGGGATCAGTCGCCAAGCGCGCGGCATAGCGGATCTGGGGGTGAATGCCGGAGCTGGAGGCGCTGAAGCCAATTGCGATGTTACCCTGCCCGTCCATCGCTGCACTTCCCATCCAGCGCCAGATCGAATCAGGTTGATAAGTGCTCTCCTGGTAAACACTGACTGGTCCAGCAGTAACATTGCGCAACTCGAACCAGCGCACGCCCGCGACGCCATTTGCACTGACGGTGTAATTTCCAACGACCGACTCGTGGTCGCCGAAATTCCGATAGGCCAGGCGGAACATTAAACGGTCGCCGATGCCATCGAGGTAGCTGGAGGAGGTAACACCAGTCTGCGGTACGCACGCGCGAGTAGTAGGACAAAGAGAGGTATAGCCCGCTGCGGGCGGATTAGCGAAAGTAGTAAAGGCGGAGTTTGCCGGCGTGGCGAAGTCCGCGTGGAAATGATAGGTGGTATAGTTCGGATTAATCGACTGGCCGGGGAAACCCACAAATGTGGCCGGAGCACCGCCCGGAGGTAACGTTGGACCATCAAGGTCGGCGGGTAGGAAAGGATCGACCGAGCTCCCCAAAGGTCCAACTGGACTAATGAATGAGGCTGGCAGACCAGCGAGCATCTTTGACCGATCAAAGGCAAAAGCCTGAGGGCCGAGGTAGGATGTGCCGGACGAATTGAACACATTCATGCTCATGTAGTATCCGTCGGGCCAAACGCTCAGGTGCGGGTAATCGTAAAAATTTGAACCTAGATGAAAGCCATAGCGATAGTAGCTGCCAGTGGCATCGCCCGTGGTGGAAACAGCGACGCATTCATCAGTGATCGGGCCGTTACTGGTGGCCTTGGCAAATTGAGTGACGACCCATCGATCGGCCAGGTGGTCGTAAAGAACAACCGGATCGCCATTGCCACCAGTCTCGCAGGCGCCACCGAAACCGGTCCAAATGGACGAGATACTATTAGGTCCCAGGAGGGAGTTGCCGGTGGTTTTATCGAATACCTGGTAGCCTTCGTTAACGATTTGGACGTATTGTGTTTTTCCGATCGCGCCGTTGGTATCGGGCGGCGCGCAATTGCAACCGACGCCGGGGAAGGGGATGCCGTCGAAGTTATTCAGGGTAGCCGCGATGTTAGGGGCGACCACACTTAGAGTGGAACTGGCGGCAGCGTGATGGTTTTGAATGACCGGGTCAGCTTCGTCTCGGTGCCGGTAAGGAATTTTCGGGTTTTCGTTGGCCTCGTGCTCCTCTTTTCGATCGGCCTCACTCCACGAAGGCAGTTCTCGAAGCGGGGGTGAGACGTCATTTCGATAGGAAGAGCCATACTTATTGCCGTTGGCTTCGCCGGTCGGACTTTGCGCGGAAAGAGGGGAGCGAGCGGTCAAACTCATCAACGCCAGAACAAAGCCGGCGGAAAAAAGAACGAATCCAAGGAGGAAGCGATAGTTAAAGAACCCAGATCGAGAATTGGAATATTTCTTCATGAAGGTGGAATGCGATGTTGGAGTGCGATGAAATCGCCCGCGATTTATTGCGATAATACACAAATCAAACGCGCGTTACAATCATTTTTTACGGTGAACGCATAACAGCGCCGGGCCTCAATGAGAAGCTCGGAGCAGGGAGCGGCGTTGGACTACATGACGACAAGAGCACGAGGCGATGGGACAGCGAGAATCGTGAATCGTTGAAGCGACGAAGCGCTGTCGTCTACTTTGCAAGAACTCGTCGGATTAATGCCGGAATTTCCGAAAGGCTGCCAAGCATGTAATCCGCTTCTTTCTTGTAATCATTGGGATCTACGAAGCGGGTGTCGGGTATGGCGGCGACGCGCATCTTTGCGGCTTTGGCGGCGGCAATGCCGGAAAGAGCGTCTTCAATGACGAGGCAGGCGTCCACGCCAATGCCGAGCTTTTCCGCCGCGCGCAGGTAGATGTCGGGATGCGGTTTGCCGTGTTCGACTTCCTCGCCGGTAACAACGACTTCTAGAAACGTCGTCAGTTCGTGTCGAGCGAGAAATGGGCGCGCCGACGCGCTGACCGAGCTTGTGGCGACGGCGAGGTGCAGGCTCATCTGTCGCAGTTCTTGCAGGACTAGTTTTGTCGAAGGGAAAACATCTATTCGGTGGGCAAAGAAGTAGGCCGCGATCTCCCCCCGCCGTCGCATCATTTCGTCGGTCGGCACAGAGAGTCCAAACGTCTTTTTGTAAAACTCGACGGCGAGCCGGTAACTCACGCCCAGAACGTTTCGGTGGTATTCGCCGCGATAGGTAACGCCGTATTCGGCAAGCAACTTCGCGTCAATCTCGTTCCACCACGGCTCGGAGTCGGCGAGAACGCCGTCCAGATCGAAGATTACAGCGCGAAACGGTTGCGACATATAGGGGGATTATAGCAGGGAGCAAGGAGCAAGGAGTAAGGTAGCTAAAACTTTCTTGACGCGGCGACCCGCGCTAGTTGGAATAGGCTCCATGAAGTCTTCAAGTCATTTCGGGATCGGAGCCTTTGCGGCGACTGCCGTCTTTGTCCTATCGCTGGCCACGGCCAGCGCTGCGACGACGAAAGTCATCTTTAGCTTTGGAGAGGATGAGGGCGAATACGCCGACACCGATTTGGAGACGGACGGCGCCGGTAACATTTATGGCACGACGGTGCTCGGCGGAGATTTTGGAGGTGGCACCGTTTTTCGGCTCAGCCCCACCGCTAATGGCTGGGTTCACACCGTGCTCTATAGCTTCACGGGTGGTGCTGATGGAGGCGAGCCGTACAAAGGAGTCTCACTCGATGGCGAAGGTAACTTGTATGGCACGGCAGTTACCGGAGGGTCAGGTAGCTGTGAAGGCGGTTGTGGCGTGGTTTACAAGCTAACGAACTCCGGGGGAATCTGGACCCAGACGGTGATTCATGCGTTCACCGGCGGAGACGATGGTTCTGGACCAGGCGCAAGGGTGACAGTGGATCAGCGCGGCAACGTTTATGGAATGGCCCCGACCGGTGGCGCGTACGGTTTAGGCACAATTTACAAAATCCATCAGGGACAAAGTGGAGCCTGGACTTTCAAGGTGATTCACACTTTTACGGGCGCCGCGGACGGATCCACAGGCTCGGCTGGAAGGATGATTATTCGCAATGGTCACCTCTATGGAGCAGCTACTAGCGGCGGCACGTATGGAAGTGGAGTTGTTTTCGAGCTGACGCCCAGAGGCGGAGCGTGGAATTTCAAGACGATTTATTCTTTCAAGGGCCAACCGGACGGGAGTTTTCCCTATGGAGCGCTTCTCTTCGATGCTGCGGGTAATATCTACGGAACTACTTATTACGGCGGGGCACATAATATCGGCGCAGTTTACAAACTGTCACGTCAGCCTGTCGGCGAATGGCAGGAGAAGGTACTCTATAGCTTCCGATTGGGCGGCGACGGCAATAGCCCTATCAGCAATCTTGTTTTTGACGGGACTGGCAGTCTTTACGGGACGACGAGCGAGGGTGGTTTGGGCAGTGGCACCATCTTTAAGCTAAGTCCCGTTAGCAGCGATCAGTGGACCGAGAGTGTTGTTCATCGCTTCCGAGGCCCTCCAGATGGCGCGTTTGCCTATAACGGGTTGGTCGTCGATCGGTTTGGAAACTTTTACGGCGCCACTGTTCATGGGGGCGATAACGACGACGGATCCATCTACAAATTCACGCCGTAAGTGCCCAGAGGGCAATCGAAAGCTGAAACGCTGAATCAGCGAGGCCAGGGCAAGGGAATCAGGTGTCGCAGGACAGAGGTCGAACTCGGCTACGCGGTTTCCACCGCGGCCTGGGCTCTTTGCACCATCGCTACGGCAGCCATCAGCACGATTCCGGCAATGACCTGGTGCCAATGTAAAGCCGCATGGAAGAATCCCCAGGTGATGCAAACGGCGGCGAGCGTTTGCATCATTTCGAAGTAACCGGCGGTGGACGCGCGGGTCAGCCGCAATCCTTCGAAGTAAATCAGAAGTGGGATGGCGCCGGAGATCGAGGCGAGGAGAAGAAGTGCGACGATGGCTGTGGTGATGTGCGCTTGCGCGGCTGGCGGCCAAAGGGAAACGCGATTCAGTTTTCCGTAAATCAAAAGTATGAACGTCATGCAGATCAGTCCGACCACGATGCGCATACTGGCAGCGAGGCGCAATGGCATTCCGATCATCGTGCCGCGACCGGCCACAGTGGAGAGTCCCCAGAATAACGCGCAGACCAGCGCGTAACCGGTTCCCAGGTTCAATCCCGCTTTCTCAAAAGATTCTCCGATGAGCGTGGGATGCTCGACTGACAAAAAGATTCCTGCCAGAATAGCGATGCCCGCGTAAAGAAAGAAGCGCGGCGTCAACCGATCGCCAAAAAGGAAGAACGCGCCGAGGGTGGAGATGAACGGTTGAATGTTCAGGATCACATTGACGACGGTGGGGTTTCCGTACTTCAGCGCCAAAGTAAAAAAAACAGTGCCGACGGCCGAGCCGGCGAATCCAGAGAAGATGAGATAACCCCAGGTAGGCGCGTCGATTTTTGGCAAGTCCGCGAGCCTTGAAAGCAAAAGCGGCAACAGCATGAGCAGAATCAGGGCGTGTTCCCAAAACACGATCACCTGAGCATCGAAAAGTTGGTTGAGCGGGATGCGCCACGCACTTTCGGTCCCCCACAAGGCCGCGCCGAGCCCGACAAGCCACGGGCCGTAGTTTGTGCGGCGCGTTGCGTCGTTCTTTTTCACGGGCTCGTCTTATCGCTGGCGCAGGCGCGGGTCAATGTCGCGGCTGTGGCGCGTTGAACGGTGGGAGAGTTAAAGGATGAAGCAGACGTCAGATCGAAGAACTTATGCTTATGCTCATGCTCGTGCTCGTAATCGAGTCAGAGATCAGCGGCCGCGCCGGCATCCATACTCGATGTTTGCTTAGTTCCTTCCTTCTTTCGCATCATCAGCATCATCGCCAAGATAGCGATCGCGATCGGCACGCTCACATTCAACCGCAGCGTACCGGTGAATGCCGCGACGAAGGATTCGTGAAATGCCTGACGCACTTGTTCCACCTGGCTCGCGATTAGGCCGTTGTCGATCCGGCTGATTCGTTCGGCCGCACCCGGCTGCTCCAAAAGTTTTTGTTGGGCAAATGACAATGGGGTTTCGGATAATCTGAAAACCAGCTGGCGGCGAAAGATCGCGCTGTGAAGTGCACTGGCGGCGGAGACTCCTATTGCGCCTCCGGCAAACCGAAACATGTAAATCATTCCCGTAGCCTGGCCGGAGCGGTCTGCGGAAATCGCGGCCAGGCCAGCGGTGTTCAGCAAAGTAAATCCGGGACCGACGCCAGCGGCAATGAGCAGAAACGGAACGACCATTCCAACATATCCGTAGGATGCAGGCATGAACGAAAGGATCGCCAGTCCCGAGGCCAGCAAGACGCAACTGCTGATCAACAGAGTCGTTAATGAAAACCGAGTCGTCAGGCGTCCGGACATGACTCCGGTTACGGCGAGGACGAGACTGAGCGGAGCCAGCGCGATCCCCGCTGTCAATGCGTTGTAGCCGAGCCGTTCCTGCAAATAAACCGCCGTGATGAATAAAAAAAGAAAGAATACGAATCCAAGAAGAAAGCTCGCGACGCAGGAACAAAGAAAAGACGGTAACCGAAGAAGTTTGCCGTCGAGGATGGCGTTGTCTGTGCGGCGTTCAACGAAGATCAAGATCACAAACAAGATCAACGAAAGAGCGATCAAGCCGAGCCCCACCACCTGATCCTTATCAGGACTTTGGGCGGCATTAAGGCCGAGGAGCAAACTCGTCAACGCTGCCGCCAGAATGATCACACCGGCGATGTCAATGCGATGTGAAGCGTTCTCAGCGTGCGACTCTTGAATTGATCGTACGGAAACGATCATTATCACGGCGACTAGTGGCAGGTTCATAAGAAACACCCATCGCCAGCTCACCTCGGCCGTGAGAAAACCACCCAGGAGCGGCCCCATCGATTGAGCTACGCCCGATACGCCTACCAAGGTCCCGAGAGCAAGCGCGCGTTGCTCCCCTCCATAAGCGTTGGAGATGATCGCCATGCCCGCGGGAACCATCAGTGCTCCAGCAGCACCCTGTAAGACCCGCCCGATTACGAAGACCGAAAGTGTGGACGCGATTCCGCAGAGCAGCGATGCCACTGCAAACAGAATTGCGCCTGCAAGCAGGCAACGGCGACGTCCAAAGACATCAGCGACACGGCCGGCCGCGACAATCAGCGCGGCGAACGCCAGCATGTAACTGTTGAGTCCCCACTGCAGATCGGCCAAATCTGCGTGCAAATCCTTCCCCAATGTAACCAGCGCTACGTTGACCGTCGTGATATCGGCGTTCAGGATCGCGAACACCACAGCGATCTCGAGCAGAGCCAAGCGCGGGTTAGTTGGGTGCGAGGATGAAGAAAGCGTCACGGAATCGAAGAATCGTGAACAAACGGCAGACTCAGAGCCTAATGAGACAGTGCGCTGTTTACCTCCGGAATTACTTTGTCGTACAGCTGAAGGATTGCTGGCTCTTGCTGGTTTACGTCGATGAGATAGAGCACTATCGCACTGGCCATACCTTTGGGGTTGTCGATCGACATATTCGCCGGGGTAAAGGAAGAAGCGAGGAAACTGTTTTCCAAGGTCTGAAAGGCATTTTGCTGGGTGTAGACTTTAGAGATGTCGAACGCTAATTCCGGTTTGAGATAGGATAAGGCTTGTGTAGCCAGAGCGAGGTCCCATGCAGTGTGCTCGTATATGACAGGACGCACCCCTTGGAAATGGACTTCCTTACTAAAGCGCTCTTCAGTGGGCGACTCACTGCTCCGGAGAAATTGAATCAGCTCGCGCGCGAGAGTTTCGTGATACGCGCGGTTGCGTTGTGTGGCCTGGCGGTTCGCTTCCATTTCGCTGGCGAAATTGCGCAGGGCGGCCCTAGCCTGCGCGCGATGCTCGCGGTCTTCGTGCCAATTATTGGCCCACAAGGCGAGAAAGACGCCGACCGCTATCAGCACGACTTCGAAGATCAGGTTGAAGAATGATCGATGTCCGCCACGGAAGCTCATTGGCGGAAGCTTAAATACTGAAACGCTGATGCGCCTCTAATAAAGTTGCGGCGTGACAAGAACATCGGAAGGCTGAAATCGTCGGCGGTCAGAAGTCGGAGGGTGACCAAGCGACATGGCTGCTGCATCGCCGCGGAAAAGAAAAACGCTCCGCGCCTTGCGACGCGGAGCGTTGCTAAATCAACAGACTATTACTCTAGGCTGTGGCCTCGGCCGGGGCCTTCGACATCGACGATGTGCAGATATCTTCTGCGCCGGCATTCTTAAAGATTTCTTTCGCACGATCCTCTTCGTCGCCATCTTTCGCGTGAACCGCGATAAGATAGTTACCGCTCTTGAGTTTACCTTCGTAACGTTTGGCTTCGATCTCAGGGATTCCTAGCCCGATCAAGCCGCCGACGACTCCGCCGGTGGTTGCTCCGATGGCCGCGCCGCTAAGTGCAGCCATGATCGGTCCGGCCGCGATAAAGGGGCCGACGCCCGGGATAGCAAGCGCGCCGACACCGGCGAGCAGGCCGAGCACTCCACCTGTCACGCCACCCGTGGTGGCACCGGTGGTGGCGCCTTCAGGCGCCTTGGTGGCTTTGACATGGCCGATGTCGTGCTTGCCCTCGTTGTCGGGCAAGAGGACGGAGATTTCAGAGACCGGAAAGCCGGTTTCTTGCAAGTCCTCTACGATTTGTTCTGCTTGTGAGTGAGTTTTGACGATACTGAATACTGATGTTTTTGACATGTAGTTCCCTTATTCCTTTGTTTGGTTGCGTTATTCCGAAGCTTTCACTTCGAGTTGATTATCGATTTTTGCGTTGCCGGCCGCCGATTGGGCCAGCTCCGCGATTTTTGTTTTTTCCGCCTCGTTCTGCACGGGCCCGCGCAATGTGACGACTCCATCGGCGGTAATAATCTTCACGTTCTTGGCGGTGGCAGAGAGTGAATGATCCTGGACGATGGCACGACGAATTGTCGCAGTGATTTGTACATCCTCGGGGCTATTTGATTGATCGCCGGAAGTCCTTGTCTCGCCGGAACGGTCGCGCTGGTTCTTGCTGGTATTGTCTGCCGCTGGCGTGTCCTGCGCGAGCGCGGACAAGGTGAACAGCGAGAGGCAACATATAGATATAGTGATTTGTTTCATATTGAGTAACTGCTCCGCCGACGTGGCGGCATAGATGAAACGCAGCTGCCGATCTTAATGGTCTTACTTTTTACCGAAATTCCGGAAAACAATTACTGACTGAGTTTTCCGGGGTGACGTTTTGATCGGGAAGGCAGAGAGGAGGTCATTCGTCAATGGCAATAAGGAACCGACCTGCGTCGCAATGAAATAATGACATTGGTAAGCCTCTTTGAGGCTGCCAACGCGAAATAGCGTCGATGTTCGCCTTCTTCTCAAACCGTTTAGGCTGCCTGGGCTCGCTGTTCGTCTCGGTCATCGGCACAATCATTCTTCTGGCAATATTTCGCGGCTGCGGCCCGCATTGGTAAATTTGTTTGCGAGAGCAAAACGAGGACAGAAAACAACAAAGGCCGCGCGGACGTGCGACAGAGGATGCCGACGTTCAGCGCCCCCCTCGAAGGGCTGCGATTAAGATCCAGGACCCGTTAGGGGCGACGCTCCGACGGAGGCGGCGGTGGATCGGGTGTTTCTTTCCTTTGTGCCATCTCAAAATCCTGATCGGAATACGCACCGTAGTCGAGGTCGAAATCAGAGGTCGCTAAGACGGCAAACCGTTGCGCGCGACGAACATCATCTGTTCGCAAAAACGATCCAGCTCGCCAAGCGTGGTGTAGGTGTTGGGCGTGATCCGAAGCCCCTGAAACTCCTCGTGAATAATGGGGGTTACGAAGATGTGATGTTTGTCGAACAGATATTTGGCAACGGCTTCTGGATTGGTTCCTTCGATCTGAACATTGGCGATGGCGCACGATTGATTCGGGTCAAACGAAGTGTTGAAGCGAATCTTGGGCACATCCCTGAGGCGGTTCATCCAGTAACGGGACAAGTAACGCAACCGCGCTTCTTTGCGTTTGCCACCAATGGAGTTGTGAAACAGCAGCGCCTCGCCAATGGCCAGTTTTATCGCCGCCGAATGCGTGCCAATCTCTTCGAACTTGCGTATGTCCGATGCTTGTTTGGATTCTGCCGCCATCAACGGCCAGAGTTTTTCGATCTTATCGCGCTTCACGTAAAGCAAGCCGGTGCCTTTAGGAGCATGCAACCACTTATGCAGGCTGGTGCCGAAGTAATCGCAACCGAGATCCTTCTGTCTAAAATCAAACTGCGCGAAGGAATGCGCGCCGTCCACAATCGTCTCGATTCCTTTGGCGCGAGCCATCTCGCAGACAGCTTTCACGGGAGTGATCTGCCCCGTGATGTTGATCTGGTGCGCGATCAAAATCAGGCGCGTTTTGTCGGTAATTCCTTTTTCAAATGCCGCGGTAATTTCATTGAGGTTCTTTGGCGGAATCGGAATCGGAATTAGCTTTAGCTTCAGGCCTTCTCGCTTCTCACGCTGACGCAGCGTAGTTAGCATTCGCGGATAATCCTGGGTGGTAGTGAGAATTTCATCACCCGGCTTAAAGTCCATGCCCATTAAAAGAATCTCGAGTGACTCCGAAGCGTTACGCGTGATCGCAATCTCTTCGCGATCGCAACCGAACAGTTCCGCCAGACCGGTGCGAATTGTTTCCGATTGTGGCTCGAGGATTTGCCACATGGTATAGGCAGTGGCGTCTTCCTGTTCCCAGGTGTAACGCACCAGCGCTTCGGTCACGATCCGCGGGCTGGGTGAAACACCGCCATTGTTCAGGTTGATGATGCCACGCGTGACGGTGAAAGAATTTTGAATGATGGCCCAATAGTCTTCATCCATGGCCGCCTGCTCCGGAGTCAAATGCGCCACGCTCTGGGTCGCGGCTGCGACGGTTTTCACCAACGACGCGACCGCGGCAGAAGACAGCGCCGCCAGACCGAGGCTTTTGCCGGCGAGCGAAAGAAAGTCGCGTCGAGTACGTGCACGAAGCACGGAATTTGAAATCGTCACAAGATCGGAAGCAGCGTGATGAGGAGGTGCGTTCTAGTCAAGCAGGGAGCAGGAGGGAAAGAAGAAGATGATGGGTGAGAAGTGAAAGGTCGTAAACCGAAAGTTAGAGATCAGAGGTCATTGGAAACGACGGGAGAGGCGGGATAGGTTGCGACATTCCTGATTACCGAACATGACAGAATGGGATGCTGCCGAATATTCTCGCCGTTCATCGCTGCAGGAAGCGATGGCTCAGGAAGTACTCGCTTTACTCGATCTCAACGGTTCGGAACGGATTCTTGATGTCGGATGCGGCGACGGGAAGATCACAGCACAAATCGCTTCTCGCGCTTCGAAGGGCTCGGTCGTGGGCGTCGATCCATCGCGAGACATGATTAGCTTCGCCCGAAGCCACTTCGGTCCTGCGACGCTGCCCAACCTTCGTTTTGAGGTGGCGGACGCTCGCCGCCTTCCGTTCAAAAACGAGTTTGATCTCGTGGTTTCTTTCAATGCTCTGCATTGGATTCCGGTGCAACAGATTGCCCTTAGTTCCATACATTCCACCCTGGTATCGGGTGGCAAGGCGCAGCTTCGCCTGGTATCGAAAGGTGCACGCAAGAGCGTGGAGAGTGTAACCGAAGAGACACGTCGAACGTCAAGATGGAAGGTTTACTTCCAGGATTTTGAGGATCCTTACCTGCATCTGACACCGGAAGAGTATGCGGCCCTGGCCGAGCGCAGTGGCTTCCGTGTTCTACGTGTCTCTACCAAAGATCACTCGTGGGATTTCGGCTCCCGCATGGCATTTTCCGGTTTTTGCGCAGTTGGTTGCGTGGCATGGACG
>Ga0193750_1000142_pt1 | contig 21491 bp, 22 predicted proteins | sample L1c1metaG_FD_160569 | JGI IMG/M metagenome (GOLD analysis project Ga0193750, IMG submission 160569) | Soil microbial communities from a riparian zone of the East river system, Colorado, United States - L1c1 | ecosystem: Environmental > Terrestrial > Soil > Riparian zone | place: USA: East River... | reverse complement strand
TTCCGTTCCCTCGGAGATTGGGTGGCAACGCGTCGCGGCTTCAACCATGCGCAGAAGGCGCGCGTGGAAAATGCCGGCGTGCTCACTGCTTCCGGACTGATCGCAGGCGAAGCTATCCTTGGACTGGTGTGGGCCGGATTGCAGTTCGCCCCCGCCTGGGCCCGACCTCAGGTCTTTAGCAATCCATCGTATGTTGCCGGAATCGCCGTGATGATTGCTCTGGCCGTTCTGATGATCCGGCTCCCACTATCAAGTGCCGGCGACCCGAAAGAACCGGCACCACCGGTAGCCATGATGTGATCGCACGTGTGGCGCGGGCGCCCTCGCCCGCGTCCCCCGGCAAGGGCTTCACCCCGAAGTTGGACGTACAAAGAACGTTTCTCAGCCTTCCTTCGTGTAACTTCGTGTCCTTCGTGGTTTATTGTTTTATCCATGCCGGTTGCAGACAACATTGCTTTGGTCCGCGAACGAATCCATGCTGCTGCCAAACGGGCTGGACGCGATCCCGATGGGGTCACGCTGATGGCAGTCAGCAAGACGGTTCGGCCAGAAGTCATTCGTGCAGCTTACCTGGCGGGAGTGCGAGTATTCGGCGAAAATCGTGTCCAAGAATTTATCGAGAAGGTTGGCGCATTACGGGATTTATCAAATGCCGAGTGGCACTTGATCGGCCATTTGCAGACCAACAAGGCTGCCAAGGCGGCCGAGTTATTCGGCGCTGTAGACTCGATCGACTCTCTGCGGCTCGCCCAGAAACTCAACTCCGCCGCACAACAAGTAGGAAAAAAGCTCGGAGTGTTAATCGAGGTCAACGTTGGTGGCGAAAACGCTAAGACCGGTGTGGCGCCTGAATCCAAGGAGTTGGAAGAAATTCTCAAGGCTGCACCATTGTTAGGGCACCTTGAAATTAGCGGTTTGATGGCGATTCCACCGCTCACCGATGATCCGCAGGAAGCGCGACCTTATTTTCGGAAACTTCGCGACCTGCAAGAGGAGATCGGCAGGAGTCGGTTGCCCGGAGTCACCATGAACGTGCTCTCGATGGGGATGTCTCACGACTTTGAAATCGCCATTGAGGAAGGCTCCACGTGCGTACGGGTGGGGACGGCGATCTTTGGCGAACGAAAAATGGTTTAGCTGCGGCACAAGTCATGTCCAGCACGAAATGATTCCAATACAAAAAACTTCGACGGGCGCTACCTTCGCCGTCAAAGTGCACCCTCACGCCAAGAGAAATGCTATTACCGGCGAACTCGGCGACGCACTCAAGCTGTCGCTCACGGCGCCTGCGGTGGACGGCCTCGCCAACCGGGCCTGTATCGAATTCCTGGCAAATCTTTTGAAGGTTCCGCGTTCCTCCGTTACCATAGCGTCCGGCCAGACCAGTCGCACGAAGGTCATCCGCGTGGCAGGATTGGCTGCCGAGGAAGTCAGGAAGGCCCTGGTCACTTCGCCTTGATGCGGGCGAGGGCGCCCGCGCCACACGTTCCGAGAGAATTCAATGACCTTTTCCGAACGCCTGCAGGAGATTCGCACCGGCTTCGAACGTCCCTTCTGGGTCGCGAACATTACCGAGATCTTCGAGCGACTCTCCTATTACGGGGCCTTCGCTTCGCTTGCTCTTTACCTACAAGAACAACTGAATTTTTCCACTGAGCAGACCGGAACCTTGACCGGCATATTCGGTGGCATGGTCTGGTTTCTGGCCATCTTCGGCGGGGCTGCCGCCGACCGACTCGGCTTCCGCCGCGCTCTTTCCATAGCTTATTTAATCCTGGCAGTTGCATATTTCTTGATCGGGTCAATCGGAGCATCCTGGCTGGCTCCCGTGCGTAATGCCGTGCCCCTTGGGCTGTTCGTTGGCTTCATTCTTATCCTTCCCGCTCTCGGCGTCTCGCTGGTGAAACCTTGCGTGGTCGGCACTACCGCTCGCGCCTCCAAGGAAAACGTCCGCTCCATCGGCTACTCGATTTACTACACGATGGTCAACATCGGCGGCGCTGCGGGCCCTTATTTCGCTTCCTGGGCACATCGGCACCTGGGCGTGGAAAATGTTTACCGGGTTGCTGCCCTCAGTGTGTTCGCCATGTTCTTCGTGGTCCTATTCTTCTTTCGCGAACCGCGCAAAGTCGGCGACGCGCCTCCGCCTTCGATCGCGACCGTGGCGCGAAATTTCTGTGTAGTAGTAGGCAACTACCGCCTGGTCTTGCCCGTGTTGCTGGTTGCTTTGTTGCTGCGCATCGCCACGTGGCTCTATTCTTTTACCGTTGCCTGGTGGATCTGGTGCGGTTTGCTTCTCCTGGTGCTGGCAGGCATCAGCCGCTTCATGTGGTTCCTCGTAATTTTCACCGGGTACTGGATCGTCTTTTGGCAGCAATACATCAGTTTGCCCGGCTTCATCCATGGGTACGTTAACCCCAATGCTGACGTCGAGATCATTCTGGTGACTGACGGGCTAACGGTGATTTGTCTTACCCTCGCGGTAAATTTCCTGACGCGCAAGATTCCGGCCTTCCCAGCTGTCATTCTTGGAACTGTGATCACCTCGGTTTCATGGCTGATCCTCGCTTTCCGGCCCACGGTCTGGGGTGCGGTCCTTTCGTTGTTTGTCCTGGCCCTGGGAGAAATTATCCAGGCGCCGCGCTACTACGAGTACATCTCACGCCTCGCGCCTCCGGGCCAGCAGGGCACGTATATGGGTTTCGCCTTCCTCCCAATTGGAATCGGATCTCTCATCGGAGGCTGGTTCGGCGGAACGCTCCTGCATCACTTCGGAGAAGTCACGCACCAGCCCGAACGAATCTGGTGGACGGTTGCTGCCGTAGGAGTGGGCACTGCCGCATTGCTCTGGATCTATGACAAGAAAGTACGCACCAGCGACACTCTGGCAAGCTAGATGGCGCAACAAGCTCTTGCCTAGCACTCAGCGCGATTCGCTCAAAACCTCGCAGTTGTTTAGAATGGTTCTTTACCGATGAACCTTCCAGTCATACAAGCCGCGCTACGCGAACGCAACATGGACGCGTGGCTCTTCTATGATCATCACCATCGTGATCCCATCGCGTATCGGGTTCTGGGACTTCCCGCCAGCCTGATGGTCACGCGGCGCTGGTTTTACCTCATCCCCGCCAAGGGTGAGCCGGTGAAACTGGTTCACAAAATTGAATCACGGCACCTCGACACTCTACCGGGCAATAAGCTCCAGTATTCCGGATGGCAGGAACTTTTTGATCAAGTGAAGGCGATGCTTTCGAATTTTCGCGATATCGCCATGCAATATTCGCCCAATAACCTGGTCTTTACTATTTCGCTAGTGGATGGCGGCACGCTGGAAATGATTCGCGGGCTGGGCAAGAACGTGGTCAGCTCCGGTGACTTGGTGGCCCAATTCGAAGCCACCTGGACGGATGAACAGATCGGGACTCATTTTGCCGCGCGTGACGCGGTTGACTCCATCACCGCAGCTGCGTTTAAGGAAATTGGGCGGCGTGTCCGCAACGGAGGCACGACGGAGAGTGACATCCAACAATGGTTCATGGAAGCTTTCGCCCGCGAAAATCTGATTACCGACGACCCGCCCATTGTCGCGGTGAACGCCCATAGCGGCGATCCGCATTACGAGCCTCAGGCAAAGAGTTCCGCGCCTATCCGCGAAGGCGATTTCGTCCTGTTGGATGTGTGGGCTAAGAAAAACACTCCCGGCGCCGTGTACTACGACATTACCTGGACAGGGTCGGTAGGCAAACCACCGTCAGATCGAATCCGCGAGGTATTCCAGATCGTCGCTCAGGCGCGCGATGTGGGCGTAAGCACTGTACAAAATGCGGTCTCGGCTGGACGTCAGATCGCGGGATGGGAAGTAGATCGCGCAGTTCGCGCCCATATCAAGCAGGCCGGCTTCGGCGAATATTTTATTCATCGCACCGGCCATGCGATCGGTACCGATGTCCACGCCAACGGCGCGAATATGGATGACCTGGAAGTCCACGATGAGCGACGCATTCTGCCCAACTCCTGCTTCTCCATCGAACCCGGAATTTACCTGCCCGAATTCGGCGTTCGCAGCGAAGTCAACGTGCTGGTACGGCCTCAGGCGGCAGAAGTAACCGGTAAAATCCAAAACGAGATCGTGACCATCTGAATGGCAAATTCGTCCGCAAGTAAACCGAAAAGCGTGGAAGCACGAAACTCCCCCACAACGCAGCCGATGACAACGATGTCGGTGCTCGCGCCCGCCCTCGGATGGCTCATTCCCGGCGCGGGTCACCTAATCCAGAAACGCTGGATTCGGGGTCTGCTGATCATGTTCTCCATCACTACCATGTTCTTCCTTGGGCTCGCGATGCAAGGGCGCGTGTACCGTCCGAATGGCGGAGATATTCTCGACATTCTCGGATTCGTCGGCGATCTGGGAGCAGGCGGGCTTTATATCGTGACCCGCGTCATGGATTGGGGACAAGGCGCAATCGCGCACGCCACCGCCGACTACGGAACAAAATTCATCATTGTCGCGGGGCTGCTGAATTTCATCAGCGTCGCGGACGCCTACCACATCGCTATCGGAAAGAAACCATGATCTTGGGAAAAACGACCTTGGGAGAAATGATCCTGGCACAAATGACCCTGGAACTTTCCCACTTCAGCGCTGCATTGCTATTCTCTGCATTCGCTTCCATCGTCTTTGGCATTACGCAGCGCAACAGTGCACGTGAGCAAATCCGCTACGGTCTCTACTGCTTCGCAATGTTCGTGGGCGGAGTCTTCGTAGCGGGATGGGTAATGTGGTTGCTCAGGCGCTGAGCTCTTTTCCGTTGAGCCCTGAATCTAACCTTCCCAAACAAAAGCATCGAAAACGCGCTTGATGTCAAATCCCAGATGCCGGTAGAGGCCCACGGCGTGGGTATTGGCCTCAGTCACCGTAAGCGACAGCATCGAGAAGTTGCGCTGCTGAAGATTGGCCGCTGTCGCTGCCAGCAGGGATTGACCGATTCCATGCGAGCGATACTCTGGCAGCACGCACAATTGCGTGACGTGGCCGACGTCATGCCGCACTCGGGAACATAAAATAAGGCCAACCACGCTTCGCGTCTGCTTGTGCACCGCTACAAAAGATGAATCAGGATCGAAGGTTCCGCACCCTGGAAAACGCACGATGTTATTCAAAAAACGCAACGAACCGCTCAATGTGCGGTATTGATCATTGATCTGAGAATCCACGTGGCCACGATAAGCGGTAGTAATGACGGCCGCTGCCGGTTGGTAGTCGGGCTCGGACCATCGTCGTACCTCAATCTCGGGCCGAACCTTGGCTGCTGACTTTGCCGCTTTCGCCAGCGGAAGAACCATGAACAGCCGTGCGTGCCGCTGAAAACCCTGGTCCACGAAGGGACGCGCGACCAATCCGGTTTCATGAGCCAGCAATTGCGCTTCGACGCGATGAATGCCCGGCGACTCTTGCAGAGTTTCGATCACATGCATCAGTAATCGCGATTCCACTTCATGTGGGTCAGGAAGGCGATCGCCGTTGGCTACGAACAAATCGCCGATCACACCCTTACTGCCTTCGTAAACAAAAAATGCGTATCCGAATATGCGTCCCCGATCAATCGCGGCATAACCTGGAAGGATTTTTGCGTCCACGTAGCGCAGGATCATATCGGCCGAGCCACTGTAGTCCCACGATAGCAGCCGGCCCCAGAGCTGGATCTCGTCATTCAGCAAGGCACGCAGATCCACAGAGGAAAAGTGCCTGAGATCGAGAATTTCCACCCGTGGCTCCTGAGAAGCTATTGCTGTATAAAGCGCTCGTGTCGCGAAAATGGAGTGTAGTGCTTTAGGTAGCAGCAGGCAAACGTGGGAACATGAACAAGCAATATTGGATGCGCTCGGATAACCGTTCGACACAAGTATCTGAGAGGCACGTGCTAACGGCTAATGGCTGCCTTTCTCCCCTACCCAGAAATAATCCAACCCCTGCGGCGCAAAGCTCCCCAGATACAGAACACGCCGCTCCGGCACTTTTTGAGCAATGGCGCTCTGCAATCCACTGGGAGCGACCACCAGATGCTCTCCTGCGGGTATCTGTCCCCAGTTATATCGCGCGATAATCTGATTGCGGTAAAACTCCAGACCGTATTCGGTTTCACGTGAAAGCCGGAAACCCGCAATGGGCAACCGCTTGTTCCCCATCCGATCGATCTGATTGACGAGCGGACGCGCAGAGAGCACAGCATCCAGAGTGGGAGCGGCACTGCGCAACACAGCAGCCAGACATAGCACTACAGGAATCAGGGTCACAAACCTCAGCATGCGCAGACCTGGTTGAGTACGAAGTGTCACGATCATCCCGATCGCCAGCGCGGCGGCGAGGGCACTGGAAATCCCAAGTGCACTGCCCCACGGCAGCCGATGTTGCAGCACAATGTAGTTCAGCATGAGCGCGGGAATGAGAGGAAACGCGGCCACAATCGAATGACAAATTATCAAGAGATAGTCTGGACGCGGATCCGCCTGGAGGACGTGCCGTCGAACGTACTCTGCCAGGAGCAATGTTCCTGCGGGCAGCGCTGGCAGCATATAGCCAGGAAGTTTCGATTGTGAAAGGGAGAAGAAAAAGCCAGGCACCACCAGCCAGGTCACCAGAAAAACGTTCAATGCATTCTCAGGCTGAAACGATTGCTTTCGTTCGGACCACCACGCCCGAATGCTATCGAGCAAGGCCGCAGAGACGAAGATGGTCCACGGAATTAATCCGAGCAAACCAACCGGCAGGTAATACCAGAACGCCTCTTTATGGTGATAAACGCCGGTCCCGAAGCGCCCCAGGTTATGCTCAAGAATGAAAATCCGGAAAAAATCAGGATTGCTGATTTGAACCACGACGTACCAAGGCAGCGTGACTGCCAAAAACGATAAGATTCCCGGAAGCCAAAGAGTACTTGAAACCAGTGTCAGATTCTTCGCGGCCGCGGCAAAGATAATAATGATCGAGGCGGCTAGAAACGGTGCCACTGGCCCTTTTGCAAGTGTCGCTAATCCCAAAAAGACGTAGAACAGCGCAAGGTAACCCCTCGTTCCACTTTCATACCATCCGTACCACGCGAGCAGCGCGATCGTGAACATGGCGGCCAGAGGCATGTCCATGGAAGCGGCGCGGGCAAAGCCAATCACTCCCGCTGCTGAAGCCGTCATCAAGGCACCATCGAGTTGAAACCCCGGACGAAAACGCCGCAGAAAAAGATAGACTGCAAGCGACATCAACGTGGCATTCAACGCCGAGGGGACACGCGCAGCCCAATCGCTGACTCCCGCAATGCCGTAGACCAACATTGCTTCCCAGTAATAGAGGATGGGTTTTTCCAGCCACGGCTTGCCATCCAGGAAGGGTGTAATCCAATCACGGCGTGCAAGCATTTCGCGCGCTACCTGAGCATAGCGCGGCTCGTCGGCGCCAATCAGACCAAAATACCCCAGACCCCAAAAAAATAGAAACCCACAAAAACCGGCGAGCAGGAGCCAATCTGTGTAGGAGCGAGAGCGCTGGTTCAAGACACCACCAGAAAATACGACTGTCGGTTTGCAATTCTCGATTTCGGATCAAGAACTCCGGGTAGTGAAATCGTCAATCGTAAATCGTAAATCGTAAATCCCTTCATCCCTGCTCCCTCGGGCGAAACAATGCGTAGACACTGATAAGCGCCCAGGAAACTTCCAGCACCACAAACCCAATTTGGAATGGACGGAAAGCGATATAGGCGAGTACGGCGGAGCCGACTGCATTCAGGATGTTGTATGCGGGCTTGCGGGCATCCATCCAATTCATCTGTTGCCCGGCATAAGCAACCAGAATGAGCAGCGCGCCGGCGAACGAGGCAATCTGCCTTGTCAAGGATATATCCATAAATCTCTATTCCGCGGAAGGACGCAGCCGCAATTGCCCGAGGACGCGGGCCACGGCATCTGATAGAGGACCTTCGACCGAGCAACCGCTGGCGCATTCATGCCCACCCCCGCCAAAACGCTCGGCGACAGCGGCCACGTTCAACTCTCCCTTGCTGCGCATGCTCACTCGAAACCTTCCGTCGGATAGTTCACGGAAAAATGCGGCGACTTCCACATCCTGAATGGAGAGCGCGTAATTCACCAGCCCTTCACAATCTTCGTCCTTGGCCTGACACTGCTCCATCTGCTCGTGAGATACCGAAATCCAGGCCAGTCGACCCTCGCAATGCAGATTGGAAAGCGCGGCGCCGAGCAGGCGCATCTTCGCGGCAGAATGTCCGAAGTAAACATTGCGCGCGCAATGCGCCGGATCTGCACCGGCCAGCACAAGCTCCCGCGCCAGTGCAAACGTATGCTCGCTGGTGCCTTGAAACATGAACGAACCGGTATCCGTTAGCACTGCGGTGTAGAGGCACGTGGCAATCATGGGAGAAATCGTAACTCCTGCTTCGCGTGCCAACTGGTAAACCATTTCCGCGGTGGCAACAGCCTTAGGGTCAATCCAATTGATGTGCGCAAATTGCCGCCCGCTCAGGTGGTGATCGATGTTGATGAGAAACTGCTGTTCGAGCCCTTGTAGCCGAGTACGCTGGATGCTGTCACATTCCAGGATGATGGCAGCGTCATAATTTCCATTCACCCGATCCGCTTTCACCACTGTATTGGCAAAGGGCAGCGGCTGGTAGATGCGTGGAACACCGTCGTGCAGAATAACGTCGGCGTTTTTGCCCATGGCGCGCAAGATCTGACAGCAAGCCAGCGTCGATCCCACTGCATCTCCATCCGGGCGCGCGTGGGAGGTAAGGATAAACCGCTGGCGCTGCTCGATCTGCTTCAGAACTTCGTTCAACATGTCTGCCAGAACCGCCCGGCGGCTGCCCTATCCACTCCTTTTTTTTGTTCGCCTCAGGAGCTCATTGATCCTGGATCCGTACTGCTGTGATCTGTCCAGTTGAAATACCAACTCCGGTGGGCGTCGCAAGTGCAGACGCTCGGCCACCGCGCGGCGGATAAATCCGCCAGCCGCCATCAATCCCTCGAGCGTACGTTCCGCCTCACCCTCGTCTCCCTCTACGTTGACGAAAACCCGCGCTGATCGTGCGTCTTCAGCGATTACCACACTGCTGACGCTCGCCAATCCAATGCGCGGATCACCAAGTTCACCCTCGACGATGGTTTCGATCTCCTCGCGAAGTGCCTCGCCCAGGCGCTCCCGATGATATTTCTGCCCGCGCCTTTCCACGACCACACCTCGGAGTAAAACGGATGAGAATATCAGAAAATACGGCTTACGTGGCGATGCTGACGCAGTTCATAACTTACAGGTAGTCCACAAACGAATCTGCGACTTCAGCACCGCCGTTGTTAGCTATGCGCACCGCCTGGCGTTCAACGTGCTTCATGAGTCCATCCAGGTAATCGCGCGAATCCGAGACGCTCACCACTCCCAGCGTAGCCCGGTTCCACAAACCATCGGCATCGAGTTCAGCCACGGCCACGTTGAAGTGCGCACGTAGGCGGTCTTTCAAGCTGCGTACCACTTGTCGCTTGTCTTTTAGAGACTGCGCAGCTTCAATGCGCAGTTCGAGGGTGAGAAATGCGATCATTGGAACGAGTGGCCAAGAAGTTGTAGCGCCGGCGTCCCCGCCGGCCTTTCCGTATGAACATTGCTCGCCGTAGCCGGCGGGACGCCGGCGCTACTTTTAAGCAATCACTTCGGCTGCAATCCGCTCAGTGACGAACGCTTCAATGACGTCACCGACTTTGATGTCGCCATAGTTGGAGATCGAGATCCCACACTCCATGCCGTTGCGCACCTCGCTGGCATCTTCCTTGAAGCGGCGCAGCGAGCCGACCTTGCCTTTGAACACGACCACGTTATCGCGCAGCAGCCGGACTTCGGAGTCCCTCTTGATAATCCCATCCTGCACATAACAACCGGCGACCGTGCCAACCTTCGGGATGCGGAAAGTATCGCGCACTTCCGCCCGACCCTGATAATTTTCCTTGATCGTAGGCTCGAGCAGCCCGCTCATGGCGCGCTTGATCTCATCTTGCAGCTCGTAAATAATCGAGTGCAGGCGGATATCTACTTTCTCCTGCTCCGCCAGTTCCTGGGCCTTACGTTCCGGACGCACATTGAATCCGATAATGATGGCGTTCGATGCGGAAGCCAACAGCACGTCAGTTTCCGTAATAGCGCCGACGCCGGAACGCAGCACCTTGAGACGAACCTTATCGTTCGAAAGTTTGGCCAGTAAGTCGCTCAGCACTTCCACTGAGCCGCCGACATCGGCCTTGAGAATGATGTTCAGTTCCTTGGTCCCGGCCGTCTTCAATTGTTCAGCCAATCCTTCGAGCGAGACGCGAGAGCTCTTGGCCAACGTAGCCTCACGAGCCTTCTGTTCGCGGTACCCGGAGATGCCGCGAGCCTTGTCACGATCTGCTACCACCACGAATTGATCTCCGGCCTGAGGCAATCCTTCCATGCCGAGGATTTCCACTGGTGTCGAAGGTGGCGCTTCTTCGAGCTGCGCGCCGCGATCGTCAAACATGGCGCGGACCTTTCCATAGACATTGCCTACGACGAAATTGTCTCCGGCGCGCAACGTGCCGTTTTGAACCAGCACAGTGGCGACCGGTCCGCGTCCCCGATCCAACTTGGCTTCGAGCACCACACCATTGGCGGGACGATCGGGCGTGGCTTTTAATTCCTGCAAATCTGCGACCAGGCAGATCATTTCCATCAACAGGTTCAAATTAGTTTTCTGCTTCGCCGATACATCGACGAATACGGTTGTTCCACCCCAATCTTCGGGCATCAGTCCACGGTCGGCGAGTTGCTTCTTAACCCGGTCCGGCAACGCATCCGGTTTGTCAATCTTATTCACCACCACAATGATGGGGACTTCCGCGGCATGTGCGTGATCGATAGCTTCGAGTGTCTGCGGCATAACACCATCATCGGCAGCCACTACGAGTACAACGATGTCAGTCGCCTTTGCACCTCGAGAACGCATGCGAGTGAACGCTTCGTGACCCGGAGTATCGAGGAAGACGATTTGGCGTCCGAATGCCGGCGATTCCTTGTCAAGAATCGTCACTTTGTAAGCGCCGATGTGCTGCGTAATCCCGCCGGCTTCACCTCCAGCAACGTTGGTGAGCCGAATGGAATCGAGAAGAGTCGTCTTGCCATGATCGACGTGGCCCATGATGGTGACCACCGGCGGCCGCGGCACTATATCAACAGCCACCCCTTCTTCACCCGGAGCTGCGTCAGAAACTTCTTTGGCAGCCTGCTCTTCAAAGCTGATGACGTTTGTATCGGCGCCGAAGAAGCGTGACATCTCGCTTGCCAACTCGCCGTCCAGCGTCTGGTTGATGGTAGCGAACACACCGCGCGCCAATAATCGGGCGATTAAATCCTTGGCACGAATTCCAAGTTTTTCCGCCAGATCCTTAACGCTGATTCCTTCCGTAATCGTGATGCTGCGCGTGATCGGCTGCGGTTCATTGGAAAGCGTGAGCCGCGGCGGCGGAGTATAGCCCTTCATCGGGCCTTCCTTCACACCGCGCGGAACATATCGTTGACCAGGACGGCGAGACGGAGCTCCCGGACGGCTTCCTGGACGAGTTGGTCCCGGAGGCAGCCCTGGTCCAACTCCCATAGGACGGGTGCCAGTGGGCGACTGGCGCGTCGGATGCATTGGCCGACGTTCTCCCGGACGCAATGCTGGGCGACCCGCAGGAGCGCTCGGACGTTGGCGCTGAAAAATTGGTTGACCTGGCACGGGACGTCCCGGTGCAGGTCGCGCAGGCGCTCCGGCTTGAGCTGCTGGCGGCGCGGCTCGCAGGGGTGCTTTGTAAACCGGTCTCGGCCCCGTCTGCGGCATGATCATCCGCGGAGGCGGGCTTTGTGGCTGAACCGGCACGCTCGGGGCTGCCGAACGTGTCGCAGTTGGAACTGATGTCTGGGTCGCAGGTGGCGCTACGCTGGCGGCCGGAGGCACACTGGGCGGAGTCGCAACACGCGGCGGCGCTACTGAGGAAGGAGGAGCCGCCACAGTCTTCGGCGGCTGAGCCGGCGGCGTTGGCACCGTGAATGTAGGTCGTGGACCGTGACTGGGTACAACAAATTTTGACGGAGGCGCCGTTGGAGCAGGCGGTGGTGCGATCGCGGAAGCTTTTGCCGCCGGAGCCGTTGGCGCTGCGGGCTTAGCTTCAATCACTGCCGCTGAGGTCGTGGAACGCGCGGGAGGAATTGGAGGGGACGCCACTTGCTGCTTGGCGCGAATAGCGTTCAATACATCGCCAGGCTTCGAGATATGAGAAAGATCGATCTTGGTCTTGATCCCCTCAGCTTCGGCGCGGCTGGAACGCGAAGCTTTGCTCGAGCTTTGCGCCTCACTGATAGAGCGGAAGTGTTCTCGCACTTTTACCGCTTCATGGTCTTCAATGGAACTGGAATGAGTCTTCTTCTCGGTGACTCCGACTGCCGTTAGTACATCGAGAATAGCTTTACTCTTAACTTCCAGCTCCCTTGCCAGATCGTTGATTCGAATCTTGCTCATCCGCTCTTTCTTTCCTCCACACTGTCCCGCTAAGTCTTCATATCAACCTCACGGTTTCAGTTTTCAATTTCGCGCTTTCGCTGCCAGGGCCTGATGCTTGCACGTAACTACTTTTCCTCAGAAGGAGCAGGCTCTTCCGCCGGCGCTTCCGAATCCGCGGCTGCTTCCGATTCGACGTCAGTCTCATCGGGCGAAGCGGCTTCGACGGCTTCGACGGCTTCGGTCTCGGCTGTAGCTTCCTGCTCAGTTGCAGGGGTTCCGTCACCTGCTTCTATTGCCTCTGCCGTTTCCGGAGCTGCCATTTCTGCTTCGGCCGGTGCTTCTGCCGTGGCTTCCCCAGCATCGAGGCTGGAGAAATAATTATTTACCGCCAAGCTGATTTTTTCCACCGTCTTGGGTCCGATGCCTTCAATGGCCTCGAGCTGTTCCGGCGTCATATCCGCCAGTGCCTCTACCGTTGTGACACCCGCGGCCGTCAACTTCTCGATTAATCCTTCACCCAAGCCAGGCACACTCTCCAGCGGAGTTGCAGTTGATCCCACCAGCGCCGACATCTGCTGCTCGACTTCCTGCCGCTTTTCTTCCTCACTCTTGATGTCGATCTTCCAACCCAGCAACTTGGCGGCGAGGCGAACGTTCTGTCCTTTTTTGCCGATAGCCAATGAGAGCTGGCTGTCGTCCACGACCACTTCAAGGTGCTTGTCGCCGGCATCAACCACGGTGACCCGGCTGACTTTGGCCGGCTGCAGCGCCTTTTCCGCGAAAGTCACTGGATCTTCGTGATACTCGATAATGTCGATCTTCTCGCCGCGCAGCTCGCGAATGATGGACTGTACGCGCATCCCTTTCATGCCGACGCATGCGCCGACCGCGTCCACGTCCTTGTCCTTCGACATCACCGCAATCTTGGTGCGCTCTCCGGCTTCTCGTGCAATCGCGCGGATCACGACCGTGCCGTCATAGATTTCCGGTACTTCAGTCTGGAATAAATGCTGGACCAGCTCCGGCGCAGCGCGTGAGACAACCACTCCAGGACCCTTGGAAGCTCTCTCGACGCGGGCGATCACGACTCGCACACGCTCACCGATGGCAAATGATTCCAGGCGCGATTGTTCCTTTCGCGACATGCGGGCTTCCGCCTTGCCGAGATCGAAAATCACATCCGGTCCTTCAATGCGCTTTACCGTAGCGTTGACGATCTCTGCCACCCGCCCGATGTATTCGTTGTAGACGGTGTCGCGCTCTGCCTCTCGCACCTTCTGAAAAATGACTTGCTTGGCCAGTTGCGCCGCGATTCGCCCCAGGATGCCCTCAGTCACCTTGGGGATCTGCAACTCGCCCCCAAGTTCAATACTGGGATCAACCTTGCGCGCGTCCTCCAGAGTCACCTGAAGTTGTGGATCCTCCACCTGCTCGGGATTTTCCACCACTGTCTTAACTGCAAACGCACGTATCTTGCCGGTTTCCTTGTCCAACTGCGCCCGCAGGTTTTCCTGAGTCTTGTAGTATTTGCGCGTGGCGACCACAATTGCGTCTTCCACCGCACTGACCACAATTTGCGGATCGATGCCCTTTTCCCTGCTGAGCGCGTCGATGGTGTTATAAAGCTCGCTTGCCATAGAAAATATTCCGTGTTAACCCTGGGTCTGTAACTTTCCAGTGGGCGCGTGGACTCTAGATCTCCGGCACCAAATTTGCCTTCTCCACGTTCGCCAGCTCAATTTCCAGCTTCTGCGGTGCGGCACTTCCTGGCCGAGGTTTTTTTCGCGCCGCGTTCATGTCGAGCGTAAGACGACCTTGCTGAAAACTCTCCAGCCGTCCTTCAAAGTGGTTGCTGCCGTTCACCGGTTGCCGCGTCGTCAGTTTGACTCGGCTACCCGTGAAGCGCTCGTAATCCGCTGGACGAATCAGTTTGCGATCCAGCCCCGGCGAAGATACTTCCAGGAGATACGACGCTCCCGGGATCACATCCTCGACGTCGAGGATCGTACCCACTTCCCGGCTAAGATTCGCGCAGTCCTCATGCGTGACGCCGCCGGGCTTGTCGATGAAGATACGCAGCATGCGAGCTTTGCCCCCGCCGCGCAACTCCACTTCTACAATCTCCAAGCCGGTCGAGGCCGCGACCCGCTCTGCTATTTCTCGAACTCGATCAACGTCAAGTGCCATGAAACCAGTGATTTACTGGCCGATCGGACAGTTGAAAATGGGCTGAAACTAAAAAGTGGGCTTGCGCCCACTGGTGTGTTTCGCCAATCCTGGTACTACACAACAGTTTCCAGATATCAATAATACGCTGCTCTTAACCAAAAAACAAACGCCGGGACCGCCTCAAATTAGCACCAGAAGCTTGATCGAGGATGTAATTTTGTAAACTATTCGCATCCATTTGCCTCAACCGGCAACGCTCTCTAGAATAGAGGCTTAACCTTTCCCAGAGAAAAATTATGATTCACTTTCCGGTTCCTGAGGCTCTCACCTTCGATGACGTGTTGTTGCTACCCGCCCGCTCCGATGTTGTGCCGGCGCTGGCGAGTACTCAAACCCAGCTCACGCGCAATATCCGCCTGAATATTCCCATCATCAGTGCCGCCATGGACACTGTCACCGAATCACACATGGCCATTGCTCTGGCGCAGCAGGGCGGTATGGGAATCATTCATCGCAACCTGACCATCGAGCAGCAGGCCAATGAAGTGGACAAGGTGAAACGTTCAGAGAGTGGCATGATCGTCGATCCGGTCACGATGTCGCCCGACGACAAGGTTTACGACGCGCTGGAAGTGATGCGCAAATATAAAATTTCCGGCGTTCCCATCACGAAAAACAAAAAGCTCGTCGGCATCCTCACCAATCGCGATCTCCGTTTTGAAACTCGTTTCGATATTCCCATCAGCAAGGTGATGACTAAGAACGATCTGATCACAGTCGCCGTGGGCACCACGCTCGAAGAGGCTGAGAAGATTTTGCACGAGCATCGAGTGGAAAAACTCCTGGTCGTGGACGATCAATACAATCTGAAAGGCCTGATCACGGTAAAGGACATTCAGAAAAAATTGAAATACCCAAATGCTGCCAAAGATTCGCACGGTCGTTTGCGCGTAGGCGCGGCCATCGGCGCCACGGGAGACTTCCTCGAACGGGCTCAGGAACTGGCCAGTTGCAATGTGGATCTGCTGGCAATTGACAGCGCTCACGGCCACTCCACGCGCGTGCTGGAAGCGATCCAGACCATCAAATCCAAGCTGCCCGAAGTCGACTTGATCGCCGGCAACGTGGGCACATTTGACGGTGCATGTGAGTTGGCTCGTGCCGGCGTGGATGCGATCAAAGTTGGGATCGGGCCTGGCTCTATCTGCACTACGCGCGTTGTAACCGGCGCCGGAGTCCCCCAGATTACAGCCATCGCAGAAGCTTATCGCGCCACCAAAGATGCCAACATCCCCGTGGTCGCCGACGGTGGTATCAAATACTCTGGTGACATCACCAAGGCTCTGGCTGCTGGTGCGGGAGCAGTGATGATTGGATCACTTTTCGCCGGAACTGACGAAAGTCCCGGCGAACTGATTCTGTACCAAGGCCGAACGTTCAAATCCTATCGCGGCATGGGTTCCCTGGGCGCGATGGCGGCCGGTTCGAGCGAGCGCTACTTCCAGAACATCGATGGAGATTCATCCACTGCCATGCCCGTTCTCGGCGAGGAATCCAATCGAATGGCGAAACTAGTGCCGGAGGGAATCGAGGGACGAGTTCCCTATCGCGGCTCGGTTTCGATGATCGTGCACCAGATGGTGGGCGGACTGAAATCGGGCATGGGCTACTGTGGCTGCTCCACAATCCCGGAGCTGCTGCAGAAAACCCGCTTCGTCCGCATCAGCATGGCAGGGCTGCGCGAGAGCCACGTGCACGATGTCATGATCACTCGGGAAGCGCCCAACTATGCCATGGAATAGCACCGGCATGGGTATCAATCCTAACCTGGACCAAGAAGCTGGCGTTGCGTTTGAGAGGAACATTCCCGCCGCTGACTGTGACGCGCGGCGCTGGAAAACTCTGGCTTGAATCCCGCTCAAAAACAGCTCTTGAAAGAATGGACTGCGGCGGTCTTGTGGCTCGGACTGATTGCTGTCGAGTCAACCAACCTTCTATCCGCTTCGAATACCAGTCGCATTCTTTATCCCATATTTCATTTCTTCACCGGAGTTGATCCCGTCCGCTTCGTGTTGTGGGATTACTACATACGCAAAGTCGGCCACTTCGTGGGCTACTTCGGCCTTAGCGTCTTGCTGTTTCGCGCCTGGCGGGTCACGCTGCCTTTTGCCAGTCCGTCGCGCTGGTCGATGCAATGGGCAAGAATTTCTTTCTTCATGACCGCCCTAGTCGCCAGCCTCGACGAATGGCATCAGACATATCTCACTTCACGCACGGGCAGTTTGCACGACGTTCTGCTGGATAGCTCCGCCGCGCTGATCGCGCAGATTATCCTTTTCCTGCTGCTGAACCCAAAACCCACGTCAGCCAGGCAGGACGCTTCCGTTTAGTTTGCACTGATCACATCTTTGCGGCGAGACGCCATCAACAAAACTGCCGAGACCGCTGCAATCGCCGCCGAAAGATAGAACGGAACCCCCGCACCATGGTACTTCCAGACTTCACCGGTAATCACGCTAGCTAAAAGCACCGCGATGCTGGTCACAAAGAAATAAACACCAAGCGCCCGGCCACGTACTTCGGGTGCAACCGTCTCCACTACCAACGCCTTCAGCACTGGGTTGGTGAGCGCATAAAACAGGCCATAAGTGGCCATGGCAAACCAAATTGCCAAAGTCGACGGTGCGATGGCAAAGACAAGATATACCGCAGCAAAAACAATGTATCCCGCCGCCGCAATTCCCCTCCGCGAAAATTTGTCGCTCCAGGAACCAGCCGGCCACGAGAACAGCGTATAGGTGATGTTAAATACCAATCCCAGTAGGGGCGCATGGGTGACGGGAATACCAATGCTCTGGGCGCGCAACACTAAAAACATGTCACTGGAATTGCCCAGCGAGAACAGCGTCACGGCTGCGAGTACGAAATAGAAACCACCCGGAAGAGTCGGATGCGGGGCGTTGCGCGTTTGCTTCGCCACAACCTCGTCATCATGGACGGAAGCATTGGGACCCGATTCCTTTACCGATTGTCGAACAGTTTTTGTTTCTCGAATTCCTACTACTGCTACGACGATGCATAACGCGCCCGGTATGCCAGCAGCCCAAAACACTCCGCGCAGGCCGTAATGCGGCAACAGTAATAGGGCGATAAGCGGCCCCGCGATAGCGCCGGCGGAATCCATTGCCTGGATCAAGCCATACGCAGACCCCATCCGAGATTGGCCTGTGGTCTCCGCGACCATGACGTCACGAGCCGTCCCGCGGATTCCTTTTGCGAACCGGTCAGCAAAACGAATGGCTAGGATTTGCCGCCACGAACTTGTCAGCGCAAGCAGCGGCTTAACCGCATTGGCCACTACATATCCGGAGACCACAATCGGTTTGCGACGCGGGATGCGATCGGCAAGATAACCGGACAACAGTTTCGCGAACGAAGCAACGCTCTCAGCGATACCTTCGATGATACCCAGTTGTGCAGGACCCGCTCCGATTGAAGCCAGGAATGCGGGCAGCACCCAATAAGCCATTTCGCTGGCGGTGTCGTTCAGAAGAGACGTGGCGCCAAAGGCGTAGATGTTACGAGAACTGCCCTTGGTGGAATCAGGGCCTGGGTCTGACATGCAGAATGTTTTACCAGATTGTCAGAAGACACGCTCAGGAGCGAACTAGTACATTGCATCATACTTGGTCACAACCCATTCCCCGCTCCTGTTGTCTTCGGTGACGGAGAATAATTCCTTGTATGTGGCCTTGTCGTCAGCAATATTGCGGCGTTTACCTCGGTAACGCAGGATACGCAGTGGCGGAGTATCTTCCCACTCCACCAGTTCCCAGGAGAGCAGTGGATGTTGGGCTTCCGAGTCGCAGATAAACGCCGCGTACTTCTTGCGATAGTCCTTCGACCAGTCGGCAAGTTGTTCCTGGCAGCGGCCGTCGTGCATGGCGCGAATGAACGTAGCTGCAACGTTTTCTGAAGAACGATCGCGCAGAGGATTAAGTGAAATGGAATTGGGGATGCCAGAAAGAGGATCGCGGCCTTCTGACCGGGATAACACCGGCCCCTGATTGTTCAACCACATCAGATAGCCAAAGAAGATGACGATCAGCAGTGCACCGGCCCCTGCCGCGATAGCGATTTGGGTACGCGAGAATGCCAATGCCATGTCCCTTGCGCCAGTGTAGCCCCGTTGGCCTGCGAAACAAGGTTACCGGAGGGATACGTGGTTACCGCGCAATGGACATGCCATGAGCGTTTCTACCGGTCAAGCGGCGGCTGAGGTGCTGGCAAAAGAAAACGCACCCGACAAGTGGGTGCGTTTGCAAATGGATGCTCAGGTCGAAGCGGAACAACTGTGGTTCGAGTTACTCCTTCTTTTCTTTATCCTTATCTTTGTCTTCCCCTTCACTATGTTCGGCAGCCTGTTGCGATTCGGCTTCTTCCATCGCCTTCTTGGCTTCTGCGGTTCGCTTGGCGCGGATCTCAGAGCGTTTCTGACGCTTTTCTTCTTGCACCTTCTCGCTGCCCAGTAGTTCGATGAATGCTTTTTCAGCTCCATCGCCTTTCTGCCATCCGGAACGTATGATGCGCAGATATCCGCCTTCGCGATCCCCGAAGCGCGGACCAATGGTGTCAAACAGCTTATCCACGGCAGCGCTGGTCATCAGATAAGCGCCAGCCCGCCGCCGGGCGGAGAGATCGCCACGCTTACCCAGCGTGATCATCTTCTCCACTTGAGGACGCATCGCCTTGGCTTTCGGCACAGTAGTTTCAATACGCTCTTCCAGTATGAGCGAAGTCACCAGATTCCGCATCAACGAGCGGCGGTGGCTGGTGTTACGTCCCAGTTTCCATCCTGCTACTTTGTGACGCATGAGAAACCCTCAATTAGAAATAGCCAGTGGCGAGTTAACCCAGGTTTGTTCTAACCACTAGTCGCTAGTCACTAGCCACTGTTCTACAGATCGTTATCGTTCCCGTAAGCCGACGCCGGCAGTACCAGGTTCGAAGTCGGACCGGGCACGGCATTTCCGTGCTCATCGATCTTCATGCCCAGGCTCAAGCCCATCGAGGAAAGAATTTCTTTAATCTCGTTCAGCGACTTGCGGCCGAAATTCTTGGTCTTCAGCATCTCGGCTTCGGTTTTCTGCACCAGTTCACCAATGGTTTGGATATTGGCGTTCTTCAGGCAATTGTAACTACGCACCGAGAGTTCGAGTTCCTCGACTGAGCGGTTCAGATTTTCGTTCTTGATCTCCGGCTTACGTTCCTCAGTAGACGTCGCTGTCTCGATATCTTCCTCGAAGTTGATGAAGATATTCATGTGGTCCTTCAGCAGCTTCGCCGCTAGACCAATCGAATCTGCCGGCGTGATCGAGCCATTGGTCCACACTTCGAGCGTGAGTTTGTCGTAATCGGTGATCTGCCCCAAACGCGCGGCTTCCACCGTGTAATTGCATTTGCGGACGGGCGAATGAACGGAATCGATAGGAATGAAACCGATTCCCAGGTCTTCGTCAAAGTTCTTATCGGCGGAGACGTAGCCGCGGCCTCGCTTGAGCCGCATTTCCATGTCGAGCTTGCCGCCTTCGCTGACCGTGGCGACGTAGACGTCTTTGTCGAGAACTTCGACATCAGCGTCAGCCTCGATCATGCCCGAAGTCACGATGCCCGGCTGGTCGGCGCGAAGATAGATGGCTTTTGGAGCGTCGCCACTCAACTTGAACGGAATCTGCTTGAGATTGAGGATGATGTCGGTAGCATCTTCGACGACTCCCGGAATCGATTGGAATTCGTGCAGCACGCCCTCAATTTTCACCGCAGTGACGGCTGCTCCCTCGATTGAGGAAAGCATCACGCGACGCAAAGCGTTACCAATCGTGGTCCCGAAACCACGTTCAAATGGCTGTGCCCAAAAAATACCGTACTTGTCGGTTAAGGATGAGGTGTCTACTGCAAGACGTTTCGGTTTCTGAAAACCTTTCCACAACATGTAATGCTCCTCTCGGCCATGTGGCTCAGTCCTGACATCCCTGAACTGGTCCAGAGTTCAGGTCAAGCGTCAGAGACAGGCTGATCTGGCTCGAAGTAGACCGAAAAATCAGTTTCTAGTTTCCGGAAACTAGACACCGGAAACCGGAAACTCGAACTTACTTGCTGTACAACTCAACGATCAACTGTTCATTGACCGGCAAATTAATGTCTTCACGTTTGGGCAGCGCCAACACGCGAGCCTTGTAATTGTCGCGATCGATGTCCATCCAATTCGGTGCATTCTGGTGGCTGGCAAATTCTTTTGCCTGCTCCAGGATGGCCAGCTTGCGACTGGCTTCGCGAATAGCGATCTCTTCGCCAACCGCCACTTCATAAGAAGGAATATTGACCTTGCGTCCATTCACATGAACGTGGCCGTGACGCACCAACTGCCGCGCCTGGCGTCGCGAAATGCCAAAACCCAAACGATAAACCACACTGTCGAGGCGACGTTCCAGTTGCTGCAACAGCAGTTCGCCGGTCACGCCTTTGGAGCGCGCGGCCTTCTCGAAGTAATTGCGGAACTGCCCCTCCTGGGTAAAGTACATCCGCTTAGCCTTCTGCTTTTCGCGCAGTTGCAGGCCGTAGCCTACGATTTTAGCTTTGCGATCTTTACCGTGTTGGCCAGGAGCGAAGTTGCGCTTCTCGATGGGACACTTGTCGCTAAAGCATTTCGTGCCCTTAAGAAACAGCTTCATGCCTTCACGGCGGCAGAGACGACAGACAGGATCGGTA
>Ga0193750_1000140_pt1 | contig 21656 bp, 21 predicted proteins | sample L1c1metaG_FD_160569 | JGI IMG/M metagenome (GOLD analysis project Ga0193750, IMG submission 160569) | Soil microbial communities from a riparian zone of the East river system, Colorado, United States - L1c1 | ecosystem: Environmental > Terrestrial > Soil > Riparian zone | place: USA: East River... | reverse complement strand
AGTCAAATCAATTGATGCCGAAGGTGGCAATGCGTTCTACCAATATCAAGTGCCGGCGGCGGTGATTACGCTGAAACAAGGCTTCGGACGGCTGATCCGCTCGCTACAGGATCGTGGCCTGTTGGTGTTGCTGGATAATCGCATCCTAAAGAAAGCCTACGGAAAGGTTTTTCTGGAGAGCTTGCCGGATTACCGAAGGACCATCGCACTGCAGGATGTGGAAGAATTTTTCGGAATAAACTAACTCGACTGCGCTATAGTGCTCTGCGTTCTTTCCCTGTTGTTAAACACAATTTCAGGAGGTCCTATGAAACACATCCATTTCATGGCGCTAGTGATTATGGCGCTACTGTGCCTCGGAGTGGCCGCGCAGCAAACAACGTACAAGAATGCTAAGAAAGCGTCCACTCAGTCGGAAATGCCGGCAGGTATGCCCATGCCAAAGCCCTCGCCGCAGATAGAGAAACTGGCCGACAAGATTGCCGGCACATGGAACACGAGTGAAGACTTTGAAGTCAGCGAGATGATGCCCAAGGGCGGCAAAGGCCACGGCACCGCAGTCATCAAAAGAGGTCCGGGAGGTCTTTCTGTCACCGAGGATTACCACTCGCGCGGGGGAATGGGAGCTTTTGCCGGCCACGGAGTCTTTTGGTGGGACGAGAAATCAAATGGCTTCAAGAGTGTCTGGTGCGACAACACCAGTCCCACGGGCTGTAGCGTTTCGAATGGTTTGGGCAAGTGGGAAGGCAATGACGTTGTCTTCAACGACGAGCAGGAAATGATGGGTAAGAAGATGGCGATGAAGGAGGTCTACACCGACATCAAGCCATCATCCTTCACTATGACGATGGATGGATCGCAGGATGGCGGTCCGATGAAGCGGCAAATGACGATCAAGTACACCAAAGCCGGGGCCAAAGCTACCAAGACCACAGCCAGCGCGCAGTAAAAACTTATTCGAATGAGGAAGGGCCGGTTTACAGCCGGCCCTCTCTATCCTGATCACACCAGGTTTTCGACTTTCAAGGGAGCGCTTCCACCTTTCCACGCAGCATCAAATTCTTTCTGAACGAAACCAGCGTCGTAGTTCCGGCCTTGTGATTTCAGCGCTTGCTGCAATCCAAATAGAGAGCGAGGATTGCGCGGATTGCGATCGAGGTCTGCCCGGAATACTTTTTCGGCGCCCCCGGCATCGCCATTCATGAGCAGAGCCGCGCCTAAGGACTCTCGCACCGGTGAAAACCAGTCGGGCGGTTCACCATAATTCAGCTTGTCTTGGATATCGACAGCGTGGCGAAGCAGCGTGATGGCGCTAGCATTATCTTTCTTCGCCAAGGCAATCTTGGCTCCCAAGACATCCGTCGCAATGGTCAAAATATCCTTGGTCTTGTTATTGAACGGCATGGCGAATATCGCGTCGGCCGAGGTAGCGTCGCGGACTCCTTCCAAGGTTTTGTACTCGGCCTCGGCGTCACCCGTTTTTCCGGTAGCGGCCAACGCCATACCACGCGCGAAATGCCAGTAAGTCGTAGTGACTTTCATGTCGTCGCTGGGCTGAGGAGCGTTCAGAATTTCATTCCATTTCTGAAAGCGGAGGTTCACCGCCAGGGGGACGGTCATAAATGCCTCGAGCGGAGGCATATCCTTCACATGCGGTCCCACGTGCGCGGCCAACATATCTGCAGCTTTTTTGGCTTCGGCGTAGTTGCCATTCATGCTCGCTGCAGACGCGATAAAGTGCAGATTGTGGGAGTAATACATCGCCGGGTAAATGCCCTGCGCGCCGCTGCTCTGGATGTATGCCCGATCGGCTGCTGCCGCCTTCTCATTGGTCTGGATCGCAGCTTCGTAGTCGCCGGTGCGGATGTAAATGTGCGCCGGCATGTGTACCAGGTGTCCCGCGGCTGGAGCCATTGCCGCCAGGCGAGTCGCGCCAGCCAGTGCGCGCTGCGGAGACGCGGAGGCTTCTACCGCATGAATGTAGTAGTGAACCGCACCCATGTGGTTGGGATCGCGCTTGATCACGGATTCCAATGTGGAAACTACTTCCTCCGTACCCTCGCGGGGCGATCCATCCAAATTCCAAAGTCCCCAGGGATGTAAATTCATACCCGATTCTGCGAACAACGTGGCGGCATCGAGATCGTCAGGATACTTGGTGGCTACTTCGCGCATGGCGTCACGATAGTCTTCCGCTGCTCGCTTGAGATCTGATTTTGGATCGGCGGGAAAACGCTTGGCCATTGCCTGGATATAAGCCTGCTCGCTAGGCGAGGCGTTGGCTGAAAGATCGACAGCCTTCTGAATGGCTTCATGCGCTTGCTTGAAGCGGTCTTCACTTGCCGGGTCGTTGTAATTGGGGCCCACGGCTTCGGCGACGCCCCAGTAAGCTATAGCCAGCTTGGGATCGAGTTCAGCAGCGCGACCAAATGAACGCGCGGCTTCGTCGTGGTTGAAAGCGAAGATCAGGCGCAATCCCTGATCGAAGAATTTCTGCGCTTCGGGATTGCTGGTGGAAACGGGATGATGTAGATCTCCCAGACCCGACATCAGCGTTGCCGGCTGGGACTGGTTATGAGCAGGATGCTGTTGAGCGACGGCGGCGCCGGAAAGCAGTACCACAAGCAGAGTACAGCAAACGTATTTCATGAAAATGGTCCTCCTTGAACGTGAACATGAGGAAAGTTGCTAGCGAAGAGACCCGGAAACCGATAGCTTAGTCAAAAGCCCGCAAACGTGCAATCGGGTTGTGGGGTTCGCCATCTCAATCGCACTTTGATTCGCCGCTACATTTACAATCCCAAAGATTCCATGCGCAAAGCTGCTCTTCTTTACAACACCCTCTCTGGCCGTCGCAGAGAGCGCCGTCTGGCGGATGTTGAGATTGCGCTAGGGGTTCTGCGAAATGCCGGGGTTGAAGTTTCGGCGACGGCCACACGCAGCGCAACTGATGCTACTGAACAAACGCGACAAGCGGTTGCCGAGGGTTGTGAAGCAGTCTTCGCATGCGGCGGTGATGGAACTGTGCACGATGTTTTGCAAGGCTTGGTCGGCAGTTCTCTTGCCTTGGGGATTATTCCGCTGGGGACGGGCAATGCGCTGGCGCATGATTTGCGTCTCCCACTTTCGCCCGCAGCCGCGGCCCGAGCCGCTTTGACCGCTAAGCCGCGCCGCATAGCAGTTGGTCAAGTGAGGTACCAGGACTTCTCTGGAGAACCAAGATCAAAGTATTTCACCGTCGCGTTGGGGATTGGCGTTGACGCGCATTTGTTCTACAAGCTGAATCCGCTGATGAAACTGCGCCTCGGGATGGGCGCGTATTATGCTCAAGCAACTCGCTTATGGCTTACTCACAAAATGGATTACTTCACGGTTGAACTTCCCGAGAAAGATCGCCGACAGGCCCGGCGAACGGAAGTTTCGCAGTTGTTGGCGGTGCGGATTCGAGACTTCGGCGCTCCCTTGCATGAACTTGCCCCGGGCGCGTCCTTGGAACGTGACACGCTGCGGCTTGTGCTGTTCCATACCCACAGCAGGCTGGCTTACTTGCGCTACATCGTGCGAGGATTTTTTGGGGTGAACTGGAACATCAAAGGGATTGAGCTCGTGGATAGTGCCGAAGCGCACTGCCGTCCACTGGCGAACGATCAGGAATCGACGCGAATCCTGGTGCAGGCCGATGGCGAATTGTTGGGCACACTACCGGCTGAAATTTCCATGGTGCCGGACGCGGTGACTTTGCTAGTCCCGGAGTCTCATGCAAGGTAGAGAGCGTGGCGAGCAGCGAAAAACTCTACAGCATTGCATCACAGAAAGGCGCCGCTAACATTTGGAACCGCTTACGCATTTCCTGACCGGCGCCTGTATCGCAAGAGCGGGGCTGAACCGCAAGACAGCGCTGGCCACGGCGACAGTCACATTAGCGGCGGAAGCCCCAGACATCGACGTCTTGGGCAACTTAAAGGGACCTGTATTCGGCTTTGCCCATCACCGTGGCTTCACTCATTCATTCTTAGGGCTCGTCTTCGTCTCGGCCATGGTCGTAGGAGTTGTGTACCTGTGGTGGAGGCTGCGGGGACGAAAAATAAAAGATCCGAACCTGCCGCCGCGGTGGGGATTACTGTTCGGCTTTGCTTACCTAGCCGGCTTGACTCACATCATGCTCGACTTCACCAACCATTACGGCGTGCGTCCCTTCTGGCCATTTTTGGAGAAGTGGTATTCCTGGGACATCGTTTTCATCGTAGAACCGATTATTCTCCTTCTTCTGGTCGCAGGCCTGCTGCTGCCCGCTCTTTTTTCTTTGATTAACGATGAAATCGGAGTGCGACGCAAAGGTCCTCAGGGACGATTGGCGGCCACGCTGGCGCTGGCAGGTGTGGTGGCACTCTGGGGTGTCCGGGATTACGAGCACCGCCGAGCTGTCAATGCACTCGAAGCCCGCGTGTATGAGGGCGCAGAGCCCATGCGTGCGTCCGCCTATCCGTCTTGGATTAACCCGTTTCGCTGGTACGGGGTGGTCGAGACGCAAAACTTTTTTGCAACCATGCTGGTCGATTCTTCCGTTCCTGATGTAGATCCAGAGGGCCAGATGCGCATTCGTTACAAACCTGAAGAAACGCCGGTAACGTTGGCCGCTAAGAAGTCCTACCTGGGCCGGGTATACCTGGACTGGGCGAAGTATCCCATCACGGAAACCGAGAAAATTGAGTCTCCGCCCGGTTACATCGTTCGCTTCACGGACCTCCGCTATGATTATCCGGGACGAACGGGGCGCAGTCCTCTCAGCGCGGCTGTCCAGCTAGACCGCGACTTGAAGGTTGTTCGCGAGTGGTTCGGGTCCCGCAGCCAGGTGCCGGATTGAAATGGAAATCGGTGCACTAGATTTCTATCGGCGGAGCTCTGGAACTTGACGCGAAAGCCTGGCCGCGCCACAATCATTGCGTTAACTCAAAAGAGGTAATCATGTTGGCTTACTTATTTGTGGTGGTTGCCATCGCCGTGCGTTTCCTTCCGCATCCTTTGTCATTTACGCCGGTTGCTGCATCGCTGCTGTTTTTCGGAGCCCGCGGCCCACGCCGCCAGATGTGGATGCCGCTCGCGCTGCTTGCCGTGTCTGATGTAATTCTTACTAAGGCGGTCTACGCTTACGTGTTTAACTGGGACCAGTTGGTCACATGGGTGTGGTACGCGGCCATCCTGTGGTTGGGGACGAAGCTGCACGACAATGCGAAACCGCTCCGAGTGATTGGCGCTGCCCTGACTAGTTCAGTTTCATTTTTTCTGTTGAGCAACTTCGCGGTATGGGCGGCTTGGGATATGTATCCGAAGAATTTCGCTGGCTTGATGGAATCCTACGCTGCCGGCCTGCCGTTTTTCCGCCGCGGAGTTGAAGGCGATCTGCTGTTTACCGGTCTCATGTTCGCCACGCCGATGGTGATCCACGCATTAGCTGGCGTCTTCAGCAAGGAATCCGACCGTGCGGCGGCCGCCTAGAGTTTTCGTCGGGCGGAGCAGATCGCTGAGACGAAGATTCTCAAATACCTCCTTGCGAAGACTTCGATTTCTCCGCTTGGCTATCGTTTGAATTCCTTCTCCCCCTCATCCGCCGCCCCACCAACCAGATCACCAGTCCCGCCGCAACCGCTCCCAGTACCCATTGAAGATGCTGGCGAAATAACGCGCCAGAGACACGAACGATGTCCGGCCCATACTTCATGGTGAGCCAAGCCACTCCCAGAAATCGTAAAAAACGGCCGGAGAAGATAGCCAGCAGAAAGTGGCTTAACTTCATTTCGGAGACTGCGGCTGCCAGGGTGAGAAGTTTGAAGGGCGTCGGGGGCGGCAACATTGCGGGGATCACCAATCCCCACACCGGATGCTTTTCGAAGAGTTGGTGAATCCTTTCGAAGCGCTCAGGCGAAACCCGTTTCCGTAGCAGTTCTTCTCCACCTTTGTAGCCGATTACGTACAGAACGATGCTGCCCAATGCGGATCCCGCCGAAGCCATAAACACGTACAACAGGAGTCGCGAAGGGTTCTGGTAGACGTAGCCGGCGACGACCCCGTCCAATGGCAAACCGAAGAAGCAAGCATCGATGCCGGCAATGGCGAACACGCCCCAGGCGCCTAGAGGCTTCAACAACGCCCATAGGAAGACGAAGTAACGCGAGATTATGTGCTTGATGGTTTTCAAAACTTAAGTGGGCAGTGTACGCGAAAGCGCACAAAGACTGCAGAGACACAGTAAGGCTGCGTCTCTGCAGACAGATTAGGTCTTGGGGAAATTCGGATCTGCTTTTACTTCATTGATCTGCTTGGTATGACGGTCACTGTGCGCGGCAACGAACAGAATCCATTCATAGGCATCGAGCTTCTTTCCCATCGGGCTGTCCGAGGCATGATCTCGCAAGTCGTCATGCTTCTTTAAAAAATCCAAGGTTTGCTCGCGACTCTCTGCGAAGTGCTTCAGAGAACCCTCGGGTGAGCCGAAGCGATTCGTGGGCTTGAGCGGCTCTGGAGCCTGCGCCTTGTGGGTGCGGTCGGGAATGGCGGTCAGCACCATCTCGTCGATAGCTTTTACATCCTCCCCGGCAGGCCGCGGAGGTGCTTTCATTACCTGATCTGTGACCATCCCGCGCAGAAAATCCTCGGCTGCGGCAATATGCTCCGTCACTTCGGCAACCGACCACTTATCCGGCGCCGGCTTAAAGTTCCATTGAGCCTGGGAAAGTCCCGCGGTAGCGTCCTGCACACCTTGCCGGGTGCTTTCCAGATATTTAACGGCCCGATCGCGGTCAGCCTGGGTAAGCGATTGCGCCCATGCCGAAGCTGCGAGACTCAGAATTACGACGAGCACTCTCAAATTGCGGTTTTTCATCTCTGTTCTCTCCGATTCAAAAATTTCCCTTCAACGAGTTGGGAATCAAGACCTGGTGGCGGATACAACAGGAAGCAAAGTTTGATGATATTACACGATTGGGAGGAATCTTGTGTGACAGACTCCGAGGAACTGTCGGTCACTGATGTTTCGTATTGCCACTCAATAACTGCAACGCATGCGGCATGAGATCGATCACCGCATTCAATGAATCGACCGCTCCAGCTGGACTGCCAGGCACATTCAAAATCACGGATTCACCGCGCACTCCACAAATTCCACGGCTGAGGGCCGCAAATCGGGTCTTTTTCCCGCCTTCCAGACGCATCTTTTCCGCCACCCCTTCGAGCAAGCGGTCGCAAACCGCTCTGCTGGCTTCAGGAGTGACGTCGCGCTTGGCGATCCCGGTTCCGCCGGTTGTAACTATCAGGCGTGCTTTCCCGGCGAGTCGCGTGATGGCTTGCTGAATTGGTATTTGATCGTCTGAAATAATTTCCGTAGCCACCACTGAGAAACCGCTTTTGCGGAGAGCTTCGGCTAGCGCCGGTCCAGAAAGATCCGATCGTTCACCTCGGGCAGACGAGTCGCTAACGGTGAGGACTGCAGCAGTCAGGGCCTCAGGTGTCGAGGAGGACATCTTCTTCTTCCCCCGCAGCCCCGCCGCCCTCGCGTTTGGATTCGTCGAGCATGCGGAGTCCTTCCATCAACAGGCCTTGGGTATTGAGCGTGGTGGTTTGTTCTGTGGTTTTGGCTTCAAAGTTGATCTGGAAATTGCCGCCGGTCCAGCGCAAAACTTTAAAAACGGCCGCGTCCCCCGTCAAAGACCCATAAGACGCATGCGTTACCTGGCCCTCGCTGAAATACATTTCGCATTTTTCATCATCGTTGGTCAGGGTCAGCGATCCGCTTTTGCGGCCCATTTCGAGCGACTGCACAAGATCAATCACGTTCATCTGCGAGAGGCTACCGCGGAGAACGCCGTCCGAGGCCATGGTTTTGGCCATTTTTTCCAATGCGATTTTATCGATGATGCGCTTGATGCGGTTGGTGGCTTCTTTCAGAAAGAATGGCTTCTCTACGAAGTCGTCCACAGGATCCTGCAGTGCCAACTTCTCGCTGATATCCGTTTTGGTGGCGAGCAGGATCACGGCAATGCTCGCAGTCCGCGAACGGCTTTTCAATTTTTCCACCAGTTGGCGGCCGTCCATCCCCGGCATTCGATAGTCACAGACCAGCAGGTCGGGAGTATCTTCTACGGCTTTCACCAGGGCGTCCGCGGCGTCATTCGCGGTAGTGACCACGGCCAGCGGAGTCAGAGCACCGCGCAACATCCCCAGAACCATCGGATTGTCGTCCACGAGTAGGACTTTGACGTTATTCGGCATGCGAGGGGCTAGGTCTTTTTTCCTGGACGGATGTAGTCTCCGCTCCTTCCGCCAGATTTACGGTTGAGCATGATTTGGCGAATCTCAATTCCTTTATCTAAAGCCTTGCACATATCGTACACGGTGAGCGCGGCCACACTGGCGGCCACCAAGGCTTCCATTTCCACTCCGGTCACCGCCGTCGTCGTAACTCTTGAGGTAATAGCGACGCCATTCTCGCATAGCCGCATATTCACATCAACGTGCGTCAGAGGTAACGGATGACACATGGGAATGAGATCAGCCGTTTTTTTTGCTGCCATAATTCCTGCCAGACGTGCCACTTCCAGAGGATCGCCCTTGGGATTCTTCGGCAACGCTTTGAGCACGGCGGGTTTCAGGACTACATAAGCGCTGGCTTCCGCCTCACGCCGGGTGGCGATCTTGGATGAAACGTCCACCATGCTGGCTCGCCCTGAGCCATCGTAATGGGAGAGCTTCTTGGGCATTGCGGAGTCTCTATCTTACATTGGGAATCGAGGCGGTGACGTTCAGACGATCCCTAGCGCAACAGAACCGGCACCCATTCCCCCGCAGCAATCGTGCTCTTGTCCGGAGAAATCACCACGTAACAATTGGCTCGTGCGGCGGTCGCAATATCGCCAGATCCATGCCATCCCGCCAGCTCAACTTCTGCGTGCTCAAACTCGCCAGACAAAATTGCAGGCAGGAACCGCTTTAGTCCGGTCTTGGTTCTGATTTCGGACTTGAGCTTGGCGTGGAGGAAACTAAGCTTCTGGGGAGACCTGCCGGCGAGCGCCTCCAGCAACGGTTGGGCAAACAACTGGAACGTCACCATAGTAGAGATTGGATTTCCTGGCAGGCCAAAGAAGTATTTCCACTGCAATTCGGCATCAGTATTCGCGACTTTCGGAGACGAAGCCCAAGGCACGCGTCCGAATACGATCGGCTTCCCGGGCTGAATCTGCGCGCCGGTGAAAAAGAATTCTGCCTGAAAATCGGCCAGCACCTGTTCCACCAGATCGTACTTCCCCATGGAAACTCCGCCAGCCAGCAGCAGCAGGTCGGCTTCCAGGCCTTCCGCAATTAATTCTCGCAGCCGCTCCGGTTCGTCGGGAGCAATGGGCAAGAGCACCGGATCTCCACCAACATCCTGAATTTGTGTGGCGAGTGAATAAGTATTGGAGTTACGAATTTGGTTGGGCCCGGGCGGCACGTCGATGTCTACAACTTCGTCGCCGGTGGAAAGGACTGCGACCCGAGGTTTGGCATAAACCAGGATGTGCACTCTGCCCACGGAAGCCGCGACTGCGATAGCAGCGTGATCCAAACGCATGCCAGGAGAAAGCAGTTGCTGGCCGCGCCTCGCCTCTGAAGCGATGGGAACAATGTTGTCTCCGGCGGCAATTCCCTTTGTGATTTCGACTTGATCGCCGGCGCGCGACGTCCACTCCACCATCACGATAGCGTCGGCCCCGGCCGGTGCTGGCGCACCAGTCATGATCGCGGCAGCTTCTCCCGCTTCGATCTTAATTCCACTATTCTCAGACCTATCCCCAGCCCTAATTTCTCCCACGACCCGAAGCCTGGCGGGAAGCTGCGCCAGATCGGTAGCACGCACCGCGTATCCGTCCCGCGTTGCCCGCCGGAAAGGAGGGAAATTGCGATCAGCGGCCACGGGCTCGGCCAGAATGCGGCCAGCACTGTCGAGCAACTCCAATAACTCTTTACTTCGCGGACGCAAACGTGAGGCATGCCCCTCGACGAGATGTCGGGCTTCCTCAAAACTTACAATTAAAGACGGCTCGGGTACAGCAGCCATACAGCAGATGATACGGGAGAAGATAGAAATTTGGATTGCCGTTTTTGATTGTTGCTTACGACCAGGAAGGGTAACGACCACTTCACATCAAGGATCTTATTTCGCCAGCCTCTTTTGCAACTCCTTCGGATCGCTCGCGCAGGCCAGGGCTATGGTCAGGTTCACTACCCCCGCGCGCACTAGTCTCTCGATTTCTCCGTCAACATGAGGAGTCTCATGGTCAGCATTTTCGCTGTTGATTTCGAGCGGTGCATGGATCGACTGATTATCATCATCGGATTCCTGAACTCGCGAGTTTCCCTTAAGAATCTCAACCACTGCCATGCGGCCGCTGCTGTCTGTCCGCGCAACCAGCTTGCGGCAGATAATGTAGCGGAAAACTCTGGCCAAACGGCTTCGTGTTGCGGGCTGTTCTGACGGCGCGAACGCACTCACTATCCGCTCCACTGCTTTCGCCGCGCTCACGCTATTCACCGTGGAGAGCACGAGATGCCCGGTTTCAGCGGCTTCGAGTGCCATTTCCACGGTTTCATGGTCGCGCAGTTCGCTTATCAGGATAACTTTGGCCGCTTGATGCATTGCGGAACGCAACGCCAGTGGGAAGCTGGGCACATCGCTGTGCAGTTCGCGTTGGTGAATGGTTGCTCGCTTGTGCGTATACAAAAACTCGATCGGGTCTTCCACGGTGAGAATGTGACAGGTGCGATGTTCGTTAATGCAGTCCAGAAGCGCAGCCAGTATCGAAGATTTTCCGGAACCCCGTGCGCCGGTCACCAGCACCAGGCCCTCGCCCAGCTTTGCCACAGCTCCCAGGTGCGCAGGCAGTCCCAGCCAGGCGAAATCAGGAATGGTGCCTGGCATGACCCTCATCACGACCGCACAGCTGCCACGCTGCAGAAACACATTCACGCGGAAGCGCGCCAGCCCTGGTAAGCCGAAGGAGACATCGCATGAGCCCTGCTCCTGCAGCATGGTGATTGCGCGCTTATTCTGTCCAATCAGGTCGGCGGCAATACGCCTTGTATCGTCGGCGGTCAGCTGCTCAAGTCCTGGAGCCTGCACTGCAACCAGGCGTCCGGACACCTCGATTTGCGGCGGTCGTCCTGGCGAGAACATTAGCTGGCTCACCTGATCGTCCGCACGCAGCATAGCGGACAGGAGAGACTGCGTGGCCGCCGAGCCTGTGCCGGAGGGCGGATCTATCATTACCGTTCTTGGAGCATTGCCTGCGGCAGCCATAAAGCCGGATCGAGGAGTGCATCACAATATGCCGACAGCGGGAAATTCAGCCGCTGTTCTTCCTGACGCACTTTGCCTGTACCTGTCCCTACTTTAGCCAAAGTGGCTACCCGTTCCTATCAAGAAAGACAAGTGCATAGACCTTCGTAATGAGCTAGAGCAGGAGCATCTCGAGGAGGGCTTCAGAACAGAAAAAAGGCGGCCATGACGGCCGCCTGGCACTGGCTATTACACATCAGCAGTCGCGTACTGTTCTACTTCTTCGAGCTCTTTTTCTTTCCGAAGCTGGTCTCTACGGTGGCTCCAATGCTAGCCAGCATCTGCTTGGCTGGTTCGGCAAACTGGCCGCTAGGTTGGAGCTCGAGATACTTATTGAAGGCTTCAGAAGTGCCATCGGGCGCAACCATTTTGTCACCCTTCAGTGTGGCCTTGCCCATCAGATTCACACCTTTGAAGTAGTAGGCATCGGCACGGTTGGGATCGGCAGCAATGGCTTTGTCGAACGCAGCAATCGCATCATCCATTTTGCCGACATTGGTCAAGACTGCGCCCAGGTTAAAGTAGTACATGGCAGCATTCGGCGGGTCCAACTGCGCGGCCTGGGTAAGAGCTTTCGTCGCATCGTCGCCCTTGCCGGCCCTGGCGTAGGCATCCCCCAGATTGTTGTAGTACGCGGCCAGCTGTTTGTTGGCCTCCGGAGTCTTCGGAGCAGCCTCCATCGCCTTCTGCCTGAGATCTATGGCCTTCTGATAATCGGAGATTGCGGTTTCCAATCGCTTGGTCTTTTCCGCCGGATCGGTTTGCTTCACTGCGGATGCACGATAGGCGTCGGCCAGCTTGAACCAGATGAGGTCCCGCGTGGCGTCCGTCTCTGTGGCTTCAGTCAGAACCTTAATCGCCGTGTCGTAATCGCCAGCCGTCGACGCCTGCGTGGCAGCGGCGAGCTTCTCATTCAGCGCTTTGACTGTGTTGGTTTCTTTCGCCGCTTTTTCCTGTGCCTCCTGCATCTTCTTCAGTTGCTCGGGGCTGATCCCCTGCTGTTGTGCTCCCTGCGCTTGTTCCTTCTGCATGTCAAAGTCAACTGTAGTTTCGTCCAAACCCACGGGAACATTGGCGAAGTGGAATAATTCTTTGCCGTCCTTCAAAAGCGATATGTTGTACTTTCCAGGCGCAATGCCCAGGGAAAAGTATTCACCCTTGTTGTTGGTTTTTATTGCGTACTTGCGACCAGTCTCCTGGCTCGTAAGCTGGACCACGGCGCCGGTCATTGGTTTTCCTTCAAGATCCTTGCACACGCCCTTTACGGTGCCAGTGGACTGGGTAAAGGCTGGGGTTGCACATAATGCTGCCGCCGCGAGCGCGACCAGCACCAGAACAGCAAATTTTCGCTTCATTTTGGCCTCCGCACTGAACCTGATTGCGACTCTCAACTTCGTAGACTATTTCGGGTCAAGAGAAAATTATTTGGAAAAACGAAAATTCCGGTCAAGCTCCTGGGCCAACTCGGCGTAGCGAATCGGATCCGCCGCCCCTGCCTCACGAAAGGCCCGGAGACGCAGGACGCAACTGTCACAGACGCCGCAAGCGCTGTCCTCTCGGCTATAACAAGACCACGTTAAATCGAAGGGCGCATTCAATTCAAGGCCGAGCCTGACGATATCACTCTTGCCCATGCCGATCAGCGGAGTCAGGATCTCAATTCGTCCTTCCTTGGTCCCCGCTTTTATGACTTCGTTGTAGGCTCGATAGTAGGCCGGGCGGCAATCGGGATATCCCGAGCTGTCCTGTTCTACCGCTCCGATATATATTTGCTCCGCGCCCAGCACCTCGGCCCAACTTACTGCCACCGCCAGAAAATGCGCATTTCGAAAGGGCACATATGTGACCGGAATTCCCGCGTCCAGTTCCCGTCGGCTGTCTGCCGCCTCAGGAACTGCAATTCGAGGATCGGTCAAAGCTGAGCCGCCCACTGCCCGTAGCGCCTCATTGCGTACAACCAGGCGGTCGGAAATCCCTAGGCGCTCACAGATCCCGTCAAATGCTAAGCGCTCGCGCCGTTCCGTCCTTTGCCCATAGCTGATATGGACTGCCGCCGCGGCGGAGTCACGGCTGGCCAACGCGGCACATACGCAGGAATCCATGCCGCCGCTAAGCAGGACAACCGCGCGCTGTTTGTCTTCACTCATAATTTAGATGCAGGCCAGACTTCCCACGTCAGAGGACAACATTCGGTGACTATTGAAGAGCAGCCCTTCCAGGGCCGCGTTACGGACGATTCTGCCTTCGGGCCTAGACGCCTTTCAGCGCCGGGTCCCAGATGAACTTATGAATCTGCAGCCCCAACCGCGCCGTTAAATTGTCCGCCAACATCCATTCCGCCAGCTCACGAGGATCCAGAAGACAATGGGAACAGCCCCTCGCACCCTCTGCATCCTTGCTAAAAGCCGGCGAAAAAAGCACCGCATTAACCCGCCGGTCCAAGGTGTGACGGGCCAGGAAATCGCGAGCGAACTCGTAATCGATCCGATCGCTAAGCACAAACTTTATTTCATCCTGCAATCCCAGCGCCTCCAGATTCTCCATGTGAAAGCTATTGGGCTCGCCGGAGTTCGGGCACTTTACGTCCACAATCTTTACCACCCCTTTTGGCACGCCCGCCAATGGACGCTCTCCGCTGGTCTCGAGTAGTACGGTGTAACCTGTATCGAGTAGGCGCTGCATTAACGGCACCACCTCACGCTCCTGCAACATGGGTTCTCCGCCAGTAATTTCGACTAGGCCGCCGTCGGGGCTCAATCGTTCCACTTCTTCCAGTACCTCCTCAAGCGCCATGCGGCGGCCGCCGGTGAAGGTGTACTCGCTGTCACACCAGGAGCAGCGCAAGTTGCAGCCAGTGAGCCGGACAAATACGCATGGCAACCCGGCGTGCGTGGACTCGCCCTGGATCGACTTATAAATTTCGGTAATCTGCATCGGACTTAATCCGAATAAGTTGCCGTGGTTGTGTCGGTCTCGTAGACGGTAACATTCTTCACCCGCACCCGGCCCCCGCTAACCCGATCGAGTTTCAGGTTGGCCTCATCGTAGAAATACTTGGCCAAATTTTCGGCCGAGGGATTCAACGCGGTAAAAGGCTCCAAATCATTGATCATTTGATGATCGAGGCGATCAATCACATCCTTCATTACCTCACGCAACTCTTTGAAATCGAGCAGCAGACCGGCCTTGTCCAACTCTTTACCGGCCAGCGTCACCCGAACTTTATAGTTGTGCCCGTGCGGATTCTCGCACTTGCCTTTGTAGTTGCGCAGGTAGTGTCCAGCAGCAAAAGAATCTTCGACGGTGACTTCGAACATGAACCCTCTTGACGGTCCGCATAAACACCAGCTGGACCGCAGGCTACGCCGTAACAGCTTATTGTACCGGGGCTGCGGCAGGATGTAACCTGCGGAGCTTCGGCTTGCAGGAACGATCAGTGGCCAGTCGAACCCACTGACTACTGGCCACTGACCACTGACCACTTGCTCTTGAAAGTCTCCGTTGCCGCAACATCCCCAATGGTCCGAATATAATCTTTTCGTCATGCCCGTCGCGAGTAAGGACCCATCCAAAAAGATTGAAGACTTACGGGCGAAGATCCGTCATCACGAATACCGCTATTACGTACTCGACGATCCCCAAATTTCCGACCTGGAATTCGATCAGCTGATGAACCAGCTAACCAAGCTGGAAAACGAGCATCCGGATCTGATAACCGCCGACTCTCCCAGTCAGCGCGTAGGCGGAAAACCTCGCGAAGGCTTCCTCAAAGTCAGGCATTCCTCGCCCATGCTCTCGCTCGATAATACCTACAGCGAGGACGAACTACGCAATTGGGAACGCCGTGTTCATGAGCTGAGTGGGCAGAAGGAAATCGAATATGTTTGCGAGCTGAAGCTGGATGGAATGTCCCTCGCACTGCACTACGAAGACGGGAGGCTCATACGCGGCATTACCCGCGGCGATGGGAGTGAGGGCGAAGATGTAACTCTGAATGTCCGTACCGTACGTTCCATCCCTCTTTCTATCTCGAAGGAAGCGCTCAAGAAGGCCGGTGTCCCAGCGAACTTCGAGGTCCGCGGCGAAATGTTGATGCCGATTGCCGCATTCAAGAAGATGAACGAAGAGCGCGAAAAGAATGGTCTTTCGCTGTTCGCTAATCCACGAAATGCAACCGCCGGAACAGTTCGCCAACTGGAACCGAGCATCACCGCTCGACGGCGACTCGATTATTTCGGCTATGCCCTGCTGCATAACGGCCGAACCTATTTCGATCGGCACTGGGAAACCTTGAATGCGCTCGATGCCCTCGGCTTCAAAGTTAATATTCGCAGAACCCTGGCAAAGGATTTCGACGCAATTTGGACATTCGTCCAGGAATGGGAACCAAAGCGCGAAAGTCTGCCCTATGAAATCGACGGCATCGTGGTGAAGGTGGATCGCACTGGTGTGCAACGGGAGCTCGGTTATACCGGGAAAGCACCGCGCTGGGCGATTGCATACAAGTATGCCGCACGATCGGGAATCACTCGTGTCGAAGACATCATTGTGCAGGTCGGCCGCACCGGCAAACTAACCCCTGTGGCCATGCTGAAGCCGGTGCCTATCGGCGGCACTACTGTCAGCCGGGCTACGCTGCATAACATGGACGAAATTGAACGTCTGGGCGTAAAGCTCGGCGACTGGGTGGAGGTCCAGCGCGGTGGGGATGTAATTCCCAAAGTGACGCGCGTCCTGGAGGACAAGGCACATCCACGCGGACATAAGTCTTTTCACATGCCGGAGAAATGTCCCGTATGCGGCACCAAGGTAGTGCGTACAGAGGGCGAGGTTGACCATCGTTGTGTGAATGCCAATTGCCCGGCCAAGTTGCGGGAAACGATTCTGCACTTCGCCTCGCGCCACGTGATGAACATCGAAGGCATGGGCGACGCTCTGGTCAATCAACTGACCGATCGTGGTCTGATCAAAAACGTTTCAGATATCTACAAACTCACCCAGGCTGACCTATTGCAACTGGAGCGTATGGGTGAGAAGTCTGCTCAAAATGTCCTGAATGAAATTGAAGCTTCAAAAAAACTCCCACTCGAACGCGTAATTTATGGCCTGGGGATGCGCTTCGTGGGCGAACGCACAGCCCAGTTCCTGGCCGAGCATTTCGGTTCCATGGATGCACTCATGAACGCCAGTCAAGAGGAACTGCTGGAAGTGAACGAAATCGGACCACGTATCGCGCAAAGCATTGCTGAATTCTTTCAAGAACCGAAAAACCGCGAGCTCATAGATCGCTTACGCAAAGCTGGTTTGACCTTCACCGGCAAAAAGAGACATCGCGGAAGCGCGCTCGCCGGCAAGACGTTCGTATTGACCGGCTCGCTGACCCGCTACGCCCGCGACGAGGCTAAAAAAATGATCGAAGATGCAGGAGGACGCGTATCCTCATCGGTCAGCAAGAAGACCGACTATGTCGTAGCCGGAAGCGACGCTGGTTCCAAGCTGGACAAAGCTAAAGAATTGGGGGTTAATGTGATCGGCGAAAAAGACATGGAAAAGTTGCTGGGGAGAGCCTGACGTTCGGAGTGAAAAGTTTTGCGGAGTTGCACGCCCGGACAGACAATCAATTTACATTCTGGTGACAATATCCTTCCGCTCCTCGCTTAAGCTTCACGCGCCTGAATAGCGGCAGATTTCCTGGCTCGTGATGGAGCTTAAGACCGCCGCCTGACCTAGTTCACCAAACAGCACAAGGAGGAATTATGCGAGTCCCTCGACTCCGCAATAAAGCATGTCTTTCAGTAGGTATTCTGCTGGCGGTTGTGATTTGCGCTTCCAGCTTGGCCAATGCTGCATCCTACAAAGCGGCGTTCTTGACCGCGGATCAGGCCGGGGTTGCTCCCAACACTGATCCTCACCTAATCAATCCCTGGGGAATTAGTTTCAGTTCCACCGGCCCGTTCTGGGTTTCGGACAACAATTCGGGCCTCTCCACCATCTACGACGGTACCGGTAAACCCCAGTCTCTCGTCGTAACTATTCCGCCGGTTGGAGGCGCTACATCGGGAACTCCCACGGGCACTGTATTCAACAGTACCGTCGGCTTCGTCGTTACGAAGAACGGACACTCAGCGCCGGCGGCATTTCTCTTCGATAGCGAAGACGGTTCGATTACTGGATGGAGCCCGACAGTGGATGCCACGAATGCCGTGGTCGCCGTGGATAACTCGGGCTCTAATGCTGTCTACAAAGCCATGGAACTCGCCAACAATGGTACTGGTGACTTCCTCTACGTCTGCAATTTCTTCAGCGCGAAGGTTGAGGTCTACAACAATAATTTCGTTCAGGTAAACCTGGCTGGTTCGTTTACTGACCCTAACCTTCCGGTGGGATTCGCTCCGCACAATATTAGGAATATTGGGGGACAGCTTTGGGTAGCTTATGCCAAGCAGAATGCGACCAAGACTGACGCTGTTTTGGGACCTGGTCTGGGTCTGGTGGATATTTTCGATCTCAATGGAAACTTCATCAAGCGATTTGCCACCCGGGGCAGACTAAATGCGCCTTGGGGTTTAGCCTTGGCGCCGGCAACTTACGGCACGTTCGCCAACGACGTTCTGATAGGCAACCTCGGAGATGGCAAGATCACCGCCTATGACCCGGTTACCAAGCTCCCTAAAGGACAACTCAGCAACGCCGGAGGAGGAGCAATTGTACTGAAGGGCTTGTGGGCTCTCACCTTTGGAAATGGTGGCTCAGGCGGAAGCAAGGACGTTCTCTACTTCACTTCCGGTCCCGGCGCTTATGCCCATGGCCGGTTCGGAAGCATTACGTTTGTTCCGTAATGATCGATCATAGTTGTTGTTCATTCTGGGCGAGATTCGAGCCTCGATTCTCGCTCAGGATGAAACCGCTCACCCCAGGGCCTGTTTAATTCTCTCGTACGTCATGTCCAACGTTTCCGGCAACATTCGAGTTTCACCAATCACCGAAATGAAATTCGAGTCGGCTACCCAGCGCGGCAGCACGTGCATGTGAATGTGTCCTGCCACTCCCGCTCCCGCGGCCTTACCGATATTCATGCCGAGGTTGATTCCGTCTGGCTTATAGAGCATACGCAGCAACTGTTCCATCTTCTGTGATAAATCCATCATCTCGTGTGCGGTTGCGACCGGCAGTTTCTGCAGCTCATCGAGATGGGCAAAGGGAACGATCATGGAATGCCCCGGAGTGTAGGGATAGGTGTTGAGAACTATGTAACAACGCTGGCCGCGACAGACGATCCGGGCTTTCGCGTCATCACCTTGTTTCGGCAAATCGCAAAAAATGCAGCCAGAGGCCTTTTCCGCACCGGTGACGTACGCATATCGCCAGGGGGTCCAGAGATAATCCATGGCACCGCAGAGTAGCAGATGGCGGCAGCTTCCGAAACTTAGTGCTTGCAGGACGACTGCGCTCGGCTCAATCAGCGGCAAAGGCGCGGACCGGCTTCCAGGCGGTTGCCCTCAGCATTCGCATCTTGCTTCAGTTGGTGTTTGACACTGTTTACAAGCGATTGCTATAGTCGAGAGGTTCTCCGTTAGGAGCGGGTTCTTTAGCAGTCCGACCGCTGGGATTGTCCTAGTTCGTTCGCCAGGACGGGCTCAACACAACCTAAGACTCACGCCAGCTGTCCGTACGAAAATAACCCGCATCTGGCTCGCACGATGTGCGAGGAATACCGCAGAAAGGTCATAATCTTGTTCGACGATAACACCGCCCACAACCTGGACTCCTCAACCTCGACAACACTTGCCGAGCCCAGTACGGGGTCTCCTGAGGCCTCGACCCCAGAAGCCTCCACTCCGCGTCCACAGTCCGAAATGGCTCACCATCAGGACGACAAACCGGCAACAACCGCTACCACCGAGGATTTCGCCTCGGCTTTGGAAACTTTCACCACTGAAACTGAAGAAGCCGCGAGCCAGGACAATGTTCTCAAAGGCACCGTCCTGAAGCTTACCGCGACCCACGTCGTCGTGGACATCGGCGCCAAGTCCGAAGGCATGTTGCCGCTGGCTGAAGTGCTGGATCACGAAGGCAAACCCAAGTTCCAGCCCGGTGACGAAATCGATGTGATGCGCGACAAAGGCCAAGCCGAGGAAGGGTACATTAACCTTTCCCACCAGAAGGCACAGCGTCTACGCGCCTGGGACGAGATTGAGAAGGCTTACAACGAGAAAAAGCCCATCGAGGCCACGGTGGTCGAACGCATTAAAGGCGGTCTGACGGTGGACATCCTCGGGGCCAGGGCTTTCTTGCCCGGATCCCAGGCGGACCTGCGGCCGGTGCGAAATCTGGATGCAGCCAAAGGCCAAAAGCTGGAAGTTGCGATCATCAAGCTCAATAAGAAACGCGGCAACATAGTAGTTTCGCGTAAGCAGATTCTGGAAGAAGAGCAGACGGAAAAGCGCTCCAAGACTCTGGAACACCTGGAAGAAGGTGCGGTGCTGACCGGAGTAGTCAAGAACCTGACCGAGTACGGCGCGTTCGTGGATCTGGGCGGAATTGATGGCCTGCTGCATATCACCGACATGTCGTGGGGCCGCCTGACGCATCCGCGAGACTTGGTAAACGTCGGCGATCAGATCCAAGTCAAAGTACTTAAATTCGATAAAGACAAACAGCGCGTATCGCTGGGATTCAAACAGCTCACTCCCGACCCCTGGCTGGACGCGTCGCATCGCTATCCGGTCAGTGCACATGTAAGCGGACGCGTGATCAGCGTCACCGACTACGGCGCCTTCGTCGAGCTCGAACAGGGTATCGAAGGGCTGGTGCACGTCAGCGAGATGACCTGGTCTAAGCGTATGAAGCACCCTTCAAAATTGGTGAATGTCGGAGATCAGGTAGATTGCGTCGTGCTCAGCGTCAATCCTCAGGAGCGGCGCATCTCGCTCGGAATGCGGCAACTGGCCAGCAATCCGTGGGACGCCTTACACGAGAAGTACCCAGTCGGAGCCACCGTCGAGGGACGTGTACGCAACCTGACCGATTTCGGTGCATTCATCGAAATCGAGGACGCCATTGATGGACTGGTGCACGTCAGCAATTTGAGCTGGACCAAGCGGGTGAAGCATCCCTCAGAAGTGTTGAAGAAAGGTGATCGCGTAAAAGCCATTGTGCTGGCGATCGAGCCCGACAAGCGGCGCCTCTCACTGGGGGTGAAGCAATTGCAACCCGATGTATGGGAAACTTTTTTCCAGCAACATCATGTGGGCGATGTCCTGCACGGGAAAGTGTTGCGGGTGGCCAGCTTCGGCGCATTTGTAGAAATCGCTGAGGGTATCGAAGGACTCTGTCATAACTCCGAAGCCGTGGACGGCAACGGACAACCGATTCATCTCGAGCCCGGCCTGGAGCACGATTTCAAGATCATCAAGATGAATCCGGAAGAAAAGAAAGTCGGCCTGAGCATTAAGGCGGTAGGGGAAGAAGCCTCACGTACCGAGGTAGAAGCCTACAAACACCCGGTTTCCAGCACAGGCGGGTCCACCATTGGCGAGTTGGTATCGTGGAAGCGAGCCGGAAACGAGAATAGCTAACCGTAGCGCCGGCGTCTCGCCGGCACCCTATATGACCAAAAAAAAGCTGCCATTTCTGGCGGCTTTTTTTAAAACATTGATCTCACTCGCAGCCGAAACTATTTCGCATCAATCTTCAGATTGATATTCACCTGCTGCCGATTATCAAATTGGCTCACAGTCTTGGTGTCACTTTTCCGCCCGTTGTACTGTGCGTACACCTCGTAGTCAATGTTAGGCGACAGGGCCGGAAAGCGGTAAACACCATCCGCACCGACAATGTAGGTCTTCACGGTTCTGCTGCGCGGATTTGAAAGGTACACCACAGCAGAGGGCAGCGGATTATCTGCGTGATCGAGCACTTTGCCCATCAGCAGGCGGCCAGCGTCTCCCTTATCTTTGTCGTAGGACGGGCTCGCCATTGCGACAAGGCCAGCCAGCAACAACATGACCACCGCAACCACCCGATAAGTTTTCATGAGGTGTCCTCCCCCAAATGGCCTCAGCTCCCCAAGCTGTGGTTTCTACTATCTTAGATGCAAACCAATGTCGGCTCTCTCGTCATTTTCGATGTGCACCGTGACCTCGGTACCCACCCGTAACTGCTTGTCGCTGTTATACTTATAGCCTTTCAAGTCGGCCCATGCCACGTAATCGGCCTTGCCCGCAGGAACCCGCTGGGCAAACTCGCCATTGTGGTCGGAATAGAGCTCCCAGCGCGGCTTCTTTTCATC
>Ga0193750_1000139_pt1 | contig 21667 bp, 17 predicted proteins | sample L1c1metaG_FD_160569 | JGI IMG/M metagenome (GOLD analysis project Ga0193750, IMG submission 160569) | Soil microbial communities from a riparian zone of the East river system, Colorado, United States - L1c1 | ecosystem: Environmental > Terrestrial > Soil > Riparian zone | place: USA: East River... | reverse complement strand
CCGGGGATTCAGCGAGCAGAGAATCGAGCGCAAAAAGGGCAGCCAAGGTGGCTAACCCCGAAACAATCGGGGCTCGTGAATTCTTTCGGAGTCGCAAGATCGACATCGTATTCTTAATGTAAGGAGAAACGACTCACGCTCAACGCTGACTTCGAGTTGTGTTTCCGCCCAAACGAGGGTAGAGGGAGGAATCGGCCCAGAAATCAGGCGAAATATGATGCCATCGACTAGCAAAAGAACATCGACCGAGGTTTTCGAATGCGAAGTGTGCGGGACGCGCAAGCGTCTCGAGTCAGCCAAACGGCATTGGTGCGATGCCTGCACCGGTGGCAGTCCAGTGGAAATGCGCCGCACGAGAGACAAGTGGAAGACAGCCAACCGAGTTCCGACCAATAATTAGCAGGGTGCCGCCCATTTCCTCAACAGCGTCTCGCATTACGGATGAGCGTTTGACCAATCGCGCGAAAACACACACTATGGCGCTCCATTTTCCGATGCTTTAGCTGCACGGAAGGATCGACATGATCGACTCAAGGTAAGGGGAAACCTTCAACGCTCAACGTTCAACTCTGAGAACGCATTCTTATGCCGGCGAGGTCGCCGGCGGGCTCACTGGATAATCAACGGTTCGTCGCTGTTTGCGCCGCTGTTGAAGCTGATCCAGCCAAAGATAAATTACGGGCGTGCTGTAAAGCGTCAGAATTTGCGAGACTATGAGTCCGCCGACAATTGCGATACCGAGCGGCTTTCGCAGTTCGCTACCGACGCCCATGCCAATTGCCAACGGCAACGCACCAAACATCGCGGCAAGCGTCGTCATCATAATTGGACGGAAACGAACGAGGCAGGCCTGGTAAATCGATTCTTCGGGGCTGAGTCCTTCTCGCCGTTCTCCCTCGAGCGCGAAGTCCACCATCATGATCGCGTTCTTTTTCACGATGCCGATGAGCAAAATGATGCCAATGGCGGAAACGATATCGAGATCGTTGTTGGTGGCCCAAAGCGCGAGAAGCGCGCCCAAACCGGCGGATGGTATCGTGGAAAGGATGGTGAGAGGATGGATCAGACTTTCGTAAAGCATCCCGAGGATGATGTAGACTGCCAGAAGCGCGGTCAGAAAAAGCCAGGGCAAAGTCGACCACGATGCCTGGGCGACTTTCGCGGTGCCGGCGAAACTTCCGCGAATGCTCGACGGCATTCCTAATTCAGCCGCGGCCCGATCGATGATTTTAGTGGCTTCGCCCAAGGAAACGCCCGGCGCGAGATTAAACGAAATCGTTACGCATGGAAATTGGCCCTGATGGTTGACCGATAACGGCGTGTTATCCAATTGGAAATGCGCGATCGTGCTCAACGGCACCTGATTTCCGGTTGGCGATTTCACGTAAATTTTGTCCAGCGAAGTGGGATCGAGTTGGAATTGCGGATCGACCTCGAGCACGACGTGATATTGGTTCTGCTGCGTGTAAATGATTGAGACCTGCCGCTGCCCGAACGCGCTATAAAGCGTACTGTCCACCGCCTGCGGTTGAATTCCGAGACGCGCCGCCGCGTCGCGATCGACTACAACCGTTTCCTGTAAACCGCGAAATTGCTGGTCGCTCGTGGCATCTTTGATTTCTGGATATTTTTGGAGCTTCTCCACCAGTTTTGGCGCCCACGAGTTCAATTCATCGACGTTTTGATCGGTGAGAGCGTACTGATAGGTGGCTTTTGAGGAGCGTCCTCCGACGCGAATGTCCTGGCCCGGCGTGATGAATAGTTGGACGCCGGGAATTTTGGAAAGCTTCTGACGCAGTCGCCCCATGATGGCCAAGGGATCGTCCGCGCGCTCGCCCTTTCCGTGGCCTTTCGGTTTCAGACTGATAAACATTCGCGCGTTGTTTACCGCTGAACCGAAACCGCCACCGAAAAAAGAGCCGACAGCTTGCACTGCTGGATCCGCCATCACAATCTTCACGACCTCTTCCTGCTTACTTTTCATGGCCTCGAACGAAATGTCCTGGCCTGCCTCAGTCGTACCCATCATCTGGCCGGTGTCCTGTTGAGGAAAAAGGCCCCAAGTAACCACGAAGTAAAACCAGATAGTTGCGATAATCACTCCCAACGTTACCAGGAGCATCAGGTACTCGTGGTCGAGCACCCACTTCAGACTACGCTCGTAAAAACGATGCATGGCGTTAAATCCGTTCTCGCTTATTCGATCGAATACTCCGCGTGTGCGATGCGGCTCTTCGCGCTTCAGAAATCGTCCGCAGAGCATTGGCGTGAGCGTTAACGAAACGAACATTGAAACCAGAATCGCAGCGCTGAGCGTTACGGTAAATTCGTGGAACAGTCGGCCGATCAATCCGCCCATGAACAAAAGCGGAATGAAAACCGCGATCAGCGAGAGACTGATCGAGATTACCGTGAAACCGATTTGGCGCGCGCCTTTGAGTGCAGCTTGAATCGGTGATTCTCCTTTTTCGATGAACCGCACGATGTTTTCGATGACAACGATTGCATCATCGACGACGAAACCGGTCGAAACCGTGAGCGCCATGAGCGACAGATTGTCGAGGCTGTAACCACAAAGCCACATCACGCCGAAAGTGCCCGCGAGCGCGAGCGGCATCGTGATTCCAGAAATGAACGTCGGCCAGAACCGGCGAAGAAATAAAAACATAACCATCACGACGAGCGCCATGGTGAAGACGAGCGTGATCTGGACATCGCGAACCGACGAACGAATCGTGGTGGTGCGATCGCTCATCACGTCGAGAGAAACGCTCGGCGGCAGCCAGGTCCGCAATTGCGGAAGAATCGCGTGAATTTGATCGGTGGTGCGAACGACGTTCGCGTCCGGTTGTTTGGAAACGATTAACAGCACGGCGCGCTTGTTGTTGAACAAGCCGGCCTGATCGCGATTTTCCTGTCCGTCGATTGCCTTGCCCACATCGCGCAACGGAACTGCCGCGCCGTTGTGTTGGGCGACAATGATCGGCTGATATTGATCGGCGCGCGTCAACTGATCGTTGCTTGCGATGACGAACTGCTGCTGTTGACCGTCAAACGCCCCTTTCGGGGAAAGCACGTTCACCTGTGAAAGCGTACTGCGAAGATCCTCGAGGCTCAGACCCATCGACGCGAGCGCGACTGGATTGACTTGCACGCGGACCGCTGACTTCGCGCCGCCGCCAATCGTGACCTGGCTGACGCCCTCAACCTGGCTGATGCGTTGTCCGATGATTTGGTCCGCCAAATTGTAAACTTCGGAAAGCGGCACCGCGTCAGATGTCATCGCCAAAACCATGATCGGCGCATCAGACGGATTGACTTTGCGATACGACGGCGGCTGCGGAAGACCGCTTGGCAACTCGCCCGACGCGGCGTTGATCGCGCTCTGCACATCGCGCGCGGCGCCATTGATGTCGCGGCCGAGATCGAACTGAATCGTGATGTTCGATCCGCCTAACGAACTGACCGACGTGATTTCGCTCACGCCAGCGATCTGAGCAAAACGCCGTTCGAGCGGAGCAGCGAGCGACGATGCCGCGGTCGCTGGATCAACACCCGGCTCCTGCGCGCTGACCGAGATCGTTGGGAAATCAACTTTCGGAAGTGGCGCGACCGGAAGAAAATGATAAGCGACCGCGCCTAACAACAAGACTCCCGCCGCCAGCAATGACGTTCCGACCGGCCGGCGAATGAATGGCTCGGAGATATTCATTCTTAAAATCCGAGTCGGTCATTTTCGCCGTCAACTGTGGCAAACTCAGGCCGCGACTCAACGTCCGATGTCGGTGTCGATCTTAAAGCTAACTCCGCTTGCTCCACCCGGCCGCCTTTTCGGCGTTCCTCCAACCACAGACCAAAGCGATCGAGATAAAGATAAATCACCGGCGTGGTGTAGAGCGTCAGAAATTGCGAGACGAGCAATCCGCCAACGATCGAAATTCCCATTGGTCGCCGCAGTTCGCTGCCAGTTCCGTGCTCGAGCGCGAGCGGCAAAGCACCAAGCAGCGCAGCCGCCGTTGTCATCATGATTGGGCGAAATCGCAGCAGACACGCCTGATAAATCGATTCCTCCGGGGACATACCTTCCTTGCGTTCCGCTTCCAAGGCGAAATCGATCATCATGATCGCGTTCTTCTTCACGATGCCGATGAGCAAAATGACCCCGATGAGCGCGACCAATGAAAAATCCGTTCGGCAAAACAAAAGCGCGAGCAGTGCGCCGACGCCGGCGGACGGCAGCGTCGAAAGAATGGTGACCGGATGAATGTAGCTTTCGTAAAGAACGCCGAGAACGATGTAGATCACGATCACTGCCGCCAAAATCAGCAACGGCTCGCTCGTAAGCGACGAGCGAAATTCAGCCGCTGCGCCGGTAAACGAAGTTGCAATCGTATTCGGCAGACCGATCTCGCGTTCCGCTTTTTCGATCGCAGGAATGGCGTGACTGAGCGAGCTGCCGCTACGCAAATTAAACGAAATCGTGGCGGCCGGAAACTGTCCCTGATGCGGAATCGACAACGGCGTGCTGCTGACGCGCATCGTGGCAAACGCACTCAGCGGGACTGGCTGACCGCTGCTCGATTTCACGTAAATCTTGTCGAGCAGATCCGGTGACTCGCGAAACTGTGGTTCGACTTCCAGAATCACGCGGAACTGATTGAGCTGCGTGAAGATGATCGAGACCTGACGTTGCCCGAACGCATCGTAAAGCGTGTCGTCGATCGCTTGGGTCAACACGTTGAGCCGTGATGCTTTTTCACGATCAACATCGACATTCAATTGCAAACCATTGACCTGTTGATCGCTCGCGACGTCAGTCAATTGCGGCAGGCTTCCGAGTTTTTGTACGAGTTTCGGCGTCCATTGGCCCAGCTCGGCCGCATCGGCGTCCTGGAGAATGTATTGGAATTGCGTTCGACTGACGCGCGCATCGATTTGCAAATCCTGCGCCGCCTGCATGAAAAGCGAGACGCCTTCGATGTTCCGGGTGGCGTAACGCAAACGTTCGATGATCTGTTCGGAGTTGGCGCGTTCGTTGTGTGGTTTGAGAACAATGTAAAGCCGCGCCGTGTTAATCGTCGCGTTGACTGTTCCCGCGCCAACCGATGCAGAAACACTGGCCACTTCCGGATCGCGCCGGACAATGTCGGAAACCGCGTGGACGCGTTCCATCATCGCCGTGAACGAAATGTTGTCGGCGGCGTCGGTCACGCCGATGATGACTCCGGTGTCCTGCTGTGGGAGAAGTCCTTTCGGGACGAGAATGTAAAGTAGAATCGTCGCGACGAGTGTTACGATCGCGACGTTGAGGACGAAACGCTGATGCGCCAGGACCCATCGTAATCCGCGTTCGTACCAATTCCGGAAACCTGTCCAGTATTCTTCGGTGCGCCGATAAAATTCGCCGCGGTGTTCCTGTTCGTCCTCAGTTTCCGGGCGCAGCAATTTCGCGCACATCATCGGCGTGAGCGTCAGCGAGACGAACGCGGAAACGCCGACAGCTACGCTGAGAGTGATTGCGAACTCGCGGAACAACCGGCCGACGATGCCGGTCATGAACAAAAGCGGAATGAACACCGCGACGAGCGAGACACTTAACGAAATGACCGTGAATCCGATTTGCTTCGCGCCTTTGAGCGCCGCTTCCAACGGCGCATCACCCGCTTCGATGAAGCGCACGATGTTCTCGATCATTACGATGGCATCATCGACCACGAATCCGGTGGAAATGGTCAGCGCCATCAACGAAAGATTATCGAGACTGAATCCGGCCAGATACATGATGCCGAATGTGCCGATAAGGGAGAGCGGGAGGGCGATGCTGGTGATGACAGTGGTCCAGAGTTTTCGCAGAAACAGAAACATCACCAGCACGACGAGCGCGACGGTCAGCAGGAGCGTGAACTGCACATCGTGGACGGACGCACGAATGTGCTCGGTCCGATCTGCCAGAACATCGACATGGACTGAGGGCGGCATCGAAGCGGTCAGCCGCGGCAACAATTGTTTCACGCGGTCAACGGTTTGAATGATGTTCGCGCCCGGCTGCCGCTGAACATCGAGCAACACTGCCGGCTGTTCGCCGTCTTTATTGCTGACCCACGCGCCGAGTTGATCGTTCTCGACCCCGTCGATCACATTGGCGATGTCGCCGAGCCGAATCGGTGCGCCGTTTTTGTAAGCGACGATGATCGGCTTGTAAGCGTCAGCGGAAAAAATCTGATCGTTCGATCCGATCGTAAACGCCTGGCGCGGTCCTTCAAAGCTGCCTTTCGGTGCATTAACGTTCGCCTGGCCGAGAATTGTTCGAACATCTTCAAGGCTGAGGCCGAGCGCAGAAATCGCCGCTGGATTCACCTGCACTCGCACCGCCGGTTTTTGATTTCCTTGAATCGTGACGAGTCCGACACCGGTGACTTCGCTCAATTTTTGCGCAAGCAACGTATCGGCAAAATCGTTTACACGATCGAGTGGCAAACTGTCCGAAGTGATCGAGAGCGTGAGGATCGGCGTGTCGGCCGGATTAACTTTGTTATACTTTGGCGGGTTCGGCAGATCTTTCGGTAGAAATCCGCCAGCGACATTGATCGCGGCCTGGACATCCTGCGCGGCAACGTCGATTGGTCGATCGAGCACGAATTGCAACGTGATTGTCGATGTTCCGAACGAGCTGGTGGAATTCATCGACGTCAACCCGCTGATTTGTCCGAATTGCCGCTCGAGTGGAGTCGTGATCGACGAGACCATCACGTCCGCGCTCGCGCCCGGATAAAATGTTGCTACTTCGATCGTCGGGAAATCGACCGTGGGCAGTGCTGAGATCGGAAGCAGTTTGTAACCGAGCACGCCGAGCAAAATAACGCCGGCCATCATCAGCGATGTCGCGACCGGGCGACGAATGAACGGTTCGGAAATGCTCACGACTTCGTCGGTCTTTTCCGCTTGCCCGCGCTGGCTGACGGGTTTGCCGAACCGGTGGGCTTGGCTTGTGTCTGCTGTTGCGGCGACGTCATCTCGACGCGAGCGCCGGGTTGTAATTTGTACTGCCCGTCAACCACTACGTCCTCGCCCGGTTTGAGTCCGTCCTCGACCATGGTGAGATTTGCCTCCGTTTGTCCGACCTTAATCGGACGCATCTCGGCGGTCTTGTCGGGCTTGATAACGTAGGCGTACGTCCCTTGTGGTCCGCGCTGCACCACGCTCGAAGGAATAACGATTGCGTCTTTGCGCGTGGTCAAAATCAATCGCGCGTTCACAAATTTTCCCGGCCAAAGTTTCAGGTCGGCGTTCGGAAACGTCGCCTTCAACTTGATCGTTCCGGTCGTTTGATCGATCTCGTTATCGACAACCGCCAGCGCACCTTCATCCAACGTGGTGGTGTTGCCACGATCCAGCGCCGATACTTTCAACCCGCCACTTGCACCGCCTGCAGTCAAAACCGATTGCAGATTCTGTTCCGGCAACGTGAACACGACCGAGATCGGATGCAACTGCGTGATGACGACAATCCCGTTCTGATCGGCCGCGTGAACGATGTTGCCAACGTCGACAAGGCGAACGCCGACGCGGCCGTCGATCGGCGACTTGATGGAGCAATAATCGAGATTGACCTGAGCAGCCTCGGCGGCGGCCTTCGATTTTTCCGCGTTCGCCACAGCAGTATCATAATCCTGGGCCGCTATTACGTTTCTCGCGCGCAAGTCGGCCTGTCTCTTCAGAGTCACGTCGTCCAACGCGGCTTGTGCTTTTGCCTGATCGAACGCCGCTTGATACGGTTTTGGATCGACAACGGCCAGCAAGTCGCCCGTTTTTACATCTTGGCCTTCCAAAAAATTGATCTGCACCAGCGCGCCATCGACACGCGAGTGCACCGTTACCGTGTTGAAGGCCTGCACCGTGCCGAGGCCGTCGAGATAGATCGGCATGTCCTTTTGCTCGACTTTCCCGGCGACAACCGGCACCGGACCTCCGCCGCTCATCGATCCGCGGCGCCCAGTTCCGAAATTTCCAGTCGATTGCTGATTAGAGGATGACTGTTGATGACAGCTCCACCACCCGATTAGGACCAGAAGAACCGCGATGATTGCGAAAATGATTTGTTTCGACATCGTGTTGCGCAAGCCGGCTGCATGCTGGAGCTCCTTAAAAGTATGACCTCCAACATCCTCGTTCGGTTACGAATAACGCGAAAATTAATTCCCAAGAAATATATCGTTTGTGCGTCCTGGGAACGCCGTAGTGGATGCAAATCTGACAGGTCCGGGGCAGTCAGGAATCTCTCATTAATGACCCCTCTATATAATATGGAGGACTCAGGTGAGCCCTACATCTCTCCCGGCACGACATCGCCGTTCAGGCATCCCCGTTTGGGCGCATCTTGACCAATCGCGCGAAAACACATACTGTGGCGCTCCATTTTCCGATGCTTTAGCTGCATGGAAAAGACCGATCCCGCTAGGGCGGGATCGCGTGCCCCAAGGAGGCTTTTTAAAAATTATGGTGCAAATGCAGGATGTGATGTCGAAGCCGATGCCGGATTTCCGGGAAGGCAGCATCGTCAAAGGACGTATTTTGGAAGTTCGCCCGCGCGAAGTGCTGGTCGATATCGGATACAAATCGGAAGGCGTCATTCCGCTCGCGGAATTTGAGGACGTGGAAAATTTGGAAGTCGGCGATGAAGTCGACGTGTTGCTCGAGCGATTGGAGAACGACGAGGGCATGGTTGTGCTTTCCAAAGAGAAAGCGGCGTATCGGCAGAACTGGAACAAGATCGCGGCCGTGTTTCAGGACGACGGCCTGATCAAAGGCAAGGTCAAATCGGTCGTCAAAGGCGGATTGATGGTGAACATCGGCGTCGAAGCATTTTTGCCCGCGTCGCAAATCGACATCGTGCCGCCGAAAGATTTGCAGCAGTTCGTCGGTAACACTTACGATTTCAAGATCGTCAAGATTAACGACGATCGCCGCAATGTTGTGCTCAGCCGGCGCGAGTTAATTGAGCAGGAGCGGAGCGAGAAGCGACAGAAATTCATGGACAGCGTGAACGTCGGCGACCGCGTCACTGGGACGGTAAAAAATCTTACCGACTTCGGCGCATTCATCGATCTCGATGGGATGGACGGCTTGCTCCACATCACCGACATGACCTGGGGGCGGCTCGGGCATCCAAGCGAGCTGGTCAAAGTTGGACAACAACTCGAAGTCCAGGTCCTGGACATCAATAAAGAGAAGGAGCGCGTCTCGTTAGGCCTAAAGCAGACCCAGAAAAATCCGTGGGACCAGATTGAAGAGCGCTTCCCCGCGGGTCAGAAGGTCAAAGGCAAAATCACAAACCTCGTCCCCTATGGTGCGTTCGTGGAATTGGAAGAAGGCGTCGAAGGTTTGATTCACGTTTCCGAACTTTCCTGGACGAAACGAATCATGCGGCCATCCGATATTCTGACGATTGGCCAGGAAGTCGAAGCCGTCGTTCTCGGCGTAAACAAGGAAGAGCAAAAAATTTCATTGGGATTGCGCCAGCTCGAACCGAATCCGTGGGACGAGATCGAGAAGAAATTCACTATTGGCAGCCGGGTGAAGGGAACCATTCGCAACATGACGGCTTACGGCGCGTTTGTGGAGCTCGATGAAGGGATCGACGGAATGATTCACGTTTCGGATTTGAGTTGGACCCGGAAAATCAATCATCCAAGCGAAGTCTTTAAGAAAGGCGACGAAATCGAAGCCGAAGTGATAGACATCGACAAAACAAATCAGCGGATCAGTCTCGGCATCAAACAGCTGAGCGAAGATCCGTGGAAGAACATCGATCAGAAATACAAGATCGGCGACCTGGTGAAAGGCAACGTGACCAAGCTCGCGAGTTTTGGCGCGTTCGTGCAATTGCAGGACGACATTGATGGGCTTGTTCACATCTCGCAATTGAGCGAGGAGCATGTGGCGAAAGTGAAAGACGTGCTCAAGGTCGGACAGGAAGTCGAAGCGCGTGTCATCAAAGTGGACAAAGTCGAGCGGCGCATCGGATTGTCGATCAAAGCCGCGAACTACTCCGAAGAACAATTGCGCAAGGAAGCCGAGACCTTCGATACACTCCGTCCCGGCGAAGACATGGTCGGATTGGAGAAAGCGTTCGCCGCCGCCGAGCAGGAAGAATATCGGCCGGGCGAAGCGAAGAAGGAACCGAAGGCAGCCAAGGAATCAAAACCAGCAAAAGAGCCGAAGGAATCCAAGCGCGAATCGAAAAAAGAATCGAAGAAAAAGTAATTTTGTTGGACCGTTGCGGACGGCTATGTCACGCAGCTTCAGTCGACGTCAGGTGCGATCGTTAATCAGCGCAGTTTTGTTGTTTGTTCTTGCCGCTTGCGGTGGCCCTTCCCGCGAGATTGTCGGTAAATGGCGAACGTCGTCCGATCCGAACGCGGTGGTTTGGGAATTCGCAGACAACGGGCTGGTCACGATCGGCACCACTCGAGGCAGATATACTTTTGGAGACAGCAATCGAGTGAAAATTGAGACGCCGTTCGAGAAGTCGGTCTATGAAGTCACGATCTCGCACGACCACATGACGTTCCAAGAATCGACCGGTTCTCGGATTGAGTTTACTAGGATCAAATAAATCCGAAGCGTATCGCTATTGTTGATCTTAGCGCCGACCGCCGCCGAATTGTTCAAACGGATTGAAGACGTCGAGTGTGTAGTAATAAACGAAGCCATCGGGACGCCGCGAGATAGCCTGAGCGTGGCCGAAGAAGGCTTGCACGTCGCGCACGGTTGTGTGCCCGCGAATGAGTGAGCCGATGCGCCGCGTGTAAAATTCATTGAGTTGTGCATTCGCGATATAAGCCGGCGACGCAATTAATCGACCGGCTTGATCGAACCGAAACGCCAGCACGTCCGCGCCATAGCCATGGCGCAATGGATCGGCAGTGTCGACGTACGGCCCATCATCGACGCCGAGCTGATGCGATAATCGAGAGCCGTCGCGCACCACGTAATAACCGGTGCGCGGACCGAGCCGGACATAATGCGAATCATCATGAAACGAATTCGCGAGACTTAGGTCAGCAAAAATCAGGAGACAGCCTGCAACGCAAATCAGCTTCATATCGGCCACCCGCGGTTAGCTCAGAAACAGTAGAACATTTCTCGACATGATCCAAGTAGAAGTAGGTGGATCGCGGCCGCGCGTTTATCGCATTTCTTCGAGCATGTCGGCAACCGCGTTCTGCAAAGGGCGGGGACCGGTTCCGTTAAGTGCAAGATCGACATCTTCGAGGCGCCGGATCAGGTCAAGGACTTCCCGGCGCGCCATTGGTCCACCAGCCGCGGCGCAAAAGTGGGTCCGGCAACCGAATGGTCGATCTTCGTAGATCAGGCAATTACCTGTTTCTGGTTGAAGCATCGGACACGATCCATCAGCATTTTCCGGGAGCGATTTTCGGCCGGTGGCGCGAAGCGCCTTCGCCGCGACCACTGCCTCGCCTTTCGTCAGGTAAGGAGTGCGTCCAGTCAGTTTGAAATGACAACATTCCGTCTTGCGCAGGCAATTGCGCTGGATCGGCCTTTGCGCAAGATCGATATAAATCTGTCGCACTTCCGCCAGCGCGATCTGTAATTTCTGCGGAAGAAGATCGCAAGAGTCCATCAGCACGCGCAGATTAACGCTGATTGATTAATGCGACGGTCATCCGCCTTCGCACCGCTACGGCGCGACAGGTAGACCGCGGCTACAGTTCAGGTTCGACTCCAGCCATTGCGTGTCCGGCAATCCACCCCGTAGTCCAAGCGGCCTGGAAATTGAAGCCGCCGGTAATGCCGTCAATGTCGAGCAGTTCGCCGGCAAAATAGAGATTTGGCGTGACCCCGCTTTCCATGGTTTTGAAGTTGATCTCGCGCAATCGCACGCCACCGCAAGTGACAAATTCCTCTTTGTTCAGCGACTTCCCGTCGACCTCGAGATCCGTCGCGCGCAACTGTCGAATTAGTTCGTTCATTCCGGCGCGCGTGAGGGTCGTCCAAATCGTTTCCGGAACCACGCCAGCGTTGGAAACCAGCTTTTCCCAGAGTCGCGCCGGAATTGCGCCGATGGGCGAATTGTTTACTCGTCGGTTCGGTTCCGTCTTTCTTCGCGATTGAAACTCGGCCCGGAGTTCGGCCTCATTCATTTCGGGAGTCCAATTCACGCGCAGCATGAAGCGATAGTTCTTTTCGTGCAAGGTGCGGGCGCCCCAGGCGGAGAGTCGCAACACGGCCGGCCCGCTGATTCCATTGTGCGTGATAAGCAACGGCCCGCGGTCGCGCAATTTTTCCACGGACAATTCTACAGCGCTCACCGATATCCCCGGTAACGACCGCAGCCAGGGCGCTGGGACGTGGAGCGAAAAGAGCGACGGCACGGGCGATTCGATCGTGTGACCGAGCGAACGCGCGAGCTCGGCGCCGCCGATGCTTCGGCAACCACCCGTTGCCAGGAGCAGCCGGTCGCACGCTGTCGATTCGCCATCATTCAATTTCAAATCGAACCCGCCTTGGGTTCGAACACGCGCGCTTTCGATGCCTTTACGAGTAAATAGTCGCACCCCTGCGGCCTTCGCTTCCTTAATCAAACAATCGATGACGGTCTCCGATGAATCTGTCACCGGAAAGATTCGCCCGTCCTCTTCGCGTTTGAGCCGTACGCCACGCCCTTCAAACCAGGCAACGGTGTCCTCCGCTGAAAATCGATGGAACGGTGAAATCAGCTCCCGCTCGCCGCGCGGATAGCGTGTCGTAAACGTCCGCGGATCGAACAAAGCGTGCGTTACATTGCAACGCCCGCCACCCGAAATGCGTACCTTGGAAAGAAACTGCGAGCCGCGCTCGAAAAGCGAGACCCTGCAATCTTCATTGGCGCGCGCCGCAGCGATCGCAGCAAAAAAACCAGCGGCGCCGCCACCGACGATCACGATTTCAGTCACTCGCTAACTTATAGATGAAATGCGGACCGCATTCGAAAATCACGTCTTTTTCCGCGCGAACAAATGGGGAGAAACTCCGCTCTTCACTGATGACCAAGAAAGACGCCGCGACGATCTTAAGCGGCTGGATTACTGTGTAGCTATGATGAACGCCTGCGCGATGCTGCCGCTGAGCAGCAATCGATTGATGGTCTTGCGCGAGCAGCCCGAGGCAATGCCGACATGAAGGGCGCGGCCGGTAGAATTTCGAAAGGTGTAACGAGCAAACGAAGCGCATCCCGATCCTCCGATCAGGAAGTGATGCAACATCTTTCGCGCTCGCAGATCTTCAAAGATTACGAACGGGCTTTCAGCGAAGCGATGGGTTTGCCGCTCAACATCCGAGGGCACGATTCATGGTCTCCGGCGCACCATGGAAAAGAGGATCACGCCTCACTCGCGTCCATTCTGGCTCGTTTCAACAAGGCGCGCGCCGCGTGTTTAAGGGCCCAAACCGACGCATCTCGAGAACCGAAGTCGACAACGCGCACCGTTACCTGGTTTGCGGGACTCTCCGAAAGTGCAGTGCCGGTGTATGTAGGCGACCACATTCTTGGTTTTCTCGAGACCGGCGAAGTGATGCTTAAGAACCCGACTAAGAAACATTTCGCGACCATTACTCGGCAGCTCCGCGCGTGGGGCTACAAGACGGATTGGAAGCAACTCGAGCGGGCTTATTTTCGGACCTGCGTTTTATCGCCGGACCGGTACCGCGCGATGTTGCGGCTCCTCAGTATTTTTGCGCAACATCTTTCGATCTTGTCGAATCAGCTGGTAGTAGGCCGCGAGAAGGAAGAGTCAGCGAACATGGCGCGAACGCGGCAATTCATCGAAAAGCATCAGGCGGAACCGTTGTCGCTCGGGCGAGTAGCCCACGCCGCTAACATCAGCAGGCATTACTTTTGCAAGATGTTCAGGAAAGCGACCGGAATGAATTTCATCGATTACCTCTCGAGAGTCCGAGTGGAGAAATCGAAGACGCTCTTGCTTAATCCCAACTCGCGAATCAGCGAAGCTGCCTTTGCCTGCGGATTTCAATCCATGACCAACTTCAATCGCGCGTTTAAGCGAATTGTCGGTCGCTCTCCCACGCAATTTCGCGAATCGCTTCCGAAGCTGCGGCGATCGATAAAACGGACCAATGGCACAGGTTAAACTCTCAGTGACGCTCTTAGCGTTGAGAGATCTCTTGATGGAGAAGCGGTATTGAACACCCGATTGTGCGCCTTCAGGCGCGGGATTTCTTAGGATCCCTGACGTTTTATTCCGCCATCCTTCTCCCGTGCAATCGCTTCAATATTTATCGCTCCTATCAGCAGTTTTTCCCCGCTTACTACCGAAACTTCACCGACCTTTGCGTTGAGCATAATTCGCTCCGCCTCCGCAATTGTCTGATCTTCGAAGCAATAGGTGCTGCTTTTTTCGATGTGTGCTTCCACTGGCTCCGTCCTGGGGTCGTGTCCTAAACCACCCACGTTCCGATTCATTTTGTTCTTCGACAGGGTACCTAATAATTCACCGCGTTCATCGGTTACAGGTGACGAATCGATTTCCCGCGCCTGCATTTCATCTAAAGCCACCTTTACAGAAACCTTGTCAGAAATACTATTCGTGGGCTTGATGATGTCCTTGACTGTGCGGGGTTTGAAATCGCTAGGTTTTATCTGTTCCATGAACTTCGTGCCGATGCCGGTTTAAACGAGATGCAACTAAGCTAGTTGCCCTTACACTGGTGGGGCGAACGCACGGAATCTTCCGCACGCTCGCCGTCAGTATTACGCCACTTTAACTTCGATGGCTTTTGATTTTGGTCTTGCCGTCGTCGGGAGGTGCACTTTCAGCACTCCGTCGCGGAAGTCCGCCGTCACTTTGGTGCTATCGGCATCTTCAGGCAGCGTGAAGCTGCGTCGGAAGTTACCAAAGGACCGCTCAATGCGATGGAATTTTCGTTTGTGATCTTCCTTCTCGTTTTTGCGCTCTCCGGAAACGCAGAGAACACCGTCTTCAACTGTTACTCTGACGTCATCCTTCTTCATTTCAGGCAGGTCAGCTTTGAGAAGATACCCGCGATCATCTTCACTGATATCAACCTCCGGCGACCAATCTGCGACTGTCAGGCTGTGGGTCTCGCCATTGCCTATTCTATTTGGAAATCCGCCGAGGAAACGGTTGAAGCGATTTTGCGATTCTTCCATATCTCTAAGCTGATTCCATGTGATTAATGTATTCATTTTTTTTGCCTTTCTGGATTGAGTTAAAGCCATCTCGGGGCATCGCACTCACCGCTTATTGTCAGAGTCGACCCTAATCTTGCGTACGTTGAGGAAACGCGGATCCGCGGCTGAATGACAGAGGTCAGAATTCAGAATTCAGAAGTCAGAGATGAAACAGCAGAGAAAACAAAACGCCTGGCGGCGAGTATTATCTCGATCCGCCAGGCGCTGAATTTAGCTTGGCCTAAAATTAGCCAACCAACACGTGCCGGGAATTAGTGGCGCTCCGGCGTGAGGATAACTTTATCAACCAACATGTCGTCACCCTGTCTCACGTAGTGAACGCGGACTTTCGAATCTTTTCTAATTTTTGAGGCTTCGATTACTTTTCCGTGTGCATTCACGTAGGTGACGGTTTTACCGAACTTGTAGTGCATCGGTTCGGACGCTTCGGTTTTCAGGATCAGGGAATCGCCCGGAGTAAAATCCGTAACGGTACCAAAACTTTCGGTTGTCGTGGTGGTGGTTTCAGTCATTCCATTGGGCTGCGTGGCAACCTTGGTGGAAGACGTCTGCGTTTGCGCAAAAGCCACCGAACCCATCAGGGCTGTGGCAAAGGCAACGCTAACGATTGATTTAATCATAGAAACTAACTTTCTAGTTTACTGAATTGCTGCAGTGATCGCAGCGAAAGGCCATCCGGTTCGTGCTTCCGAAGGAATTCGGCGAACCAGGGAGGTAAATAGATGCGGCAGTTGCCTAGTATAGCCCAATAAAGGCCCTCGCACCTTGACAATCTCCACCAGCGAATCGGATCCAATCACCGTACGCAAAACGCGCCCTCCTGCTTCGCGCGAAACAAATTCGGCGAAGCAGAAAAGGCGCGAATGTGTTGCCCGCCACGCCGTAGCTTCAGCGAAGGCGGGTCGAACTTAGCTCTTAATCCTCGTCGAGGACCACGCGATCGACGAGCATGTTGTCGCCTTCACCCACGTAGTGAACGCGCACCGGCGCGCCCACTCTAATGCGAGTGCGGGCGGTCGTCTCGTCGAGTTCCTTACCGCTTCTGGTCACATAAACGACCTTTTTCCCGAAGCGATAATGTCTCGGGCCGGCACTTTCCTTCAGCACGATGGTGCTACCCGGAGAAAACTCCGTGATCGTGCCGTTGCCCTCAGTCGTAGTCGTTGTGGTGGTGGTTTCAGAAACCTGTGCCCACGCGAACGGAGCCGCGACTGCCAATGCCACACTGAGTATTAACTTCTTCATTTATACTTAGACGAACGTCCTCGCATCATATTCGGATTTCATAATCGTTTCTCGGTAAATTGCTGAGAAAGTTCCGATAACATCTCACTGCGATTTCGCCATAATCAGCAATTAATCCTGGCGAATCTAAAATTTCTCGACTTCCATTTCTTCGCTCGGCAAAACGGTGAGATGGAATCCAGTTCGCCGCCGCCATCACCATCAATGTCGCAATCTCCGCGTGGAAATTGGTGGCAACGAAATTGAAAATGGTTTGTCCCCACCGGTTGCCTGACCTTCATCGCCTTGGGGGTGCTGTTCGTCGTCTGTATCGTTTTCTTCGTGTTCAGCGTTTTGAAATCGTCGGACGCGTACAAGACTGCCGTAGCCCGGGCAAAAAATGATGAACGCGTGATCGCCGCGCTCGGAACGCCGATCCGCGAAGGAATGTTCGCCTCAGGAAAGGCAAACGTTAACGGACCGTCCGGTGAAGCCGACCTGGCGATTCCAATTTCCGGCCCGAAAGGTAAAGCGACGATTTATGCGGTGGCGACGAAATCTGCGGGCACGTGGACGTTTTCCAAACTCGCGGTGCAAGTAGAGGGCGGGAACGATACGATCGATCTCAACGAAACCGAACCAGTGTCGAAGGAGGAGGAGCCCGCGGCGAAAAAAGGCATAGCTTCAGCAAACGTTTCAGTCGAGTCGATCACGCTCGCGCGCGAAGAGGGCGACGGATTAAAACCGGTAAAGAATTTCAAGGGCGCCGACAATCCCGAGCATATCATGGTTACGCTGAGCAAAGGAAATTCAGGCGCGCATGTAAAAACCGTTTGGACAAATCTCAATGCCGGAGGCGCGACGAATCAGAAACTTTGGGAGAAGGAATTGGTGCTCGATATGCCAAATCCGCGCGCCGACTTCTCGCTTTCCAACAGCAACAGCAAGTTATTTCCGACCGGCGATTACAAGATCGACATCTATTTGGATGACGAGCTGGTCGACACGGTGCACTACAAAGTTCAGTAATTTGCCCGCCCGATGAGCAGTGGAAATGGAAATCGTTGAGTCACTAAATCGCTAATCCGCTAACTGCTTTTGAAAACGTCGAGGTATTTGATGCCGGAGCCGGTGTTGAAAATGACGACCCGCTCCCCGATGTCGATCTTGCCGGACGCGCGCAGTCTTTTTAGCGCAGCAAAGCAGGCAGCGCCTTCCGGCGCGATGAAGAGGCCTTCTTTGGAACCAACTTCGCGAACGGTCCGGATCATTTCCTCGTCATCAACGGCGACTGCGCCACCGTGCGAGTCGCGAAGAATCTTGAGCATCAGAAAATCGCCAATCGCTTTCGGAACGCGCAAGCCTGAAGCGACCGTTTGCGCGTTTGGAAATTCGGCAGCGAATTTTTCGCTGGCTTCAAACGCGCGGACGATCGGCGCACAGCCGCTTGCCTGAACCGAAAACATCCGCGGCCGTTTATTGTTCGCCACGGCGAATCCGTCCTTTGGCGGATCGACCCAACCGAGCTTTTCCATTTCATCGAACGCTTTCCACATTCCGATCAATCCCGTCCCGCCGCCGGTCGGGTACAAAATTACATCCGGCAATTTCCAATTCAGTTGCTCGGCAATCTCGTAACCGAGCGTCTTCTTGCCTTCGATCCGATACGGCTCTTTCAACGTCGAAAGATCGAACCAGCCTTCTTTTTCTTTGCGAAGCGCGATTTCCGCGCCGCAGTCAGTGATCAGTCCGTCGATCAAAGTCACGTGCGCACCGAGCTCCCGACACTCGATGATGTTGGCGCGCGGCGTGTCGCGAGGCATGAAGATGTGAGCTTCCAGCCCGGCACGTGCGGCGTAAGCGGCAAGTGCGCCTCCGGCATTTCCAGCGCTTGGAACAGCTAGTTTTTCCGCGCCGAGATATTTCGCCATCGAAACGGCAACGCTCATGCCGCGCGCTTTGAAACTTTGGGTCGGGTTGAGCGATTCGTCTTTGATCCAAAGATCAACATCGTCGGCGAACGCTTTCGCGCGCAATAACGGTGTTCCGCCCTCGCCTAATGAAACTGGTTCAACATCAGCGGGCAAGGGCAACAGCTCACGCCATCGCCACAATGATCTTTCGCGTCCACTAAAACTTGACCGCTTTAAGCGGTCAAGTTTGGGCAGCGCGGCGAGATCATAGACGACGAAGAGCGGTTTCCCGCACGCGGTGCAGAGATTTTGCAGACGCGACCAATCGTGCTGTTTGCCACACGCGGTGCATTCAAGATGCGTTAGGAACACCCCCCAATTGAGCGCATGCGCGCAAAATTGAAAAGGTGGATCGGCCGCTCCGCGGGCGATGCTAGATGTTTCTCGGCTTCGCCGACATTGATTAACATCGAGCAAGGGACTGCTCGATCCACCTCGCGCTTTGTGCTAAAAGGCGCCGGGATGACTTCGCCGGCTTCTACACGCCAATCTCGCCGGCCGTGGTATCGCCCGTCGCTGACGACGCAGATCATGATTGGTCTTGTCGGCGGCGCAATAGTCGGCTGGCTGCAGCCCGATTGGGGCAACAAAGTTTATTTCCTGCGCGACATTTTCATTAATCTGATCAAGTCGATCATCGCGCCGCTTGTTTTCTCGACGATCGTCGTCGGCATCGCGGGCGCGGGCGCGTTGAAAAAAGTCGGACGAATGGGAGTGAAAGCGCTGGTCTACTTCGAAATCGTCACGACCGCGGCGCTGTTCATCGGACTGGCGGTTGTGAATTTCACCAGGCCCGGAGCGGGTGTGAGTCTCGCCGCGGGCAACATCGACATCGTCAAAACGATCGAGCAAAGCCATCCCAAAACATTAGTCGAAACAATCGTGCACGCGTTCCCGTCCAGCGTGGTCGACGCGATGGTGCGCGGCGACGTTCTCCAAATTGTCGCTTTCAGCGTGCTGTTCGCGCTCGCGGTCTCGGCGGTCGGCGAAAAAGGAAAACCGATCGTGCGCGCGATGGACAGTCTTTCCCAGATCATGTTCAAGTTCACGAACTACGTGATGATGTTCGCGCCGATCGGCGTAGGGGCGGCGATGGCGCACACCATCGGCACGCAAGGACTCGGAGTGCTCGTCAATCTTGGTAAACTGATTCTCTCGCTTTATCTCGCGCTGATCATTTTCGTTCTGTTGGTTTTTGGCATCGTGATGTTCATTGTTCGCGTTCCGGTCCGGCAATTTTTCCGCGCAGTGCGCGAGCCGGCCGCACTGGCATTCGCGACAACGAGCAGTGAATCAGCGTTGCCAAAGGCGATGCAGGCAATGGAACGATTCGGCGTGCCGCGGTACATCGTCGGCTTCGTTATGCCCACCGGTTATTCGTTTAATCTCACCGGATCGACCTTGTATTTGGCGATGGCGTCGGTGTTCGTCGCGCAAGCGGCTGAGACAACGATGGGCTGGCACATGGGATTCGGCCAGCAGATCACAATGATGCTGACATTGATGCTCACTTCCAAAGGGGTGGCTGGGGTGCCGCGAGCCGCACTTGTGATTTTACTGGCTACATTAAATTCGTTTGTGCCTGCCGGCCTCGGCCCAATTGGCGTTGCGATTATTTTCGGAGTCGACGAGCTGATGGACATGGGCCGCACCTGTGTGAACGTGATCGGGAATTGTCTGGCAACGGTTGTGGTCGCGCGGTGGGAGAAAGAATTCGACGAAAACCGCGCGCGTGTTTTCGGAATGCCGCAGGAAGCCGAACTGGATTTAAAATCCGGCGATGTCGCATTCGCTGATGCGGTCCGATAGGGCGACTAAGCCAGAGCTGGACGGGCGGTAAACGTCTACATCTTCAACGCGGCACGGAGATGTGGGACGAGACGTTTGCTAAATTCGACAGAATCGCCGGCGGACAAATGAGACCACTCGGGGCAGTTGAATCCGGAGAGTTCCGGAAAATCAGAATAGTAAATTCCGGGTGCGCCCGTCATTTTTAAAAGCGGGTCCCAGGTTTGCGCGCGCGGCGTGTCGCGATCTTCGAGCTCCTTCAACCCGCCGGTGTGTGGAAATCGGACGAAAACAATTTTGCCGCCGCGGGCGCGGATTTTTCCAATGGCGGCGGCGCTATCGCGAAAGCGGGCTTGGATCGCTTCCACAATTTTTGCCATGAATTGCTCTTTGGGAATGTAAGCAGGTGGCGGTGGCGGCGTGAAAAGCGGAATCCAGATTTGCTGGATTCTTCGCGCCAATTCTCCGTTTGGATCGGCGCAAGCTTCAATCATCCGGGCACGGCGTTCGCGATCGAGCGTCCCGAAATAGGGTGGAAGCCGCGGCGGGACATGTGCTCCGGGACGATTGGGAATCGGCAAACGCTTCAGCAGCTCTCCCAAATCGAGTTCCTCCTGCTTGAGAAACGCAACGCGTTCTTCCAACGGCAGGGCAAGATATTCGCTGACGCGCTGAGCCGGCGTTTGATTATGAAACCGTTTTACAACTTTCTCGCCAAGGTCCATCGGCGGCGTCCCTGGCGGCGCGAAATACAATCGCGGAACGAAACTGCAAATGATTGTGCCGTGAAAATTTTTGTCCCGAGCAAGGTCGGCCAACATTGGAAACCCGCAGATGCCGCCGACGCCAAGCTGAATCGGTCGTTTGCCCAATCCTTTTTGCAATTCATCAAGATCGAGATCGAACCAGCCGCGCGAATCGCCGATGATCACGATCGATTCGGGCGTGACGGCGCGCCGTCTTAAAGTCCACAGGTCTTCGTTATCATTAAGAGTCGGGCCATAACCGATGGAGCGGCAGTACAATTCCCACCCGATCGTCGCGCCGACGACAATCAGGACAACGACGACGGCGATGCCTCGCCATGGGATTGGCGGAATCGGCCGCTCGAATTCGAGCGGCGGGCCCCCGTGGATTTGTTCGGCGCGCGACGGCTTTCGGAAAAACAGCCGCGGAAGACGGAGTCGTTTTTTAAAATTGGAAATAAATGAACGCATTACTGGTTCCTTGAGTGAGAATGATCGCGCAGGCCATCAGCGCCCAGGCAGCAGTCACGATCCATCGCGGCAAACGCGTGACTGCTGTTTCGATATTGCTGTCACGGAGCGAGCAATGGACACTAATCATGCCAACGGTGACGAGCGCGACCTGAAGCAGTTCGCGCGTGGACAGAATCGCGTCGCCGTTTGCATGTTGGCCAAACATTCCGGCGAGCATTCGGCTCGCGATT
>Ga0193750_1000138_pt1 | contig 21670 bp, 17 predicted proteins | sample L1c1metaG_FD_160569 | JGI IMG/M metagenome (GOLD analysis project Ga0193750, IMG submission 160569) | Soil microbial communities from a riparian zone of the East river system, Colorado, United States - L1c1 | ecosystem: Environmental > Terrestrial > Soil > Riparian zone | place: USA: East River... | reverse complement strand
GGACCAGCGTCGAGTAGAGGACGGCGAAGCCGAGTGTCGCGAAGATCTGAATGAAGAACAGCGCAGCCGTTCCCTCCGGAGCTGCAGAGAAAAGACGAGATTTGACGAAGCTGATGCTCATCACCTTCGCTCGCTACCTCGCGAGCTTGACCGTCCATGTCGCCTCATCCCAGCCGGCTCCATTCATCATGCGCTCCTTTGTCGTTCGATATGCCGGGTAATGTCAAGCCGCGCCGATCGCGAATCAGTCCAGTCCCCATGAGACAGCGGATGCTACAAATGAACGCCACATAGCTCGTTCGTCGTCGCTCAGGAAAGGCTTATTGGCGGCTACGAGGTTATGCTTTCTGTAGCCGTCGCCCTATGGGCGACGTACCGGCTCTTTTGGATAGCCGCATCAATGCCGCGCTTCGCACAGCGAAGCGGCTACAGGGTTGCAAATATCAAGGAAAGGTCGTTTCGGCGAGCCGCACCTGCAACGGACGCCCGCCACAGCGGGTAAACTGAGCGACGGCCAGGCTTTCAAACCAACACGCCAGCGGCGTGTGCTCCCCGGAATTTCCGCTGAGACAGCGGCTGCAACATCAGCGATGTCGTTGCGGGCGGGACACGTTACGAATGGCGCATTCCTGTTCGTGCAACAGAAGCGCGTTGCGCTAAGATTCCCGCCATTGTCATGGTGATTCGCTTTAGGCACGTCGGATCTTAACAACAGATATGTCCCCTGATACTGCGTCAGAAGTTAAGTTTGAGATCGGGCATGTCCTGTTCATCGACATTGTCGCTTACTCGCAGCTGCTCATCACTCAACAGAGTCAGCACCTCGATACGTTAAAGCGAATTGTGCGCGGCACGGAGCAGCTCCGCGCGGCCGAAGCAGAAGGGAAGCTGTTGCGATTGCCAACAGGCGATGGTGGAGCGCTGGTATTTCGCACTACGCCGGAAGCGCCAGTTTTATGTGCGCTCGAGATTGCCAGGCAACTGAAAAGTCATCCTGATCTAAGCGTGCGAATGGGCATTCACAGCGGTCCCGTGAACGAGATCACTGATTTGAACGAGCAAGCCAATATCGCAGGCGCCGGAATAAACATGGCGCAACGCGTGATGGACTGCGGCGACAACGGTCACATCCTGCTTTCCAAACGCGTTGCCGATGATCTCGCACAATATCCGCGCTGGCGATCGTTCCTTCATGACCTTGGCGAATGCGAGGTCAAACACGGCGTGCGCATCGACGTGGTGAATTTCTACGGTGATGGAATCGGGAATCCGCAAGTGCCAAAGCGGTTTCAAATTCTTCAGAAGCATCGTGCACCGATACGCTGGGCTGTGATTTCTGCTGCCGTAGTGGCGGCTGCGCTGCTCGCGTTTCAATTCGCGCGAACACGAAAACCTGGGACTGCCGAGCTGCCAAAACAAACCGCACCAATCGCGGCGCAGGACAAATCAGTTGCTGTGTTGCCGTTCGAGAATCTCAGCTCCGACAAGGAGAACGCGTTTTTCGCGCAGGGTATACAGGATGAAATTATCACCACGCTTTCGAGGATCAGCGGGCTCCGCGTTATTTCACGAACATCCACCGCGCGATACAGCAGTGATCCGGAAAATCTGCCCGAGATCGCGCGCCAGTTACACGTGACAAATGTGCTCGAAGGCAGTGTGCAGAAGGCCGGTGATCGGGTGCACATCAATGTGCAGCTGATCCGGGCCGACGACGACGCGCATCTGTGGGCGCAAAGTTATGACCGGCAGTTGACGGATATCTTCGGAGTAGAAGCAGAAGTCGCGAAAAGTATCGCCGACTCCTTGCAGGCGACGCTTTCGCCGCAGGAAAAAGCGCGCGTTGAAACTAAGCCGACAACCAACGCCGACGCGTACGTTCTGTATTTGCGAGCGCGCGATTATCAAACGCGACCGGACAATCTGCTGCAGGATTTTAAGGCGGCGATAAATCTTTACGAGCAGGCGATCAAACTCGATCCGAACTTCGCTCTCGCACATGCGCGACTCTCGGCAACGGTGAGCAACGTTTACCATTTCTACGAACCGACGGAACCGTGGAAGCAGAAGGCGCAAACTCAGGCGTTGGATTCGCTGCGACTCCAACCGAACCTCGGCGAAGGCCACCTGGCGCTGGGGCTTTACCAGTACTACATGGAAAACGATTACGATGCGGCGCTCGGCGAAATGAAGCTCGCAGCGGAGGCGCTTCCGAATGATGGCGACGTGGGTCTGTACACCGCGGCAGTTCTTAGGCGTCGTGGGAATTTGAAGCAGGCGCTCGCCGCTTATCAACACGCCGAACAAATCGATCCGCGCAACCCGGTTATGCTGTATGATTCTTCGCAGACGTACTTCGGCCTGCGCGATTGGCGCACCGCAGCCGAACGAATGGATCGCGTGCTCGCTCTTTTTCCCGATTCTTTCAACGTCAAAATACAGCGTGCCTACGTTGAGTTTTTCTGGAAAGGCAGCACGGCACCGATTAAAGCCGCGCTGAAATCTTTGCCGCCGAACCTCGATCCTGATGGCGTGGTCACTTTCGCACGCTGGGATGTGAACTTGATGGACCGAGATACGGGCAGCGCAGAGAAAGCCCTGGCGAACTCCCCGCTCGACACGATCACTTCTCAGACGGGCGTCCCGTTGCCGAAAAGCTATCTTCAAGCGTGCATCGATGTCGTGCGCGGGGATACAGCGAAAGCGCAGGCGGAGTTCGAAGCCGCCCTGCCGTTCGTCGAGAAACTCGTTACTGAGAGTCCGCAAAACGGAACGCGACGCGCGCAGCTCGGATTGCTCTATGCATTCCTCGGGCGAAAGGAGGACGCACTACGAGAAGGAAAACGAGCGATGGAACTGACACCGATCACGCACGATGTGGTTGAGGGCGCGGTCGTGGAAGCTTTTTACGCTTTGATTTGTGCCCGGCTCGGAATGACCGATGACGCAATCAGCAGGATCGAGAGTTTACTCACCACGCCGTTCGCCGTCGATTATGACGACGCAAGCATCACGCTTTCAGATCTGCGGCAACGTTGGGAATGGGATCCGCTGCGCAACGATCCGCGTTTTCAAAAAATCCTCGCCAGTCCTGAACCCGAGACGGTTTACAAATAGGTAGATCGGCTTCTCCCGAAGACGATGGCAGATACAGCCGTTCTTCACGGCGTAAAAATGCGTTTCGGCGAGCCGCCGAAACAACACGCCAGCGGCGTGTGCTCCCCAGAATTCCGCGACGTACAGCCAAGTTTAAATAGAAGCATTAATGCCTCGCTTCGCACAGCGAAGTGGCTACAGGCTCATCAGTTCGTGAAAATCTAATCAACGAAAAGCGCGCGCGCTTTCTTAAACACCTCGTCGAATTTCGCGGCCGTCACTTTTCCCACTGAGTGAAGAATGACGTGTTGCTCGACGGTGAACAGTCGTTGTGGGCGAATAAAGCAGGGCTGACCGATTTCGCCGCGTTCACACTCGCTGTTGTCCAGCGGGACGGCGAAAGCATCCCAGTGCGTGCGGCTCGTGATCTGGCAGAGAATCAAATCCGCGCCCGGAAGATCGGCAATTACCAATGCGGGCCGGCGCTTTCCGGCGGCAGGATCGTTCCGCGGAAATGGAATGACAACGATTTCGCCGGCTACAGGTTTGACCATGCGGCATCCTCTTCTGGTGAATTCCAATCGCGCCCGAGAACAGATTCGCTCAGCTCCGCGCCGTTGAATGCAGTGTTCTCATCTGAATCGTTCGAGGCGACCTCTTTCCGGCTCGGTTCAGGCGTGCTCATGGAAAAATTGTGTTAAACAAACACGAGGCCGGGAAGTGGAAGGTCAACCGGGCATCGGGCTCATCAGCTTGATCTCGCGAACTTTTTCGGCTGCGCGCATCGTCTAGTATTTGGTAAGATGAAAGCCATCGGCCGAGCGAACGAATTCATATACCTTCATCGTTTGTGTGTATCCGTTTCTTCGATCCGTAACACCTCATTCATATCGACGCCGTGTTCACCAACCCAAGCGCGGAACGCGGGCGAACGCCAACGATACTTTGAGATGTCGATTATTTCGAACATTTGTCTGATGCTACGCCTCTGAGGTCTAGAGCGCAATCAGTCCGGGGCATGTCGAGCGTGCGGCGAAGTTTTGCTGTCACTCAATATGCTTCGCGGCTATGCATGTCAGCTGATGAGACGACGCACGATGAAACTGCCCCGCCTTTCTTTCTTCGCAGCAGGCGTCGTTTGCTTCACCTTTGTCGCTGGAATGAACGCACAACAATCTCCGGCAGAACGGGTGGCTGAAATTCAAGCCGCCTTGCGGGAGGCGAAACTGGACGGCTGGCTTTTTTACGATTTCCGGCACAGCGATCCCCTCGCCTATCGGATTTTGAAGCTGGACGAAAAAATGTTCGCGTCACGCCGCTGGTTCTATTACGTCCCGGCTTCGGGCGAGCCGGTCAAAATTGTACAGTCGATCGAGCAGTTCAAACTCGACTCGCTTCCCGGAAGGAAACTTGTGTTTCGCGGTTGGCAGGAATTGCACGCGCGGCTGCGAGAAATATTGGCTCCGGCGGCGAAGGAACCGAAGCGCCGCATTGCGATGCAGTATTCGCCGATGAACGACATCCCCTACATCTCACGCGTGGACGCGGGAACAATCGAGCTCGTCCGCTCGTTCGGAGTGGAGCCCGTCACGAGTGCAGAACTGGTACAACGATTCGAAGCAGTGTTCTCCCCGGAGCAGCACCAGATGCATGTGGAAGCGTCGGATAAGATGCATCGCATCATTCAGGAGGCGTTTGGCGAGATTGGGCGCCGGATTGGTGCCGACGAACCGACCACCGAGTGGGATATCGCGCAGTTCATGCTTCGTCGCTACAAGGAAGAAGGGATGGAGCAGGAGCCGATGATCGTGGCGGTGAACGCGAACGCTTCCAATCCGCACTACATGCCGACAAAGGAAAAGAACTCGCCAATCAAACGCGGCGATTTCGTGTTGATCGATGCGGCTACGAAATTAACCAAACCGGACGCGGTCGCGACCGACCAAACCTGGACTGGTTACGTCGGCGAAAGTGTTCCGGATGAGTACTCACGCATTTTCAACATCGTGCGCGAAGCCCGCGATTCCGCGGCCGATTTTGTTCGCAAGAATATCCGCGCAGGCAAACCGATTCGCGGCGCCGAAGTGGACGACGTATCGCGCGGCGTAATCACACGCGCAGGTTTCGCCGAACAATTCACGCATCGGACCGGACATTCGATTGGTGAAGAAACCCACGGCAATGGCGTCAACATCGACGATTTCGAGACGCGCGATTCGCGGCGTATCATTCCCGGAGTTTGTTTTTCCATCGAGCCCGGAATTTACCTCGAAGGAAAATTTGGCGTTCGATCGGAAATCAACGTTTACGTTTCGGACAAAGACATTGAAGTCACCGGGCAACCAATCCAGACGGAGGTTATTCCGATCCTGAAGACTCGATGATGGCTAGGGTTTGTGTTGAACCGACACCATCCAACCGACGCCAAACCGGTCTTCAAGCATACCGAATTTGGGCGCCCAAAATGTCTTCTCAAGAGGCATTGTAACCTCGCCGCCGTCCGCAAGCGCGTTGAAGACGCTCTCGGCTTTTTCCTCGTCGGGAACAATAATTGAAAGCGAGAAACCTTCGAAGCGCGGTTGGCCGTCGCCCCTGCCGTCCGAAGCCATTAGGATTGTTTCGCCGATACGAAAGCTGGCATGCATCACTTTGTTTTCCATTCCAGGCTGCGTCATGCCTGGTTCGGGGGCGTCCTTGAAATGGCTGAGCATCTCCACCTCCGCGCAAACAGCACTGCGGTAGAATTCCAGCGCCTCTTCGCAGCGACCGTTGAAAAACAGATATGGTTGCACCGACATATTCGAGTTATTCATACGCGTAGCTTGCGATTCGTTTAGCTGAACGTCAATGCGCCACTCCCCACGGCGTTAGTCGACGTTCGACGCCACCGCCGCTCGTCACAGATAAACACATCGAAGTCATCGGACAGCCAATCCAAACGGCTTTGCGTAAATGAAGCTGCCGGGGACTAGCCCCGGCAGCTCATCTTATTCTTGTTAGATTCTATGGGTTGAGGCCGTGGAGTTCAGATTGGGCGGCGCTTCCACAGTTTCTAACGTGCAATCTCATCCTTCGCTTACTGAATGACCTGTGGCTCGCCGTAGATGAAGTCGTCCATCATGACGATGTCATGCTGGCGATCGTCGTTAGGCCCCGGGGCCACGTCGCCGGCCTTGATCCGAACCGACGCAATGCGAGCATCATCAAACTTGATGCCGAAGAATGACAGACTTCCATCGCCCGGCGAGGCCGGAACCGAACTGCTGAATAAAAGCTTGCCGTTCTTGTCGAAGTAATCGATCTGGGTGCTGCCCTTGTGCGCTGCGCCAGGTACCGTGCCATCTGGCTGGTCAACATCTGTGAACACCGCGCCGAAGCCTCTTACTGTTGCCGGAGCATTGCCATTGGTGCCCGGTATCGAGAAGGACGCTTCGGTGATGTTGCTCCCCACAGGAGTGAACAACCGCGACCGGCTGAACGCCTTGAAGATTTTGGCATAGTTCGGATTGCCGAACAGTGCTGCAAGTCCACCTTGGAGTCCTCCCGACGGAGGAGCCTGTGAAAGCCCCAACCCCGGTGTTTTGTACTGGCTCCCTCGGGTGTTCAGGAACACGAGGAACGGATTTACCGGTGGTGTCGTATCCAGAAGGTTCGGGTTGCCACCGTCCCAGTTGATTTCGCGCCGACCCTTTTGGAGTGGGCCTGGATTATTGGCGTTGTTGACCCCCAAGGCAGCGCGGAATGCATCGACTGCGCCTTGAATGGACGTAGCGTCTGGTCCGGCAGCTTGGAATACCAGCGGCGTGGGTTGATTGGCTTGTGCCTGTGCAGTCTCGCTAGCTGCGAGCACCATCGATAGCACGCCAAAGGCGGCGATGACGGTCGCACGGATGTTTGCTGATTGTTTAGTTTGCATGGGTTTTCTTTTCTAAGGTTTGGTTTCCTGTTTTTGGTTATTCCGGCGTCTTTATTTTTTTGCCGGTTCATGTGCGAAAGCGGGGAGACCCCCTCAAACCCGCCACAGTCTGCGCAGTTTTTTTTATTCGCCTCCTGCCGTGCTGTAAAAAATCCCTTGGCCGTGTTAGAATTTGCCGCGTCGAGCAGCCCGTATGACGACGCCTTTATCCACGCAGTAAGAGGTCACCCAACTGCTCCGGCGACCGCTCAGTTAATGCGGCGCGTCATGGTTAACCATGCCCGACGCGGGCGAGCTCAAAGAGTGGCGAGCGGTCGGCGCGTGAAACAAAAAGCCGCCACGCTGTGAAGCGTGACAGCTGATTGTTGAAATGGCTGCTGCTTTTGTTGGTGCGGGAGCGGCTTTAAGGATTGTTCACCACTAGCCCAGGTCCGCCACGGCGGATTCGTCCTGTGGCGAATTTGCTGGCTTCAAGTCCGCCATCGGACGGACTCGCTGCGGCGAGCTGTGCGCTCACCTTCTGTATTTGCGCGGCCTGTTCCTTCACCGTTGCTGCGAGGGTTGTGATTCCAGATTTTAGCTCTGCGATTGTCTTTTCTTGTTCCTCATTCTTGCGGTGCTCTTTCAGGAACTCATTGAGCAACATTGCGTTCACCGCTGCGTACCGCACGGTGTATACCTCCCCCTTTGCATCGCGAGCGACGAGATCCGGATTCACCTTTGCCACTTCTTCGGCCACCAGGCCAAACTGTGGAACGCGATCTGGATCAATAGTCTTTTTGTAACGGAAGGTCACCGGCTGAAGTGCTAGAATCGCCTCGCTCACATTGTTCATGGGTCTGATCTCGTCCTTGAATCGCTCCGAAGAAGCCGCAACGCCAAGCTGCCCACTGGCGTTCACCACAACTGGTGAGCCAGTGACCGCCGAACCGCTAATACCGGCGATAAAGGCTCTTCTCTGGGTTCCTTGCGTGCCGACGCGGGTGGTGTTGGCTTCAGCGGCAACGCCTGCGTTGCCGATATCGATATTGCTATTGCCGATAGTGAGATTGCCTCCAGCGTTAACGCCTAAGGCGATGTTAGAGCTACCCGTGGTGTTGCGCAGCAGAGAATTGACGCCAAGAGCGACGTTGAGGTTGCCAGTGGTGTTGGAGAGGAGCGCATTAACGCCGATGCCGGCATTGTTGATGCCCATGGTATTGTTACTTAGCGCCTGCAAGCCCTCGGCTGTATTGTTCCTGCCGATGGTGTTGTTCAAGAGCGCATTAAAACCATTGGCCGTGTTGTTGATGCCTGTTGTGTTGCTCACGAGCGCGTCAAAACCGCTGGCGGTGTTGTTGCTGCCTGTTGTGTTGCTAAAGAGCGCTTCGAAACCGGCGGCGGTGTTGTTGCTGCCTGTTGTGTTGCTAAAGAGCGCCTCAAAACCGGCGGCGGTGTTGTTGCTGCCGGTGGTATTGCTAAAGAGCGCCTCAAAACCGGCGGCTGTGTTGTCGTTGCCTGTTGTGTTGCTAAAGAGCGCCTGCAAGCCGTCGGCCGTGTTTTCGAAGCCAATGGTATTGCTAAAGAGCGCATTAAACCCGTTAGCGGTGTTGTCGATGCCAGTGGTATTGTTTTCGAGCGCCTGAAAACCAGTGGCGGTGTTGTTGCTGCCGGTGGTGTTCCCAGTAAGCGCCCGAGTGCCGTTGGCAGTGTTGTTGCTTCCCGTGGTATTGCTTTCCAGCGCCTGAAAACCGCTGGCAGTGTTGAAGCTCCCGGTTGTGTTGCCGAAGAGCGCGTTAAGCCCGTTGGCGGTGTTGTTGTTGCCGGTGGTGTTGGAGACGAGTGCCTGAACACCGGTGGCCGTGTTCGCGCTCCCGGTGGTGTTGTCACCGAGCGCGTTAAAACCAATGGCGGTATTGCTCCCGCCGCTTGTCAGGCTAAAGAGCGCAAAATCCCCCTCGGCAGTGTTGAGGTTGGGATAGCCTCCGTCTGGTGGCGGATTTACCGCTTCCGACCTCTGGACAAGCGCAAGGGTGCCAATCGCAAGAACGATGAGAATGAAAGCGGATCGTGAACGGAGAATGGTGGGAAGTGAACTGTCGGAAGTGATTACTGTTTTCATGGCTGTCGGTTCTTTAAGGTTTGATTTCTGTTTTTGGGTTTTTCGGCCGGTTTGTTTTTTCCGGTTCATGTGCGTAAGCGGAACGGCCGCGTAAGACCCGCCACAATTGCGCAGTTTTTTTCGATCGCCGTCGGTTGTGCTGGGAAAATCCGTCGACCGTGATACAATTTGCCGCGGCGAGAACCCTTCATGACCACGCCTCCATCCACGCGACAAGCGGTCACCGAACTGCTCGGCGAGTGGAGCAACGGAGACGAGGGAGCGCTCGCGAAGTTGTTCCCGCTAATGCATCCGGAACTGCACCGGCTCGCCCACCATTACATGAGCCGGGAGCGGGAGGGCCATACGCTGCAAACGACCGCCGTTCTCAACGAAGCCTACCTGCGGCTGGTCGATAACACCAAGCCGGTGTGGCAAGGCCGGACCCACTTTATCGCGGCGGCCGCGCAGATGATGCGGCACATCATGGTTGACCATGCCCGTAAACACCATTCACTGAAACGCGGCGCAGGCGCGCTGAAAGTAACCCTGGATGAAGCTGCGCTGGTGACGGAAACGCGATCGAAGGAATTACTCGATCTCGATGAAGCATTGGAAAGGCTGGCCGCGCAGGACGCGCGCAAAGGTCAGATCGTCGAGTTACGCTACTTCGGTGGTTTGACCGTCGAAGAAACCGCTGAATTCCTTAAACTGTCTCAACGGACCGTGGAGCGAGAATGGACTGCCGCGAAGGCGTGGCTTTATCGGGAACTGAGCGAGAAAGAAACCTGATGAAAGCTGAGCGCTGGGAAAAGGTCATCGATCTTTTCCAGTCGGCCCTCGAACGCGCACCCGAGGAGCGGGCCGCATTTCTTGATGAGACCTGCCACGATGACGAAGGCATGCGCCGCGAGGTAGAATCTTTGCTCACCTCGCATGACCGCGCGGAGAATTTTATCGAATTACCAGCATTCAAAGTCGCTCCCGAACTGGCAACTAACGACAGCACCGATGCGTTGGTCGGAAAATTGATTGGTCATTACTGCATAGAGTCCCCCATCGGTGTCGGCGGAATGGGTGAGGTTTATCTGGCACGGGACGAACGACTCGGGCGCAAAGCCGCGCTCAAGCTACTGCCAGACAGCCTAACGACAGACGAGACGCAGTTGGGCCGGTTCAAAAACGAGGCGCGAACTGCCTCGGCGTTAAATCATCCGAACATTCTGACTGTTTATGAGATCGGCGCGGAGGGAAACGTGCAATTCATTGCGACGGAGTTCATCGAAGGCGTCACCCTTCGCACCGCCCTCGTTTCCGGGAGAATGAGTGCGCATAGGGCGCTGGAAATTGCGGTGCAAGTAGCTTCGGCGCTGGCTGCCGCCCATGATGCCGGTGTCGTGCACCGCGACATCAAACCTGAGAACATCATGCTGCGACCGGACGGATACGTTAAGGTGCTCGACTTCGGGATTGCAAAGCTGACCGAGCAAAGGCGAGCGTCAGACGATCACAGAGTCGAAACGACGATGCTGCTGCAGACTCGACCGGGGCTGGTGTTAGGCACGGCGCATTACATGTCTCCGGAACAGGCGCGCGGCCAGAAGGTGGACGCTCGATCGGATATTTGGAGTCTGGGCGTAGTGCTCTACGAAATGGTGGCGGGGAGCCCGCCGTTTCGCGGTGAGACACCCAGCGACTGCATTGCCGCCATCCTGACAGCGGAGCCGGCACCCCTATCCAGCATATCCCCGAATCTTCCAACCAAACTCGAATCGATTCTGCAAAAGGCCTTGCGCAAAAACACTGATGAACGTTACCAGACAATCAAGGAGATACTCGCCGAGCTCCGCAGTCTCAAGGCGAAGCTCGAAACAGAAAGCTCGTTGTCGCAAACAAAAGCGGGCGGCGATTCGAACGCCACCGAAATTAAAGGCCGTAAGCGGGGTGTGTTAGTCACTCTTGTCGCAGCATTCCTCGCGGCCGTGGCGGTTGTCTGCTTTTTTTTCTTTCGCTCGGCTGCGCCATTAGCAAATGAAAAATCCATCGCTGTTCTGCCATTTGAAAACCTGAGTGAAGATAAATCCAACGCCTACTTCGCAGACGGAATCCAGGACGAGATTTTGACCCGGCTCTCGAAAATTGCGGATCTCAAAGTGATCTCGCGCACGTCCACGCAGCGTTACAAGAAAACGCGTCAAAAGCCTTCTGAGATCGCGAAACAACTCGGTGTCGCCAATCTTTTGGAAGGCAGTGTCCAGAAAACAAACGATCAGGTGCGTGTGAATGTGCAACTGATCAGAGCTGCGAATGACTCACACCTCTGGGCAGAGACGTTTGATCGCAGACTAATCGACATCTTTTCCGTCGAGAGTGACATCGCGAAGGCCATTGCCGATCAATTACGGGCGAAACTTACCGGCCAGGAAGAGGAAGTCATTGCAGCCAGACCGACGAATAATCCTCAAGCTTACGATGCCTATCTGCGTGGTCTGGCTTACACACTGAAAACGGGAAACTCACCTGCCAATACTCTTGGAGCACAGAAATATCTTAAAGAAGCGGTGCGGTTGGATCCCAAGTTCGCTCTGGCTTGGGCGCTGCTTTCGTACGTCGATGCGCTCGGCTATCTCACACTTACTCTTCAACCAACGGAAGCTCTCCGTGATGAGACGGGACAGGCCGCTGAAACAGCGCTCGCTCTTCAACCTAATCTCGGCGAAGCCATACTGGCCAAGGGATATTACTACTACGCCTGCTTGAAAGATTACGACGCCGCGGTGCGTTACTTTGAACAGGCACGTCAATACCTGCCCAACAGCAGCCAGATTCCTGAATCGCTGGCTTATGTCGCGCGCCGGCGAGGTCAGTGGGAGCAAAGCGAGTCCTACTTCAACGAGGCTGAGCGACTCGATCCGCGGAATGCTTCCCTGCTCACACAGCACGCCCAATCTTACATGCTAACTCGTCGTTTCCCTGAAGCGCTCCGAAAGTTTGATCAGGTGCTCGATATTATACCGGACGACGTCGACACGCTTGCGCAGCAGGCCGGTATTGCACAAGCGCAAGGCGACCTTATGCGGGCTGGTGCGCTCCTCGCTCCACTGAATCCGCCCGCCGACGACACCGGCGCATTGGAAATACAAGTTTACCAGGCGATCCTGGAACGTCGCCCCGCAAAAATGATCGCTCGGCTGGAGGAATTACTTGCCAATCCTGATCCGGCGTTGGGTTATAACATTGGTGAATTGCGTTTTTGGTTAGGTTGGGCACAAGACGTGGCGGGTGACCATGCTGCTGCCCAGCAAAGTTGGCGACAGGCGCGCATCGAACTGGAACCGTTCCTCAAGGAACAGCCGGATAACTATCTCCTCATCGGAGACCTGGCGCTGGTTAATATGGGCCTTGGAGACAAAGCTGCAGCGTTGGCTTTGTCGGAACAGGCAATGAAAGTGCTCCCGCTGGAGAAAGACGCAGTAGATGGTCCCGCTCCGATCGAGGTATTCGCCCGGGTGGCAGCACAAATGGGAGAGCCGGACCGCGCCATAGCGGCATTACAAAAGCTGTTGTCGATACCATCCGAGGGGGCACTGGCTTCGCGCGTACCACTCACTCCCGCGTTACTCCGGCTCGATCCGATGTTCGATCCGCTCCGGAACGATCAGCGCTTTCAGAAATTGATAGTAGGTCGTGTGTCGAATCTCCCTAAGTACCAAGCAGCGAACAAATGAAGCCTGACTGAGTGAATTCACCGCGTTCGAAATTGCGATTGGTAGGTTTACGCCACCGTCGCCTGGGGAAACATGGTGAAAGATCCTAACGATCCGAAGGTTGAGGGATGTATCGTGAAGATGGCAAAACGCTCAGTAAGCGCCGAGCTAGAAGTTTCTCGTCTCGCCCGGCTTCATGAACTTCACTCGCGCATCGTCTCCTACCACGGCGCGAATGTCTGCCTCGCTCGATGACCCGGGCAATGCGCCGTAGTGCATTGGAATAACCAGTTGCGGCTTGAAGTAACGATTCACCGCAAGCCAGGCCATGCGCGCATATTGTCCGTCAGCCACCGCGCCGCATCCCATCAAGATGATGTTGGGATGATAGAATTCCTGGATCAATGACATGTCGCCAAAGATCCAGGTATCGCCTTCATCGTATAGCGTTCGCCCATCGGCGAACTCGAGCACGTAACTAACCGGACGTCCGCTTGGTTCGCTGCTGTGCATGGCCGGCACCACGTGAATCTTTACGTCGCCCGCTGTCACCTGATCGCCGACATTGACCGTCTCGATCTGCTCGCGTGGGAGGCCTCCTTTGGTCACAAAGGTGTCGAGCATCATCACACTCACCAGTTTGGCCCTGCTTAGTTTTGCCAACTCCACGGCATCACCGAGATGGTCGCCGTGCGAATGCGTCACCAGGATATGACTCGGATGATAGCGAGTCAGATCTTTGTTTTCCGCCGGCGTCGCCGGATTTTTAGTCAGGAACGGATCAATTAAGAGATGCGTGCCGCCGGGCGACACGATCTCGAAGGCTGCGTGCCCGAGCCAGGTAATCGAGATCGTCTTCTTCTCGTTAGGCGACGGCGTTTGCGCCAGCGCCGCTCCGCCAATCGCGAAACCAACTAAAAGACAAACCCACGCCCGCCGCCTTTTCATTCCAATGCCCTCGCTACAAGTCGGCGCCGGCCGGGACCGCGTATCTCACGTGCCGTTGGCTCCATTCCGTGATCTGCACTCCGCATTCCGAAAAGGTGCGCGATTGTCAGAAATCGGCATCTGCATTATTTAGGAATGTGATGACCGCGACAGCTGCCCTCCACAAGCAGATCGAGCGCTACCGGATCATGACCGGCGAAGAACGTCTGGCCATCGCCCTGGATTTGCATGAAGTCTCTTGCGATATCGCCCGCGAGGGAATTCGTCGCAACCATCCCGAAGCAGACCCTGCCGAAGTAGAGAGATTGCTCCGCCGTCGCTTCGAACTCACCCGCGCCGGATGACCGAACGCGACCTGCTGGTGGATTGCCTGCGCCGTTTGAACCTGACTGGCGTGGTCTATTACCTTACCGGTTCGATGGCGAGCAACTACTGGGGCATTCCACGCACGACGCACGATTTAGACTTCGTCGTACAATTTCCCGCGACCACCGTCCCTCTCATTTTTCAGGAATTCAGTGGCGATTTCTACATCGAGGAAGCTGCGGTCGGCGCGGTGTACGAACCACCGCATCAATTCAATGCCATCGACACGCGTTCGGCGTTGAAGGTAGATTTCTGGCTGGCCGGTTCTGAGCCGTTCGATCAAGAAATGCTGCGGCGGCGCTTTCAGGCAACGCTCTTTGGCGAATCGGCCTGGATCTCGACAGCCGAGGATGTGATTCTGCACAAGCTCCGTCGGATTTCGCCTTCAGACGGTCAACTCGGAGATGCGGCTGGCGTTGTTGCGGTACAAGCTGCCGCACTAGACAAAGATTACCTTAACCGATGGGCAGGCGAACTCCATTTGAGCGACGATCTGAAGCGCTTGCTAACTGAAGAGATCAGGCCCAAAGAAACCTGAACTTCAAACTCATCATTCGTCGGCGCGGGTCGATGCGGATTTGATATCGACCACGGGTGTTCCGTCAAAGGCTTCGATCGGGCCGATCTTTAACCGCGTGCTCTCAATTGCGCGCACTGTGACGGGGTGAAGGCCCAGCGGGTTCGGTCGCGCCGGTGAACGCGTGTAAAACACGCCGGTAAGCGGACGACTCTCGTCGCTGCGCGGATGTCCTTTCAAAACGTCGCGCTTCGCATCGTGCAACCACGTAATCACAATCAGTTCGTGCCCCACTTCCATTCCCAGCAATGCTTCGGCGAATTCCGGCTCAATCTCGAGCCAGGCGTCCGGCGCGCCTTCCGGTCCCTGTCGCGGCGCGTCTTCACGGCCTTTCACTGTCGATCGAATGAAGCCAATCGGCTCCAGTGTGTAAGAGCTCATCTTGTCCAACGTTATTCCAGCTTTCTGCGCTGCAACTGTTCCCTTTGGCCTACGCGAGTAGCTCTTCGAGTTCTTCGGTCGTTAGGCCGGTCATGAGTGGTTCCTCGCTATCGATGGCGGCGTCGATCGCGGCGCGTTTTTTCTCCTGCAGCCGCAGGATTTTTTCTTCGACCGTGTCGCGGGTGATCAGCTTGTAGGCGGTGACGACACGGGTTTGCCCGATGCGATGGGCGCGGTCGGTGGCTTGCGCCTCGACCGCGGGATTCCACCACGGATCGAAATGAATCACGGTGTCGGCGGCGGAGAGATTGAGGCCGACGCCGCCAGCTTTCAGGCTGATCAGAAAGACTGGAATCGCGGAATCGCTCTGGAAACGATCCACGATTTCCTGACGCTGTTTGGTAGAGCCGTCGAGATAGCAGAATGGGATCTCGAGCTTCTCCAGGCGTTCGCGCATGAGGTGCAGCATCGAGACGAACTGGCTGAAGACGAGGACGCGGTGTTCGCCGTCAATCGCTTCCTCGAGAAGTTCGTCGAGCAAGTCCAGCTTTGCCGAGCTCTCTTCCTTATCGATGCCGACGAGCCGTAGATCGCAGCAGACCTGGCGCAAACGGAGCAGGCCAGTAAGCATCTTCATTCGTTGGGCACCGGCGTTCACATTCTTGCTGGAACTGCCGAGACCCTGCTGGATCTCGCGCAGTAGCGCGTCGTAAGCGGCGCGTTGATGACTCGTTAGGCCGCAGGGCACGACCTGTTCGATTTTCTCGGGCAGATCTTTCGCGACGTCGCGTTTCCTTCGGCGAAGCAGGAACGGCTGGAGCCGGCGCGAGAGCCGGCGCTGCACGTCAGGCGCGGAACCACGCGCGATCGGTAATTCGTAGCGCTCGCGGAAGTCGTTGCGATCCCCGAGATAACCCGGCAGCGCGAAGTTCATGATCGACCAGAGATCGCGCACCGAATTTTCCATCGGGGTGCCAGTCAGCACGAAGCGATGCTTCGCGCGGAGGGCGAACGCGGCCTGCGCGTTTTGCGTCTCCGGGTTTTTAATGTGCTGCGCTTCGTCGAGCACGGCGGTGGAAAAATTGATTTCGCGCAATGTGTCGATGTCGCGTCTTAGCAGTGCGTAGCTCGTGATGACCATGTCCACGTCCGCGATCGATTTGAAAAGCGCGGCGCGACCGGCGCCTTCGAGCACGAGCGTCTTGAGTTCGGGAGTAAACTTCCGCGTTTCATTCTCCCAGTTTGTCACCAGCGATGTCGGGCATACGACGAGGGCAGGGCCATCGCTTTGATGTGCGCGGAGAAACGCGAGCGTCTGCACCGTTTTACCAAGACCCATCTCGTCGGCCAGGATGCCGCCGAGATTGTTCGCCGCGAGACGCGTGAGCCAATCGAAACCGACAAGTTGATACTCGCGCAATATCTCTGCGAGCGTGCCCAGTTTCGTCTTCGCATCCGGAGGCGCGTCGCGGCCGGTGATGAACTTCTTCAATGCTTCGCGACGATCGGCGACAGCGGAGCCAAGCTCGCGCGCCGTTTGTTCGACATACCCGGCGTGTGCGCGGTTGATGCGGTAAAGCCCGGGGCGCGTCTGCGCCGGGTCGCAATCACGAATGACCTGTTCGAAATCCTCGAGGCCCGCGGTGTCGATCACCGCGAGGTGGCCATTCTTTAATCGGGTCTGCGATTGGCCGGAGCGAAGCAGCCGCTGAATGTCGGCGTTTGAAAACACTTCGCCACCTGGCGTCGTAAGCGAGTAACGCACCTCGAACCAATCCTGACCCGAGCCGACGATTTCGAGCTTCGGCGTCACGCGCTCGATCTGGCCGGTCCACTTCTCGACCTGCGCAGTGAGAGTAATCTTCCAGTCGCGCTGCAGTCTCTCATAATCGGTCGCAAAGAACCGGACCACACCGGGCTGGCCGTGCAGCACGAAACCGCCGGCGTCCGTTCGGGAGAACCCAATTTGCTCGAGCCGCGCGACCGCCGCGTTCTCTGCGTCGAGATTTCGCATCAGCACTCGATTGATATTTTGTGGGTCACGAAATACGAATTGATCCTGGGCTTTGGCCAATGCTTTGATCGGCGCGCGGTCCCCGTACATGCACATCAATTCACCCGTGACGCTGGAGAGTGTGCCAGCCAGCCGCAGCTCGAAGACTGGCCGCGCCGTTGCGATTTCCGGAAGACGAACGCCTTCGCCGGCGCGCACATCGAATGCATCGCGCAGCCGAGGCAGATCGAATGCGAGGAAGTGCAACGCGCGATCGCCATCGAGCAGCAACGGCCGCTCGATCAGGTGCGTCGAACCAGCCGACAACCCTTCGCCGCAGGGAACGAACTCGTTGTTCTGCAACACCCACGCCTCGGTCGCATTCCAGAGCAGCAACGCACGCTTCCCTTTCTCTTCCTCTCCCTCTTCGTGCTCCTGCTCGTGCTCGTGATCGATCTTTCTTTTCTGCTCCAGCGGAAAGTTGCATTTCACCGCAATGCTCCCCTCGCCGCGCGACTCGACCAGAAGTTCGGGACGCAGCGCGGCCGAAGAGATCGTCGCCCGAGTCGCTTTGCCGAAAGTAACGCGTGGATGATTCTGCAACGCCGGGAGCAGCCGCAGGAATGCGTCACGTGACAAGATCGCCATGCCGCTCTCGAAGATCGCCGGGACCGCGCGCAAGCTTTCGATCAGCACGAGATCGGCGGCGTCGACTGCAAACGTTTTCTTCTTCGGGAGCGCGGAGACGAGCGTGCGGTTTCGAGAAACTTCTGCTTCGACGACGATCATGATCTGCCCTTTCTGCCATGCGCCCGCGAAGTTGGGCGGCAGGATCACGTGCAGTGTCGTTAGGGCGGCGCCAGCCGAATCAGCCGCGACGAATTGCGGACCTGCCGGAGCTTCGGGCATCGTCGCCTCGTTAGGCACGGCGACTGCAGCAGCCGGCGGATTCAGATAGCCCAGGCCTACCGCGACCGAATGCGCACAAATTTTCCCCGCCGAACGAGACTCCCAGCAGCTGCAAAGATTCTCGACGTCGATCGCGCTTTTGATTCGCAGGCCCGACCGATAATTCTTCGCGCCTTCGCGCACGTAACCGCTCAACAGCGGCGCCTCGTATTTAGCCTCAGAGACGCGGCCGCTTTTCAGTAACTCGCGCGCAGGCTTCATCGCCTGCCATCCCCCTGCATTGAGGAGGAGTTTCTCGGTAATCGGGACATCGCTCACGGGCGAGCAACGTCGCGCATTCTGTGCGTTTGCGAAAATCCACGCGGGCTACTTCGGCCGCGAGTTCGCGATCCGCAGCAGCACATCGGCGTGACACGGCTCGTCGAGCGCGCACCAGCAAGCGAGATCTTTGTCGTGCAGGCAGTGGCGGATGTCGCGCTCGCTGAAATTATCAGCGAGGTGCTGCTCGTATAACGCGACGGCTTTTTCGGCCGTGAGCGTTTCGCCGTTCATCAGCTCCGAACCCACTATGTACGGGTTTCCCCAAACAGTCGGTCGACCGACGTAGATGGCGTTCGCCGGCATTTTCCAGCCTTTCGCGCGGCTGCGCTGGATTCGTTTCGGTTTGCTCATGCGACACCGTAAATTCATTCTCGCGCCGCTTTTCCGTTCCGCAAACAACGGCCTTAGCACCCCTTCCCTTCGCACCGGACAATTACTTCGGTCGTTCTTTCCGGCCGGACGCTGGCGCATGGGGCCGCGTTCTTGCAAGTATTCCGCGTCGTTGGTATCGCCGCTTTTCTGGGGTATGGCGCCGTCCACGCCCAGGAATCGATTTGGAACGGCCGAAGCTGGGTGGTCACGTTCAAGCATCTTTTCGATAGCGAGATTTACGCGGCGCTGACAGCGGGAACATTCGGCTGGTTGTGACCGAAATTGCTCTAACTGCTCCTCGCCTTCGTGCTGCAGTTCGAAAAATCTCGCTCTTGAGCATCAAATGTGTGGATGCGATCCCCATTTCCCCTCACTCAAACCCGACTGCTTTAAGCAGTCGAGTTGTCAACGTCGACGTCTCGGGGCGGGGGTGGAAGGGCGTTAGCGTTTGCGCCGACCCGATTCTCGCCAACTCTGTCGCGGCCGTTTCTTCGGTTTTCTCTTGCCCAACACACAGCGCTCGCTTTTGAAAACCAATTGATGCAACGGCACAAAGAGCACGTGATTGCGATTGGCGCGGTAGAACACGTGGTATCCATTAGTTCGCCTCGTCACCAATCCGATCTTGATCAAGATTGCTAGCTCCCGCTGCACAGTCCGTAGTGCCAGCTCACTCCAACGGGCGATTTCGCGCACATACATCTCGCGGTGCGTGTGATGAAAAAGCGCGCGCAACACCTCGGCTCGCACCACTGGAAAAAGCAAATCTAAAGCATCTGCTTTCATGCTCTTTTCTAACTTGACTGCTTTAAGCAGTCAAGTCCGACACCGTTTGGGTTTGTTGTGTAGTGTGTAAGAGCTGATCTTGTCCAATGCTCGGTTAGCTGCTCAGCGTTTCTTGAGAAAAACCTTACCACAATCCTCCAGATCAAGACATTTACAGCGATCCGCCTTTTCGAGCAGACGTTTCATTGTTTTCGCTCTCGCGATCAGATCGTCCATTTCGGTTATCTTGCGTTGCGCGAGCGTTTGCCAGCGACGAAACGCCGGGGTTCCCTTGCCGAATCCGTGGAAGAGATGCCTGATCTCATCCATTCGGAACCCCGCACGCTTGGCCACGTCGATGACCTCCAAATAGTTTAAAACGCCGGTTTCGTAACGACGCTGCCCGCCGATGCGCTGAGTCTTAGGCAGCAGGCCAATCTTCTCGTAATACCGGATGGCAGAAGCTTGCAGACCTGCCCTGCGCGCCACTTCGCCAATGGTCATGTTCGCCATATGAAAAAGTCGTTTGACTTAAAGCGCACTTCAAGCCCGAGCGTCACAGCAACATGAACAAATCAACAACGCCTCCTTTACCGCTGATCGCCAAGATCGCCATTGCCATGACGTTCATTAATGCGTGGGTCATCTTCGAGGAGACGGTCGTAGATCAACATGGCCTCTGGCGCTACATGCCCTACTACAGAGTTGGATTATTCTGCGTCTGGGATGCCGCGGTCCTCGCGATCACTCTGCTGCTTCTTCTCGTAAACGTTCGGGCATCGCGTCGTCGTGACGGACTGACGCAATCGACAACGCCTCCCTTACTATTGATCGCCAAGATCGCGATCTCCATAACCTTTGTTATTACGTTGATCATTCTTTTCGTCTGGCCTGGTGTGCTGTTGCGAGTCTGCATCTGATCAGTCGCGCCATGGAATGGCGTTCGCCGTCGATACCCGCCAAAGAAAACGCGCGCTCTCGCTGGCTGTGTTCGACCGCGTCAAAGCCGAAGGACTTGTCGCGAGCGCCGAACCTGATGGGCGAAACGCGCCGGATCTAGCCCCGCGACCGCGGTTGAGGGTGACGCGATCCGAGATAGCGATTCACGAGTTTGGCCGCCACCGTCATCACGATCAGTCGAAAAATCCAGCGCATCATACAACAGGATCGAAACTCGCGCCTCGGCGGGACTTGCTGAAGTTCAACTCGAGCGCAACTGAAAGCTGCCGAGGTACAACGCGTGCATCATCAGCGCACGATTATGCTGAGATCGCGATGGTCAGACAAGTACATCCAGTTAAGTGGCAGCGCGGCGAGTCTCGATAGTAAGCTCTGATCCCTTTGCAGGCTCCGTGAATGGCAAGAGTAAGACCCAAGAGTTGACGGTCAAACTTTGAATCTATTCGGGATGCGCGGAGCATCTCATGAAATATGGGAATGAACATTGCGGTAGGAGTTGTCGTGATGGCGATGTTCGCGCTTGCAGCTGAGAGCGCGGTAGCGTCGGACGATCTGACCGGCGATTGCCGGATCGGCACATACCACCTGCAAGACGGCACCGATGTCGATATTGGCGCGACGGAAGATCCGCATCTGCGGTGGCGGCGCCGAGACGGCACCACGGGAGAGCTGACCAAAGAGAGCGACGGCAGCTGGACCAGCACCCTCGGCTGGACCAAACGTCCCGATGGAAAGCGTGTCTCCTTCTCCGATTGCGCCAGGGGCGAAATCAGTTTCGATGGTGTGAAGGGCAAGCGAATCGCATTCGAGGTGACGGAGACAAAATTTCAAGGCGCTGGCGTCAGCCTGGCGGGTCGCCTCGTTATGCCGAAGGGCAGCAGTCGCGTACCAATCGTCGTTCTGATCCACGGATCGGAGCACGATTCGGCACGTGATTTCTACCCGCTGCAGCGCCAGTTCCCGGCGGCAGGCATTGGTGCGTTCGTTTATGACAAGCGCGGTACCGGCGCTTCCACCGGACGCTACACGCAGGACTACCTGTTGCTCGCCGACGACGCGATTGCAGCGGGGCATGAGGCGAAACGCCTCGCTCGCGGCCGCGCGGGCCGGATCGGGTATCAGGCCGGCAGCCAGGGCGGCTGGGTTGCTCCGTTGGCTGCGAAGATTGAGCCGGTCGATTTCATCATCGTGGGATTCGGATTGGCAGTCTCTCCCCTGCATGAAGACCGGGAGGCGATCGCGCTGGACATAACGCGTCATGGCTATGGCGCGGACGTAA
>Ga0193750_1000137_pt1 | contig 21903 bp, 26 predicted proteins | sample L1c1metaG_FD_160569 | JGI IMG/M metagenome (GOLD analysis project Ga0193750, IMG submission 160569) | Soil microbial communities from a riparian zone of the East river system, Colorado, United States - L1c1 | ecosystem: Environmental > Terrestrial > Soil > Riparian zone | place: USA: East River... | reverse complement strand
TCGTTGAGGTTAATCTTGATAAATCTCATTTGTGTTTAATTAGCACTTCGCAAAAGTGAGAGAAAGTCGGATTTGCTGGCCAATACGCGGGATAACCGGCGAAATTGTCGGCTTATCCACATGTTAGACCTCACGCAATGCGCCCAATCTGGCGACGGTTACTAATCTTCCTCGCGATCTACTGTGCATTGTGGCTTGTGACTGCGATCTTTGGCACGCGGCAAGTCTGTGACCACCTGCGAGAAATGTGGCACATTGACGCCACCTATTCAGCAATCCCGTGTTCAGAAATCCCAGACTATCACGCAGTGGAGCGCGGCTACGGATGTTGTGCGGTGTCCTATGCCCCCTTTCTCGTTGTGACGCAGCATGCGTTCTGCAATCAGGGATTTTCGACCGGCGGCTCAGCCGTGTTCCTTTGGCTCGGTTACTCGTGGCCAGTGCTACCTTGGCCCTGGGGGCACTCATGGATCACGTGACACGTCAACGGTCTAACCATGCGATGGAGCGAACGGCCACCCGCCGCGCGTTCACCTTTCGTGTGACTAGTGGGCTTTCACTTCAAGCAGTGCGCGCTCTCGCTGGCCGTCGCTCATCTTGTTTTCGTTAGGCCTAAGCGCCGCGCTCGCCGAACGCCCGTTTTTTCGAATCCAGTCGCCGCAGCCGCTGCATCGGACTGATGTGAGAAAAGTATTCGCGACCATTTTGTGTCTAATCGTAGCCGTTGTGTTACGATTTGTTGTCACCACTGCGATTGCTGCAGATGCGCAAGACCCAAGCTCCACCGTGGAAAGGATAGCGGACGTCGCATCGCTTATGAAGGCGAAAGGGATACCTACCCACGTGTCACGCATGCAGTACCTGCGAGCCGTAGCGGTGACCCACTGTCAGGCCACCGGTTTACTCCGCGCTAGTAGATAAAGGTATGAGTTTCTGGGTGTGCAATTGATAGATGTCGGGCCGAACACAACCTTTCGCTCCTGGAGAATTTGCCCTTTCGATTTCAGCCGAAATGATTTGCATTGATGTTGTGCTCGTAATCGAATGTTATTGATGAGGTCACCGTGTCCAAACACCATGATTCAAACTTCATTGGCCGCCGAAACTTTCTCAAGCGAGCAACATTCCTTAGTGCCGCCGTCGTCGGGCCAGGATTAGCGGCGAACGCGCAGCGACTTCCAAAAAATCCGGTGACACAAATATCCGATGAATTGACCGCCGATCAGATTCGCGACCTGCTGAAACTCGAGCCGCATGCCACGTGCGGATTCGTTCGAGTGACATTCATGAGCAAGGAGAGGATTGCTCCGGGGGGATTGCCTCCTCCATTCGCTGATGGGCGGCCTGCTGGCTCCGCACTCTATTTCATGGTAACGCCGGCCGCACCCGTTCGGCTGCATCGTATTCGCAACGATCAGCTTTATCATTATTATCTCGGTGACCCGCTCGAAGTGCTAATGCTGCGCGTCGATGGCACGACGGAACGCGTCGTAGTTGGCCCAGATCTGCGCCGCGGGCAGTTAGTGCAGCTCCTGATCCCCGGCAACACGTTCCACACCGCGCGTGTGATCGGACGTCGACGCTGGTTCCTCGGTGCGAGCACTGAATGGCCGGGGGTAGAGCCAGTTGATGTCGAGATTGGCAACGTCGACGCGCTGGCGACGAAATATCCGCAGGTTGCCCATGATCTGCGCACCTTCCCAGTGCCCGTCAAGGAGTAGCAGTCTCGACTTCCATCAGAAAATGAGGCGAAAGCGGCGAAACGCGGCGCTTGGGGTAAGAGTGAACCCGTGAAGTACCGGGAGATCATCGCGGATCGGTTACACGCAGCGGCCTGGTCTTACGGCATCGCCGAACATCTCACCAAGCACGGCCTTCTTTTTTGCGTCGATGCGCACCGGGACGGAAGACGATTCATCGTTAAGGCCGATAATTTGCTGACAGCGTTTCTTTCGCTGGAGAGAGACACGACAGCTCTGAAGGCTAAACGAGAAATCTGACAAGCTCAGTGCTGCTGGTTAGTCATGGGGTTATTGCAGCGCCGTCACCCGTAATGGATGGCGTTGGATTGTTGATGCCCATAAAAGCGACGGCAAACGCTATATCGTTCATTCTGACCAGCTGCTGACGCCGTTTTTGGAGCTGGAGGCGATGTTGCTGCAAGCGCGGAGGGCAGCGGTTCCAGAAGGCAGCTTTTGCCCAGCTTGCTTTGCCAATGTCAATTTTGATATAAGCAATCACAATGTCTCGATCCAACAGCCGTTCGCCCAAGCCCGACGAAATAGACGAAAAATGTTCGTAAAAAAGGCGAACATTCGCCTAATCATAGTTAGATGGTAACACCAACATCATGAACAAAGAACCTACAGAATTCCAATACTTCAAAGCATGGCTACTCTTTTTCGTCGTCGCTACAGCCTGCTCCTGGCTTATCACGCTTGTCATCGGCAGTTTCGGAGCCGCATTTGTTGGGGCTGGCGGCGGATCTGTGGCGCAGGCGACGCAACTCATTCAAATCATCTGCTTTATTATCGCGATTCCAGTCTCGTACATCACATTTCGTGGTGTAGTCGGAAAGTACCTGATGCCAAAAATTATTTGGGAGGATTGAGCACCAACCATCTAACCAGACGCTGTAGCCGACGCCTAGCCGGCTTGTTTCCTCCCTTCTTTATGATTAAAATACTTCCAGAGATTGCAGCCGCGTCCTCGCTAAGCGCGGCTGAGCTTGGTCTCGTTAGACGCCCAGATCGGATCAGCTTTGGACTCACAAATGAACGTAGCCGTTAAGGGCGTTGGGATGCGATGATCGCATCTTCAAACGTCGCTCAATCCAAATCTGGACCGAGCCTGCTCGGAAGCTGGCGACTAGTATCGTATGAAGCACGCGATTCCGAGGGTCGGGTCCATTACCCATTGGGCGAAAATGTGTCCGGTTTGCTTGTCTACGACAGCGGGGGCAACATGTCCGCCCATGTCACGAGAAACGACCGCCCCTTGTTTGCTGCAAAGGATCCGGCTCGCGGTACAGATGCGGAACTCCGTGCGGCCTTTGAGGATTACGGTTCCTATTTCGGCACTTACGCCATTGACCAGACGAGGCAAACTGTGACACATCAAGTTCGGGGTGCTTGGTATCCGAATTGGATTGGCCACGATCAGGTCCGTCATTTTAAGTTCGACGGCAGTCGCCTGTTATTGTCCACTCCGCCGCTCATATGGGATGGGCAATCATTCGAGTATGTTTTGACTTGGGAACGCATCTCATGAACACAATTCGCTTTGCTAGAGCTCCGACTGAAGTCGTAAGCTGCCTAACCAATCGATGAAGCCCGGCAGGCCGCTGCGCGGCAATGATGAAGGACGAATTATGAAGTATGACGTGAGAGCAACGCTCGGTTCTGCCTGCCGTGGCTTATCTCTGTATCGTTAGGACTACTAGCTTTGAACCGATTGCGAATCTTTTTCACAGGAGGGTTTCTCGCACTGATAAACTGGACGGCGGTGATCGGACTTGGACTGGCATCACACGGCGGCGGCATCGTGATCGGTGCTCTGGCTTGTGCGGTAATCTCAGGAGCGGTGCAGGGCGCCCCTCCAACGGTTTTCGACCCAGCGGGGGCGACCATCCATATCGAGGACGTGGATCGCTTCTATAAGGTCTACGACGCAGCGGGCGGTCATCCGACCGCCGATCAGCTGCAGCACGACTACCTTGATCCGGGGTCGGACGGACTCCATCAGTTTGCCAAGATGCGGAAGATCTCCGGAGCGGCGATCGCCGAAACCTTGGCTAAGCGTCCGGAGATCTATTCGGGCGCCAAGCGGTGCGTGGACGTTCTGCCGACGGTGCGCCGGCGCGTAGGGGTTGCGCTCCGTACACTGGGGCATCTCTATCCCGAGGCGCAATTCCCGCCGGTAACGGTCGCGGTCGGCCGCGGGAAGCCAGTGGCCGTCGGAAGTCCCGTGTCCGGTGTTCAGATCGGCCTCGAGGCCCTATGCGCTACGGACTGGCTCAATCCCAACGTCGAGGATCGGTTCGTGCACGTGATTGCCCACGAGTATACCCACGTCCAGCAGGTACCGGCTCTCGTCGATGACGAGAATCCGACGGTGCTTGAGATGTCGCTGATCGAGGGTGCAGCCGAGTTCACAGCCGAGCTGATTTCAGGCAGCGTCTCTAATTCGCGCCTGGGGGAGTCGACCGCGGGGCACGAAAAGGAGATCGAGACCGCGTTCATCGCCGACGAAGACAAGACCGATATCTCCGCCTGGCTCTACAACAGCACGCCCGAACAGCCCAGGGACCTTGGCTACTGGGTTGGATATCGCATCGTCAAGTCATATTACCAGAATGCCAACGACGAGCGCAGGGCCCTGCGCGAGATTCTGCAGATGACCGACCCAAAGGCGTTCCTCGGCAAGAGCGGCTGGTATCCCGGCATTCAGATTGAGTAAAGCGCGTGGCAACGTGAAGAGTGCGAACTTCTGCCGCCTTCGCGTCAGACTACTGTAGGCGATCCTTAAAAAGTTTTACAGCCGTTCACGTGCTGCTCTGATTCGGGTTTACGATGAAGCGGGCAATGTCATTGAAAAGCGCGAAGCACGCGGGCGATTTCAAGGAGCGGTGAGCGGTTTGTTCGGGTCAAATCACGCACGCTATCAAAACAGCTTTTCGGCTTGCTCCGGCCGGGGACTCGCCGCTAAAACCGTTGCTACGAAATAATTGGGGGAGGCCATCTGAACATGAAGACACAAATCCCAAACATCAACAGGGTTCGATCCGCTTGGCGGCGAGTCAAAGAGGACATAAAGGACGCCGTAATTCGTGACCTGAAGCCAGTAAAAGACGTCAAAGGCGGGGGTGTTACGGGCGAATCCTACCATAGGCGGGGGCGCGCCATGGGCAGCACAGGCAGCCACTAATAAAAGATAAAGTCGAACCATCGTAGACGACACGACGCCTTAGTGGCAGGGCGATGCCTCGACGACAGAGAGCTTTTGTCATTTCCTTTGGACCAGTAACAAACCAACCACGCCGCACCAGCCGAACCAAGCAGCGAAAAGCGCTCGTTGCGCCAAGCCATAAACGGGTTTCACGTATGCCCAAACCAGTCCTTGCCTGTAAAGCGAACTCAAGTTCAGAGCGATTGCGACGCATATGACCACGTACAGAATCCACGAGAGGACGACAAGAGTTTCGGCCCGCGGATCGCGTCTCCATGTGAGTGCGAAGAACAGTGGTGCTTGGTAGCCAATCAACTCGGAAAGGCCGAAGACGTTGTGAAGTGGATGCGGGTAGGCGAAGACTCCAACTCCCACGGCCGACAACGCCATGAACCCTATTAGGTACGCAGCGAATTGGGAATGGCCGGTTTGAACAGACCGATCGCGAACAGCCGCGGCAAAAACCAGGATGCAGGCTGCAACGCAAGACAACATGATCGCAAAGGGTACTCGGGCCGGAGAGCCAATCTCTCCGATCTCGCTGACCGTCTGGTGCACGTGATTATAGCCAGGAACCACTAAGGCAAGGCCAGCTATTCCAAGAGCAAGTATGCCTCCCGCCGCAGGTCCAAACAGTAGGCGATAGTCCCGTTTCATATGGAACTCAAAGTCATTGGAACGGACTGCAGACGTCTCGATTGTGATCGCGCGTCATCTACCATAGAGCTGAGCCACCGCTGGCGCGGCGAGGTTTGCTTTCATGGCTTCTCCTCGCGAAGTTTATCGCATCATCGCACGGTCTTGAGCACGCTTTGACACTTGGGCCAACTCTCTGCCTGCTTTGCGATCGCTAATCACAAATGTGTTGTTTTCCCCCAGCGTCGACCACGGCCCGCGCGATACTTCGCTAAACTCCACGAAGCGCCAGTCGGTCACATCCGTTTCCTCTAACCCGAGGTAGTCACGCACAGCGGGAGAAACATCGAGACCCGCGCCTTTGTTTAGATTGGATTTCGGACGTTCGTCGCCAAAAACATATTGCCAATAATCGGTACGAAAAGGCCCCGCGTCTTCCCATTGCGCATAAGCTGTTCGATTCCCTTTGCGGATTGCGACCCATCGATCCTTGCAGGTGGAAACGCCCGGGCCACGGTATGCTTCGTTGAACCACGGGACAACGCGCGGCGCTTCCGGCCGGTGACCGTTGGCTGTCTTATCGTTGTATGGGAGGGCGCAATAAAACGGGTTCTGTCGAGGCGTGAACTTTACCGGAATATAATTGCGGCGATGCGCGGGATTCGGATCGTCAAACCCGCCATAACTTCTGCTCCAATGTTTGTCCCATGAGCTTGCGCGATTCGGCACCGGATTATTTCGGCTGGGCCGCTCGCCGATCCAAAAGACCGTTGTTACGATATTTTTCTTCCACGGATAACGCTCTCCTGTAGCTGAGACCCTGTGCTCGGTGTTTAAACAGCCCGCGAGGATCGCTGCCAGCGCACCGATAGACAGGATCGATCTTGCGCTGATCATGTAATTCCTTGTTCATAAGAAAGTGGGTGTTTATCAAGTCAAACGCTATCGGAACCAAATCGCACCGTTGACCTGCGTCCTGTCGCGAGCGTTCCCGTGGCATTGGTGGACCAAGGAAGGAGCCAGACCGATTGAAAAAATGTCTAGTTTTTGTTAGGCCGAGCGAACGTGGCGGACACGGTTTAAGCCAAACACGGTGATTAAAGACACAGAGAGAAGGCCAAAAGTTGAGCCGGTGTCGGGGACTGTGGTTGGTGTTTCCGCTGTCGTGTCGACGAATTGAATCAAAAACTGCGGATTGAAAGGGTTGTCCGCAACTGACATCCCATTAATCCGTGACGCCAGGCTTCCACAGCCTGAATACGAGCCCAAGCGCCAGAATCGAAGCGACGATCAGTACCAGCGTGGATCCGGAGTCACGGGCGACAAAGGGATGCCTTAGCCGGTCACACAAAACGCCTGCTCTGGCTTTCAAAAACCGGTCCCAATATCCTTCCGGAAGATCTTTTCAAATTCCCTCGTCCCGATGATAAGCACGTCGGAATGATCTGGCAAAGTTATGTGATCCGAAGTGATTTTTTCAGAACCGGCCCCGTTTTTGCGGAGAATTTCTTGAACCTGATAATCGGTCAACATTCTGCCCGGAATGTGAAAAGCCTCCTGTGCTGAAACTCCCTTGTAAAGCCGCACGCGAATCTCGCAGTCGCCCAATTTGAAGCAGTATTCCGGATAATCTGGCCAGGAATGGCTTATTACTTTGAGCATTACACCGTATCGGATTTCGCATTCGCCTAGCGTTTCACCGATCCGAGAAGAACATAACCTAGGCGCAGTAAAAACCGCCAAGCCAATTAGGATCGCGACTACTCTGTGCTTATCCATACTTAGACATTGGATCGGGCGCTTATAGCCCGCTCTGCGTCCGTTGCTAAAAACGAAGCGTTTTTTGCTCTCAACGCGCCTCTAATTCCGTATCAGATTTCGCGAAAGTCTCTGCGCTCACGTCTTTGCCAACCTTGGAACACATTCACGGCAAATAGGCGCCATTTCTCGACGTCATAGCAGCCGTTCACGGTGCCAGGATGTGGACGGCTTTCTCCGGTTGACTTAAAGAACGGTTCCCGGGCCAGACGGGACCGGCGATCACGCGATGGCGGGCCTTCTGGCGCGTTTGCTGAATGCTCAGTTGTAGCCCAAATCCTGCAATCCCGCTTCGCCGATATCTTCTCCCTACTGAAACTCTTCCCGCGCGGGGCCCGTTACGCTCGTCCGCCGGGCGTTCGCTGCAGCGGATTGTTAGGTGCTAATGACGTGAACACAGACTGAGGAGAAGCGCTGCTGCAATGAGGAAAACAGCGAGTCCAAACCTGAAGAAACCAGAGGGCCGTGGCTGGGCGATGCTGCCGGAACCATCAGTGTGAATGGCCCTCCAGAGGCAGAGAAGTGCGTATGCCGCCAGTGCAAGCAACAGGATACCGACAATCAGCATACCTGCACTCAGGCACCAGTAAGCTGCTGACTGAGTGCTCGCGGAAATGATTCGTGACGGTCCCTCGCGCAGAACATAAGTGGTATAGCCTTGCGTCAGGGTGGCGTAACCGATCCGGACGAACGCGAGGCCAATGATCGCGCAGAATGGTGCTACAATTGGACGTCCGAGGAACGTTTGCACCTAACGAGAACAAGCTCAGCCACCGCTGGCGAGAGCGAGCTTTGCTACAGAGTTGAATATTGAAATCATGTGAAAGCTAGACATCGGAACGGCCAGCGGTTGGCTGCAGCGATTGGTTAGGCCTTTTGCGTCGCAACAGGCTAGACGCAAAGCGGAAAACTGGCTCTTCTGCGATGACGACTCGCCATGGAGCGGGCATGGCCAAACGCCAGCCTATATGGCCGCCCGTGTAGCAACCGAGTAACGAAGCAGCAAATACTGTCCGAAAAGTGTCCGAACTAGCAAGTAAAATCTTTCGATTCTGGACGATTTACCTATGAAAATAGAGTGGCAGCGCGTACGGGAGTCGAACCCGTGTGAAGATGCCTCGTTACCTCTGAATCGACGCGCTTCCTTCTTGCAATAAACTGCAACGTTCTGCAATGTTGCTGTCATGAAACGTCATGAAGACTGGCGCCGGCGAAAATTTCCGATTTCCATTAAGGTCGGCAGCGCGATCGCGAAAGTTTATCGCGGGAAAAGCCGGGGTTACGATCTCTTCACTGTTGTTCACTACCAGGCCGGTCAGCGAAAACGTGAGACGTTTAGTAAACTCGGCGAAGCGCTCGCCCGTGCTCAGGATGTTGCCGCTTATATCGCCCGCGGTCACGCGAACATGCTCACACTGACTAGCGCCGATCGAGAAAGCTACGTTGTCGCCTTGGAAATTTTGCGGCCGTTCGCTTTGCCTCTTCATGCAGCGATCGAGGAGTACGCGGCGGCGCGAAAGCTAGTTAACGGCGAGTCGCTTCTTTCTGTGGTTAGCGATTATGTCGAACGGCGGCGTAGCGTCTCGGACAAGTCGATTCGCGAAATCGTAGACGAATTACTTGCTGCGAAGACCCGCGACGGGTTGAGCACGCGCTACATCGAAACGTTGCGCGGTCATCTCAACCGTTTCGCGGCGGCATTTCAGACCAACATTGGATCCGTCACCGCGAAGCTGATTGAGACCTGGTTGGCTGCCCAAAACGTTGGCCCTCGCGCGCGAAACAATTTGCGGATGTCAGTGGTAACACTTTTTCACTTTGCCCAGGTTCACAATTATCTGTCGAAAGGCCGGCTGACTGAAGCTGAATACGTGAGCCGCGCGAAAGATCGCGGCGGCAAGATTGGAATCTTGACGCCGGACGAAATGGCGAAGGTAATGAAGGCGGCACCGGCGAACGAAGCGCTTTACTTCGCTCTTGGCGGTTTCGCGGGGCTTCGCCGTGCTGAAATCGAACGCCTCGAATGGGCCGATATCAATTTAACGCGCGGCAACATCATCGTTGCGGCAGACAAGGCCAAGACGGCGACCCGCCGACTTGTTCCGATTCAGCCAAATCTGATGCGATGGCTTTCGCCTCATCGTGGATCAACTGGCCGGATTCTCACATCCCGGCGGGGGGTTCCAGCGCGCGCGATCGCGTTTGCGAAAGAACAAGGAATTAGTTGGCCGGACAATGCGCTTCGTCACAGTTATGCCACCTACCGGCTCGCGGCCGTCGCGGATAGTGCGCGGGTTGCTCTGGAAATGGGTAACAGTGTTCAAAAGCTAATGACGAATTATCGCGAACTTGCGGATGAACGCGACGCTGAAGCGTGGTTTGCGATCTCGCCGAAGGCAGCCCGAAATGTCGTCGTTTTTTCGCGCAAAGATTTTCGCCACGGCGGAAAATTTTTTGCGAAAAAAGCTTGACGCGTCAAACCGCTATCGCAGCCACACTTTTGGGCCGACAATCGTTCGAAGGACAAATTTGAGTACCGCTCGTGTCGGTTTGGCGGAAAATTTTCGGCCGGTTTCCCCGAAATTCGGCTTTTCCCGTCACATAAGTAACTAAAATCGTTTGTTATGTTGGGCGCTAATGCGAAAGGTCGCGCACGGTATCGCAACGGCGGGTAACGATGCCTCCATTTCCGATGATCTACGCCTTATAACGACCAGGGAGCTGGCCGCAGCTTTACACGTCAGCGCACGCAGTTTGGCGTACTGGACAAAGCCAGGGCCTGGTGAGCGGCGACCGCGACTGAGCTACGTGAAGCTCGGGAAAGCGAAGCGCTTTGTAGTCGCAGACGTCCTTCGCTTCATTGAGGAGAGAAAAATTAGCGCGTGAAATCTGCAGCATGAAAGAGCCAAAGATTTACGGGCCTTATCCGACGCGTAGGGTAGGCGAGAACGGCCGGTGTTGGGTTCGGTGGTATGAGGGCGGCCAGCCGATGACCAAAACCTTCGCTGACGAAATACGGGCCCGCGTCTTTTTCGAGGAAAAACTATCTGGTCAACCGGTAGACGCTCAAGCAATCCTGTTGCGAGAGGTAGCCGTAATAAAGAAGGCGGTTTCAGAATTCCTCGCAAAAGACGACGCAGTGGTGCTCGATCTCGAGGCGGAAATTACCCGCCTGCGCAATGAACTGGCGGCCGCCAGAAGTCATAGGTTGAGCCCGCCTGAAACGCACAAACCGCAGGATCATCCGTCCACCTACGGCGGCCGAGCGGATGTCCGATTATTTAGACCAAACATCGCGGTTAAATTCGGGGTGCCGGCGGCGATCATTCTTCAGCAACTCAGATGGCTTCTTAGGCAGGAGAACTCCGGGAAGGTGCTCGATGATGGGAAGCGATACGTCTACAACACGTATCCCGACTGGAGGCGTAAATTTTTCCCGTTTTATTCTGTTCCGACCTTAGAGCGCGCCTTTGGGCTCCTCGAAAACAAACGTCTGGTTGCATCCATTCAGCCGGAAGGCAGGCAATCTCGGCGCAAATGGTATACTCTCACCCCCGAAGGCATCAATTTGATGGATTCGGGCGGCAACGAGGGCGCAAAAAGCGAGAATCCATCACATCAATTTGATGAGGTCCGGAAGCCATCAAATTGCGGCGTTCCTTCTTCAAATAATGAGACTCCACCTGATGTTGTTGGGAAAATGGCGCCTGGGGGAGGAGCACCAGCAACAACATCTTCTTCCGAGCAGTTGATTCAGGAACTTCGGAAAGAGTATCCCGATTTTGATGTTACCGAAGAGTTCAATAGGTTTTTGCGGCACAGAAAGGATATTAGGCGCCCCCCTACGGAGCGCGCGTTTAGACAGTGGATGCAACGGGCCGAGCCAGTGCTGAGCCGGCCGCAACACACTAAGAGCCCGGCCTCGACTTACCTTCAAAATCTTCCGCCGCCGGAGGAAGCCGATGTGAAATTCCTCGAGGAATTTGAGACGCTCAAACGGCAGCGCGATGATCTCATATCTGCCTACGACGCCGAACACGAGGCCGACGCATCGACTAGGCTTTTTGCAGAGAAACTGGGGAGCAAAAAAGACGTTTTGAGGGAACAGATACGATTGCTCGCGATGCAAAAATCGGCGGCGTCCATCGTCGAATGAAAAATCATGGCGACCAATCGGCCGAGGATCATCCAGCGGTGCAGCTTCGGATGGAAGCAAACCGCTACACCGCCGCGTTAAACAGCATGAGCCGCCGGGCGAGAGTGACGGTTCGCGGGGATTCTATTATTGTAAACGGCGCCCCCTACAGCCTGTCTGAGATCGCGGCAATGAGGCGGCATCTGGAATCCAGAGCCGGAATCCGATGGTGACCGAGGCTGAGGAAGAGGCTGACGCGTATCTCAAGGTGTCGCCAACTGAGTTTTGGACTTCACATAAAACGCGAAAAGCGCAAAACGCGAAATGTGACCGAGTTCAAGAAACTCCGCCGGTTGCTGTTCCTACAGCTCGCGAGAGAAAAATTAGAGATGCGCAGCGCGCTGCGCTTCACCGGACCAACTCGCGAATGTCGTCCGCCAATTCACTAGCGGATGCTATAAATTCCGCACTGTGCAAAGCGCCGTCACTGACCGCGCGCCGCACAAATTTATGAAAAGCGAGCGCTCCGGTCTGCCAAAAATGCGTCACGCGTGTCGGATTTGGAATTGCTCTCGGGCCTAACTGCATGAAGGCGAGCGAACGCCCAGAAGCTGCCGAAGTCGTCAACTTGGGTTTTAAGAACATGCGTATCAAGCGACCGGAGGTTGCGAATTTGGTCTATACGATTCGACTGAAAGGGCGCGACGTTGAGATCAATTCAACTATTCCGGCACACGGCACCGGGACGATTGCCGCGGACGACTTGGAAGATTCGGCCTTGATCGAACTCGTGGAGGATTATGCAAGATTCCTGGCGAATTACTCTGGCTGCGCCGTGCAATTTATCGATTCAGCCGGCCAGGTTTTCGATTACAAACCAAACGAGAAATTTAGGGAGTGGCTCAGCGCGTGGCTAATAACCCTGCAAATCCACTCGGACCAACAAAAGCTCGACGCTATTAAATCGATGCCCGTTCTGTTCCACGATAATGGACACCTCTTAGTCGCCAAACCTGGATCGAAGGACGTTGAATTTCGAATCGAAGGCGTGGCGGCTCGACCAGCGATCGGAGCCGCGAAACAAATTCATGAAGCCTCGGAAAAAATTAACCCGCCCCCGGGGTAAGGAATCTTTTTAATTTGGGCAAAATTTCGCCGTTTTCCAAACTGTCGTCGTTTCCGCACATGCCATCCGCAGATGGCTTCGCACACACATTTCGCACATGAGTGCACGACAGCCGGAATATTTCGACAGCCAGGCCGCAGCGAGCGCACAGCTTAAAATCCCGTTGTCGGACCTTCGTTATGCAAAAGCATGCGGCTGCAAAGCGTTTCGATCGGGGCGCGTCTACCGGAAAGAGTTGCTCAAATGGCTGGCGGAAAATCCGAGCAACGAGCCGGAAGCAAAAACGAGCAGCGGCCCCGAGCTCAACTGCACAATCCAGGATTGGGGCGAGCGGTTGGGGATGATTTTCGCGGTCAGTGAGTTCCTGGATTGCGCTTATTACGACCAACAACTGAGCGCGGCCGAGTATTGCCGCATTGGAGACAAAACAATTCCGCTTCTGGTTAAGCTCGGCAGGGTTTGGGACGCAGGTATCGACGAACTCGGCTACTACAGCCGATGGCTGAGCTGCCGGCGAGATGCCAGAGCCAGGAGCGGCACCCGCGCGACCCCTTTGACATGTCGGCAGTCGGCAAAGAAGTGAACACCAACAGCAAATACATTTCGGCTTATTGCACGGCTCGCAGACTGGACATCGACCCGAGAACGCTTTTTAACCTGGTCGACAGGAACGTCGTAAAGCCACGCGCGCGCATAGGCGATCGGATTGTTTTTGCGGAAGACCAGCTCGTCGAATTGCGCTCGATTGTTGAAGCAAATATTCGGAGGCAGCGAACATGACGGCCGGCGTTGCTACAATCACTGGCGCGCGTTGTACAGCTTCGACCGGAAGCAGAGCCGGTAATGCGACACTCCGCGGCGCGCGCTGCGTTGCGTCTACTCACGGCCATCGCGCGGCTCAGTCGGATCCTTACTTCGACGACCGTTTTGTTTGCAAGCTCCGCGAGGCTTATGCGGCTGCTTGGACGCCCGATGGCGAAGCACCTTGGGCGGACCTAAAGCGAATACACCAAGTGTACGAGGCCGAATATGAGGCGCAGCACGGTCCAGGAGCGGCAGAGGCAGAATTCGACCATCTGAAAGCGCATTTCCCTCACTGGCAGAGCGGCGTCCACATCGAAGCACAAATCGTAATGTTCGAAGATTCCTTCTTTAGAACGCCTGAGAGAGCACGCGAGATATTATGGCCATGACAAAAACCACTCCACGCAAATTTGAAACGCTTCGCCGGCAGCGCGATGAGCTCGCATCCGCTTTCGACGCGAAGCATGGCGCCGGCGCCTCGAAGAGACTTTTCGCTCAAAAACTCGGTTCCAATAAAACCGCTTTTAAGTTCCAAATAGACCTTCTTAGCGGCCTGGTTGATGCGGCGGACATTGGCATAGCCACGACTTCGATGAACAGCGCCGCGAAAGCCAAAGCTTCAAATCCTTCGCCCGCAAATACGATCACGCGCGCTCAGTTCAATGCTTTGTCGCCAAGAGAGCAAAGTGGCTTTTGCCTCTCTGGCGGAAAAATCGTGAATTAACGAGAAACGGAACAACACCACATGGCGACAGAAACCGATATAGACCCGATAGATGAGTTGACGAGGCGGCAGAAAGAAATCGAAGAAAATGCGCGAGCAGAGGCCGCTAAGTTGGAGGTGGAACGTGCCCGACTCATTGAGGAGCGCCGGCCGCTGAATGAATTACAACAGAAGCGCCTCGAGCTGGCGCAGAAAATTGAGCACGTCAAAAAACTGCGGCCTGGAATCGAGGAAAAGGCGGCCGAATTCCGCCAAATCGTCGATCGATATCTCGCTTCTGATTCGAAGCCGAATATCGACCTCACTCCGCTGCTCACCGCCTGGCCACATCTGGCGAACGCGGAGGGTTCATTGCCGCACGTTGACCGTTGGCTGAAACAAAAGTCTAGCGAGTTGGCCGCAATCGATGCCGAGCTGGTTGCGCTGACGAACAGACACCGGTCGCCAAGTATTCTGAGTTGGGTGGGAAAAGGCCGCTAAAATATGGCTGACGCATCGGTGCGCTTGGAAAGAATTTCGGAGGCCTTGGCAACGCGCTCGCCGGTCTGGGTATTCGGCACCGCGGCCTAAAATGCTCTTAGTATTACGATCACTCTGGGAATCGGTTTCCGGCAGCGCCGCTACCATCGAAGAATCGAGCGGTGGTTTCTGGCCGGCGCATCTGATTCATAATTTACGCGAAGCCAATGCGCGCAAGAGCGCCATTGTCTATCTCCGCAGTCTCTTCGCCCGCGCAAAAGCGGGCGATGTCACCGCCACCGGCGGCGCTTCCTCTGTCGCCGCGATCCAAGACACGTCCGCCAAAGCCGGCACATTGCATGCCTCCGGCATGCGCTATCTGCCCAGCGCGCAAAGCACTCTTCGCTCTCCGATCGCAACCTCTCGTCGAGCTACCGCGGGCGGCGCAAGCACGGAAGTGCGAACCGCTGGACTGAATGCAGAAGGCATTCTCGGCATCAGTGAAGACGAGCTCACGCTCCTCATGCTCGCCGCCGCGTAATCATCATGCTAGGCTTTATGCGCTTTGCGAATATTTCCGCCTAACGAAAGTTAGACGAAACGCAGATTTTGTTTTGCACAGACGTGCAGCAGCGATCAATATCGAATCGCACTGCCCGGAAACAGTGCGACTTGCGTTCTGATTCAATTTTCTGCTTGCTGTTGCGGGTGGCTACTCTTTTTGCGCCTTGGCGGTGGGAAAATGCACAACTGAATGCTCAACTGAACTTACGCAAGCTACTCAAGCTCAGCAGCTAAGGGCACTTGTTGTGGAGCATAAGCCCGTAATTCATCTAGTTTTTGGCGACAGTTGGGCCAACCCGCACTCGGGCGCCACGCGGAAGGACCCGCGCGGCCGCCAACGCCGAGAGCTTTGGCCACGGGTGTATGCTTTTGAGCTGGCCAAGTTGTCGGGGCTTGGCAACCGCAGGCGTGGTGCAAACCCGACTCTCCTCCCGGACGCATCGGAATCGGTTTTCTTTCTGGCCGACCCAATTCGCTCAATTCATTGCGTTCCCCATTCCTCGCGAAGGCCGGGTTTCAAGAATTCGCGTAGTTCTGTTGCGCGTACCACGTAGATACTTTCAGTAATCCGCTGAGGATAAGGATCGTCTTGCACGTCCAGCCGAAAATCGTTTTCGACTCCCTCGGGCGTCGGAAACGGATGCTTCAACACAAGGTTCGACACCTCTGTCCTTTTCAGTTCGGAATTCATTCGCCCGGTCGCAAGCGGTACATTCGGCCATTCGTCCACGATGAATAGCTGCGCTGTTGTGACGAGGATCGGTATATATCGCTCAGGGTATTTTCGAGAGCGCCGGCTGTGAATGAATCCGATATACGCCGCGCTCAACTGCTCTGCGGCTTTGAAGACTGGACTTTGATTCGCGTCCCGGGTTCCGTCTTTCGCTGGGAACTCATACCCCTCGGAGCAGGTAAAATTTTGCGAGGAGATTGGCGTAGTGAACTTGCTGGATGGATGCGCCTCATCCGCGACCCTGCTGACGCGATATTTGCGGTCGGAATGTTTGAAGAAAATCCACTGCTTTGCCTCATCTACCCGCTTGCATTCAATAATGAAAAAAAGCTCCGTTTTCTTATTGATGTCCTGGTTGTCACAGAAGCGTTGCAGCGCAACAATATCAGCGACACGCGTTCCGCCGAACGAGGTGCCCACTTCCTCGCCATAAATCTCGATCCCCTCAGTTGAGTGGAGGTCGGAGATAACGGCTTTCTTCAGAAAGACCCCGTGTTTGTTCAACGCGTCACGCACTAGATCTGGTTTGGCTGACATCGGCGCAGTCACGCTCCCCATTCGACGAAATCGCCGCAGTGGTCCTGCTTTTCGATCAATTCGCCAGCCTCATTGAAAACACGAATGATCGCCCGGCGCGAGCGGCTGCAGAACTTCGCGTAGGCAGCGGCATCATCCGCACGCTGGTACCATAAGCGACCGAATGGCAACGCTTCGCTGATCAGGTCAAAACCTCGTTTGTCTTTTCGTGGTCGAACTTCGTAAACGTCGATTGTAGCCGTCGGAGTCATGCTTCCGCTAGCCTGACACATTCATAGGCGGATTACCTTATCCACTGCTTTATCCACCGGCCGAGTTTATTCGGAGCATTTGAGAGCACAACAGAAGAGGCGATACGCCTTCGTGACTTTTTGAAGATTCGCGGTCAATAGTCCACTCCTGCACGGAGCGGTCTAAATAACGGCTTGGCCAAAACTAGGCCGGCCTTACGGAAAAACGGTAGATAAAAAAGCACGAAAGTCAGCAATGATAGAATCAAAGTCCATTGCCAGTTCAGAACCAGCAGCAGAATGAGGAGTCCGAGAAATGTCCAAAAGCTAAAAAAAACGGCCCAGCCCGACATTCGGACGAGTTGACCCCCGTGAAGGAAGACGGTTTTCTTAACAAAAAGAAGGTTTCTAACCTTATCTCGGCTTGCTGCGGAAGCCGTCATATCCACTTCGGCTAGAAACCTTCCCACCACTGCCATATAATCTGCCATATAATCGTCCGTTTTGGCCGGTCCAATGATTTCATTTTCTCCTGCTTGGAAGAATACATTGACGAGAAACGCCAGGCTGAGCCACAGCAGCAACCTGTTATCAAGCGGAGCAGAAAGAACCTCGCGCAAGTTCATCCTTCCCGTCGCAGCCAGTACGGTTACGACTAGCGCCAACAAAACGAACAACAAACCCATTTTGCGCGGCGGTACCACACCCCCCCTCGTATCCTCCGGCTGCTCCTCATCTAATTCGTCCGTCATCGAGGCTACGTGTTGAATGCTCGCTGAAACCTTATCCGGCTATTTTGTACGACCTCGCCGGTTTATTGCGATCACTTTAGATTAGCTGAGAACACACGCGAGCCGTTTTTACCTATGGCAACGCGCGTCAGATTAAATGAGAAGATTTGTCAGGTAGGCTTGGCAAAGAGATTATGGGTCACGAAAAACATGAGCGGGAATTTCACCGCCCGGGTGACCTGGCCCCACCCCTTCACCGATCAAGAAAAAAGCTCAAATCAAGTGGAATGAAACGATCCGGAACGATTTTCATATCTTCATTCAAGCCGCTTGATAGCGCGCCCACAACTACACGCGTCCCAGTTCGCATCGCTTCCTGAATTAACGGTATATAGTCGCCGTCTCCTGAGATGATATACACGACTCCAAGATCCTTTTGAAAGCAGTGCCGAAGGACATCGATCGTAATGTTGATATCTACGCTCGCAGTCTTTTGCGATTTGCTGGCTTTTTTGAAGACTCGCGGCGTCAGTGAGCCTGCTGTCCCTCGTCGCGCCGAACCTCCAAACGGATCTTGGCTCCAATGACGCTTTACGATTTCCCTCTCAAGTTCGCGAATACCGTTGTAATCGCTGACGACTGTCGTGTAGTAGGTTACACGCAATATCTCTGCTCCGAGCTGGTCTGTAGCATGCGGCGACCAGACGAATTTTCCGGGTATATGCGTCACTGATGACTGCGGTCGCCATTCGCCATCTTCTACCATCGCTTCGTAACGGGCGCGTAAGTTCTCCCCATCGACGAACACCATTGCGTTATCGTTCATTTGCTCGGAGTTGTGACTTTCGTTGTGAGTCTATACGTCCCAACCCTGGAGTTCCTAGGGAAACGGTGAGGGAGGGATTCGAACCCTCGGATATGGCGCCCTGGTGAGAGTCCGGAAGAAATTTTGTCATGAATCTGACATGAAAATCGGCTTCGCTTTGGGTTATCATAGGTAAAATATGGCAGCGCGTACGGGAGTCGAACCCGTGCACCAGCCTTGAGAGGGCTGTGTCCTAACCACTAGACGAACGCGCCAGAATCAGAGCGTTTTAGAATAGCTGGGCGCGCACTGCCGGCAAGCGCCCGATTCGGTAGTGTTCTAATGGCGAGAACGCGGCCCCAAGCCGTCGCATGGGTTTCGTCGAATCGCGCAGAAGACAGGCCGCGCGAAAATTCGGACCTGACATCCAGGTGTTGCATGTGCGACACCCGAAGGTTAACTCGCGTTACTGCGGCAAAGGCGGTTCTGGCGCCCGCAATTTAGGTTTCGGCGAAGCATTCGCGGTCGCTTCCTTCTTCTCTGCCGCGGTGGCAGCTGGAGGAGCAGGCGAGGGGCGAACGCGATTTTGTGCCAGTAACGCCAAATGCTGCGTTTTGTGTGTGTCGATGTAGCTCTTAAGTTCCGGGGAACCTGCTTGCGCGCGCATCCGATCGTAAAACATCGTGTAATAGGCACGCAGTCGGTGGCGCTTTTCTAAGTCCGTCTTTGCCCGGTCTGCGTGGGCCCGCGCCTCCACCAAGTCCGGATCGTTGATAATGCGATTGGAAAGCTCCCGCCATTGCGCATGCAGGCGCGCTTCGTCCGCCGGTTTTCCAAGTGAACTTTGCTTGAACGCTTGATCCAACTCATCGAGGGCAGGGATGCGCGGTGCCGGTCCTTCGGTTGGCGGAGGCGCTGGCGAAATCTGCGGCGTGGCAGTTTCTTGCGGATTGGTTGAACTGGAAACCGCCGCCTGCGCGAAAACAGATGCCGCCATCATTGGCATTGAGGCGGCGGCTAGGAAAAATTTCGCGATCATGTTCGAAGTCGGGTGAGCCGAATTAAGCTGTCATTGCGATGCGCGATCTTTTCAAGCTACGCATTTTTTCGCATGCGGCCACTTCAGCCGCATGTCATGCTCCGTTCATCTCGGGGCGTAGCTTAGCTTGGTAGAGCGGTCGCCGCGGCGACAGGTTGCCTTAATCGATTTCACATGCGTTCTGGTGGTGTACGTGATAACCATCACCCATTCATCGGGGCGTAGCTTAGCTTGGTAGAGCGCGTGGTTTGGGACCACGAGGTCGCAGGTTCAAATCCTGTCGCCCCGAAATGTTTCTATCGCTGTGTTCCACTGTTATGTCTTGCGAAGTCAAAAAACTGGACGCCGCTATGTTGGCTCGTGCGAAAGTCTTCCCCGCCGTCTTCATCGTCACAATACCGGTCAGATGAAAGCAACCAAGCACGGCGTTCCCTGGATCCTGATTCAGAGCGAAAGTTTCGCAACCCGTCGTGAAGCGGTACAAAGAGAACTTTATTACAAAACCGGACGCGGTCGCGACGATCTCAATACATTCGTGTAGAGCGGTCGCCGCGGCGACAGGTCGCAGGTTCAAATCCTGTCGCCCCGATTTTCTCGCCTGCGAGTCGGCGTTTGCTACAAGCGCCGTTACAACGATCCGGGTAGCGCGCGCGTCTCGCGTGCTGGTTTTCGTGTCTCGCGAAAACGAACTTTACAAATGACGGATGACGAACCAGGCATGAAGCCTAATAAGAAATAATCCGATGATGCAATTCGGACTTTTAGTCATTCCTTCGAGCTTCGTCATTAGGATTTCGTCATTCTCATGGCTCATAACCTAGATTCGGAGCCAGCCGCTTTTCTGTTTCCGTAACCGATAGGCCTATGCGCGCGGCATAGTCTTTCACCTGGTCGCGTGCGATGTTTCCCACCCCGAAATATTTCGCTTCCGGATGCGAGAAATAAAGTCCGCTCACACTGGCACCGGGATGCATCGCAAACGATTCCGTGAGTTTGATGCCACAATTTTTTTCTGCCTCGAGTAAATCAAACAGAGTGCGCTTCTCCGCATGATCAGGGCAGGCCGGATACCCCGCTGCCGGCCGAATACCGCGATATCTTTCGCGAAATAAATCCGCCGCCGCGAGATTTTCGTTGCGCCCAAATCCCCACGCCGCGCGCGCAAGTTTGTGGGCATATTCTGCAAACGCTTCCGCCAATCGATCTGCCAGCGCCTTCAACATGATCGCGCTGTAATCATCGTGGTCAGCTTTAAATTTTGCCGCGACTTCGTCCGCGCCAATCCCCGCGGTCACGGCAAAGCCTCCGATATGATCCTGTAGCGGCGATCCATCACGGCCGTCCAGTTGGGTTTGAGGCGCAACGTAATCGGCCAGGCAATGATTGAATTGTCCGCTTGGTTTCCTCATTTGCTGTCGCAAGAAATGCAAAGTCGCGAGCCGGGTTGAGCGCGAGTCGTCGGTGAAAAGTTCAACGTCGTCGCCGACCGCATTTGCCGGCCAGAATCCTATGACGCCGCACGCCTGGATTAGTTTCTCCGCCACGATCTTTGCGAGCAATCTTTGCGCATCATCAAAAAGCTCACGCGCTTGCTTGCCCAAGGTCGCGTCATTTAAAATTGCCGGGTAACGACCACGCAATTCCCAAGTATGAAAAAACGGTGACCAATCGATGAAGGGAATGAGCGTCTCCAATGAGATCTGCTGGGGAGCACAGGCTGCTAGCCCGTCCGTCTCGGCAGCTTGCCGAGACGCAGATGTTGCCGGCAAGCCGCCGGCAACTGCAGGCTGGCAGCCTGCGCTCCCCGAATCACTCGCGAAAACGCGCACGCCAAGAAACGCTGGCTTCGGCGGAGCGTAATTTTCCCAATCAATCTTCAGTGCATTGGCCCTCGCTTCTCCAATCGTGAGCAGATTGCGCTGGCCGATCTTTGCCGAATGTTCCGCCCGCAATCGTTCATAATCGGCCCGGGTTTCTTGATCGAAAGATTTCGACGAATTCGGATTGACCAGCTTATTGACTACGCCGACCGCACGCGAGGCATCGAGCACATGCACGGTGCTGAATTGATAGTGCGGTGCGATTTTTACCGCGGTATGCGCGCGACTGGTTGTTGCTCCACCGATTAAGAGCGGGACGCGAAAATTCCCGCGTTCCATTTCCTGGGCCACGTGCACCATTTCATCGAGCGAAGGGGTAATGAGGCCGCTCAAGCCAACCACGTCTGCGTTCACCGCGCGCGCCGTTTCCAAAATCTTAGCCGCCGGCACCATCACCCCGAGATCGATTACCTCGTAGTTGTTACATTGCAGCACGACGCCAACGATGTTTTTGCCGATGTCATGCACGTCGCCTTTGACCGTGGCCATGACTATGCGCGCCTGCGGTTTCGCGCCCGCCGTTTTTTCCGCTTCCATGAATGGCATCAAATACGCCACCGCTTTTTTCATCACTCGCGCCGACTTCACCACCTGCGGCAAAAACATTTTGCCGGCGCCAAACAAATCGCCCACCACGCTCATTCCAGCCATAAGCGGCCCTTCGATTACCTGGAGCGGTTTGGGAAATTTGCGGCGCGCTTCTTCGGTATCGCTTTCGATGAAATCGACTACGCC
>Ga0193750_1000136_pt1 | contig 21913 bp, 19 predicted proteins | sample L1c1metaG_FD_160569 | JGI IMG/M metagenome (GOLD analysis project Ga0193750, IMG submission 160569) | Soil microbial communities from a riparian zone of the East river system, Colorado, United States - L1c1 | ecosystem: Environmental > Terrestrial > Soil > Riparian zone | place: USA: East River... | reverse complement strand
CAGCAAACGCGCGAGGAGAATGCCCGCTGGAAACGCGAGCACGATCTGGAAGGCCATCGACGCGATCCGCCACTGCGCTGCAGCAACGGCGCGCTTGCCCAATCCCGATTCAGGCGTCTGCGACTCCTTCCGATCGACGGGGAGTATTCGCATCACGTCGGTCCACCACGTAGCACCTCACCCGCGCGAGCAGGCTCACGGCGGCATTCTACGCGATGTGAGGCCGCGCGAGCGTAGACGGCGCGAAGCAGCTGGTAGTTGACCGCGCCCGTATACCGCTCGAGATACACTGCCCGGGCATTCCTACCCATGCTCGACATGGAGTCTCGATGCGCCGAGGCCCAGCGCACCTTCTCGCCGAGGGCCACGGGATCTGCCGCAGTGAAAAGGAGTCCGGATTTGCCATCCTCGATTATCGACTCGAGCGACCCGCTTCTACTGCCGATCACTGGAACCCCTGCCGAAAATGCTTCGAGCACGACGAGCGGAAACATCTCATAGCATTCGGATGGTAGTACGAGCGCTCGAGCACCACGCAGCAACTGTTGAATTTCTGCAGCAGGTTGGTAGCCCAACCATCGTATCAGCGGATTGTCGGCAGCCGCTCGCAACACCTCATCTTTGAGCGGACCATCGCCAGCTATGCGTAGCGGCAGAAGCCCGGCGGAGGCATTCCATGCCGCGAGCAGCGTTCGAATTCCTTTCTCCGCGGACAACCGGCCCACATAGAGCACGTAATCACGCTCGGCTTCGTCGTCTGCTGACTGCGAGTCGACTCCCCACTCAACGAAGTTGGGCTTCACTACTATCTTGTCCGGCGGAAGTCCCCCCTCGATCAACTTGGTGCGGGCGAAATCCGTGGTTGCGACAAATACATCCACGTCCCGTTGCCATGTCCCTCGGGCGCGGTGATAGAGGAGCATCGTCGCAACCACCGCGCTTGCGGCGAGGCTGCCGCGGTAGCACCTGTGCACCACGCCGGGCCACGGAATAGTCCGACCAATGCAGTCTTCGCAGACACGGCCGTTGCGAAACAACAACCCGTTCGCGCAAAGGAGGCGGAAATTGTGCAGGGTCTGTACGACCGGGATCCCACCGTCCTGTGCCGCCGCATATGCCGCCGGCGATATCAACGGAAACGTGTTGTGCGCATGCATTACATCTGGGCGCCGATCACGAATGATGTCGGCCAGAGCGCGATAAGATTGCTCATTCCAGATCGTCTTGCGAGCCAGATCGAGGGAATGCAGAGATTCGACTCTATCGTTGTGAGTCGTGTACCGAATCACCTCGTCGCCACGGGCTTCGAGCAATCGGGTTTCGGCAGCGAAGACCTGGTCTTCACCTCCCGGCTGCTGGTAGTAGTTGTGGATCGCGAGCACGCGAAGTGGTGAACTCGTAAATACCTACCCGATTCGCTTCAGAATTGATGAATTGACGACGGTAAACGGAGCATATCGCACGATGGCGCACACAAGGCATCCACTGTCGATTCAGGCCGCGTTGGCGGGGCCCCGACCGATGGCCAGAAGGACGCCCGCAGCGAACCGGCTAACCATCGCCTCGATCGTGTACGTCTGCGCAGCGACGCGGCAGCCCGCCTGCAAGTGCTCGCGCGCACGTTCATCACCCAACAGACTGGACACGGCAGCGGCGTACTCCTCCGGATCGGTGCCTGCGGGGAGCTTCACGCCATTCTCGCCGTGTCGAAGGTACTCGACCTCGGGACTGTGAAACGCGAGGTCCACGGTTACCAGCGGAATCTCGAGCGCAAACGAGTCGAGTACGCCCAGTCCGACGAGCCCAGGCAGCAGCATGACTTTGGAGATGACGAAGAACGGGACTTTGTCCGTGCCGAGGCAAGGACCCAGATAGTGGATCCATCGGTGCTCTCGCGCGGCCTGCTCGACCAGTTGCTGATCCGGCCCGGCTCCAATCACGATGAGTTCGAAATCGGCCACGCGTCGGCGCAGGGCGTGCGCAGCTTCGATCAGGTACTGGATCCGTTTCTCGGCATAGAGTCCACCGACAAATATCGCGACGTTTCGGCTTTGGATATTCCAGCGCAGACGCAGCGCCGCCAACTCCTCATCGCTAACCGAGGCGCGCCGCTGGCGAAGGGCATCGGTATCGATTGCGTTTTGTACCGCAGTGATCCGGTCCGACGGAAAGTGCAGCCGACGCACAACCTCGGCGCTGCCTTCGGTGTAGGCAAACCACCAGTGGGGCCACCGGGAGATGAGTCGCTTCACAGCCTCGCCAGGGCCGCTGGCTGCGTGCCCCTGAAAGTTTCGGCCATGGCCCCAGAAGGCGACTCTGGAGCCTCCCATCGTCTGTCGGGCGAGCAGCACGTAGTTGAGAAGCAATCTGCTCGCCTGCTCCACGATTACCAGATCGCTGCCTCGGACCAGCTCCGCGCACGGCTGCCACCAAAAGCTCCGTCGCCCGAACGCGATCCTGCGGTTGCGGATAGGGCGTCCCCACGAAATCGCCGCCGTATCCTGTTTCTTTGCCTCTTCGTCACCGGGCAGACCGTAAATGAGGCCTAACGTGACGCCTCGCCTCTCGAGCTCTAACCGGAGCGCCTCGAAGAAGGGGATCCGATAGTGCGGGAGAGACTTCGTGACGATCGTTACAATCGACTTGCGGACCGCGGTGCGCTCCACTCAAAAGATTGTATAGATGAACGGGGCCAACACTGATCCCTGCGCGAACACGATAAGCGCGCCCACCAGGACCAACACCACGATGATCGGAAGCAGCCAGAACTTCTTCCTCACGCGCATGAATGCCCACAATTCGCGCACAATACTCGATTTTGCCATTCTCGCTCCTCTCAGAATTGGTGCTCCATGTCCTCGGGCTTCCGCGTGCGTTCGTTTCTGACGATCCAGAGGCTATCGCTATCGCTCTTCCGCTTCATGGGGCTGTGCCCGAACAAGCGTCGTCCTAATCCGATGGGTGTGAGGATGCCGAAGTATACGACTCCCATGAAAATCGGCGTCGTGACCTTTGAGATCCCCATCGCTAGCCCCATCCACGCCCGCCGAACTGGCACGAGTGCGGCGGGGATTAGCGCACCTAGAAGTATCAGCGCGGTGCCGATCGCTCCGAAGATCAGAGGTGACGACGCTCGGCCTCGCCACCAAAGCAGCGCTCCGAGCCCAAGAAAGACTGCCCCGACCGCGAGCCCGAACTTACGGGCCTCAGCAACTTTCAGTCGAGCTGGAATTCCGTCCGCCACTCTGCGCGCTCCTCTTTCCATTCCGGTTGATCGGCCTTGGCGAGCAGGAAGCGCCCGAGTACCAGGCAGTCGATGTGGGTTCGCATGAAGCACTGAAACGCGTCGGCCGGGCTGCACACGATGGGCTCGCCGCGCACGTTGAATGAGGTATTGATGAGTACCGGGCAGCCCGTCTGGCGGTCGAACTCCTTGATCAAGTCGTAGTAATCAGCGTTGGTCTCCCGGTCGACCGTCTGCACCCGCGCGGAGTAGTCAATGTGCGTGACTGCGGGTATGTCGGAGCGTACCACATTGAGCTGATCGATTCCCCACAATACAGAGTCTTTCGGTGCTGGCGGGATCTGCCGCTCCTGCTTCACCTGGGCGACGAGGAGCATGTATGGTGACTCACAATCGAGCTCGAAATAGTCCGCCGCCCGCTCCCGCAACACGCTTGGTGCGAATGGCCGAAATCCCTCACGAAACTTGATCTTCAGGTTCATTTGGGCTTGCATTTGCGAACTGCGCGGATCGCCCAGAATGCTGCGAGATCCGAGGGCGCGAGGCCCGAACTCCATGCGCCCGTTGAACCAGCCAACAACCTTTTCCTGAGCCAGCATCTCGGCGACGCGTCGCAGAAGCGTATCACGCTCCAGGCGTTCGTAGACCGCCCCGGAGGCTGTTAGAAATTCTTCGATCTCGGCATCGGAGAAGTCAGGACCAAGATAGGCGCCGCGCATGTCGTCCCTGTCCGAATGGATCCGGGGCTTCCCCCAGTACCGGTGCCAGACCAGCTGCGCGACGCCAAGTGCCCCACCGGCATCTCCGGCAGCCGGCTGGATCCAGATCCGCTTGAACGGCCCTTCGCGATACAGACGGCCATTGCCCACGCAGTTCAGGGCAACGCCGCCAGCGAGGCAAAGGTCCTCCAATCCGGTCTCCTGATGGGCCGTCCGCGCCATGCGTAACATCACCTCTTCGCAAACAGCCTGAACGGAGCGCGCGAGGTCCATCTCCTTCTGGGTGAGCTGGCTCTCCGGCTCGCGAGGCGGCCCGCCGAACAAATCGTTGAAGGCCTCGCTCGTCATCGTCAAACCTGCGAGGTAGTTGAAGTACTTCTGGTTCAAGGAAAACGAGCCATCCGGTCGCAGATTCATCAGCTCTTTATAGATGAGATCCACATACCGCGGCTCACCGTAGGGCGCGAGGCCCATCACCTTGTACTCGCCCGAGTTCACCTTGAAGCCTGTGTAATAGGTGAACGCCGAATACAGGAGGCCAAGCGAATCTGGCCAGTGGGTTTCGCGAAGCAGCGTGACGTCGTTGCCCCGGCCAATGCCCACCGACGACGTGGCCCACTCGCCGACGCCGTCAATGGTGAGGATGGCCGCTTCCTCGAAAGGAGACGGGAAAAACGCGCTCGCCGCGTGCGACTCGTGATGCTCCGAATACAGGATCGGCCCCTCGTATTCCGGCAGGGCGTCGCGGATCTGCCGGTCGATGAACAGCTTGTCCTTGATCCACAGCGGCCCCGCCTTGAGAAAGGAGAGGAACCCTCGCGGCGCGACCGCCAGATATGTCTCGAGAATGCGCTCGAACTTCAGGAGTGGCTTGTCGTAGAAGCCGACAGCCGACAGGTCACGTGCCGCGATTCCCTGCGCGCGCAAACAGTACGCTACCGCGTTGGTCGGGAAGGTCGCATCGGCCTTCTTGCGAGTGAAGCGCTCCTCCTGTGCCGCCGCGACGATCTCGCCATCACGCAGCAAGCACGCCGCGCTATCGTGATAGAAGGCTGAAAGACCGAGAATGTATTGCGGCGCCATGATATTATCGTGAGAAGTGATGATCAGTGCCCCTGCGCGCCGGACAGTTCAACGCGGCAACGTTCAAGGCGCGAACGCAGCAGAGCATCTTCGGCAAAGACGACATCAGCAGCCCCGATGCGACGAGGTGCTGTAGAAGCCGTGTCGCTCAGCCAGTTTCTCGCACAAAGGTATATTCTTCGCCCGATGCTGAGACAGCTACGAGTCGATACTGAAGCTCGTTGAGATGTTGAATCGCAGCGCGCGTCCGCTCGATGCCATCGGGAAAAAATCGATGATGAAACTCGACGAGTAGCTGTGTCGGATAGATGCCGTCCTCCTCGAGAGTGCGGAGAACGTCATACTCTGCTCCCTCGACATCCATCTTGAGCACGTCGATGCGCGAGTGGCCGACATCCCTCATAAGAGTGGATAGACGCCGCACCGGGACTTCTACTCCCTCCTGTCGCGATCTCGCACCGCGGTCCATCACGGTGAACGACATGTGCGAATCCTTCTTTGGCGGAAAAAGAACAATCGTTCCGTCATGATCTCCGATCCCGATGTCGTGAAACACGAACTGCGGGGGCATCGATTGCTCACGAACCCACGAGATCGACCGAGGGGTCGGGTCGAACGCATGCACGGTGAGGCCGTACTTGTGAATCAGCGATAGGTCAAAGGAAATGTCATCACCGACCCCGAACGAGTAGACGATGGCTTCGGCTGACAGAGCATCTGGCACGACGGCCCATCCGCCGTAGGCGCTTCCGTGATACTCGGTGGCGCGGTGATCCTGAATGGAAACGATCAACTCCCTGCCCATCCAGGATTTGATTCTACGACGGGTTCTGAGCGCCAGCGATCCAAGGCTACTTGCTCGATTCGAACTCAATGCTCCCCCCCTCAGCGACAAACGTCCGTTCGCCGCCAAGGCGGCACCACGGCTTTCGCGAATCCGCATTTGCACGAACGTTCTCGATACGTCGCCTCGACTGCCTCGGCCAAGCGACTCCCTCACGTCGTCCCACCAGAGATGACAGGATCACCCAAGAAAGTGTCACCACCTTTCGCACAATGCCACACTTTTCAGGCAATAGCGCTCACCGATCTTCCGGCGGGAAGGACAGCCAGACGCTTCGCGCTGGCCGACCCGAACGGCGAACCGTATACTCCGCCAATGTCGACCAGTATCTCTGTGCTATGAGCGAAAATCCTCGCCACGGATCGGACCTGGTCCGGCTGCTGCTTGGCTCCGTGCTCCTCCTCGGTGTTGCGGCTGCAGTGCTCTACCTGAAGCTGCCCCGACCGTTCGTCTGGATCTGGCTCGCCGCGCTACCGGTGTGCGTCGTCGGCGCGATGCGAGCCGACAGCGAGTGGATGCGTCGGCTCTCCCTCGTTTGCTTCGGTCTGGCCGTCAGCCTTGTCCTCGTCGAGGGCATCTTTGTGGTGCTCGACAGGCTCGAGCAAGGCGGCGGCCAAATCGGGGGTAGCTACGCCAAGGGCGGCTACTTCGTGCAGGGAGGCCAACTGGGATATGCTCCGGCGCCCGGAATTCGGGTCACCTCGAGGAAAACGAAGGGCAAACAACTCGTCTACGATGTCGCGTACACGATCTCCGAGCATGGCGCCCGGGTCACGAAGGGCGATCCGAACGGCGACACCTGGTTCTTCATGGGGGACTCCAACATGTTCGGCGAGGGAGTGAATGATGACGAGACTCTCCCCTCATTCTTCTCCGCCGATCTCGGCTACCATGCAAATGTGGTCAACCTCGGCTTTCACGGCTACGGCCCGCATCAGATGCTGCGCTCCCTCGAAACGGATCGGCTTCGCCCATTCATCCACGGCGCCGTCAGGCAAGTGATCTACGAGGGCATCTGGAGCCATCCCTGGCGCGCGGCGGGCCACGATGACTGGGACGCATACGGCCCGTCGTATGCTTTGAGCGGGACCGGAGTTACCTACGCCGGACCGTTCCATGGTCGCTTTGTGGGCTTCACCTTGAAGGTCCTCGAGAAAAGCGACTTCTTCCGCTTCGTGCTCGACCACACGCTCTATCGACTGGAGGTGAGCGATGGCGATATCGAGCGCTATGCTCTCATCCTGGAGCGGTCGGCCCAGCTCTCGCGCAGCAAGTACGGCGCAGGGTTCACGGTAGTCTATTGGGACGAAGACAACGAGCCTGGCCGACGAGTGCTGGCACGTCTGCGGAAGACGCCTCTTTCGCTCGTGCTCGTGTCGGATGTCATCCCACGCGGGGAATGGACCGGACTTGAACTTCCGGGGGATCCGCACCCCAGACCGGAGGTCCACCGGCGGCTTGCCGCGGCTCTGGCCGCGCGATTCCAGGCTGGAACGCCGGCGGCGCCTTGAGCGGCCGTTTCCTCCCCACTTGGGGCTGTCTGTTCTGTCGCGTCAACGGTATCATGGACCCGTGGTGAGGCGTCAGTTGGGAGACACGGCTCTATGATCTTTGGGCACGGTTCGAAGACCGCTACGTTGCAACATCCATTGTCACACAAGGGAGCGCAGTCATGAAGAGGGCATTGGTCTGCGGGGCCGGCGGCTTCATTGGTAGCCACCTGGTCAAGCGACTCAAGCAGGAAGGCTACTGGGTGCGTGGCGCCGACCAGAAGCGGCCGGAGTACTCCGCCACGGCCGCGGATGATTTCCTTCAGGCCGACCTGCGCGAGCAGGGCAACTGCCAAGCCGCGCTGACGCTTCCGAAAGGCACGTTCGATGAGGTCTACCAGCTTGCCGCGGACATGGGTGGCATGGGGTTCATCCATTCCGCCGAGTGCGAAATCATGCGCAACAGCGCGCTGGTCAATATCAACATGATCGACGCAGCTGCGCGAGCCGGCATTGGACGCTACTTCTTCTCGTCCTCGGTTTGCATCTATCGCGACATGGAGCCCGGCGAGCCGGAGCTCACGGAGGAGCAGGCGTTCCCGGCGCTGCCCGACAACGAATACGGGTGGGAGAAGCTGTACGCGGAGCGAACGGCGCTCGCGTACGGACGGCGGTTTGACATGCAGGTGCGGATTGCGCGTTTCCAGAATTGCTACGGCCCCGAGGGGACGTGGACCGGCGGGCGCGAGAAGGCACCCGCGGCAATTTGCCGGAAGGTTGCCGAGGCGAAAGACGGCGGCTCGGTGGAAGTGTGGGGAGATGGTAGTGCGATCCGCTCCTACACCTATGTCGACGACATGGTGGATGGTATTTACAAGCTGACACACTCCGATCTCACCGTGGCGACGAATATCGGAAGCCCTGAATACGTATCCGTCGATGAGCTCGTCCGCACCGTGGCCGACGTCGCCGGCAAACGGATTCGAATCGTGCACATCGACGGGCCGGTGGGGGTCCGTTCGCGCAACTTCAGCAATGAACGGATCTATTCAATCGGGTGGCGCTCTCGTTTTTCCCTGCGCGATGGGATTGCGCGCACGTATCCGTGGGTGGAGGAGCAGGTGCGCACCGGCCAGCGGCTAGCGGGTTAGGCGCTCACGGGCTCGTCACGTCATCTCACCCGACCTGGCGGTCTGGTATCCCAGGTCGGAGAGCGCTCGTTCGCGCCGTGCCAGGTCGAGATCTCGCTCCACCATCATCCGCACCAGCTCCGTGAATGAGACCTTCGGAGCCCACCCGAGATTTGCTCGCGCCTTGGATGAGTCGCCCTGGAGATGGTCGACCTCACTCGGCCGAAAGTAACGCGAGTCGATCTCGACATGCTCTTGCCAGTCGAGCCCGACGCAGCCGAACGCCTCCTCGAGGAACTCGCGCACCGAATGCGACTCGCCTGTCGCCACCACGTAGTCGTCGGGTTCGTCCTGCTGCAGCATCAGCCACATCGCCTCGACGTAGTCGCCGGCAAATCCCCAATCGCGGCGTGTGTCCAGGTTGCCCAGATATAGCCTCTGCTGCAACCCTTCCTTGATGCGCCCGACGGCACGCGTGATCTTTCGCGTGACGAAGGTCTCACCGCGACGAGGGGATTCGTGATTGAAAAGGATTCCATTGGTGATGAACAGCCCGTACGCCTCGCGATAATTCCGGGCGAACCAATGGGCCGCAAGCTTACTCACCGCGTACGGGCTGCGAGGATGGAAGGGTGTATTTTCGCTCTGCGGGGGCAGTGCGGCCCCGAACATTTCCGAGGAGCCAGCCTGGTACACCTTGACCTGCGGGCCCGAGCGCGTGCCGTACTCACGTACGGCTTCCAGTAGTCGCAGGGTGCCGACGCCCACCACGTCAGCCGTGTATTCGGGCTGGTCGAAGGAAACGCGAACGTGCGACTGCGCGCCGAGGTTGTAGATCTCCTGCGGCTCGTACCGTTCGAGGATTTGGCGAAAGACGCGGCCCTCGCTCAGATCCCCGTAGTGCAGATGTAGCGCAGGGGAGTCGTGCGGATCGGCGTAGAGGTGGTCGATCCGCTCGGTATTGAAGGTCGAGGCGCGACGAATCACGCCGTGCACTTCGTACCCCTTGGCCAGCAGCAGCTCGGCCAGGTACGACCCGTCCTGACCGGTAATGCCGGTGACCAATGCGCGCTTTTCCCGCCGGTCCGTCATGCCGTCATCGATTTGAGGTATTGTCTCGCAAGCAACACGACGAATCGCGGATTGTGGTACGCGTATCGCCACCACAGGCGCCGCGGCTCGGTAGCCAGTCGGAATATCCATTCGAGTCCCGCGCGCTGCATCCAGTGGGGAGCCTCCGGCTTCACTCCCGATAGAAAGTCGAATGCTGCCCCAACGCCGAGCATGACGGCATTCACGGATCCCCGGTGCAGCGCCATCCACCGCTCCTGCTTCGGACAGCCGAGCCCGACGAACAGGATTGCCACTCCCGATGCATTGATCTCCTGTACGATCGCCGCGTCCTCTTCGGTGGTGAGCTGTCGGAAGGGCGGCGCGTGAGCGTAGACCATGCGCAGCTCGGGAAATCGTCGCTTGCATTCTTGAATCAAGAGCTCCAGCACTGCTGGAGTTCCGCCATAGAAGCCGATAGCGACGCCCGCCGCAGCCGCACGCTTGATCATGTCGACGGTGAGACTCGGTCCGCGTACTTGTGTCGCCTCCGAGAGCCCGAACAAGCGCAACGCCCAGACCAGCGGCATTCCGTCGGGAGTCACCAAGTCAGCGCCGTTCACGATCTTCTGAAAATCGGCGGAATCGTACGATTCCATCGTGACGTGCACGTTCGCAACGCAGACGTAGCGCGACTCCCTGGCAGAGGCCCACGTCAGTACACGTGTGACTGCGTCAGCATAGCTGGTAGAGTCCGTGCGCATTCCGAGAACGAGCCGCCAGTGCAGTGGCATCAAGTCGATCGATTGTGCACCCGAATCCGTCATCGAGGCAAAGTCCTTTTCGCCAATCCTAAGGCGATCCGCCACGAGCTCGTGGTACACTCGCTTCGAGAGCGCGCCGATGCCAGCGAATATACAGCTTCGTCGACCTCCACGCGAAAGAACCGCGCTCGGTGATCGGCGTGGCAGGGCGCAAATCGGTCTACTATTGGCAATCCCATTGGTACGCGACTTTACCCAGAGCTTACGTTGTACCGGGCAGCCTGGGCCAGATAACGATAGGAACCATCGTCACGAGCGTTCCTTCGAAGATCAATATCGTTGAGAAGCGTACCGATTACAGGGGCCCTCGTTGAGTCGAGCTGGTCCATCGCGTAGCGAAGATCGTCGACTTGAGTGTGCCCCACGCGCACGACGAGCATGACCGCATCAGCGGCAGAGCCGAGGAGCGCCGCGTCGGCCAACAGGTTGATGGGCGGTGTATCGATGACGATGACATCGAAATCCGGAGCCCACTGGCCGAGCAGCTCGCGCACGCGATCGATCGTCAGAATCCGCCCTGGAACCTTCGGCAGCGCGCCGGACGGCAACACGACCAGCGACCGTGGCACGCCCGGCGAGCAATTGTGCGCGGCCTGCTCGAAGGTCGTCCTCCCAGCCAGCACCTCGGCGAATCCTGGCGTCTGTTTGATGCCCAACACCGAGCTCACCACTCCGCAGCGGAGATCGGCGTCGATGAGCAACACGCGGAGTCCCCTCGATGCTCCCACGAGCGCGTAGTTGATCGCCGACAGCGATTTCCCCTCGCCCGGAAGCGCGCTCGTGAAAACCACGACCTTGATCGGCTTCTCGTGATATGCCAGGGCAAGATTTACAAACAGCTGATTGAACGATTCGACATAGGCCGCCGAGGTGTCCGGTTGGGTAACCAGCAACGACGAGATCGACGCGGCGGTGCGTCTCCGTTCGGGATCGACAGCCTGCGACTGGCGAGGCGTGACCATGTCGATACTGCCAGTGACCGGTTGAATCATCGCGCGTGCGCTGCGCTGAATGCGCAGTCTCGGGAACGCCCCGAGTACGGGGAGCCCGATGGCGGAGAGCGCGTCTGCGCGGGATCGCACCGAGCCGTCGCCATAGTCACGCGCAAGAACGGCCGTGATCCCGACCAGCACGCCGAGAAAGAGTGAGAGCGCGAAATTGATGATCGGTCGCGGTCTCACCGGTGACGATGGGGCTGCCGCAGCGTCGGCGATCCGCACCGTTGGGTCACCTCCGGCGCCGGTCATTTGAGCTTCCTTGAGCCGCGTCTGCACCAGCACCCAGAGGTCATTCAGGACCTTGGTGTCGCGCTCGCGTCTGGCCGTCTGCAGCTCCTTCTCCGGCAATGCGTCGAGCTGGGTGCTAAAGCGCTCCGACTCTCCGCTGAGCGCGGTAACCTGTGCGCTGAGGCTTTGTTGATACGACTGAGCGATCCCCTCGAGCTGCGCCTCCATCTCGTGGATTCGCGCGGTGAGTATTTGAACGTCCGAATCCTCCGGCGTGCGATGGATCAAGAGCTGGGAGCGTTCCGTCTCTACATTGGCCAAGGCGGCCAGCAGCACCGACGCGGACTGGTTGGCGAGCAACGCCGGAAAAGCCATCAATCGTCGCGAGATCGACTGCCCGGGGACCGCGCCGCGAGAGGTATCGCTCTTCAGTTGGGCGACGAGCGATGCGAAGGCGTCGCGCTCCGCCCGCACTCCGGCGAGATCGGCTTGCAGCTTTGCGAGTCGCGTCACCTCGGCGCTGGCCTGCTGTGGAACATCGATCACATGCTGCTGTTGCTGGTACGATCGTAGCGACTCCTCGGCTGCGCGTAGCTGTCGTCCGAGCGAATCGTCCTGCTGCTTGAGAAACGTGACGGCGGCGCCGGTGCGCCCGCGCCGAGCGCGGTTTCGCTCCTCGATCAGATTGCTCGCCATGATGTTGGCCGAGGCGGCTGCACGATCGGGATCGCTGTCGCGTACGCGAATGGCGATCAGGTCCGCGTCGCGGATGGGGCGCACGAGCTCGAGCGACGACGCGAAGCGCGCGATTGCGGACTCGAGCGGATCGACATGCAATCGCAATTCGGTAAGCGAGTTGGCGTCATACGCCATCTATTCGGAGCGTGTCACCCACACGCGCAATTCCCAGCGCGGTAATGGAATCCGGACGTGTGACGATAAATTCGCCGTTCCCCCTGGAATGAAATACGAGCGTCTGGCTATCGGCCTCAGTCGCAACGCGAAGCGTGCTGAAAAGCTTGCTGGTCCGGCCGTTACGCGGCACCAGGAGGCGAGCGCGCAAGCCCAGCGAATCGACGACCGCAACGGCGGCGCTCCGACCCTTGAGCACCTCCATCTCCGTGTTGATCAGATTCTCCGTGTACGGCAACTGCACCAGTTCCGGAAGATCGAGACGCTCGGCCTCGAATCGAACGACGGCGCTTGCCTCGTATACCGGAGTCGCCCTGTAGGTGTACGCCACACCCAGTCCCACGCACACCAACACGCAGCTCACCAGAAGCAGTCGGTGGCGGCGCAGCGCGTCGAAGACACCGCGCACTGCTTCGACTCCGTCTCCGGGAGAAGGCCGAATCTCGACGTTCGCGGTCTCGGCGCGGTACTTGGCGGGGATCATGCTCGGATGTCCATCTAAGGACGGATAATGGTGACGACGACCAGTGCAATACCCGTAATCCCGGAGACGACCAACGCTGTGTTCCGGGAAAACCAACTCTTCTCCGGCGCGCTCACCTGGTCGCCTGATTGCACCGGCGAATCGGCAAGCGATGGCTCACTCGAGAGCTGGATGGCGGTGCGCTTGTTTCCGCGCAGCAGCTCGACCTTGTTCCTGTTTCCATCAGGCACGACGCCTCCCGCCAAGGCAAGGGCGCCCTTTACTGTAACGGTTGGATCGGCGTAATAAAATCCTGGATTGCGCACGGCGCCAATGACATTTACACGTCGCAGCACCGTCACTTCTATTGCGGGATCGCGGAGGCTGCGGGCGTACTGGGCGATGAGCAACGACCGCAGCGAGTCGGTCGAGATTCGATCCACCCGAACCGAACCGATCTTCGGAAAGTCCACCTGTCCGCTCTCGGGCACCACGAATTCTCCGGACAGATCGGGTTCGCGATATATCTTCAACAGCACTTTGTCGCCGGGCTGCGCGGCGACATCCGATCGGACAGCCGCGGACGACGGAGCCTGTTGTGCGAACGCTGATTGCGCGGGCAGCGCGCCCACGCACAGTGTCGCCAGTAATCCGATCAGTCGCATATGGTGTGGCGCGGACGAGAAGACTGCTGTCATATACTCTGGACGAAGGAAGCAGCGATAGGTTTGCTGCCCGACTGGAAACACAGGGGCACGCGGCATGCCGCCGACCGCGGGCCGGATGGTGTTTGCAAGTGTAGTGTTTTCAAAGACTTAACAACCGCGATTCGACCCCTGTCGGCAAATCGTGGTGAGGATACCCAGAAACATGGGGCCTTCACGCTACAATATCATGCGCCGCCCCGATTTCCGCGCCCGTTCCCGGTAGAACAGCCGACTCAATCATTGGCTTCCGACTCGAGGCTACCGGGAACGGGGCGATGCCGCAACAAATCGATCATGCCGTAAGCGAGGAGAGCGGCCGCCAGTGCCGACATACCGCCAACGGCAGCCAGGCCCAATCTCCAGGAAAGGCCGGGCGGATGTGGGCGCGACTCGTTGAGCAGCGCTCCCGCGACCGCCGCCAACATGAGCAGCCCCACCTCGCGCACGCGCCACGCGCGTTCGCCTGCCGGCACGTAGCGAGCAGACCTCGGGAGCGCCGAGACCCAATCCCAAATCATCGCAGCCACAATGATCAAGCCGATCAGCGAACTCGCGTACTGCAGAAGCAGGTACAAATGCGCGCTACTGTGCGGGAAAAGGTGGACGCGGGTGTCCAACTCGGGTATCTGCCTCACACCCCATCGAGATTCGTGAGTGAAGCTGTCCCAAAGGTCGTGGCTCAAGGCCCCGATCACGATGGCCACCGACGCCGAAGGAAGCAGGCGGAAGGTCGATCCGGGTGCGATGGTTGCTGCTGCGGCAACGCCGAGCCCGGGGGGCAGCAGTCGCAGCAGCGCGGGGCCGATGATCGCGCGGAATATCCACCAGGTGATCAGCCCCGCCGGGAGGCAGTACAGGAGCAGCCCGCGCGGAGTGTGCCAGGTGCCACCGCCGGGCGCGAGCCGGATGAGGTAGGCGAAGTCCGGGATCATCGTGCCGATGACCATCGCGGACATGGGAACGGTGAGGCCGAAGCGGCGAGTCAGGCGCCGAAGCAGCGGCGCCACCGCAGCGTGGGCTGGTGTAAGGGGCATGACCAAATGTTGGAAGCATACTGCGAATCACATCGCCCCTCGACCTCGCAGCACGACCGGCACGGTGACCAGCAGGATGCGCACGTCCTCGAGGAGCGACCAGTTGTCGATGTACTTGAGGTCGAGCGCGATCCAGTCGTTGAATCCGAGCGAGCTCCGGCCGCTCACCTGCCACAACCCGGTCATCCCGGGGAGGACGCTGAAGCGCCGCATCAACGTCGCCTCGGAGAAGCGGCTCACGTCGCGCACGGGCAGCGGGCGCGGCCCCACCAGCGACATGTGGCCGAGGAGGACGTTGAAGAGCTGTGGCAGCTCGTCGATGGAGGTCGAGCGGAGGAAGCCACCGATGCTGGTGAGCCGGGGATCCTTCCTGATCTTGAACACCGGGCCCGCGGCCTCGTTGAGATGCTCGAGCTCTTTGAGCCGCCGTTCTGCATCCTTCACCATCGTGCGGAACTTGTACATCGGGAAGCGACGGCGATTATAGCCGTAGCGCGGCTGCTTGAACAACACCGGTCCCGAGCTCGTGAGCTTCACGGCGAGGGCGGTGATCGCGAGCACGGGCAAGAGCGCCACGAGCAACACCGAGGCGCCAACGAGGTCGATGCCGCGCTTGGCCATCAGCCGCGAGTCGTCGGCGCGCGTGGGGAGCGTGACGACGGCGAGCGACGCCGCCTGCTCGAAGCGCGGCCGCGCAAGAGCGTGCTCGAACACATCCGCGAGGTACGTCGCCTGCACGCCAATGCGCTCGCAGATGCGGAGCACGCGCTGCACGCCGGCGTACTGCGATGCGACCGGCAGTGCTATGAGCACTTCGTCGATCGGCTCCTGCACGAGCAGGCTCTCGAGCTCCGCGATGCCGCCGAGCATCCGAATGGGTGTTCCGTTCATCGGCATCGGCTCGGAGTCCACGAAGCCGAGGCAGAGATATTGTGCCTGGTCGCCAAGGCACATCTCGCGATACGCGCGCCGGGCGCGGGGGCCGCTTCCGACGATCACGATCTTGCGCACCGCACCGGTGGTACCGCGCTCGGTGAGCAGGTAGCCGATGCGACGAACGACGAAGGTGTTCGCGGTGACGCCAACGAAGAACAGCAATGTGGTGTCGAAACGGAACGCTCGGCTCACGCTGGTGGCCGGGAAGATGAGGGCGACGAGAGCACCAAGAAGGCAGGCGCAAACTACGCGCAGCATCTCCTCTTCCCAGCTCATCATGCGACGAAGGTCGTACAATCCGAACGAGCGAAAAAGCGCGATCCAGCAGTAGACGAGCACCGCGAGCAGCAGCACGTTCTTGACCGAGATGCGCATCTCCAGGAACTTGGCGACGCCACTGAGCTGATGATGCACGGAGCTCATGATCACGAACGCGGCGATGAGCGTGACGACGGCTACGATCGCATCGACGGCGGGGTGCGCGCCGCGATGCGGCGCACCGGCGCGAGCATAGGGCGCGTGTACGTCTGCAAGCGCGTGCACGCGTGGCTGACCGGCACCGAACGGCGCAAATCCAGTCGCCCACGGGGGGCGGAGCCGCTCAGGTTCCTGCTTCGTAGCCACGCGTTAGATCCGAGGTCGAAAGTGATCGGCAACGCGTCCGCCCCATGGCTGGGCGGAACGCTGATTCATTCACCGAATTACAGCAGGCGGTCGCACATTCGTAGAAGCGTAGAATCGACTAGCGATGGGACACTGGTAGCGCTGAGCGAGTGCTGCCTTTTCGAGACATGATCGCGGCTACGCTCCCGTAGCAGGCGCAACGAAAGCTGTCGGTCACGATGGGACTGATTAAGTCGACATAATAGGTGCCGATTTATGCCTGTCAATCGGCGCAAAAGATGGCGTGGACTCGTTACAGGTGAGCCTCTGTTCACCGTCGCGAACAGCGTCAACATGTTGGCCCTCTGTACGCTGACGCTGAATCGGAAATAGTGATATTGTACGTCCGGGATGTGATAGCGGCGTGATGGCGATTCGTCGGATTTATCGCCCGGAACGATTGCGGGACATCCTGCAAGCTGGTTGCCAGTTGGTTGCGTCCGGGCTCCTCGAGCACCCCTTGGATGGGGTCGGGGTAGCATTACCGACGTAATATTGCGTTCGTCTACGTTGTGCCATATCGGGTACGCACCCCTCCGAATCCACTCTCTATGCATCGCTACAGGGTCTGTTCACGCGCCGCAGTGCTCGCCGGCGTCCTTGCGCTCGTACTCTCCGCTCCGCTCGAAGCGCAGGGGAAAGGGTACTCCCTGGATGACATCCTCGGGCTGCTGCGACGTCACGTCGCCAGCACGCGGGTGCTGAGCCTCGCGAAATCGAGCTGCGTGACGTTCATCGTGACGGACGATGTGGCGGCGCGGATCAAGCGCGCGGGGGGAACTCAGCCGCTGGTGGATGGGCTGAAGCAGGTGTGCAATCCGAACATGCCTGCGGTGGACAGCGCGAAGATCAAGGCAGCCGCGCTTCCGCCGGTCGACACGACGATCACGGTGCGGCTGCGTGCGGCGGTGGTGGGAAGCGACCTCACCGTGCGAGCGCTTCCGCAGCTCGACCTGTGGATCATCAGTCCGCGCGGAGATACGACGCGCGTGTCGACGGATCTGGAGGGACGCGTGGAGCGGAACTTCAAGCCGGGGGTGTACCGGATCGAGAGCACGCAGGCGTACGAGATGAATGGAGCGAGGTACAGGTGGGCGCTGTACCAGACGTTCGAGAAGGACGCGGGGACGATCGAGCTGACGCAGAAGAATGCGCAGGTGGAAACCATCGCCGTCGTTCCGACGATCAGCGCCGCCGCGCGGGACAGTGCGGTGAGAGACAGCATCGCGAAGGACTCCGCATCGCGGGTGCCGCCGCCGAAGAAGGTGCGTACGGAGCGGGAGCTTTTTGAGGACTACAAGGCCGGGCTGTTCACGGTATATGGCAGCCAGCGCGGAACGGGCTTTCTCGCCGACTCGTCGGGACTCGTGCTCACGAACGCGCACCTGATCGAGGGCGTGGACGAGGTGCGCGTGATGACGGACAGCAACACGAAGGTGTACGCGCGCAAGCTCGTGGTGGACAACGCGCACGATCTCGCGGTGCTCGCGATTCCGGCGAAGCGATGCTCGAAGTGCACGGCGCTTCCGATGTTCGACAGCGCGACGAGCACGATGCCCACCGCGGGCGATCGCGTGCTGGCGCTCGGCTCGCCGTTCAACAAGGTGGGTGTGCTCAGCACGGGGATCGTGAGCAACGCCGATGCGCAGAGCATCACGAGCGAAGTCAGTCTCGGCTACCTGAACACGGGCGGACCGCTGCTGAACACCGGTGGTTACGTGGTGGGGCTGAACGCGTATCGTCCGCCGCAATCGGTGGGCGCGGGACGCGTGTCGATCTCCGTGGCGGCGCCAGTGCTCGCGAGCGCGCTCGCGCGCGCGCACGATTCGCTCACCGCGGCGCGCTTCAAGGCGGTGACGGATTCGCTGCTGCCGATGGTGCCGCGCGAGCCGTTTCCGAGCGAGCCCATCGCCGCAGTGAGCGGGCTCGGTGCGACGCTCGACCTTCACAACTATCGCGCGGAGGCCGGACCGTTTCGCGTGTTCATGATGACGCCGCAAGTGATGGCGTGGCGCGAGACGCAGGCGGTGAAGGCGCTGGCAGACCGGAAGCGCAACGACCCGCGGAAGGCCGGCGCGTGGACGATGGTCGATCCGATCGAGGGATGGCGCGACTGGTCCGACTATCTGGGCGAGCGGCGCGCGGTGGTGGTGTTCAACGTGACGTCGGACAAGACCGCCTTCCCCTTTTACGAGGCGGACAAGATTCAGGGGATCGACGAGGGGAACTTCAAGGACATGAAGATCTATCGCGACGGCGTGGAGATCGTGCCGGTGGAGAAGGTGCGGATACCGGCGATGCTGAACGCCGACCAGACGAAGGCGGCGGGGAAGACCGTGGCGATGCAGGGCGTGTACGTCTACCGCATCGAGGATTTTGCGCCGAGGGCGGTGGGAGCGACGGCGACGTACACGATGACGATCGTCGATGCGGCCAGGCCGGCGCAGCCGTACAAGGTGTCGCTGCTGGCGCCGAGCGTGGAGCAGATGTGGAAGGACTTTACGGCGTACCGGTTTGGGGGGAGGCGGTAGAACCCTGGTTGCCCATCGACTTTCCTGACGCGGCCCATCGACCGAGCTCGCGCGATCTCCCATCGCTCGATGGGCTGCGCGCGCTCTCGATTGGATTCGTACTCCTTGGACACGCGAGTCGCAGCGTCCCGCCCATCGTCGAAACGCTGCTTGCACGTCTCGCCCACTTCGGCGTCTGCGTGTTCTTCGTCATCTCGGGCTACCTCATCACCAGCCTGCTCTGGCGCGATGTCCAGAAGCGCGGTGAGTTGCAGCTCGGGCGTTTTTACTTGCGCCGGACGCTCCGGATCTTCCCGCCGTTCTACGTCTACCTGACCGTCGTCGCATTGGGAGTCGCCGTTGCGGGGTGGCCCACCCCGGCGAACACGCGCTGGTGGCCCGCCTTCACCTACCTCAGCAATTTCGCGAATACCAATTGGTCCGTCACGGGCCACAGCTGGTCGCTCTCGCTCGAGGAGCAGTTCTACCTGACCTGGCCAGTTGCTCTCGCTGCGTGCATTCGTGCTCGCGGCGCGGAGGGAGGCGCTCGACTCGGATATCGCGTCGCAGCGGCGGCGCTGATCGTGTTTCCGCTCCTGCGCGTCGGGGTCTTCGGAGCCACGCGCAGTGGCATTCTCACGGGCACATTCATCTTCGACTATGTCGCCGCGGGAAGCGCCATCGCGCTGTTCATCGCGACGGGCACGTGGGAGCGCGGTCGCCGCGTGCTCGATGGGCTACTGAAGAACAAAGCGACGCCCGCGGCGTTTGCGCTCGCGATGGTATTGCACGTCACGCTCGCTGGTACGACGCGTTGGCTTTTCGCCGCGGATGCGATATTGATCACGCCGGTCGAGGCGGTGCTTCTCGCGATCTTCATTGCGTGGGCGGTACGAAATCCGAAGCATCCGGTTGGACGCGTGCTCAACCTGCGGGCGCTTAGAGTGATCGGCGTCGGATCGTACAGCCTGTATCTCTGGCAGCAGCTGTTCTTCGGGCCCGGAGCCGCGTTCGCGCTCTCGTGGTCCGTTTGGCTCAAGCTGACGGCGGCGTGTGCGTGCGCGACGGCGAGCTACTTCTTCGTCGAGCGACCTTCACTTCGACTGCGCTCGCGGCTCGAATTGGCGCTGTTCCCGGGCCCCGTCGATTCCGGATAAAAAAATAGCGGGGAAGCAAACGCGCCTCCCCGCTATCTCTTCGCGAACCGCTGCAGCTAGATGTCGTTGATCGCATCGAGCGGGTTTGGCGGACCAAACCCCGCGCCATCGCCGTTCATCGACTCCGACTGCGAACCGAGCTCGCGAGCGGCGCTGCCGTTCCCACGACCCTGCTTGCGACCACGCGCTTCGCCGCCCTTGCGGCCGATCTCGGACATGTGCTGGCGATTCTTACTCACCGACACGCCGCCCTTCCTGCCGGCCGCGCGGGCCTCGTCGGGGGAGAATTCATGAGCCGTTCCCTGCTCATGCGCGGCGCGTCCGCCCTTGCTGGCGATCTCGCGCTGCTGTTCGGCGTCCATCGCCGCGAAGCCGCGGTTGCTTCGGCTTTGTCCTTCCGAGTTGTTGGTCATCCTGCAGATCTCCAACGTAATTGGTAAACGAATTACGGCATCGTCTACATACGCCTGACCGGTTCGATTCGTTCGCCTCGAGCCCGAAGTTGCCGAAAGCGCGTATGAGAAGTAGCCACTTCAATTTGCAAGGAGCAGGCCGCTATGCGCAAAGAGCTGTGAATGAGAAAACATCTTTACGAAGCGCCTCCGAACGATAAGACATCCAGGCCAAATCGCGAAGGTACAGCGTCGAACAATCGTCCTTGCGGGTCGGATGTCCTCGTTTAAGGGGCAAAGGAGGGCATCGACGCGCCGATAATGAAGGGGGAGAAAGCGACTTCGGTCAATAGTGCCGCAGCATGAGGGGAGCCATGCGACGGTTCCGGGGCGATCCTGAGTGCAAGAGTGCTCGAGAAAACATTTGTGGATCCCGAGGTGCTGCCATGGTCGATGACCGAAGAATGCTGAAAAGGCAAAATCGCGGGAAGACGCTGGCCAGAATGTCAGAGCACATTGCCAGCGCGCGCATTCGCCAGTGAGTGATGCGTGAGAAGTGCGCAATGCGCACGGGGGGACGATTTCCCACGACTACGCTTCCCCGGAGACCTTGCTCGCCTCGACATAAAGGCTCTCCCACTCGTACTTCGCGTCATCGATTGCGAGTGCGCCACTGGCTCCCTCGCGATAGCGACGACGTGTAATCTCCGCGAAGCCTGCATCTACGAGAGTCCGGCGCATCAACGCCCAATCGTAGAGACACTGGTGCTCGTAGCGCTGATAGGCGTACATGTTGACCACCTCCATCGCAAGCCCGGTTTCCGGCGAGCGATGTTTCGCGAGTAGCTCCGGGGCCTCCATGTACGTAGCAATGATTTTTGCGGCGTCTGGCACGACGACGCGCAGCAGTCCACCGGGGCCGAGAACGCGAAGACATTCCCGGAACAGGGCCACGCCGTCCTCGCGCGAGAAATGCTCGAGGACGTGCTCGGTAAAGATGCCGTCAAAGCATCCATCCGCGAATGGAAATGGACGCCCAAAATCCATCAAGTGATGGACATTGTTATCCGGATATCCGTCAACGTTCACCCAATTGCTTTCGTCGCGCCCTCTGGGACCACTGCCCAGGTTGAGGTAGCGCGGATGAGGCGCGCGAGATGTGCGAGCCAACAGCTTCCGGTTGGCACCTGTCACGGCATTGCGGATCCGAACGATCAGGAAATGCAGATCCCATCGTATCAGGGCGAGCGTGCGATGCGACAACAGGTAGAGCAGCCAGCGTCGGCGTGCCACTTCCGTCAGTAGTGTCGAAGGACGCTTATCAGCGATGCCAACGCCGCGGCGGCAGTGACCAACGGCAGGATGGTCCCGAAAAACAGGTTGCTCTTTCTGCCGATGATTATCTGATCGCCCGATCGAATCGGAACCGACGTCCAGGCGGCGGCGGGATCGGTGAGATCGAGATGATACGTCTTCTGGTCTCGCACGAGCGTCACCTTTCGCAGCTGCGCATCCGGTGTGGGACCGCT
>Ga0193750_1000135_pt1 | contig 22067 bp, 25 predicted proteins | sample L1c1metaG_FD_160569 | JGI IMG/M metagenome (GOLD analysis project Ga0193750, IMG submission 160569) | Soil microbial communities from a riparian zone of the East river system, Colorado, United States - L1c1 | ecosystem: Environmental > Terrestrial > Soil > Riparian zone | place: USA: East River... | reverse complement strand
TCGCTCGCCACGCTCGGCTTCTCCGCGATGATCAGGGATTTAGACATTGGTAATGAAGACCTTGCAAACGGGGGGATGAGCAGGTCGCGGACGAGGTCAGGCGAGTTTCACGAAATATTTTCCGGGCAACTGCTTCACGAGCCGCTTCAGCTCAAGGCCGAGGAGAGTAGAAGAGACTGTGGCGCTTGGCAAATTTGATTTCGTGGCAATCTCGTCGATCGGCGTCTCGGTTGCCTCAATCGCGTCATAAACCCGGCGCTCTTCGTCCGAGAGCGGGGGTAATACCCTCGCGGCGGCTTGCGGCGAGGGCTTCGTTTCCGGCAAGAGGATTTGGAGATCATCAAGAATATCGTTCGCGTCCATGACGAGCTTCGCGCCTTGTTGAATGAGCCGGTTCGAACCGATGGCACTGGGCGCGTTGATGTGGCCGGGCACAGCGTAAACCGCGCGCCCCTGCTCCAGCGCCTGTGAGGCAGTAATGAGCGCGCCGCTGTTCGCGCCCGCTTCAACCACGAGAATTCCATGGCTCCAACCGGAGATGATTCGGTTGCGCATTGGAAATGTTTGCCGGTCGGGTTCGATTTCCATCGAGAATTCAGACACAACAGCGCCGCTGCCGTTACAAATTTTTTCGGCGAGCGCGCGATTTTCCGGCGGATACAATTTCAACAATCCCGAGCCGATTACCGCGATCGTGCGCCCTTTCGCGGCCAGGGCGCCCTGATGCGCGGCGGTATCGATCCCGCGCGCGAGCCCGCTGATCACCGTCAATCCGGCATAGGCAAGTTGATATGCGAGCTTTTTCGCGGACTCACTTCCGTAATGCGTCGTGCGGCGCGCGCCGATGATGCCGATCGCGTGTTGATCCCGCTCTTGAAGTTCGCCCCAAACGTAAAGAACGATCGGAGGCGCATGAATTTCGCGCAACGACTTCGGATAAGATGGCGAATCCTGCGTAATCACAGTCGCGCCAAAGTCTTTGACCCGTTTCAACTCCGCTGGAAGATCGACAATCGATTCCCAATTCGAAATTTGATCGGCGACTTCGCCGCCGATCCCTTCAACTTTTCGAAGCTCCGCCCGCTTGGCGGCCAGGACTGCCGGCGGTTCTTTGAAAACCTGCAGCAATTTGCGCAGCCGAACCGGCCCAACGGTCGGCAGCATGTTTAGCGCGATGCACGCTTCGGTGGAATTCATGAATTCCTGTAAGGGACGACGTTGTCGTCCCAGGGAAGCTAACAGCTTCCCCTACAAAAAAATCTCAAAACGGAATTTCGTCGTCGTCGGGCTCTGCCGCGGCGCCGGCTTTCGGCGGTGGAGCAGGTTTGCTCGGGCGCGATTCCCGGCCGGCGTCAGCACCTTCAGCGGGAGCACCGCCTGCGCCCGGCGGACGGCCAAGTAATTGCATCGTTTCGCCGATCACGCGCAGTTTGCTCCGCTTCTGCCCGCTTTGTTTATCGTCCCACGTGTCCAATTGGAGACGGCCTTCGATAAAAACAGGCCGGCCTTTTTTCAGATATTCGCCGGCGATTTCCGCGAGGCGCGACCAGAGGACAACATCCACATAAGTGACCTCTTCGCGTTTTTCGCCGCTATCGAGGGTGTATTGACGGTTAATGGCAATGCCGAGGTCGCAAACGGCGCTGCCTTTGGGGGTATAACGCACTTCGGGATCGCGCGTCAGATTTCCGAGGAGAATGACTTTATTGAAACTGGCCATCCGCCAGTCTTAGCGGATTTACTTCTCGCGCGCCAACTTTTTCGCCGGCTGTTCCTTGCGCTCCTTCTTTTCTACCTTCTCGCGCAGCCGCTGGTAATGCTGACGGTAAACTTCCGGATCGAGTTTGAATTTGGAACGCAGTTTGGTGATCAGCTGCGGATCGGCATGGAAGACAAAGTTGACGTAAAATCCGGCGTCGAGCGGACCGGATGCGTAGGAAAACTGGCGTTTGTCCATTTTTTGCACCTGCTCGATCTCGGCGCCTTCCTTTTTCAATTCGGCTTCCAGGCGATCGACGATGTCGTGGACGCTGTCCTCCTTGCCTTGCGAATTGAGGACCATCAATGCCTCGTAACGATTCTTCATGATTCTTCTTCTTCGGTTTTGTTGAAAGTGTTCATCGCGGAAACGACGCCTTTGTCAATTGCGCATTTCACCGCGTCCGCGGCTCGGGTGATTGTCGATCTTACCAGCGGTTTCTGTTCCTCGAAAAAATTACTGAGCACATAATCGGTAGCTCCTTCAGCCGGGGCCGGACCGATTCCAACGCGCAGTCGTGGAATTTCTTCGGTGCCGAGTTGGACGATGATTGATTCGAGTCCGTTGTGGCCGCCGGGTCCCCCACTCTGGCGAATTCGCAATCGTCCAAGGGGCAAAGAAAAATCGTCCAGAACAATCAGAATTTCTTGAGCTGTAATCTTAAAGAACTGCGCGATCGCGAAAAGAGGATGGCCACTCCGATTCATGTAGCTTGCAGGCTTGACCAGCAGAGCGTCGCCAAGTTTGACCGTGGCCGCGTCCCATTTGCCTGATTTCTCCCAAGCCAATCCGTTTTCGTGAGCAAGAAGGTCGACAATCATGAATCCAATGTTGTGGCGAGTATGCGCGTATTCGGCGCCGGGATTACCCAAGCCTGCGACGAGACGAATAGACATGGTGGATCGGCTTCTCCGAAGACGATGCTAAAAGAGATGCGGCTTCGCCGCCATTTATACCAACGCGTTGAGGACAACGCGTTCCACCTATTTCTTCTCTTTTTCTTTTGGAGCGGGAGCCGGAGAGCCACCCTTGCCGGCTGGTGCGGGCGCACCCTTCGCGCCAGCAGGAGCGCCTTTGCCGCCCGGAGCGGGTGCGGCCGCTTCGCCTTCTTCCTTCTTCGCCGTAATGACTTCCGGACCAGCTGCCGCGGCCGCTTCGGCCTCCGGCGTAACTGGCTCCTCTTCGATGACCGGCGCCATTACTGAAAACGCGGTGAGGTCGGCTTGAACTTTTGCAGTCACGCCCGGCGGAAGTTTGACGTCACGAACGTGAATCGAATCGCCAATGTTGAGCGCCGACACATCGACTGTAATTTTGTCTGGCAGATCGCGTGGCAAACACTCGATCGCAAGAGCGCGCAAATTTTGCTCGAGCAAACCGCCGAAATTCTTCACGCCATTCGGAACACCCAATGGTTCCAGCGGCACGTCGGCTTGAATTTTCTCGTCCATTGAAATCGCGTGGAAATCGACATGCAGAATGTCGCCGCCGACCGGCGAGTGCTGAACTTCCTGCAAAAGGGCAGGCCGGGTCGCTTTTTGTCCGGCGATCTCCAGTTCCACTAAAATATTTTCGCCCGAGGCGTGGCTAAGCATGGCGTTGATGTCACGCGCGGAAACCTGCAACGGTTGCGACTTTTCCTTCCCGCCATAAACAACGGCCGGAACAATGCCGCGCGCTTTCAATCGGCGCGCCGCCGAACGTCCGGTCTCGGTCCGCGGTTCAACTTTGAGTTTAACTTGCTTTGCCATCTTCGTTAGTTATCGATCTTAAACAGCGACGACACGGACTCATCGTTATGGATCCGTTTCATCCCTTCGCCGAGGAGCTCAGAGACGCAGAGCACGGTGGTTTTAAATCCTTCCACCGGGCGAACCGGCGTGCTGTTGGTCGTTATTAATTCCTCAATTTTGGACTTTTGCAACCGGGGGATGGCGACATCGACCAGGACCGCGTGCGACACCCCGGCGTAGATTTTCTGGGCCCCCCGCTTTTTCAACAGCTCTGCCGCCGAGGTGAGCGTTCCGGCGGTCTCGGTCAGATCATCCACCAGCAGCACATCGTGACCTTCGACTTCACCGATCAGGTAGAGCGCTTCGGTTTCGGTCGCGCTTTTGCGCTCCTTGGCCACAATCGCCAGGTTCGCACCCAGCGCTTCGGCATAAGCAGAGGCCATCTTTAAACCGCCGATGTCCGGTGAAACGACGACCGTCTTCCCGGTCAGCATCTGGCGCAGGTACTTAATTAGTACGGGCAGCGAATAAAGGTGATCGACCGGGATGTCGAAGAAGCCCTGCACCTGCTGCGCGTGCAGGTCCATCGTCAACACCCGATTGACCCCGGCCGCGTAAAGCAGATTGGCAATCAGCTTCGCCGTAATCGGAACCCGCGGCTTGTCTTTGCGATCCTGCCGCGCGTAACCAAAAAACGGGATGACCGCGGTGATCCGGTCGGCACTGGCGCGACGCGCCGCATCGACCATGATGAGCAACTCCATTAAATGTTGATTGCTCGGCGGTGATGTCGGTTGAATGAGAAAAACATCACGGCCTCGAACATTTTCCTCGATCATTACGTAAGTTTCGCCGTCGGGGAACGAGCTGATCGTAGCCTGACCAAGGGGGACGCCGATGTATTTGCAGATGCGCTCGGCCAGCTCGCGATTGGCGGTACCGCTAAAAATCTTCATTTCTGGCTGGAGCGCGAACATGAGGGGCTAAATTGCCGTGCGCGCTCGTGGTTGGCAATGAACAAAACTTGTCGGTTTCGATTGTGGTGCTGCTTGAGCGTCGCGCGAAATTACTTTGGCTTCTCTTCACAGAGTTTTTGAAAGCGCGGATCGTTCCGGAGCGGCTCGAACATCGGATCGAGCCGGAGCAGTGCAGGAGTAAGCGGCAGAGCTTCAGCCAGCACACCCTGGCCCGGGATCGAGAGTAGTTTCTGTAAAGTGACAATAGCGCGATCAGGCTCCCCCATTCCCGCCGCGACTCGGGCGAGGATCTCGATCGGTCGGGGACCAAAAAGAGCATCTTTCTCGATCGGATTCATAGCCAGCGCGCGCTCGGCCAGCGCTAACGCGGTGGCTTTTTCGCCGAGTCCCATGTTGGTTAACGCAAGATCACCAATCAGTTGCGAGTTTTCCGGCTGTTCTTTGAGGAAAGATTGAAGTTCGCTGCGCGCATGGCGCCAAGTCTCCCGCGCGCCCGCATGATCGCCTGCAACTTCCTGTGCCCAACCTAACCAAAAACGGAGTTCGCCATTGAAGTAACCCAATGCTGGATCAGGCTTGGCCACTATTTCCTTTAGCCGAGGGATGATTTCGTTAGGGCGCCGCTCCAAGATTGCCTGGTAAACCTGTTGTTCCACCGCCTGGGTGAGGTCGGCAGTAGGACGCAGTGGAGCGAGAAGCGCTGCCGCACCCGGCAGATCGCCTTGCGCTTGTGCGATAGCCGCTTTGGTCGCGACGACATCAACATCGTCCGGTGTGATATTGAGAATTTGATCAAGCCTTTGCAAGGCCTCCGGGAAATGGCGAAGACAGTAATTGGAAAGCGCGTGCTGGCTGAGCAGAAAAAGGTTGCGCGGGTCGAGCCGTTCGGCCGCGTTAAAGTACGACTCGCTCTGGTCCCACTGGCCGCGCCGCCGGTCGACATAAGCCAGAAATTCAGGAATCCGACTACTATTGGGCAGGAGCGGACGCGCTTGCTCAAAGTAACGCACCGCGGTGTCATAATCCTTCAGGCAGGAGTAGTGATAATATCCCTTTGCCAATACGGCCTCACCGAGATTGGGCTGAAGAGTGAGCGCGGTTTCGGCTGCCTGCCGCGCCTCTTCACGAAGGGCGGGTGTTGGTTGAAGAACCGCTGTGATGTAGCTGCGTGAATCCGCGTATGACAGGTGGGCCCAGGCAAGAGCGAACTTCGGGTCCAACCGCACCGCTTCTCTCAGATATTTCTGCGCGCCAAGGGAGTTGGCCGGTATGAGCGGTTTCACACTAAAAGCCAGACCACGCAGGTAGGCATCGTAGGCCTGGGGATTATCGGTCGGCTTGGCGGTGATGACTTGCTCTTCCTGGCCACTGAGTTTTGCACGCAACTGGTCGGCGATGGCTTTGGCCACTTCAGTTTCAACTGAAAAGATGTCGGTCAGTTTGCGATCAAAGGTATCGGCCCAAAGATGGGAATCATTGGCCGCTTTGATTAGCTGCACGTTCACTCGCACAGAGTCGGCGCTCTTCTGCACGCTCCCTTCCACGATGTGGGCCACGCCAAGTTGGCGTGCGATCTCGGAAAGATTGCCCGGCTTGCTTTGATATTGTTGGGTGGACGTGCGCGAGACCACTTTTAGATCGGCGATCTTGGACAGGCGGGTCAGAATCTCGTCCTGGATGCCGTCGGCAAAGTAGGCGTTGTCAGGGTCGTGGCTTAGGTTTTCAAAGGGAAGCACTGCGATGGATTTTTCCGGAATCGCTGCTGTGGACGTTTTCGCTTTTCCGCGTTGCCAGAAAAGAAAACCGGCAATGAGGATCAAGATCGCCGCCCCGATCGGCGCCCATTTATGAATAGCGGACTTGGGAAGCGCCTTCGCCGCGGCCGACCGTGCAGCTCTGAATTTCTCCGGCACTTCCGGGTTGCCCACCTCGTCGGTGTAGAAATTCACCGCGCGAACGCGGACGCCGTGCTTCACTTCGCATTCGCCGAGGTTGTGTAAATGCGAACGCCACCGCGGGTATTGTTCCAAATCCTCGGCCACATGCTGGGAGAGCAAAATGTGACCGGCATCACCGAAATCCATCACTCGCTGCGCGATGTTGGTTCCCGCTCCGGCAATGTTCGCTTGTTCGTTCAGATCAGTGATTTCATTGACCGGGCCGCTGTGGATGCCCATTCGCACCCGCAGTTCGGGATGACGTTTGAGCTCCTGGCTAATCTCAACCGCGCAGCGGACCGGCGCTTCAGGGCTGGTGCGAAAGACAAGGGCGCCGCCATCGCCAGTCGGTAACCGCAGCAGTTTGCCTTCCGCTTCCGCAAGGCGGAATTGCTCCGTCCCGCGCACGATCTGTTTTAACTTTTGCAGCTGCTCGCTCTGTTCGTTGATGAGCAATTTCGAATAGCCGACAATGTCGATGAACAAGACATGTCCAATCTCGAATTTCACCTCGGAGAATTGCTCGGCCGGCATCAATTCTCTTGATTATAATAGAGCACCCGATTTAACGAGCGGATTCTCGCGTGCCAAATCGTGGTAGCTGTAGCTGCGCGAACTCGCTGTCGGCAATGAAGAACTTGCCAGACAGGCGGTCTTTCGCGAATGGTACCAGCCTCAATGAACGCTGACGTAATCCGTACCGAGCGACCCGCGACTAATTCGCGACTGTTCGCGCACACACGATGGGACGTGCTCCCTGCAGCGGCCGGGCTTTTTCATCTCGCCTACTTTTTCGGCCTTTTCTTTCTCTACCCGCACGCGTCGCTGTGGGTGATGCTGATCCTCGGCTTCATTTATTCGCTGATGGTGAACGCAAACATCAACGGCATCGGGCACAACTTCATTCACAATCCGTTTTTCCGTTCGAAATTTCTCAATCGCGCATTTGGCATCACCCAATCGATCGCCTGCTGTTTTTCGCAGACGATGTACAATGCGGTTCACATGCAGCATCACAAAGGCAATTCGGATCGACAGGATGAAAACGGCGACACCGTCGATTGGTTGTCGATCTACCGCCACAGTCATGACGACGAAGCCGAAAGCCCATGGCGTTATGTGTTTCTGAGTTTTTTCCGCGACGATGTCGGCGCGATTCGTCGCGAGCTGCGGAAGCGCGGGAACGGCGATGTTTTTTGGGGAAACGTCGAATTGGCTGCGTTCGCGACCACGCTTCTCATCATGTTTTTCTTCAATTGGCGATACGTGATCTTTTTTATGGTTCCGTTCTGGTATCTCGGTCACTGCTTTAGTTATTTGAACGGCTACTATCGCCATTACGGCGCGAATCCCGACAAGCCGATCGCGTGGGGCGTGAGCAGTTACGGAAAAATCTACAACTGGCTTTTTTTCTACAACGGCTACCACGCCGAACACCATTTCCGGCCAAAAGTGCATTGGACGAAGATGGAAGCATTTCACCAAAGCATCGCCGACCTGCAGAAAGAGGAAGGCGTTCGCACCATCAAGCGTGCGCACATGCTCGGGTTTCTCGATCCCGATTTGCCGAAACGGGGCGGACGCGCAGCAGATTTGGAGGGCGCCGCGCCGGCGGCGCCTTAATTCAGGGACGCGACAGAGCGCGTCCCTCCATTGTCATTTTCCAAAACTCGCGCGCAACTTTTCTTTCTTGGCTTCGCAATCTTGCTGCAGCCGCTTGATTTCACTCGCGAGTTGTTTTTCAAGCGATTGCACTTCTTCGAATTTTCCAGCCGCTTGCGCGTTGCTGATCTGGTCTTTGAGAAACAATTCTTTCTCCGCCATTCGCGCTTTGAAGGTTGAATCGACCTCGGCGAGCTGCTTTTTCTGGTCGTCGGTCAGGGTGACGACCGGCTGATCCTTCGCGAGTCGCTCCATTGCCAGCTCGTAGGCCGATTTCATTGTCGATCTTAAGGTAGGGACAGCGCGCTGCGCTGTCCAGGACGCCGCGGCGCGGCGTCCCTACCAAAACTTGCCGGTCGATTGCGTTTCCGAAATCAATTTTTAAGTTAAGCACTTCCATGAGCTCGGAGATTCGCCTTCTCAGCATCGATTTCGACGGCACGCTCGTCTCGCGCGTGAGCGAACCGGTCCTGGACGATGGCTGCATGCAATTGATTCGCGATTTGCAAAACGGCGGCGTTCTTTTCTCGATCAACACCGGCCGTTCGGTCGATCTCCTCGAATCCGGTCTGACCGATTTCGAATTTCCGGTGCGTCCCGATTTTATTTTAACGACCGAACGCGAAGTTTTCCGGCCGGGAAACAATGGCGAAAAATGGGAGCCGTTCGGCGATTGGAACGAGCGCTGCGCGCGCGACCACGCCAGGTTGTTTTCGTCTGCCCAATCAATTCTCGCCGAAGTCGTCGATTTCGTGACCCAACAGACCAAAGCCCAGCTCATTCATCACTCCGAGGGGTTGGAAGGCTTACGGGCAGAAAGTGACGAAGAAATGGACCGCATTGTGGAATTCATCGAACGCGCCCGGGCGAAAGAGCCGAAGTTTAATTATCAGCGCAACACGATTTATCTTCGTTTTTGTCATGCCGATTATCACAAAGGCGCGGCCTTGGCCGAGCTGGCGCGTTTGCTCGAGGTCTCGCGCGAAAACATCTTTGCGGCCGGCGATCATCACAATGACATCTCAATGCTCGACGGCCGGGTCGCAGCCATGCCGGCGTGTCCGGCCAACGCGATTGAAGAAGTAAAAGCGACGGTCCGCGACGCCGGCGGCTACGTCGCCCAGCGCAAACACGGCGCCGGCGTGCACGAAGCGCTGGATTTTTTTCTCAGATAGCGGCGATTGACCTCAATCGATCCGAGCCGGATTGGCATTCGCGGGCGGTTCCGTGAATGGAGCCGGCGGGAGCCGAGCGACATGGACGGGGAAGCCCGAGAGGGTGAGTGAGCGGGAAGCGAGCGAATCAACCGCCCCTACCTTTTTGCTGTCGAGAGCGCAATCGCCGCGTCTGCCTCCACTTTGCCGGCGAAGCGATTCGTCATGTAAGTAAGAAGCAAGACCCAGAACGAGAGCGCCAGGCTGAAGAGCGGAAATTGCAACGCGAGCGGCAACGAATAGATGATCGCCATCAATGGAATCCAAACTGCCCAGGTTGCGAGCAGTGTCGGAACTATTTTGTCCCGATAATGCGCCCAGGTAAAAAGATCCCGCACTGGCCGCATCGAGATTCCACTGTTTTTCCATTCGTAAGTAAGGACGCCAAATGGGGCCGCGAAAAGGACGTTGTAGCCAAACTGGTCGATGCAAATTTTGCCGAACACGATGGGCAGCGTCGCTACGTCGCCCAACCAATGCGCTTCCGCGCGGTAGAGAAGATCGACCAGCGATCCATCAAACCCCCAGACTGGAATTGTGAAAGCAAGGTTGCGGAGATTCGCGCGCTGAAGCCGGCCGCGTTGGAAGAAAAGGATCAGAAAAACTTCAGGAATGAGCGCTCCGGCGAGGACAGACGCGCCAATGACAAACAGCAATCCGTGCGCGCGTTTGAATTCTGCCAGATTGCGCAGCGCGTCAGCGACTGATGAGTTGGTATAAAATGCGATCGCCAGCGCGAGCATGACCGCCTGAATGATGAGCGCCGGCTTCGCATTCGCGCGGGCCGCGTCCCAGCCGATCATGAATGGAGTTCGCGATTGTTGCATCGCGGGCGGGCTTTCGCCGATCAGCCGGCGATGCTCGTCACCATTTCAGGGTCGCGTTCGGGCTTGTGCCGGTCCCTGGCTGGAGACGGCTTTCTTCATTAGTTTTTTCGCCCGGGACTGGATCGCCACTGGCAGTGGTGTCGGTCGTCGCGCAACCGTTAAACCCGCAAATGGCGGCCGTTAGAATGGCTAACATCAAAAGATATTTCATTCGGGCCGAAACCTAGCCGCCGCCGGCTTTTTCTCCACAAAAATCGCAGCGGCGATACGATTGCTGGAAGCGGCCAACAACGTAAAGTTCGCCGTGACCCCGACCGCAAGAATCGACGTCAAGTCGCTCCAGTTTCACGAGCTCGAGGACAATGTTCGCAAATTCGGTCAGCCGCCATACCGGGCGCGCCAAATCGCGGACTGGCTTTATCAAAAGCGCGTTCAGTCGTTCGATGAAATGACCGATTTGCCGCAAGGATTCCGAAAGCGGGTCGCTGACCAGTTCGATTTCAGCAAGATCGACATCGTCCGCGTGCTCGGCTCCCGCGATACCACGCGCAAATTTTTGTTTCGATTGAGCGACGGCAACTTGATCGAGTCGGTCTTAATTCCCGCGTCGCCCGCGCTCTACGGATCGCGCTCAGACCGACGGACGATTTGCATTTCGACCCAGGTCGGTTGCGCTACGGCTGTAAATTTTGCGCAAGCGGCTTGGAAGGATTCAGCCGCAATCTGAAGCCGAACGAAATTGTCGATCAAATCATCGCGGTCGAACGCGAGAGCGGCGAAAAGATCGACAACATTGTGTTCATGGGAATGGGAGAACCCCTGGCCAACTTCGACAACGTCATGTGCGCAATCCGAATCATCAACGCGCCCTGGGGACTGAGCATCGGCGCGCGACACATCACCGTTTCCACCAGCGGACTCGCGCCGCAGATCCGAAGACTGGCCGATGAATCGTTGCAAATCCGGCTCGCCATTTCGTTGCACGGCGCAACGGATGAAGTCCGCAACCAAATCATGCCGATCAATCGCCGCTACAACCTCGAGACGCTGCTTTCGGCTTGCGATTACTACACCTTGCGGAAAAAGCAGCAGCTCAGCTTCGAATACATTTTGATCGCGGGCGTGAACGACGCCGACGAGCAAGCACGGCTTCTCGCCCGCCAGGCAAAGCGCCTTTCGGCCAAGGTGAACTTGATTCCTTATAATACCGTGCATGGACTTCCCTGGTCGCGGCCATCACAAGATCGACAGGAAGCGTTTTTGTCGATCTTACGCGAACGCGGAATTCCGGCGACCTTGCGCCGGGAAAAAGGCCACGATATCGACGCGGCCTGCGGCCAATTGCGCCTCCAAACCCAGCGCGACTTGCTGACAGCAAGTTCGTAAATCGCGGAAAATTTTTTGCGCACCAGACGAAGCTGGCGTTAAGTCAGATTATGTCCGACTTCGAGGGTGATCGGGAAGGAATCTGGGACGAATACGATTGGGAGCGCTTTCTCCAACAGCAGGATCAGCGGACGGAAAAATACATGGAACTGCTGGAGAAGTACATCGACGATCCGCAACGCGATGAAATCATCGCGCGCGAGATGGGCTGGACGCAGGTGCTAGGCGACGGCGATTGGAGCGCTGAGGTCGACGCGCTCCTGGACGAAGACTGGCGTTTACAAAATGACGAAAGCTCCAGTGAGGCCGAGCAAAAACTAACTGAGAGTTTCGAAGACCACATTCTTTATCGCGCCGCCTTCGGTTTGACTGTCTGGATCGACAAACTCTTCGACCAAAACGCGTCGCTCCAAAACGAACCGGCAGCGATCAAGCTGGCGACGCACGCGGCCCTGGCGAGCGCGAAACTGGCGGCCGCGTTGAGCGATGACGACGTGGACGAACTCGGGATGACCATTGCCTATTTAAAACGAGCGCTGAAAGCGATCACGGTCTCGCTCGATTCGGCGGCAAAACTGCTGTCCGAGAAGCTGATCGCGGCCCGCCAATATTCCATTCTCCAGCAACGGCTTTTTCAGGTGCGTGATGGCATTATTACGCTAATGGGAGAATATCGCGGCGAATGGCGCCGCCGCTTCGGCTCCGAAGGCTTTCGGAGTTGAATGAATTAAGGGGCGCTTCCGTCGAATATGGAAACGGAAACGACTCCGGCTCAAGCCGATGTGTCGGAACTGGACCTGGTGAGACGATGCCAAGCTGGCCAGACCGATGCATTCGACCAGCTGGTAACCCGCTACCGAACAAGAGTATTCGGCATGATCTATAACATGGTCCATAACGAACAGGATGCCTGGGACCTGGCGCAGGAGGCCTTCGTGAAAGCTTGGAAATCGATCGGCCGCTTTCGCGGGAAATCCTCCTTTTACACTTGGATTTACCGGATCGTCATGAACGTGACGATCGATTGGTTGCGCAAGCGCCAAGTCAAAGCCGGCGGGGCCGAGTTCGATGACGCGATTCAGTTGAAAGAGATCGATCCTGCATCCAAAACGGTGCCAAAAGCAGACCCGCTCCCGCACCAGCGAATGGAACAAAACGAGATTCGGGCCCGGATCGACCACGCCATTTCGCAGCTTTCCCCCGAACATCGCGCAGTAATTTTGATGAAAGAAATTGAAGAAATGCAGTATCACGAGATCGCCGAAAGCCTTGGTTGTTCCATTGGCACGGTGATGTCGCGACTGTTTTATGCCCGCAAGAAATTGCAAATCTCCCTGAGGGACGTTTATGAAAACGTTTGAAGAAAAATGGACAGCCTGGCTCGATGGACAATTGAGCGGCAAAGAATTGACTGAATTTGAGGCGTCGTTGCCGGATTTGGCGGCGGCCCAGCTCGAAAAGCGAGATGCCCAGAAGCTCGGCTCGTTTTTGAAAGAGCAACTCGGAGCCCAAGCCCTGAGCAACGAAGAGTTTTTCAGCCATCAACTCCACGAGCGGATCGCCCGTGATACTCAAGATCGACCTCGTTCAACGTCGACCTGGTGGACGATTCCCAGACTGGTTTGGTCTGGCGCGGCCGCGCTTGCATTGTTTATCCTCACTACGGTTGTGCTCATGACCCAGCATCAGCCGGGAGAGCAGTCGGAATATCTGACCCAGATTTTGCAAACGCAGGTGGATCCGAGGGCCAATCCGAACGCCACGATCTCGATTTTCGAAAGCAAAAACGACAACAAGGTTACCGTGCTGTGGACCGAAGGACTGCAAACGCTTCCGGCTGACTACGCAGCAAAGTAAATCGACCATGCAGCTGAGGCCTTTGCTTCTCGCCATGCTCCTGGTGCTGGTGGTAAGCGCGGTTTCGGCGGATGCGGCCGAGGCTGTCTGGAGTGGCTTGGTGATTGCGGAAAACGTTCCCCAGCCGGCGCCGATTCCACCGGAACTGACCAAGCTCGAGCAAACGCTAAAGGATCTTTTCGGTTACAATCAGTTCGAGGTGATTGGCCAGTCGAGCAAAACGCTCAAGACCGGTCAGGAAGATTGGCTGGCGAACAGCAAATACTTCGGGCTCCATGTCGATGCTCGCGGGGAGAACGATTCGGGTTACTCATTGAATCTCAAGCTTTACAAGGAAAACGACGTCCTGCTCGAGACCGACGCCAACTTGAGCAAGAGCAGTCCACTCGTCATCAAAGGACCACAGGTCGGCAGCGGACAGTTGTTGCTAGTGTTGGTCGTAAAGGACGACGAGCAGGCGCATCGACGCCGTTACGCGGAGCCCGCCAACCCGATCAGGACGGCGTGGAATCGTTTGCGACGAGCCATTCACAACGTGCTTCCCTAACTTCCACCGCATCCGCATCACGGTGCAGCTGGCGGTTGAACGGCCGCTTGATTTCGGTTAAGGGCAGCAATGCGCGTTTCGGTTACTTTGATCGCTTTGCTTGCACTGCTGAGGACAATGGCTGCAGAAAAACCGTACGAATTCGCGAACACGCCAGGTAAGTTGCCGAAGCAAGTCGTTCCGCTCGAATACTCGATTCGAATCGTTCCCGACCTCGCCAAACTTGCTTTCACGGGCAGCGAAGAGATAAAGATCAAGGCCACCGCATCTCTTCGCGAGCTCGTGCTCAATTCCGCCGAGCTGGAAATTTCCAAAGCTTCGGTCGATGGAATTCAATTGTCGCCGGACGCGATCAAGCTCGATCCAAACAACGAGCTGCTTACCATCGCCTTGCCTAACGAATTGCCGGCCGGTGAGCACATTCTTGGGCTCGAGTTCACCGGGAAGATTACTCCCAAAGGCCGCGGATTTTATTACATGCCATATCAAGAACAGGGCACCGGTGCGAAAAAAATAGCTCTCGGCACCCAATTCGAACCGAGCGATGCGCGCCGATTTTTTCCGTGCTGGGACGAACCAAGTTTTCGTGCGCGTTTCCAACTCACTGCCGTCGTCCCGGAAAATTGGCTGGCCGTTTCCAACATGCCAATCGAATCCGAACGCTCGCCACAGCGAGTCCGTCCAGCGGCGGACAAGATCGATCTCCCAGAAGGGACCAAAGAAGTTCGTTTTCAAAAAACGCCGTCGCTGTCGAGTTACTTGAACGTGTTCGTCGCCGGCGAGCTCGATCTGATCGAAACGAAAGCCGCCGGGACGCAAATCCGCGTCATCGCCACCAAGGGAAAAGCGGAATGGGGCCGATACGCGCTCGAAAGCACCGCGCAGATTCTCCAGTACTACAACGATTACTTTGGCGTTCGTTATCCGCTTCCAAAGTTGGATCAGATCGCCATTCCCGGCGGTTTCGGCGGCGCGATGGAAAATTGGGGTGGCATCACTTACTACGAATCGGCGCTGCTTTTCGATCCGAAGAAATCCTCCGCCGCCACGCGTCAACGGATTTACGAAGTCATCGCGCACGAAACGGCGCATCAATGGTTCGGCGATCTGGTGACCATGGCTTGGTGGGACAATCTTTGGCTGAACGAGGGATTCGCCTCCTGGATGGGCAGCAAGTGCACCGCCCATTTCAATCCCGACTGGGAAGTTTGGCTGGCCAAGAATATTCAGCGCGATCCAACTCGCCGCAGCGGAATTGCCAAAGAAGTCGCGATGGAAGGCGACGCACGATCGACAACTCATGCGATCCAGCAGCCGGTCGCGAACGAATCCGACGCCAACAGCGCGTTTGACGATATCACTTATCGAAAAGGCCAAAGTTTTCTGCGAATGCTGGAAAGTTTTCTCGGTGAAAACGCTTTCCGCGACGGTATCCGCCGCTATATCGCGGCGCACAAATATTCGAACTCGACGACTGCTGACCTATGGAACGCTTTGAGTGAAGCTTCCGGCAAGCCGGTCGGCGAAATCGCAGCTGCCTGGACTGAACAACCGGGATTTCCGGTCGTCATAATGAAGCGCGACGGCGAAAAGATTTCGCTGAGCCAGGAGCGGTTCACAATCAACTTTCCGAACGCGCCGGCGCTGGAATGGAAGATTCCCCTCACCTATTTCATCGTCGGCGAAACCAAGATCGAGAACCGCTTGATGAACGACAAGATCGAGAATCTCCCGAACGTGGCAGCCAATCGCGTTATCAAGCTGAACGCCAACGGCGCCGGCAATTACCGGGTTCAGTATGACGAGCCATCATGGAAAGCGCTCCTCGCTGCGTTGCCCAAATTAAATCTCGAGGATCGCGTCAATTTGCTGAGTGATTCCTGGGCGCTGGCGCAGGCGAACCGGGCCCACGTTTCTCTCTATTTAGAGCTGATCGGCAAGTTGCCGCGCGGTCATGACCTGGCCGAACGCGACCAAATCGTTAACACCTTCGATTACATCAACCGCCTCCTCATCGGCGAACCAGCTCGGGAGAAATTTCAGACCTATGCGCGCTCGATTTTGCGTCCGACCTTTGATCAACTTGGCTGGGAACCAAAGAAAAACGAATCGCCGCGCGATTCACTGCTCCGCGCGAGTTTGATTGTCGCCCTCGGCGATTTGAACGACCAGGAAATCATTGCCGGCTGTAAAAAACGTTTTGAAAAGTTCGTTGTCGATCCTGGTTCGCTCGCACCCGATCTGCGCCCGTCCGTTTGTTTCGTGGTTGGACAAAATAGCGACCAAGCGACTTGGAACGAGCTGCATGAGCTCGGATTGAAAACGACCAGCATTGAAGAGAAACAAAATTATTACGATGCGCTGGCCGCGGCGCGCGATCCGAAGCTCGCCGCCAAAGCGTTGCAAATCTCTTTGACCGACGAACTGCCGACCAGTCGCGCGCTTCATTTGGTCGGCGAGGTCGCGCGCTACAGCGGGCGTCCCGATCTCGCCTGGGATTTTGCCAAGGCGAACATGAAAGCGCTGCTCGAGAAAACCGATGCCGTCGGCGCCAATAGTTTTGCGCCGAGTCTGTTCGTTTTCTTTTCTGAAAAATTGCGCGCGGACGAATTGAATGCCTACGCGAAATCCAATTTGCCAGCGACCAGCGCCAAAGAAGTCGCCAAAGCGGTCGATGAAGTTGAATTCCGCGCTGAATTCAAACAACGGATCGTGCCGCAATTGAATAGCTGGATCGAACGACCTGACGTTGCGTCCGGCCGCTGAGGCGTGACAAGCCTTATCTATCCCTCTCGTCCTTGTTCGAGGAAGGCGAGAGTGATCTTTTATAAATCCCTCTCCTCCTCGTTCGAGGAGAGGGCAAGGGTGAGGAGTCGATTCCCATTTCGCAGCCGCAGGCAATCCCTCACCTCAATCCTCTCCCTTCGCCAAGGGAGAGGCGAACAATCGATCTTTTATAAATCCCTCTCCTCCTCGGTCGAGGAGAGGGCAAGGGTGAGGAGTCGATTCCTATTTCGCTGCCGCACGCAATCCCTCACCTTCATCCTCTCCCTTCGCTAAGGGAGAGGCGAACAACCGATCTCTCACAAATTCGATTGCAACTGGTCGGGCTCGGGCGTGACCAAGAGCCGCATCGGGATCATGGATGATTCGTGAAATCCGTGGCGCCGGAAAAATTCCTGGGCCTGGTTCTCCGGCCGGTCGGTCAGCAATGTGATCCGGAGAAAATTCTTCTGGCGCGCGAACTCAATCGCGTGGTTGAGCAATTTGGATCCGTAACCGTGTCCCTGAAATTGTTTATGGACCACCAAGTCTTCGAGCAAGACCACAAAACCGCCTTCCGCCGTGCTGATGGTGAAAAGCAGATTGATCATGCCGACGATCGCGCCATCGCGGCGAAGCACGAACACGCGTCCGCGGCTCGGCTGTTCGAAAATCAGACGTAACCCGCGCAGTTGTTTGCTTTTGTCAGGGTGAAAATCGCCTTCCTGGGCAAAGAGTCCGCCGAGCATCTCGGACAACTCGTCCAAATCAGCTTCGGTAGCCGGCTCAATAACGACTTTCTCGCTCACCGTTTGCATTGCTTATTCCAGAAATTGAGCGCGCTGGCAACCTGCGATTGAGAGCATGTTCCGAGCGAGATCGATTGGATCGACATCTTGCGCCCGACTAAATTGACAATGCCCTGCCCCATCCTAATGTAACCGCTCTCAATTCGCGCCGAGCTAATTTTTCGGCCTTATGAAACGCACTTATCAGCCATCGAAACGAACGCGCAAGCAACAACACGGTTTTCGCGCCCGCATGCGGACGAAAGGCGGACGCGCCACCCTCGCGCGCCGTCGCCAGCGCGGACGCAAGCGACTTCTGCCGAAAGGCGTCAATCGCCACTTCGCGCGCCACACCCAGGCCTGATTTTTTCGATTGCGGTTTGTCTGCCAGTTTCGAAAATCGAGTTTCGCAATTCGGAATTAATTTGCGCACCGTTAGCTCAATTGGCAGAGCAAGTGACTCTTAATCACTGGGTTATAGGTTCAAGTCCTATACGGTGCAAAAGTCGGGGCTCGCTACGGGACGAGTCCGTCCGAAAGGCGGACCAGACTGGCATTTCCAGCTTGCCCCGCGCAAGATCGAGCATTCAGTCTGTGCAGCGCCGATGAAAGTTTCCGTGGTTATTCCGGTTTTTAACGAGCGCAACACGATCGAGCAGATCGTGAACGCGGTGCGCACCGCTCCGGTGGAAAACATTGAAATCATCGTGGTGGACGACGCTTCAACTGATGGCACTCAGGACTTGTTGAAAACAAAAATCTCAGCAGTCGCGGATCAGATCATTTATCAGCCGCGAAATTGCGGCAAAGGCGCGGCGTTGCGGGCCGGCTTTGCCGCCGCCACCGGCGACGTTATTTTGGTGCAGGACGCCGATCTCGAATATAACCCGAACGATTATCCCACTTTGCTCGAGCCGATTTTTTCCGGAAAAGCCGATGCGGTGTTCGGCTCGCGGTTCATGGGTGGCCGGCCGCATCGCGTTCTTTATTTCTGGCACATGGTCGGGAACAGATTTCTGACGTTGCTCTCGAACATGTTTACCAATTTGAACCTCACCGATCTCGAAACGTGCTACAAAGCGTTCCGCGCGCCGCTGCTCAAGAGTCTCAATCTTCGTGAAAATCGATTTGGTTTCGAGCCGGAAATCACAGCCAAGCTGGCCAAGGCTCGATACCGCATCTACGAGGTCGGCATTTCCTACAACGGCCGCACTTACAGCGAAGGAAAAAAAGTGAATTGGAAAGACGGCTTCCACGCCATTTACGCCATCGTGCGTTACAATCTGTTTCCTTGATAGAGCCGATCTCGGTGATGCCAGTCCGGTCCGCCTTTCGGACGGACTCGTCCCGTGGCGAGCTCGGACCTTCTCACTTCATTTCAGACATCGTCTCTCAAGATAATCTGGAGTGGCGAAAGCCCTTGTGTTGAAGCGTCAGGCGCTTTGTCAGAGCTCGGATATCGGGGTGCGGTTTTGCTTCATCAACGGGAAGCATTCTGCGCATTCTGCGGCCCGCGTCCTGCTGATTAAATCTCTGGAATCATGCAGATCCTGGTTGTCGAAGATGAAAAAGCCATCGCGCACATGATTGCAATGGTGCTCGGAGGTCCGGCATCCAAGGTGGTTCGGGCGAGGAATGGCTGGGAGGCACTCATTAAAATCGGCGCTACGGCCCAACCTTTTGACGTTGTTATCACTGACCACCGTATGCCGCGCATGACTGGCCTCCAATTGGTGCGTCAGCTACGGGCGCAAAACTTTGGCGGCAAGATCCTCGTCGTGTCGGGTCATCTCTCGGACGAGGATATTGGCGGTTACGAAGAGCTAAACGTGGACATGATGATGTCCAAACCGTTTGACTTTGACGAGCTGCAACAAGCAATGGCCGTTCTTAACAGGAAAGCCTCAGTGCTCGCCCAACCTTAGAATTTTGACGCAGTTAGACGCTAACGAGACAGAGATCAGCTATGGCCAGCGACATCCCGCGTCAAGTGTGGTCTTGTGGTCTGTAGTCATGTAGTCCGCTGGCGCATCCGCCGGCCAGCGCTAAGTTAGATGGCTCACTTCGTCACAGGTAAATCCATGTTGTGCATGACTGCGATACCCCAATCGTCGCCCTGCTTTGTCGCGATGAGCATGAGCAGCCCTTTGCGAACTCCCATGTCCCGGCCGTTTTGCACCGCTCCAGTCTGGGTCCACGTCGCATCGACAGACGCCACATCAGGTCGGAGAAACCGAATTCGCGTATCCAGTACCTTCAACTCAGCGTGCTTGAATGACGGGATAGGACCCGCCCCGTCGCCTTCCAGGAGCGGCCGGTGAAACTCTTCGATCTCTTTCCGTCCATGCGCCGTCATTCCCCAGACGTTTGTGAAATCAGCATCTTCCTGGAAGACCATAGAAAAGGCATGGGCATCGAGCTTGGCGAAAGCCTGGCCCATTGCTGCGACCAGGGCGCGGACAGGCTTCTCGTCGTTAGGTTGCGCCGTCGAATCTGCTCCGCGGCTTAGAGATGAGATTGCGAACACGACGAGCGTTATCACGAAACGAAGTTGGATAGAATGTGTCATGGCGGTGTGGGATTTTGCTGCGGTTTCCAATCAAAACTTGGTGCGTTCACGATCTAACGAGAATAAGCTGAGTTACCGTCGGCGGGAGCGCAAATCTTCATCTCAACAACTCAACAACTCAACAACTCAACCTCGCAACTCGGCTTTTGCCGGCCATCGTCTGGTTAGGCCCGATTCGAATCTGCCCCCAAGTTTAGATCTTTTCTATCCCGCAAATCGCGCGCGACCGCCCAGAAGCCTCCCCAGAGCGCTGCGACAATGAACACGTCCGACCATTTGTCTGGGTCTTGAGGTGCGCCGGAGGTGCGCAACATGTTGACAAGAAATGGCAGGTGAATTGTTACGAGCCAGAGAGCGAACATCAGTCCCAAGCCTAAAGCCGCCCACCGCTGCAGGTATCCCGTGGCGAAACTTGTCCCAGCAGCGATGAAGGCTACGCCGAAGAAAACAGTCCAAAACCGGTGCCACGGAATCCAGCTCGGCACCATGCCGGCAATAAAGGTAAGAACCTGAAAGTGACCGATGCCAAAAACGATGAGCGCAAATGCCAGAAGATAACGGCTTGTCCGGTGAAGCCATCCTGGGACACCTCCAGGCGCGAGCCACGCCAGGCTGCCAATGGCGATTGGTTCGAGCACATTGGTCCGCCACTCGGCGCTCATGAGATTGAGACGGCGCGGCACGTCAAACGCGAGTCCGCAGACTAACATCAGAACACCGAGCGTGATCGAAGACACCACCACGTTGCGTTGAAAAAGAAGGCTTGCCCCGCAGAGGATGAAGATTGCTCCGACGGGATAGACCAAAATCGGAATCGCCGGCAGCCACGGAATCACTTGCACAATCTTATGTGGGCCAGGCGAATGATTGGAAAGGTACGAGCAGATCAATGTCTCCAGGCCTATTCCAATTATTGCCAACGAAAAGAGTAGGCGACCAAATCGTCCCAGCATAATCAACCACGTTATCGTGCTCTCAGGCTCATTTAGTGTCTTATCGCGCGGAATGTTCACGGCCTAACGAGAATGGAATGGACTAGCTAGCCATGACATAGACGGGAAGCCCGAAGGGTGAGCGAATGGCATAAGCGAATCAAAGAGATAAGCCATCGCTAGCGAGAGCGCAATCTGCCACGATTAACCGATAACAAATAACAATTAACTCGCGCATCTGCGCGTCGGAGTTGGCTTCATCGGTTGGTTAGACCACTAGCGCCGTTGAGTCGAGCTTTGATCCGCCAGCGGATCGTAGGGCTGCACATCGCGAGTGGTGCCGATCTCCAAGACTCGATCGCGAGCGAGTAGCCACTGGCCCGCGCGTCGGATCCAAGTGTCCTCGTGGCTGGCAGTCTGCGCCAGCACGTGCGAGCTTCCCGACGGGTCGCGGGACGTGAAGACCGCTCGGATGAGCACGACCGCTACCGCAGTATCCCCAGCGATCCGGACCGGGCCCATGCTATACTGGAATTCGCTGAAGTCCTGAAACATGCTAAAGGACGTGGCTAGAAAGTCTCGGGCCTGAGTGCGATTCAGCACCTGATCCGGCGAGACGACCCAGGTGAACTCGGGCGCCTGGAGCCGCTCAATGCTTGCCGTATCCTTGTGACGCACAGCCTCGAGCAGACGAGATGTGCGAGCCTCGACAGCGCGCTGATCCGAGGTCTTTGGATTGCAGGCACCGAGAAGCAAGAAGAGCGCTCCGAAGACGGTCAATTGGTGAGGTTTCATGTCACTATGTCTGCCAGGCGGTCTAACGGGAAAGAGATAAGCCACGGCACGGTGTCGTGGCAAGCTCACTGAAATTGTTTTGCCAAGGGGCCGCGAAGCCGCGTGTTCTTCGTTTTACGCTGGTTGGCTTCATCGGCTTCCATGAGAAGGCATTCAAGTTAAGAATGAAATTCATTTCATCGCTTTGTTAATAAGGTGGGGTAGCGGTTGGGATCGGGCTTCCATGCGGACTCGCGGGTCGGTCCATGTTTAGATCCAAGTTACCGCAAAATGGTGGAACGTTGCCATCTGGTTATCGAAGTCGGTAAGGTGCTTCCATGC
>Ga0193750_1000134_pt1 | contig 22216 bp, 17 predicted proteins | sample L1c1metaG_FD_160569 | JGI IMG/M metagenome (GOLD analysis project Ga0193750, IMG submission 160569) | Soil microbial communities from a riparian zone of the East river system, Colorado, United States - L1c1 | ecosystem: Environmental > Terrestrial > Soil > Riparian zone | place: USA: East River... | reverse complement strand
TTCGGGACAGACTTTGGGCCGATTGGCCTCGCAAGTCGCCCACATCCTGATGGGGAAGGAAAACCCCAGGTACACGCCGTTTCTCGATACCGGCGATCATGTGGTGATCATCAACGCCGATAAGGTGAAGGTCACGGGCATGAAAGCGGAACAGAAGTCGTATCAGCATTACACCGGATATCCCGGTGGGCTGCGTTCTGAGGATTTCCGTGAGCGTTTCGCACGTAAACCGGAGATGGTAGTAGAAGATGCGATCAAGCGCATGCTTCCCAAGAGCAAACTGGGACGGCAAATGATCAGCAAACTGAAAATCTATCGCGGCGACAAGCATCCGCACGAGGCTCAGAAGCCCGAGACACGGAAGCTGGCGGTGCGAGCGTAGCGTCCTGATGCAAGTCAGGATTGAAATAAGAATTTCTGGAAAGGTTTGAAGCACCGGGTTAGCTGAAGGCTGACTGCTGAGTGCTGAATGCTATCAATGGCAGAGCTTGTGCAATATTACGGTACGGGACGCCGCAAGTCGGCGATCGCGCGTGTCTATCTGCGGCCGGGCAGCGGGGAATTTAAGGTTAACGGGCGTCCATTTGAGGAATATTTTGTCACGCCAGCACAGCGTTCCGCGGCCAAACAGCCATTGCTGTCAACTGATACCGCTGCTGGGTTCAATGTTCTGGCCAGAGTTTCTGGCGGTGGAGTGAATGGTCAGGCTGACGCGGTGAAGTTGGGCATCGCTCGCGCGCTCATGCTATTCAATGCCGAGCTGCGCAAGAAACTCAAGGCCGAGGGATTGGTTAGCCGGGACTCGCGCTCCAAAGAACGCAAGAAGTATGGACAGAAGGGCGCGAGAAAGCGGTTCCAATACAGCAAGAGATAGAGTGTCTAGTGTCCGGTTTCTAGTTTCTAGAACCAGAAACCAGAAACTGGAAAACAAGCAACTGGAGTTAAATTCTTCCCGTACTGCTCGTGCGGGGACGGGAATGGCAATCTGGAGCAGCCGCAAGGCATGCGAAAGATGCAGACCAAATGAGGAGGTTGATTGGCTAACATCACCATGAAGGAGTTGCTCGAAGCGGGCGTCCACTTCGGGCATCAGACCAAGCGCTGGAATCCCAAGATGAAGGAATACATCTTCGGAGAGCGCAACGGGATTTACATCATTGACCTGCAGAAGACGCTGAAGATGTTCAAAGAGGCGTCGAAATTCATCCAGGAACTGGCATCCGAAGGCAAGATTGTGTTGTTCGTGGGCACCAAGCGCCAAGCCCAGGACGCAATCGCCGAAGAAGCACAGCGCTGTGGTGGTTTTTATGTGAATCAGCGCTGGCTGGGCGGATTGCTCACCAATTGGGTGACCGTTCAAAAGTCCGTGAAGCGGCTTAAGGAACTCGACGAGATGGCCACGGATGGCCGTTACGAGTTGCTGCCCAAAAAAGAAGTAATCAAACTGGAGCGCGAGCGCAAGCACTTGCAGGCCAACTTGGCCGGCATCAAGGATATGAATCGCTTGCCCGACACGGTTTTTGTGATCGACTCCAACAAGGAGCAGATCGCGGTGCGCGAGGCGCGCAAACTGGGAATCCCCGTGGTGGCTGTGGTGGATACAAATTGCGATCCCAGCGAAGTGGACTATGTGATTCCGGGCAATGACGACGCTTTACGTGCGATCCGGCTGTTTGCATCCAAGATTGCGGATTCGGTAGTGGAAGGCGCTCAGGCCATGAACGACAAACAGACAGCGGAACTGGCCGCGGGCGTAGCACGGCAAGCGGAACTGGCCGCGAACGAGGCTCCGGCTGAGGGATCACCAGAGATCGCTGAAGGAGACTCCGCAACGGAGGACATTAGTATGGAGGACGTGCTTGGCGCCGGAACACGCCGGAAGGCTGCTGCGGCCAAAGAAGAAGCGGGCGAGGATGTCCCGCAGGTTGAAACCCAGGCATACTAAGTTCGAACAACTGGAACCGGGCTTTAAGCCCTTGAAGGGAAGAAAGACCCGCGCGGGTCGTCTGGCGCGGGTCAAAGTTTGTAAGGAAGGTTTTTGAGAGGAAGATTTTTAGCAATGGGCACATCTACAGTGAATATTTCCGCAAACCAAGTGAAAGAGCTCCGGGAAAAAACCGGAGCGCCAATGATGGACTGCAAACAGGCGCTGACTGAAGCCAAAGGCGATCTGGAACAGGCAGTGATCCTGCTCCGCAAGCGTGGCGTGTCGGTCGCGGCTAAGAAGGCAACCCGTGTGACTAGCGAAGGATCGGTCGCCAGCTATATTCATGCTGGCGGAAAAATCGGAGTGTTGCTCGAAGTCAACTGCGAGAGTGACTTTGTGGCGCGCACCGAAGACTTCAAGGAAATGGTGCACGACATCGCCATGCACATTGCGGCCAGCGATCCGAAGTTTGTCCGCAAAGAGGACGTCACGCCAGAAGCCTTCGAGCGAGAAAAAGATATCTACCGCGCTCAGGCGGCTGCCACCGGCAAGCCTCCGCAGGTAGTCGAAAAGATCGTGGAAGGCAAGATGAGTAAGTTCTATGAAGAAGTGTGCCTCTACGAGCAGCCTTTTATCAAGGACCAGACCATCAGCATCGGGCAGCTCATTGCAACCAAGATCGGCAAGCTAGGTGAGAACATCGCGGTAAGTCGTTTCGCGCGCTTCAAGGTCGGTGATGCAGGCGCCACAATCGCCTTCAGCAGCAACAAAGGCGATGAGCCCGGAGAATCCGCGCCAGTCGGCAAGTAAGATAGAACTTGGAGATCTGATGTCCGCACCCGTATTCAAGCGCATCCTGCTCAAGCTCTCCGGTGAAGCTCTGGCAGCGAACCAGGGTTTCGGCGTGGATCCGCTGCGGATTCACGAAATCGCCGCGGAACTTGCGGATGTCCATTCGTTGGGAGTGCAGATCGCGATTGTGGTCGGAGGTGGGAACTTCTTTCGCGGAGTCACCGAGCAGGCCCGGGAGATGGACCGTGTTTCAGCGGATCATATGGGCATGTTGGCCACGGTCATCAACGCTCTGGCCTTGCAGGATGCGCTGGAAAAGCAGGGCGTCTACACGCGTGTGCAGTCAGCCATCGAGATGAATCAGGTGGCTGAGCCCTTTATCAGGCGTCGCGCAATAAGACACCTGGAAAAGGACCGGATAGTGATATTCGCCGGCGGTACCGGGAATCCGTATTTTTCGACGGACACCGCAGCATCGCTGCGGGCGATGGAGATCAAAGCCGACGCAATTCTGAAAGCCACGAAAGTGGACGGCATTTACGACGCTGATCCCATGCTGGTGAAAGACGCGAAGAAGTTTGACGTGATCAGCTACATGGACGTGCTGAGACAGGGCCTGAAAGTGATGGACTCCACCGCCATCTCGCTGTGTAAAGACAATAACCTGCCGATTATTATTTTCAATCTGAACCAGCGCGGGAACATCCGCAAGGTGGTCATTGGAGAGAAAATCGGATCGTTGGTGAGTGCTTGAACTCCCGCGCCGAGTTTATAATTCAGAGTTCTGATTCCTTCATTTTGCGGAGCTGACTATGGCTCAAGCCACAATGGCCGCAATTCCTGGGCTTCGAGAAATCTATTCCCAACTTAAGTCGCGCATGGACAAGGCGGTCGAGGATTTCCGCAAGGCGATGGCCGCCACCCGGACGGGGCGCGCGTCAGTACACATGCTGGATTCTGTCACCGTCGATTATTACGGATCGCAGATGCCGCTCAATCAGATCGCCCAGGTGCACGCGCCGGAGGCACAGCTCATCACAGTGCAGCCCTTTGATCCCACTTCGCTCGGGGCTATTGAAAAAGCGATCCGCACCGGCGACCTTGGGTTAAATCCCATGAACGATGGCAAGATCATCCGTGTCCCGGTACCGGCGCTCACCGAAGAGCGCCGCAAAGACATGGTGAAACATCTACACAAGGTGCTGGAAGAGCACCGGACCGCTGTTCGCAACATCCGCCGCGACGGTAATGACGCCATCAAGAAGGCCATGAAAGACAAAAAGATCACGGAAGACGAAGAAAAGCGTGGGTTGGACGAAATCCAGCGACTCACCGATGACGAGATCAAAAAGATGGAAGAGTTGAGTAAAGGGAAAGAGAAAGAAGTGATGGAGATAAAGTAGTCAAGCGAGCGACTCCGACGTAAGCCGCGTATTAGAACGCGGCTTTATTTTTTGGATTGACCTTATAATTGCAGGAACCATGAATAAAGTTGTCCACGCTGCCTGTCCGCATGACTGCCCCGATGCATGTGGCGTGCTCATTACGGTCGAGGACGGTCGCGCGACTCGAATCCAGGGCGATCCTTCCCATCCCGTAACCCGCGGCTTTCTCTGCGCCAAAGTAGCCAAGTATCTTGATCGTGTGTATTCACCGGAACGAGTGTTGTATCCCATGCGGCGGGTGGCGCTGAAGGGAGCAATTGCTCAGGCGCAGAATGGCGATGGTCCGCGGACAGCTGACTTCGAACGCATTACATGGGAGCAGGCTCTCGAGGAAATTACTGACCGTTTCAAGGGCATTGCCGCCGAGTTTGGGAGCGAGGCAATTCTGCCTTACTCCTATGGTGGCACTTTGGGGGTGCTCAACGGCGCTTCCATGGATCGCCGTTTCTTTCATCGGTTAGGAGCTTCGCAACTGGCGCGTAACATCTGTTCGGCTGCTGGCGAAGCGGGACTCAAGTCGGTGATCGGAGTAAAACTCGGCACTGAGCCGGAACAATTTCGCCATTCACGTTACATCATTGCCTGGGCATCGAATATTCATGGCAATAATGTGCATCTGTGGCCCTTCATTCAGGAAGCCCGCCGCGCCGGTGCGAAGCTGGTAGTGATCGACCCTTACCGTACCCGGACAGCAGCTTGCGCGGATTGGTATCTGCCCATCAATCCCGGAACAGATGCAGCGCTCGCGTTGGGGATGATGCACGTCATCATCAATGAGAAGCTTCACGATGCCGCTTACGTTGAACAATACACGCTAGGCTTCGAAGAGCTCCGGCAAAAGGTGCAGGAGTATCCGCCAGCGCGTGTGGCGAAATTCACGGGGATCTCGGTATCCGACATCGTTAAACTGGCTCGCGAATACGCTACCGAACGGCCAGCGGTCATCCGGGTGAATTACGGAGTGCAGCGCTCGGAAAGTGGCGGCATGGCAACTAGGGCCATTGCCATGCTTCCTTGCATTACAGGTTCATGGAAAGAGGTTGGCGGGGGTTTGCAGCTCTCCACTAGTGGCGCCTATGGCCTAAGTCGCGATGCGCTGGAGCGTCCGGACTTGATGGTTCAATCGCTGGGTCGGCCGGCACGCACCGTGAACATGGTGGAATTGGGCACGGCGCTGAATACGTTGCAGGATCCTCCTATCAAGGCCCTGTTCGTTTACAACTCGAACCCGGCTGCCGTTTGTCCTAACCACAACGAGGTGGTGCGCGGACTACGGCGTCGGGATCTTTTCACCGTTGTCCACGAGCAGTTTTTCACCGATACAACCGATTATGCCGACATTGTTCTGCCGGCAACTACGTTCTTCGAGCATAAAGAGTTGCAGACGGCATACGGACATTACTATCTGCAGATGTCACATCAGGCGATCGAGCCGCCAGGTGAGTGTCGTTCCAACGTGGAAGTCTTCCGGGCGTTAGCTGAGCACATGGGATTTGAAGATGAGTGTTTCAAGGATTCAGTGGACCAAATGATGGATAGCGCCCTAGCGTCAGAAAATCCATGGCTGAGAGGCATCAACCGGGAGCGATTGGAGCGAGAAGGACACGTGAGACTCAGTTTTGAGGAAGCGAAAGTAGATCGCGGTTCTGAGTTGCCCAACTTCTTTCTGCCGTTCGCGAAGGGGAACTTTTCCACACCGAGCGGAAAGGCGGAGCTCTATAGCGAATCCCTCAAGGCTCAGGGTCTGGATCCGGTGGTGGAGTATGCGCCTCCCAGCGAATCGCGACACGGCTCGGAATCCAGATCATTTCCGCTCGAACTGCTGGCGCGCAAGGCAGACAATTTCCTCAACTCGACTTTCTCAAACTTGTCTGTAACCCAACAAATGGAGGAAGTTGGACTGCTGGAAATGAGTGGCAGCGATGCGCGAGCGCGGGGAATTGCAGATGGAGATAGGGTACGGGTGTTCAATCGGCGGGGAGATATTCTACTCACAGCCCGAGTAGACGGTGCGGTACAGCCCGGCGTGGTCTCCGCCAAACTTTTTTGGGCCAAACTGAGTGCAGGTGGAAAGAACATAAATGTTCTAACTTCCGAAAAACTTACCGACCTAGGCAACTCCGCAACGTTTTATTCCGTCTTGGTTGAAGTAGAGCTTGCTAAATCGACTTCCTGAGGGCAATTGAGAAGTCATTTTTGGACGGTCTCTGCGGCACTACCGTATAATTGCGCTTTTCCATCATCCCAGAATTTGAGGTAGTCGCGATTCTTCGTTTTCATCAGGATACCCCTGTCGCAACGAAGAGCGGGCACGGCCCTGTGCGGCCTATCCCGGCCTCTGAGTGGAGCCCATCCCATTTATTTACAAAGTTTTACAAAGTAGGCAGAAAATTTCTGCTGGGATGGCTGGTCTGCCTTTTAGGGTTTTGTGCCCTGGGAAACGGGCAGCAGGATGTCATCACGGAGATTGTGGTCCATGGCAATCGCCGCATTCCGGCGGAGACGGTTCGCGCCCGCGTCTTTACCCGACCCGGAGATGTGTATGACCCGGCAGCAATCGAGCGTGACTTCAATTCTCTTTGGAACACCGGATATTTCGAAGACATCCGGTTTGAGCGTGAGCAGACCCCCAAAGGTTGGCGCATTCACATCTACGTGAAGGAACGACCGACTATTCGTGAGATCAATTACACCGGCCTGAGTTCGGTTTCGACCAGCGATGTTCTCGATCGCTTCAAGGAGAGGAAGGTTGGGCTGACTCCCGAGAGCCAGTACGATCCCACCAAGGTGAAAAAGGCCGAGGTCACCCTGAAAGAATTGCTTTCCGAGCACGGACGGCAGTTTGCGACAGTCCGCACCGAGATTCGGCCCATTCCCCCGGCGGCGGTCAGCTTGACCTTTGTGGTCAAAGAAGGGCCGAAGGTGAAGGTGGGAAAAATCCGTTTCGAAGGCAATAAGCACGTCAGCAGCCGCACCTTGCGCGCAGCCATGAAGAACTTGAAACCGATCGGAGTTCCGCACTCAATTTTTTTGGAAAATCTGTTCTCAAAGACATATGACGCCACCAAGCTTGATGAGGATGTCGAACGGGTGCGCGCTGAGTTTCAGAATCGCGGCTATTTTAAAGTGGTACCGCAGGAGCCCAAGACCGAAATTCGCGATTCCGGCCACAAAGGTTTCCATGTTCCGCTGATCATGAAGGGTGCCGGTAAAGCGGTGGACATAACGATATCGATCGAAGAAGGGGATCGTTATCGTCTGGGTACGATCACCTTCAAGAACAACAAGGCAGTGACTAACGTGAAGGCGTTGCGCGCGTTGTTTCCTCTCAAAGATGGCGAAATTTTCAATCGGGACAAGATGATCAAAGGCCTGGAAAATCTGCGCAAGGCTTATGGTCAACTGGGGTATATCAACTTTACTTCCATCCCAAACACCACTTTTGACGAGGATAAAAAGCTGGTCTTCCTGGACATCGACCTGGATGAGGGTAAACAGTTCTACGTTCGACGAATTGAATTCGCGGGCAACACAACTACCCGTGACAAAGTGATCCGGCGCGAGATTGCCTTGGAAGAAGGGCAGGTCTACGACCAACATCTTTGGGAACTCAGCCTGCTTCGCTTGAACCAGTTAGGTTATTTCGAACAACTGAAACCAGATGATCCCAACGTCACGGAACGCCATCTGAACGAAAAGGATGCCACGGTTGACCTGACGCTCAAGCTGCATGAAAAAGGCAAAAACCAGATCGGATTGACTGGCGGCGTTAGCGGTTTGTCAGGATCTTTCATTGGACTCAGCTACAGCACCAATAACTTTCTGGGACTTGGCGAGACCCTCACCGTGCAGGCGAACATTGGCAACCGCCAGCGGGATCTTATGTTCGGCTTCACTGAACCCTACCTGCACGACCGGCCTTTGCAACTGGGTTTCACGGTTTACACGCGAAAATATAATTTCGACCAGGCTCAGCAGGCGGAGATTTTCAGCGGGCAACGACTGAATCTGCCGTCGCCGCTGCTGCAGAATCTGCAGAATTACACGCAGGCAAGCACAGGATTTTCTCTTTCCTTAACCTACCCGCTTCATCGGTCATTCAAGCGGGTCGGTCTCACCTATGCTTTCGACCGTTCATCCGTAATTGCGGTCAGCGAAGCTTCCAAGATTCTATTTACAAACCTGGCATTTCGTGGAATATCCGGTCCCAATTCTCTCTCCGGCATCATCACGAGCAAGCTTCTTCCCAGCTTCTCGTTTAATACGGTGGATAGCCCATACTTTCCAAAGACCGGAACCACTTTGTATCTGGGAGGTGAAGTCGCCGGCCTGGGAGGGACGGTGCGGTCGGTGCGTCCGATCGTTCAGTACAAGCACTTCATTCCGATGCAGAACCGCCGAAACACGATTGGATTCAATCTTCAGGCTTCTTTTCTTACCGGCTATGGTGGGCTGGTGGCGCCGCCGTTCGAGCGTTCCTATATGGGAGGCGACAATGACTTGCGAGGCTTCGACATCCGCTCCATCTCACCGGTCGCATTTCTCCCGGACAAGAGCGTGATCAGTTTGCGCAACCCCGACGGCTCCATCGTTCCCAAGGATCCAAGTAATCCCCTGCGCGGGGCTTATTCGATTCCACTACCGCTTCAACGGATCGTCTTCCCCGGCGGAGATACCAGTGTGGTCACCAACCTGGAATACCGAATCACCATTGCGGGGCCGGTCGCGCTGGCTCCGTTCATGGACGTGGGCATCAATCCCATTCTCAGAAGTTCACAATTGCGAATCAACTCGGGTCAATTGAGCGATATCAACAACACTCCGTTCGGATGTCCCGCTCTGGATGTCGCCTTGAACTGTCTGGGTGGGCAATTTCAGACTTTTTCCGAGTTCCTGAAGCCAGTCGCTAGCACAAACTGGATTCCACGGATGTCTACAGGACTGGAATTGCAAGTCTTTATGCCGGTGATCAATGCGCCTTTCCGCCTTTACTGGGCGTACAATCCGCTCCGGCTGGATACCATCACTTCGGCTGCCGTGCCCATCACCCGAGACATGTTTCCGCCTGGGGCCGCGGGCGACTTTACTTTCCAGAGTGCTGCTGCTGTATTCTCTCCCAAGTTCTTGTTGCGAGAACCGCGGAAGACTTTCCGTTTCTCCGTCGCAACCACCTTCTAGAGGGCAGGCCTTGGCCCGCGTCCCGTTCACGCGGTTTGACGCTGGGGCGACACTGTTCCTATAATAGTAATTACTTACCCCCTTGCCATTCGCATGATAGGGTGGTTATCACGCCTTCAATTTGTGACGCGGGAGCTGGCATGTCCAGCGACCCCTCCAAGGAGTCTAGCAATCTCATGACAAGTAAGTTTATGCAATCTCTTATGGTTACCGTCTTTGCCTTCTCTCTGACAGCTTTGGCTCAGACAGGTAGCGCCTCGGCGGCATTGCCCCCCGCTCCCAGCGCGGCGGTGCCCACCACTACAGCGCCTTCGGTCACCAGCGCTACAGGAACCAAGATGGGGACCATCAACGTTGAACAGGCCATCTTTGCCAGTAACGAAGGCCAGCGCGATTTTGATGCCCTGAGCAAGAAACTGGAACCAAAGCAGAACGAGTTGAAGACCCTGAACGACGACGTGGACAATCTGAAGAAACAGCTGAATACTCAGGGTGACAAGCTCAACGACCAGGCTCGTGCCACGTTGGTGAAGCAAATTGAGCAGAAGCAGAAATCTCTCGAGCGCTCGGTTCAGGATGCTCGTGATGATGCGCAGAATCAACAGAACGAGATCGCTCAGCGCATTTTGCAGAAGATGGCGCCACTGCTGGTGAAGTACGCGGCGGATAATGGCTTTGGAGTGATCATCGATACTTCCAATCCCTGGCCGAATGGGCCGGTACTCTGGGCCGGGCCGGCGGTGGACATCACCAAGCCGGTAGTGGAAGCCTACAACGCTCAGTCCGGTGTGCCCGCGCCGGCGAAGCCGGTAGCGGCGCCAAAGCCAACCGGATCGGCAACCAAACCTGCAACTGCGCCCTCAACCAAACCTGCAGTCCCGCCTGCAACCAAGCCTCAAGGTTCGGAGACTCCGAAATAATCGCGACACTTGTACCGACTAAAAAGTTCCTGCAGGCCGCGTTTCGACGCGGCCTTTTTTCTTTCTGTAACGGAGGTCAGAACATGCTTAAGCGGTGTCCTTAGAGATAGCTTTTCCATCTCAGGAGGACACGATGTTCGCCGATTCTTTGTGCGAGTCCCATCATTCTGGCCGAGGTTGGATAACTCTGGCCTCCTTCGCTGTACAGACACTCGCTGTCGCCACCTTGCTGGCTCTGCCGCTTCTTCATACCGAAGGCCTTCCGCGAATGCATTCCGTCGTGGAACCACTGGTGTCGTCACCGCGGCCGGCTATGACGCCAAAAGATCAGCGCTTTACGAACCGGCCTAGTAGTCCTGCCAAGGCCGCGCTCGTCGTGCCCAGTCAAACTTCGCGCGAGATGAAGTTCATTCCGTCGGAGGATTCCCAGCCGCAGCTTGATGTCAGACAGCTTGGAGTTCCGGGCGGGACCAGCAATCGTTGGAGCGACAACCCAATCATCAATTCAATCGCGAATTCAACTTCCAATTTCGCCCCGCCGCCCGTGCCCGTCAGCCATGCGCAGCGTGTTTCCCGAATGATGGAAGGAAACTTAATGCTTCGCGTGCAGCCGCTATATCCACCCCTCGCCCGCCAGGCTCGCATTCAGGGACAAGTTGTAATACGCGCGGTGATAAGCCGGAACGGCATGATTGAAAATCTGCAGGTGCTCAGCGGTCATCCCATGCTGGTGCAGGCTGCAATTGATGCGGTGAAACAGTGGCGCTACCGTCCGTACTTCCTAAACGGAGAACCCGTCGAGGTGGAGACGCAGGTTACGGTGAACTTCCTGCTTTCAGGCGGTTAAGTGTAGCGCCGGCGTCCCGCCGGATTTCATAGACGATCAACATTTATAGGACCGAAGGCGTAGGGGAGTAGCACGGCGGTAACGTCGGTGGCATGGGCCGTCCCCGCTATAATCGGCTGAAGTGGCCACTATCGAAATTTCGAAGCGGACTGCAACCCGGCCGACCTGGGCTGAGATTTCACTAGCAAATCTGCGCCACAATCTCCGCGTTATCGAGCAGCATGTAGGCGCAAACGTCACCGTTTGTGCCGTGGTGAAAGCGGACGCTTATGGTCACGGAGCCTTAGAGTGCGCCCAAACGCTTGAGCAAGAAGGGACACAGTGGCTGGGAGTGACCTCGCTGGATGAGGCTATTCCGCTGCGCGACGCTGGGATCCGGACGCGCATTCTGTTGATGACCGGCTTCTGGCGCGGTGAGGAAGATGAAATCGTTCGCTTAGGGCTCACGCCCACCATCTGGGAAGCTTCACAAATTGAATTATTGGAAAAGGCTTCTGTCCGGCTTGGTGTTCCCAGGCACGCCGTCCACTTGAAAGTGGATACTGGGATGGGCCGCCTGGGCGTGACACCAGCAGAATTGTCAGACATTTGTTCGATACTAAAATCCTCACCCCACCTATTGCTCGAGGGGCTTTCGACCCATCTGGCGTCGTCTGAAGTGCTGGATGCACCTTCCGTGGGTGAACAGTTGAAGCGTTTTGAAAATGTTCAACGAGTGCTACGAGACACTGGACTGCGGCCGACACTGGTCCACGCTGCCAATACCGGTGCGGTAATCTCGCGCCCCGAGTCCTGGCACAACATGGTGCGACCCGGCATCGCCCTGTACGGCTACCATCTGCCCTTTGAGCGCGCAGGCAGAGAAGTCAGCGGCAGCAAGTTGCGGCTACCTGTGAAGCCGGTGCTGACATGGAAGACACGAATTCTGTCCCTGCGCGAGGTTCCCGCGAAACAGCCGCTTGGCTACGGCGGAACATATGTAACTAATGCGCCTGCCCGCATCGCAGTACTGCCAGTTGGATATGCCGATGGATTGAACCGGGGACTCTTCTCCGGCGGCAGGGTGATTGTGCGAGAACATTACGCCCCGATTGTCGGGCGAATCTCAATGGACCTGACCCTGGTGGACGTTACTGGCCTGCCAGGTATCTCAGTTGGTGACGAAGTGGTCTTGTTAGGATCCTGTGATGGCCTGAGCGTGGACGCACGCGAGCATGCAGCGTTGGCCAAGACCATTCCTTACGAAATCCTCTGCGGAATTTCAAAGCGGGTTCCGAGGAAGTACATCGTTTAGCGTCACTCCGTTCAGCTTGCGGATGTCCAATTCGAATCCTGATCACGACCATTCAATTGCTTTCACGTCAGTCGTTCCAGAACTTTTGCTAGTATTTTTAGGATGGTCATGGCTTCACGCTACATGCAGTGGATGTATGACTGGGAAACCGGGCTTACGTCCGTGGACAACAATCGCGTGGTGCGTCCGTTGGATTGGGGCGTGGAGTGGGCCCGGGAGTGGCCTTGTCGCAACGGATTTCCGCCTGGACACATGCCTGAGGACTGCGAGAGGTTCCTCCGCGATTTCAATCGGCGGATTGTAGCCGGCAGCGACGAATTCTATTCCTATGCCATGCCCACTGATTTTCGCCTGGAAAAACGGGAAATTCAGGTCTTCAGCACTCGGGAAAAGCCAGATCCGAAACTGGAAAGAAAAGTGCGTGGAATTTATGCTGAATTCTTGCGCTTCACTTCTCCGGTGCGCACGCCCTATCCCGAGAATGACCTTGTGAATGCACGCTGGTTTCCGGCGCGCGGCAGGCGCGCAGTCGTGCTGCTCCCGCACTGGAACGCAGACGCGATAGCCTACACCGGATTGTGCCGGACGCTGAATCTCCTCGGCATTGCTGTCCTACGTTTGAGCCTTCCGTACCACGATATCCGAAGACCGCCTGAGATTGATCGCGCAGATTACGCAGTATCCGCCAACATTGGGCGCACGCTCGATGCTTGTCGCCAGGGCGTTACTGATGTCCGTTGCTGCTTAGATTGGCTGGAACAACAGGGATACAACCGGTTGGGAATCCTGGGCACAAGTTTGGGCTCATGCTACGCCTTTCTTGCCAGCGCACACGACCCGCGGATTCGAGTTGCGGCGTTCAATCATGCTTCCACCTACTTCGCGGACGTGGTTTGGCACGGCCAGTCGACTCGTCACATTCGCCAAGGACTGGAACCCCAAATCGATCTGGAGCGTCTTCGCATGCTTTGGAGCGCCATCAGTCCGATGTCTTATTTCCCACAATTTGCGCGATGGCCGAAGAAATCGCTCATCGTGTACGCGAAATATGACCTCACCTTCCTCCCTGAGTTCTCCCGCCACGTGGTCGAGCAATTTGAGCGGCATGCACTCGATCATAAGGTGGTAGTGCTTCCCTGCGGCCACTACACCACAGGCGAGACGCCTTACAAATACATGGACGGCTGGCACATAGCATCTTTTTTCCGCACAGCATTTTGAAGGCTAGAACTTGGCATTCAACGTCTGACGTCGTAAGAATCCGTGCAACCTGCCCGCATGTGGGAGTCGAATGCGAAGTGCTAATTCCTCGACGCTTCGCTAGAATGATTGGGTTTAGTACCTGGCCAAAGGTCGAGCACCGAACCTTTGATGGCTAAGTGCCAAGTGCTGACCTGTGAGTTGAATCATGAAAAACATCTCCCAATCGCTGTCCGAAGTGGATCCCCAGATCGCCGCTGCCATAGATAACGAAGTACGACGGCAGCATGAAGGTTTAGAACTGATTGCGTCAGAAAACTTCGTCAGCGAAGCAGTCCTGGAAGCCATGGGCTCGGTCTTTACCAACAAGTACGCTGAAGGATATCCGGGCAAGCGTTATTACGGAGGCTGTGAGTTCGCCGACATAGTGGAAGATCTGGCGCGCGAACGGTCGAAAAAACTATTTGGTGCGGAGCACGCAAACGTTCAGCCTCATGCCGGATCACAGGCCAACATGGAAGCATATGCAGCGGTGTTGCAGCCGGGCGACACCATTCTTGGACTGAATTTGGCGCACGGCGGTCACCTTACTCACGGCCACCATCTGAATTTCTCCGGCAAAACTTATCGAATCGTCCCCTACGGTGTCACCAAGGAGAGCGAGACTATTGACTATGACGATCTCGAAAAGCTGGCAGAGAGGGAAAGACCGAAGCTGATCATCGGCGGGGGCAGCGCATATCCGCGAATTATTGATTTTGCTCGCATGCGCCAGATCGCCGATAAAGTTGGCGCCCTCTATCTGGTCGACATGGCACACTTCGCTGGGCTGGTTGCTGGCGGCGTACATCCGTCACCAGTGCCACATGCACATATTGTGACTTCGACCACTCACAAGACCCTGCGTGGACCCCGTGCCGGCATGATCCTTTCCCGGCAAGAGTTTGCTGCCGCTATCGATAAAGTCGTTTTCCCGGGCATGCAGGGAGGACCGCTGGTTCACATCATTGCCGCGAAAGCAGTCTGCTTCCTGGAAGCCATGCAGCCCGATTTCCGAGATTACGCGCGGCAGACCGTGCTCAATGCCAAAGTGCTGGCCGACGCATTAGCGGCGGAAGGCTTTCGAGTCATCTCAGGGGGAACTGACACGCACCTGATGCTGATTGATGTGTTTTCGCAGGGAATGCTTGGAAGCGAGGCGGAGAAGGCGCTGGGAGAAGCAGGTATTACCGTCAACAAGAATGCGATTCCATTCGACGTGAATCCTCCCATGAAGCCCAGCGGTATCCGTATCGGCACGCCGGCTCTCACCACACGCGGTATGAAGGAACCGGAGATGCGCCAGATCGGGGGCTGGATCTCTGAGACGTTGCATCACCGCAGCGACGGCACGGTCCTGCGGAAAATTCGTGAACGGGTACTGGAGATGGCGGAAGCTTTTCCTCTCTATCCCGAGCGAAGGGCCAAGGCGCAGGCGGAAGTCCGCGCCTAAAACTGAATGACATTTGCGCCGCTTAAAATCTTTCCGTGAAAGTCGCCATCGATATCCGCAGGATGACCGAGTTTGGAGTCGGCACTTACACGCGCAATGTGGTGCGCGCCCTGGGCCGACTGGATCGCCATAATCAGTATTTTCTAATGGGTCCGCCGCAAAAGATGGCAGAGATCGGCCCGCTGCCCTCCAATTTCCAATCTGTTCCGCTGCTTGACGGCGACACGACAGTAAAGGGGTCGTTAGCATTCCGCAGCATTCTCAGAAATCTGAGTTGCGATCTGGTTCACATCCCCCATCTGTTCTGGTTGCCGAGAGCCCTGCCTTGCCCGTACGTGATGACCGTACACGATGTGCTCGAACATATGTACCGCGCGCATGATCGCTCGGGGCTGAGGCGCTTTTTGCATTTTCAGCTTACCCGCAGGATGCTCAGACGAGCGGCACGGATCTTCGCTGTTTCTAAATTTACCAAAAGTGAAATTGAGAAGCTGTTTGGCATCCCTGCGTCGCGGATTGAAGTTGTTTACAATGCCATTGACGAACGCTTTTTGCGTGGACACACGAACGACAGCGATCGCCAATTTCTCGCCGAACGCTACCTCGTAACCTACCCGTTCATACTGTATGCCGGGCGAATCAGTCCCCACAAGAATGTGGTTCGAATCATCGAAGCCTTTTCAGCCCTGAAGGCTGAACTCGACAAGGAAGGCAAATATCCCGACCTCAAGCTGATCATTATTGGGGACGAGCTCTCGAAGCATCCCGACCTGCGTCGCACCGTTATCCGCGGCGGAGTTCAGAACGATGTCCGCTTCATGGGATTTGTTCCTATCGAAGTTCTCCGCATTTTTTATGACTCGGCTAAGACTTTTGTGTTCCCGTCGTTGTATGAGGGATTTGGGCTGCCTCCGTTGGAGGCTATGGCGCACGGTACTCCGGTCCTGACGTCAAACACTTCGTCTCTCCCCGAGGTGGTCGGAAACGCGGCGGTGCTGGTCAATCCGGAAAATGTTTTCGAAATCATGCGCGCGCTGCACCGCGTCTTGCTAGACCAGGCATTGCGCGAGAGGATGAAGCAACGAGGTTACGACCAGGCCAAGAAATTCTCCTGGGACGCTTCCGCGCGGGAAATTCTGAATGTGTACGAGAACGTGACCGGGCAGCGAGGCGAGAGGGTGCAGTCACAGAACAATGAGGAATCGCTGCCGAAAGTGGCAAACACCTAACCAATCGTCGTGTGGCGCGGGCGCCCCCGCCCGCGGCCTTTGACGGACCACGATTCCGTCGCCCACTCTAGTCCTTCTTCAGTAACGGCTGCCCAGGAGAATTGACCGCCATGCGTTGCAGCTTTCCGGCGATGCGGGTGCGCTCTGCTTCAGTCGTCGCAGCGGCATGACGCTTCCTGAGCTTAACAATTTTTTCATTGCGCGTTCGGCGACGGCGAATTTCGGGACGACGGCTTGGTGCTGACATGTATCACTCCTCATTTTGTTTTGGATATGGCAGCCAACGCTAGAGCGGAAGGGCAAACTGCCTAGCCAGAGATTATAGTCCACCGGCTATAAGCTAGCCGCAAGCGCCGCGAGTCCATAGCCAGCTCTTAGAATCTCTGTGAACGCACACAGAAGTACACAGATTCCCAATCCACCAGGCCTCTCCATAAATGCGGCTTATCTTCTCCATAAATTTAAGTTCTTAAAATATTTGTGATGCACGCGAGAAGAATTATGTATTGGACTCTCACCGAGCGCGACCTGTAGTGTGCGCTCACTGGTCACGAGGTCACAAAAGTTTTCAGATGAGTTGACCGCGCGGCCCAGGGGGGAAAGTGAGCCGTCAAAATGAATCGTACTTCCTGGGTGATCGTGACCGTGTTGGGGTTCTGCGTCGCATTTGTGCCCGCTCCGCTATGCAGAGCTCAGAACCAGTCGGCACCAATTGAACCCGCTGCATCGGAGATTTCACAACGAATGCAGGAGCTTGAAAAACAAGTTAGCGATCTTCGCAGCGAGCTTGCTGCGTTGAAGCAAAACGACAGCATGTCATCAAGCGCTAGGACTCCAACGCAAACTGCGCAGGTGAATCTCTTAAATACAACGCCAGCGACTTCTTCGCCGCCAATCGCTATATCAATCGCGAGTCTCCTGGGCCCCACTTCGGTGAGCGGTTTCGTAGATACTTATTACAACTACAACTCCAACCAACCTTCTTCGCGGACAAACGGATTCCGCAGCTTCGATGTTGCTTCAAATCAATTCGCGCTGAATCTCGTCGAACTAGTGGTGGACAAGACTCCAGATCCCGCGAACAGCAGGACGGGATATCACATCGCACTCGGGTTTGGCCAAGCGATCAACGCCGTAACGCCAGTGATCCAGCTGGGTTGGGTTTTGATCAATATCTGAAGGAAGCCTATTTCTCCTACCTCGCGCCTGTGGGCAAAGGTTTGCAGATTGATGCCGGCAAATTTGTCACTCCGAATGGCGCCGAAGTGATCGAGACCAAGGACGACTGGAACTACTCACGCGGCCTGCTTTTCTCTTATGCCATTCCGTATTTCCATTACGGCTTGCGTGCAAAATACGCGTTTAACGACAAGTATTCAGTCACCGGTTTCCTGGTTAATGGTTGGAACAACATCGTGGAGAACAACACAGGGAAGACGTATGGAGCAAGTTTTGGATGGAATCCCACGAAGAAGGTCAGCGTCACTCAAAACTACATGGCTGGTCCGGAGCAGACCAACGACAACTCCAACTGGCGGCAGCTTTGGGACACCGTGATCACTTATTCGCCGACCAGCAGACTGTCGTTCACTGTTAACGGTGACTATGGTCGGGGCGATCATCCCATTCTCGCTACGTCCCCGACTCTGATCTTCGGCCCTAAACCAGTCTTCTGGACCGGAGTTGCCGGTTACGTTAGGTACGCCCTCAACGACAAATACGTGGTTTCGAGCCGGTACGAGTACTACGACGATCATGACGGATTTACCACCGGAACTTCGCAGCATTTCAATGGCATCACGGGAACTTTTCAGCGCACGATCGCAAGCCACATTATGAGCCGTCTCGAATTCCGGCACGATATGTCAAACCTGCCGACATTCGTGAAAGGAAATGGGCTGCCCGTCACGGCTCAAAACACCATGACCGCCGGACTTGTGTTCATGTTCGACAGTCGCGAGGCCAGGTAACTTGCGGGAAGACTAAGTATGAATCTGCATGCTGAAGCCGTTGTCGCAATGGGTCACGCTGAACAGTTGCGAAACCGGACAAGAGATGCGAGCAGCGAGATTGTGCTGCTCTCATGGGGCGATCGGCTTGGGTTCAAAACCAAATTACCCCTGGGACCAGTACCCAAGCCGCGCCCGCACCACAATTTTGCACCACTACCGAAAGGAAACGGCTATTTGCTGGACGCGAAAGTGCACGAAGCTTGATCAAAATCAATTAACTCTGATTAAGGAGCGACTCTATGTTTGCCAGGCTACAAAAAGGTAAGAAGCTACCGCTAGCGGAGAAGTTCACTCGCCTGAAAACTCGTTTGGGTGATCCGGAATGGCGCCGGTACGGGAGGCTTCTGTTTGCCGGCAAAGCTATGGGCGTGGGTTTGGTGCTGCTGATCATTACTGTAATTTCAAGTCTGTTCTTTGGCCGGGTCTATGCTGCGGACGTAGAGATTAAGGGCGCTGACATCGTCAATCCGATCAACACTGTCTGGACGTTGGTGGCTGCGTTCCTGGTGTTTGGAATGCAGGTCGGATTCACCATGCTGGAGGCCGGGTTCTGTCGATCACGCGAGACCGTAAATGTTCTGATGGAATGCATCGTCGATACCTGTCTTTGCGGCTTACTGTTCTTTGCCTTCGGCTTTGCTTTCATGTTCAGTCACGGCAACGGCTTCATCGGGTATCACTGGTTTTTTCTGAAGGATGTCCCCGCGACTTATGAAAGTACAGGAGTAGCATTTCTGGCATTCTGGCTATTCCAATTCGCTTTTGCCGATACCTGCTCAACTATCACTTCGGGTGCGATGATCGGCCGCACTGGCTTTGTTGGGGACTTGCTGTACAGCGTCGCGGTCTCTGGTTTCATCTATCCGATCGTCGGCCACTGGGCCTGGGGTCCGGATGGCTTTCTGGCGGCGATGGGCAGCAATGGACATTTCTTCGCTTCGCTCGGAATGGGCTTCCATGATTTCGCGGGTTCAACCGTCGTGCACACCATCGGCGGTTTCATTGCTTTGGCCGGCGCGATCGTCCTGGGTCCACGTCTGGGACGAAAGTTCAAGCGCGATGGCGGCGGTCCAATGATGCCCCACGATCTAACCATCGCAGCCAGCGGCGGTCTCCTTCTGTGGTTTGGCTGGTACGGCTTCAATCCTGGCAGCACGCTTTCCGCGATGGACTTCGAAGGCATCGGACGAGTTGCCACCAATACCACACTGGCTGCCTGCGCGGCCGGCTTAACCGCAATGATCTACGCCTACATCCCAAACAAGAAATGGGACGTGAGCTTCACGGTGAACGGATTCTTAGCAGGATTAGTGGCGATCACCTGTCCTTGCTACTGGGTGAGTCCGACCGGCGCGATCCTGCTTGGTGGTGTTGCCGGAGTGATTGTGGTAGCAGGCGTCGAACTTCTGGAATGGCTCCGCATTGACGACCCCATCGGCGCGGTGCCCGTGCACGGCATATGCGGCATCTGGGGCACATTGTCGCTGGGATTATTTGCTTGCGGAAAATATGGAGCGACAGGACCAGTTTCGCCGGATAACTCCGCTCCGCTTACGGGGCTTTTCTATGGGGGCGGCGCTCAAGTGTTGATCGCTCAGGCGATCGGCAGTTTGATTGTCACGTCCGCTACATTTTCGATTGCTTTGGCAGTGATGTATTTGGTAAATCTAACCGGGACGCTGCGCATCTCGGCCGAAGGCGAGCTCTACGGTTTGGATCTGCACGAGCATGGTATTTCGGCTTATCCGGAATATGTCATCTCATCCCTGTCTGCACCTGGTGGCATGACGGCACAACCCCGCGCTGCCGAGCCATCACCGAGCCTGGCAGGGGCCAAGGCGCTGCAGCGGATCGCCATGGACGAAATAAGCTCTTGAATCCGGTTCGGTTTTCCCGGCCCGGTATTGGTCCTCGGAAGAAATTACATAACTTCGAGGGAAAGGGACAGATGACCAAACTTGAAGCGATTATTCAGCCATCGAGATTTGAAAACGTCAAGGAAGTACTGACCGAACTCGGCGTGGAAGGCATGACCATATCCGATGTGCGCGGACATGGGCGCCAGAAAGGTCACACTGAAACGTATCGCGGCCGGGAGTACAGTGTTGACTTGCTGCCAAAAATCAAGCTGGAGATGGTCCTGCCCGATAATCTGGTGGACTCAGTTGTAGACGCCATTGTGCAGACAGCCGGTAGTGGAAAGATCGGCGATGGCAAAATCTTTCTCTACCGAGTGGAGGAGGCAATTCGGATCCGGAATCAGGAACGCGGAGTCGCTGCGTTGTAGTTGGCGCTCTCAGTCGGGGGGCGCGTCTCTTAAAAATCGCGAGCTAATACGTGCCCGCCACGCGCGCGCGGCATGTTGTGCCCATAACCTTTCCTGATAGGCGTCATAAATAGTTTCAATTTCCCCAACTCCGAGTCGCTGGTTAAAGTAACGGTCTTGCGGCGTCTTCACCGTTTGAGTGATGCATTCAACGGTTCAGGCGCGGGTTTTACTCGACCTCCTGAAGCCAAGGAGCAAGACACATTGTTCGCAGACAAACGGCGGATCAACGTCCTCCTAACGTTGTTGTTCCTTTGCATTGCGGCTTATCCCGCCATTTCTCAGACATCTTCAAGCCTCACTTCCATCACCTCTGCGGGCCAAACCGAACGTATCACCCGACTTGAGCAAGCTGTCACCGAGGCCAAGAGTTCCGCAGACAACTCATGGATGCTGGTGAGTTCCGCGCTCGTACTCATGATGACTGGTCCGGGCCTGGCGCTGTTCTACGGCGGGCTGGTGCGTAAGAAAAATGTGCTGGCCACCATGATGCAGAGCTTTGCCTTGATGGCCGTCATCACAATTCTTTGGGCGCTCGTCGGTTATAGTCTCTCGTTTGGAACTGGGAACAGCTTCATTGGCGCTTTCAATCACATCTTCCTGCGCAACGTGGGACTTCAGCCAGACGCGGACTATTCCGCCACAATTCCGCAACAGACGTTCATGGTGTACCAGTTAATGTTTGCCATCATCACCCCAGCGCTGATCACTGGGGCCTTCGCCGAGCGGATGAAGTTCAGCGCCATGGTTTTGTTCATGATCTTGTGGTCGATTGTTGTCTACGACCCAATGGCGCATATGGTCTGGGGCAAAGGAGGACTACTGAACGCAGCTTTGGGGGGACGATTCCCGACACTCGACTTTGCCGGAGGAACCGTAGTTCATGTCACGTCTGGTGTCTCTGCCCTGGTGTGTGCCCTTTATCTGGGAAAACGTGTTGGTTATCCGCGAGAGCCCATGCCGCCGCATAGCGTAGTGTTGAGTTTCATAGGAGCCTGTTTGCTCTGGGTTGGATGGTTCGGATTCAACGCAGGAAGCGCGCTGGCCGCTAGTCCGCTGGCAACGAGCGCCTTTGTCGCCACACATTTTGGAGCGGCGGCAGCAGTTGTGGGCTGGGCGGGAGCGGAGTGGCTACGAAATGGCAAGCCCAGCACTCTCGGTGCTGTTTCTGGCGCCGTGGCTGGATTGGTAGCCATCACGCCGGCAGCGGGATTTGTGAGTCCCATGTCTGCTCTAGCAATTGGCTTGATCGCCGGCGTGGTCTGCTACCTGATGGTCGCACAAGTAAAGGGTCGAGTGGGCTACGACGATTCCTTGGACGCTTTCGGTGTGCACGGAGTTGGTGGAACCATTGGGGCGATTCTCACGGGAGTATTCGCTTCGCGAGCAATTAACCCCATCTTCAAGGATGCGCACGGGAGCGCCACGGGGCTGAGCATCATCGATGGCAATGCCGGTCAGTTGCTGAACCAGTTTGTGGGCGTGGTGATTGGCTGGCTTCTCGCCGTGGTTGGAACGTTGGTCATCCTGAAAGTTGTGGACTTGACGATCGGA
>Ga0193750_1000133_pt1 | contig 22269 bp, 19 predicted proteins | sample L1c1metaG_FD_160569 | JGI IMG/M metagenome (GOLD analysis project Ga0193750, IMG submission 160569) | Soil microbial communities from a riparian zone of the East river system, Colorado, United States - L1c1 | ecosystem: Environmental > Terrestrial > Soil > Riparian zone | place: USA: East River... | reverse complement strand
CCACCATGCGCGTCGTCATCCCCCAGCTCGTGGTCCAGCCAAATTCCTGTTTGCCCTCACGCGTTTGGAACTGAATTCCGCTTGCACGGGCAAAATTCTGCCCGAGAAAATGCGATGTGCCGGCCTGGATTGCCTTGCGGTCCTGCACCATCGCCTCGAGCGCCATAGTTTCCACCGCGCCAGGGAACTTTTCGCTGTCCGATTTCAAACCCGCGAATACAGGAATCGCGCAACGTTCGCGCACAAACGTTTCGTACACGCCGAGCATCCGCTTGGTTTCTTCTCGCGCTTCTGCTTCCGTTTCGTGGACGGTGTGGCCTTCCTGCCACAGAAATTCAGTTGTGCGCAGGAACAATCGCGTCCGCATTTCCCAGCGCACAATGTTGCACCACTGGTTGATCAAGATCGGCAAATCACGATACGATTGCACCCATTTCGCGTAGCTTGCGCCGATGATCGTCTCGCTCGTCGGCCGAACGATCAGCGGTTCGGTCAATTTTGATTCGGGATCAGGCACTAGCCCCGCTTCCTCATCCACCTTGAGCCGGTAATGCGTAACCACGGCACATTCTTTGGCGAAGCCTTCGACGTGCTCAGCTTCCTTGGCGAAATAACTCAACGGAATGAATAAAGGAAAATAGGCGTTGCGATGACCGGTGGCACGAATCAGCGCGTCGAGCTGACGTTGCATGTTTTCCCAGATCCCGTAGCCCCACGGACGAATGACCATGCAACCGCGTACGTCCGAGGGCTCGGCCAATTCGGCGGCGCGAACTACCTGCTGGTACCACTCCGGAAAATCTTCGTCGCGCCGCGGCGAGATCGCAGTCTTTGGACTTTGTGAAGTTGCCATTGTAAAATCCGCGTTTCACAGAAACGCCTCACAATTGTAGGGCGGCTGTGTCAGCCGCCAAGCGCTGTTTTCCCATCCTACTAAGTCGGACAAGGAACTGTCTACTTAATCAAGTTCATCGCTTGGGTTGACATCACCCCGGCCCACCCATACTTTTCGTGCTCTTTTTCTGAGATGAAAACGTTTTCCGCCAAAGCCACCGAAGTGCCGCGCAAATGGTGGGTCATTGACGCCCAGGACCAGGTTCTCGGCCGCGTCGCGGTGGAGGCAGCCAATCTGCTGCGCGGGAAAGGAAAAACGATTTTCACCCCACATGTCGATACTGGAGATTTTGTCATCGTTATCAACGCGGAAAAAGTCCGACTTACCGGGAAGAAAGAAGAACAGAAAAGTTATATGAGCTTTTCCGGTTACGTCGGCGGACACAAATCTGAGAGTGCCCGGTCACGCCGCGCTCGCCATCCTGAATTGCTAGTCGAACGCGCCGTCCGCGGAATGATTCCGCACAATCGGCTCGGTCGGAGTGTTTATCGGAAGCTGAAAGTGTATCGTGGCGATTCGCATCCGCACACCGCGCAACAGCCCGAAGCTGTCAAACTTTAGAGGTCCCGATCTATGCCACAAGCTGACGAATTCATCGCCACAGGTCGCCGCAAAACATCAGTCGCGCGCGTTCGTATGATGCAGGGCAGCGGAAAAATCGATATCAACGGCCGAACGTTCGAAGATTATTTCCCGACTGTGCCGTTCCAGAATGTAGTATTGCAGCCTCTGCAGAATGCGAAGGCGGTTCACACTTACGACTTGTTTATTCACGCCAGCGGCGGCGGCATTATGGGCCAGGCCGGCGCTGCACAACTGGCGATCGCGCGAGCGCTTCTTCAAGTCGACGCAAATCTGCGAGGCCCACTCAAAGCCGAGGGCTTGCTGCGTCGCGATCCGCGCATGAAAGAGCGAAAAAAATCCGGGCAACCGGGCGCGCGGAAGCGGTTCCAGTTCTCCAAGCGTTAGAACAAATCCCTCCGAGACCAGCAAACGGTACGGACGGATCGCCTAGCCGTCCCTAGTCGCGCGTTCTCGGCGCACCTCGCGGTCGCGCCGTACCCTACGGTTTCTTCGGCGGCGGCGCGGGCGGAGCTTGCGGCGCCGGCGCGGCAGGAGCCAACATTGGCGGGACGTTTGGCATCGCCGCCGGTGGCGGCGTCGACGTCGTAATCGGCTTCAGCAGGCGCAGTTGCTGCATCGCCTCGCCCGCCCAAAAACTCGTTCGGTATTGGGTGAGCATGGTCTCGCAGATGCGCCGCGCGTCGTCATTCCGATTTTTCGCCTTTAGAATGTATACCTGCGAAAGCATTGCGAGCGGCGCAGCGTAACCGTTGGGAGAAGCCGACGCGATCTGTTGATACATCGCCAAGGCTTCATCCGTTTTGCCCATCGAGTCCAGATTACCCGCCATCGCCATCTTCGCCGTGCTCACAAGTTCATGCTTGGGGTACTTTGCTATGAAAGTTTCGAGCGTTTTGTTTGCCTCAGTGAATTTCATTTCCTTCCGCTGTGCTTCAGCGAGCAAAATGTACGCATCAGCGCCGGCAGGCGTATTGGGGTAACTAGCAATTACCTGTTCGTACTCTTGTGCGGTGTTCGCGCTCGCCAACGCGGCCGATGCAGCGGCCGCGTGCCGATCGGAATAAAACCGATAACCGGTGAACGCAATAGCTGCGAGCAGGAGGACGATCGCGATCGCGATAATTGGATTTTTGAAACGCTCCCAAAAAACACGCGTTTCCAGTGCGACATCGCGAGAGGGAGGTGGCGCTGTTGGCATAAACGTCGTGTCCTGGATCAGTTTGAAAACCGGGTGAGGGTCGTCCTATGCCACGCGAAGGTTTCTCGCGCAAGCGTAGGAAACAGCCATAACGTGCCCTGTCATTCTGAGCGAAGCGAAGAATCTCAGTTCATTATTTGTGACGCGTTAGGGAAACCGACTAATCAGAGATGTCTTAAAGCTTGCCTCATGCTTCGCATTTCGTTGCAGCGCTTCGGTCAACATGACAACAAGCCCAAGCCGCACGGAGAATTGCCTGCCACGATACAATATGGTCCATGAACGCATTTTGGAATTCTTTTGAAACCTTGCTGGGCCTCGGTGTGGAACCGAGGAATTTGACATTCGTGCAAATTTCGCTGCGTGGGATCATTGTTTTTCTTGTCACGCTGGCCGCAGTGCGGCTTGGGCACAAACGCTCACTCTCGCGGAAAACTCCGTTCGACGCCGTCCTGCTTGTCATTCTTGCCGCAGTACTTTCGCGCGCCATTAATGGCTCAGCAGCTTTTTTCGCGACGCTCGGCGGCGGCGTGGTTTTGGTCGCTCTCCATCGCCTCTTCGCTTTTCTCACATTCTATTCCCATCGGTTTGGGATCCTGGTCAAAGGCAGGCCTGATGTCATCGTGCGCGATGGACAATGCGATGTACCCATGATGTGGCGCAACCACGTCTCGATGCATGATCTGGATGAGGACATGCGTCTGAGCGTACACACTGACGAGCTTTCCAGTATTCGACTCGCGCGCGTGGAACGCAGCGGCGACATCAGCTTTATTAAAAAATAAATTTGACCCAAATGGCATATGACCTAATGGAATTGGGCGACTCATGAGAACGAAAAAAAGGTGGATCAAACCAACGCTCAAAACCGTGCCGATCTTTTTTGAATGCACCTGTTACGCCGGCGCGGTCTGATCGGACGGGAAATTGCGACGATAAGTTCGGTTGATTCGGATCCATATCCTCGGCAGCGCGGCCGGCGGCGGCCTGCCGCAATGGAACTGCGCCTGTGTAAACTGCGTCGCAGCGCGCGCGGGAGAAATTGACCCGCAGACACAATCGAGCATCGCAATCAGCGTCGACTCGAAAGAATTTCAGAATTGGTGGTTAATAAACGCATCGCCTGATCTGCCCCGGCAAATCGAGAGCACGGCGCGATTGCAGCCGCGCCCCAATGGATCGCGCAACACTCCGATCGCAGGTGTTCTCTTGACCAATGCAGATATCGATCATGCGCTGGGCCTGTTGCTCCTGCGCCAACAGGAGACGCCGCTCGTCGTTTACGCTGCGGACGAAACCCGAGCTGCACTCGCGTCGCTTGACCGCGCTCTCGCGCGGTTCTGCGGAATCGAATGGCGGAAGGCGACTGCGAAATTTGAATCTCTGGACTCCGGCATGGCATTTCGATCGATTGAACTGCCCGGAAGCGTTGCATTTCAATTTTGCGATGACGCATCTGGCCGAACTGCGCTGTTCGCGCCGAGTGTCGGCAGTTTGACTGAGCAACTGCGCGACGCAGTTCGTACATCTGATCTTGTGATGTTTGACGGGACGTTCTGGAGCGACGGAGAACTCGGTCGGGTACGGCCGGGCGCTCGCAGCGCGCGTCAGATGAATCATTTGCCCATCAACACCGGCAGCTTTGATCTATTGCGCCAATCTCCGGCGCGACGCAAGATTTACATCCACATCAACAACACCAACCCGGTCCTGATGCCTGACTCCCCGGAACACGCAGAACTCGAACAGGCTGGTATCGAGGTCGCACGCGATGGACTAGAAATCGTTTTGTAAAGCCCGTGTTTATGTTGAGCGAAGGGAGGACATCTCTGGCCTAGTGCGTTACAACCTAGTCGAAATTTAATCCGAGATTCTTCGCTTCGCTCAGAATGACATTATGATCTGTGTAGAAATAGTTCTATGACTACGGGGCTTTGGGACCGCGAAACGTTCGTTGAAAAATTGCGGGCGATCGGTGTGCGCGGTTATCACGATAAACATCCGTTCCATGTGGCGATGAACGAAGGTCGGGTTTCGCCGGACGCGCTGCGCGGTTGGGTCGCGAATCGGTTCTATTATCAGAGAAACATTCCAATCAAAGACGCCGCGATTCTCGCCAACTGCCCGGTGCGCGAAGTGCGACGGGCTTGGATTCATCGGATTCTCGACCACGACGGAGTGATGCCCAAAGCCATGGAGGGCGGAGTTCCCGCGACGCCGGAGGAGGAAGAGCTCGCGGGAGCTCGCACCTCCACGGAAGGCGGCATCGAAGCATGGCTGCGCCTCGGTGAAGCGTGCGGGATATCGCGTGACGAGCTACTGGATAATCGCCATCTGTTGCCAGGGGTTCGATTCGCGGTTGATGCGTACGTGAATTTCGCGCGCAATCAGCCATGGCCGATCGCCATCGCGTCGTCGCTGACCGAGCTTTTTGCGCCGGATCTGATGACAACCCGGCTTGCAGCCTTCGAAAAGTTTTATCGGTGGATTGATCCTCGCGGACTTGACTATTTTCGCCGCCGAGTCACTCAGGCGCGGCGCGATTCTGACGATGCGCTGGCAATTACCTTGGAATATTGCAACACGCCCGAGCTTCAACGGGAAGCCGTGCGCGCGTTTGAGTTCAAATGCGATGTGCTCTGGTCGCTGCTTGACGCAATTCATCACGGCTACGGCGTGGAGATCGCCGCTCCTGCTTAAATGCGCGCCACGACAATCTCTGATTTGGCTCGGCCGAGCCTCGCGAAAGGCGTTCGATTCCAAAGCGACTCTACCACGGGCAAAAACGTGCTGCTTTACCCCGAAGGTATTGTCGAACTAAACGAAACTGCGCACGAAATTCTTTCCCGCTGCGACGGACGAACACTGGGCGAGATTATTTGCGAATTAGCCGAAGAATACGAGGCGGACCCTGCGGCGCTTGCTGCTGATGTACGTGAAAGCTTGGCGGATTTGCAACAACGCAAACTAATCGATTTCACATGAGCGCACTGCTGCGTTTCGCTTTAGGAGTGCGACACTGTCCTCGTGTCGCTTTCGAGGTATCTCCAGGCAGGTGGAAAGCGATGCGAGGACGCACCGCACTCCCAAAGCGCTTCGCCCGAAATGCTGCGAGCTAACGTGAATAATGACCTGACATGACTGTGTCCCGTCCTTACGCGCTCCTTGCGGAGGTCACATACCGATGTCCACTTCATTGCCCGTATTGCTCAAACCCTGTAGCCGCTTCGCTGCGCGAAGCGCCACGCCGCCTACATGGCGGCGGCTACAGTAATGGCGAGCTCACGACGGAAGAATGGAAACGGGTCATTCGTGAAGCCGCCGCGCTCGGCGTTTTGCAAATCGGTTTTTCGGGAGGCGAACCACTTGCCCGGCGCGATCTCGCCGAGCTGATTCGCGCGGCGCGTGAGGCAAAGCTTTACACGAACCTCATTACCAGCGGCATCGGCTTGGATGACGATCGCGTGCGTGCGTTGCGCGATGCTGGATTAGATTCGGTCCAACTAAGTTTTCAGTCGGATGAATCAAGCCTGGCCGACGAAATCGCTGGCGCGCGTGCGCATGAGCGTAAGCTCGACGTCGCTGCGAATATTCGCGCAGCCGGAATTCCGCTGAGCCTCAATTTTGTGATTCACAAGCGGAACATCGATCGACTCCCGCAAATGATTGACCTCGCGGAAGCGCTCGGGGCCGAGCGAGTCGAGCTGGCGAATGTGCAGTTCTACGGTTGGGCGTTTCGCAATCGTGCAGCGCTGCTTCCCACGCGTAAACAAGTGGATCGCGCACGCGACATCGCGATAGCAGCCAAGGCGCGGCTTGCGGGCAAGATCGACATTTTTTATGTGCTGCCGGATTATTATGAGACGCGTCCAAAACCGTGTCTCAACGGCTGGGGGCAACGATATCTCACGGTGAATCCGATCGGCGACGTGCTTCCCTGCCCGACTGCTTCATCAGCCATTCCCGATTTGCGTCTCGAAAATGTCCGAGCAAGCGATCTCGATTGGATTTGGCGAAAATCAGAAAGCTTCAACCGATTCCGTGGAACGGAATGGATGCCGGAGCCGTGCAGGAGTTGTCCGCAAAGGGAAATCGATTTCGGTGGTTGCCGTTGTCAGGCTGCGTTGCTGACCGGAAACGCTGCGAATACAGACCCGGTATGCGAGTTCTCACCTAATCGCGCACGAGTGGACGCCGTGTTGCGCGAAATAAATTCATGCAACCGACCGGGCGACTGGATATACCGTAGTAATCCAAAGCCGTCGCTAGCGAGTTTCGGCAGAGCATTACCCTGAAGTTTCAAACGCGATATTCCGGGGAGCAGACGCGTCCCGCGTGTTGGCGATGGCGTCCTCGCCATCGCGGACTTCTTTTACCTACTCGATCAAGCTAGTTACGAAGCGCCAGGAAAGTTCGTTTCGGCGTGACGCCGAAACCAGCACGTGAGACACGTGCGCTCCCCAGAATCGCCATGCCAGCTCCCTTAGGGGCGTGGCAGCGGTGTAGGACGTTGCCTCGGAGTTACGTTGGGCCTTGCGGTAGGCGTTGGTCTAGCAGTGGCAGTGGAAGTCGCAGTAGCTGTTGCAGTTGAAGTAGGCGTAGGCGTAGGCGTAATAGTAGCTGTAGCGCTCGGCGTATTCGTGGCTGTTGGCGTCGCGCTGGGTGTCACGGTAACTGTCGGCGAGGCTGTCGCAGTTGCAGTTGGTGTTGGTGTGAATGTTGGCGACGCACAAGGCGTCCCTTGCCCGTGGCAAAAACTGATATTCACGCTGTCAACACGCCACCCTTCGTTGCCGCTCTGTGTGTCGCTGGCCATCCGCCAGCGCAGCCTGCCGCCGGGTGACTGAATTGGTGGCAGGCTCAGCACAGTCGTAATGAAACCTTCTGAATTGCCGCTCCATGCCTGAAGCCCAGCAATCGGACTGCCCCGATCGGTGCTGATTGTGCGGTTATAGCCACCCATCAGAAAGGCACTGGGAGGCACATATTGAAACGTGTTTCCATTATCGGTGCTGAACTCCAGCACGCCCCCGTCGAAGCCCAGATTGGGATTTGTCTCCGATGCTTCAAGATTGAAGTTCTGCCGAAAGGTCAGACGTGGATCGCTACCCTCGAAGAAGGAAAACTCTAGCGACTGGAGCCGCTTGTCGCTTACCACAGCCGGATCGTCAATATATGCAGCATTGGGCGGTGAATCCGCAGGAGGCATTGGCACTCCGGAATTTGAAGTCACCCAAAGCGGTGGCGGGCCCTGTGCATTTGTTGCCGTCCAGTCCGCAGGCAACGAGGGCGGCGTCACTCCATCAAAGTTTTGGCCGAATGTAAGTAGGCTCCAGCACAGCGGACACTGTATTGTAGGCGGCGTTACAGCAGCAAGGATGTCGACTCGGCCCCAGCCAGTAACGTTGTTTGGTGGACCCGCCGACCCGCACAGCTTGTAGGCGATAAAATGAGCCGCGTCATTCAACGCTGTCCGACTTCCGGAAATGTTGTGACGCAAATCTGGTCGCGCACACCAGAGCAATGTCATGGCGCCGGCGATATGCGGGGTCGCCATGGACGTGCCGCTAAGAGTCGTATAAGCATTATCGGAGGTGTTATAGCTGGAACGAGTGCCTGTGCCCGGCGCGGAGATATCCGGTTTGATTCGGTTACTCCCATCGACCGTCACCGGGCCGCGGCTGCTAAAGTTAGCAACGACATCCTGGCCCGTAGTCAACGCCCCGACCGTGTACGAGGCCGCGTAGATAGCTGGCGGATACATCACAGTGGAACAGCTGGGACCGTCGTTGCCCGCTCCTGCCACCATCATTATCCCAGCAGCGGCTTGAGCTTCGACAGCAGCTTGCAACGTGTTAGCCGAACAACCTTCTGAAGGCGGGCAGACCCATGAGTTGCTGGTAATGTCGGGCGCTCTGAGCGGATCGCCCTGGCCGCCGCCTATCGGGTAAGGCGCAAGGAACCATTCCATGCACTCGATGTACCTGGCCGGCGTGCCGTTGCCCTGGTCCATGTTACGACAACCGATCCACCTCGCACCGGGCGCCATCCCAATCTGATTGCCCATACCGTCATCGCCGATCGCAGTGCCTATGGTATGCGTGCCATGGCCATTATCATCGCAAGGAAAAGGCGAATCGTTACCGCAAGGATTACCAATGCTGTCGTGGATGGAGTCGTGCCAGTTGTAATTGTGGTCGGCCGTGACTCCGTCCCAGCCGCGATAGTGAGGCTTGAGCGCGTTATGCGTCCAGCGCTGGCCGGTATCAGCACCAGCAACTGTGATTCCCTGGCCCCTGAAACCCAGCGCCCATACGTCCGGCGCGTGCGTGTAAGCGATGCCCGGCTCGATCGTCTCCGGAGTCTGCGGTTGCGAAGGTGAACCAGATTCCGGTTGCGGAAGCGCATTTCGAATGCGTGGGTTGCCTTCCACTCGCGCCACATCCGGACGCGCTGCCAACGCTTCGGCGATCTCACGACTAGCCTTCACTAAAATCGCATTCACAATGTAGAAGGAGCGATGCTCGATCGCGCGCTCGCGCAACCATCGCAGAATGGGTCTTTGAGTTTCCTGGCTCTTTTTGCGCACCGCGTCGTACACGAAGCGGCCTTTTTCAGCTCTTGTGGCCAATGTCGCTGCCGGACGCAGGTCTGCCTGATCAGCAAGCACGACGAAAAATTCCGCCCGCTGGCCATTGGCAGTCTGCTCAATCACCCACGGCGCGATCTTGAGGTGGAACACGTTGTCCCTTGGCACGCCGTAACCTTGTGAAGGCGGCTCGACGTGTTGGCCGGTCGCACGCGAAGCGCCGATCGCCCCTACGACAGCGATGGTGGCTGCGATGAACAGGACCAAGCAAAAAACAATCCGCCTTCGCGACGACTCCGATGAGCGGTTTGGATGTCTGGCCATCGTGCGTAATTCCCGATTGCTCTGATACCCAACTGGTGTTTTAGCCAGAAGCGCACACCACAGTCAATACTTTTATGGTGTCACGCCGACTCACCGCGCGTGCTTCGCTTTGGCGCGCCCGGCGGCCGCGCCCTACAAATTTATGCCGGAATCGGCGAGGCGCTGGTGTGGGACGCGCCCTCGGCGTTGTGTTCGGCCGTGCAGTGGGTGTTGGTCTAGCCGTAGGCGTTGGAGTTGCTGTTGGTGTAACACTGGGCGTCGCTGTCGCCGTTGGCGTCGCTGTCGGGGTTGGTGTTGCGGTTACCGTTGGTGTCGCAGTAGGCGTTGGTGACGGCGTGCCCACAGCGGGTGCTATATCGACTCGACCCCAACCAACAACATTGTTTGGAGGGCCAGGTGTACCGCATTGCTTGTAGGCGAGAAAGAAAGCGGCCTCATTCAACACTGTCCGACTTGCAGAAATGTTGTGGCGCAACTCAGGTCGCGCGCACCACAGCAACGCCATCGCGCCAGCGATGTGCGCAGTTGCCATCGACGTGCCGCTAAGATTCGCGTAATCGTCGTCGGAGCCATTGTAGCTTGAGCGAATAGTCGTGCCTGGAGCCGTTATGTCGGGCTTAATTCGGTTGCTACCATCGATGATGACCGGCCCGCGACTGCTAAAGCTAGCGACGTTGTCTGTGCCGGTGTTCAACGCGCCGACGCTGTAAGCCGCAGCATAAATGGCAGGCGGATCCTGCACCGTTGAACAGGCTGGACCCTGGCTTCCTGCTGTTACTACTGTCATGATTCCGGCGGCGGCTTGAGCTTCGACAGCCGCTTGCAAGGTGTCGACCGAACACCCTTCCGACGGCGGGCAAGTCCACGAATTATTCGTAATGTCTGGTGCTTTCAGCGGATCGCCTTGACCGCCGCCAATGGGATAAGGTGCGAGGAACCATTCCATGCACTCGAGGTATCTGGCTGGCGTGCCGTTGCCTTGATCCATGTTACGACAACCGATCCATTTCGCTTCTGGCGCCATACCGATCTGATTACCCATCCCGTCATCGCCCACTGCCGTCCCGATCGTATGCGTGCCATGGCCAATGTCGTCGCAAGGAAAAGGCGAATCATTGCCGCATGGATTTCCAACGCTGTCGTGAATGGCGTCATGCCAGTTGTAGTTGTGATCGGCTGTGACTCCATCCCAGCCGCGGTACTGAGGCTTCAGCGCGTTGTGTGTCCAACGCTGTCCGGTATCTGCGCCGCCAACGGTAATTCCCTGCCCTCTGAACCCCAGCGCCCAGACATCCGGCGCGTGCGTGTAGGTGATGTTCGGTTCAACCGTCTCCGGTCGCTGCGGTGGCGACGGTCCCTCAGCGATGGCATCCGGTTGAGGAAAAATATTCTTGATCTGCGGATTGCCTTCCACTCGGGCCACTTCGGGACGCGCCGCCAATGCTTCGGCGATCTCGCGACTGCCTTTGACTAAAATCGTGTTCACAATGTAAAAGGAGCGATGCTCGATGGCGCGTTCACGCAACCAATGAAGGACCGGCCCTTGTGTTGCCTGGCTCTTATTCCTTAGCTCCTCGTAAACGTAGCGACCTTTCTCAGCCTTTGTCGCTAAGTTCATGGCCCCGCTTAGATCCGCCTCGCTAGCGAGCACGACAATGAATTCTGCGTTCTCGCCGTTAGCAGTGTGCTCAATTACCCACGGCGCGATTTTGCTGGAGTGACTGGCAACATGCCAGTCAAAGCGAGCAGAATGCTCGCGCTCCCCGCTGCCCGTTGCACATACAACGGCAAAGCCAGCCGCGCTGAAAAAGAAAACGTAAAGCATGCGCCGCAGTCGCAGCGATCCAGAGACATGCTTTAAACTCGTGGTCACGGTAAACCCGACAAAATGTACCTATGGATGCGGCAGTGGCGTGGGACGGGACCTCGGGGTGGGCGTCGATCCACGCCGTGGTGTGGGCGGCGGGCAGGGCGTGCCCATCCCCTCGCACCAGGTCATGTAAAGGCTGTCGACGCGCCAACCTTCGTTACCGCCACTGTTGTCGCTAGCCATCCGCCATCGAAGCCTGCCCTGTAGCCCAGCCGCTGGGAGACCCACCACGGTTGTAATAAAACCATTGGAGTTACCGCTCCAAGCCTGACGACCGGCGATGGGGCTGCCGCGATCTGTGGCAATGGTGCGGTTATACCCGCCCGACACAAAGCCGCCCCCAGCGGCGATGATGTCTTGGAATGTATTTCCACCGTCAGTGCTGAGCTCCAGCACTCCACCATCGAAGCCGAGATTAGGATCTAAATCGGAGGCTTCGAGATTGAAATTGTGTCGAAACGTCAATAGAACGCAGCAGTCTTCGAAAAAGCTGACGAACCATCCGTCGAGCCGTTTATCACTAACAACGGCCGGGTCATCGACAAAGACGGCATTAGGCGCTGTATCGGCCGGCGGCATCGGCAGCCCGGAATTAGATGTTACCCACAGCGGTGGTGGACCTAGGGTATTTGTTGCGAGCCAACCGCCTGGCAATTGGGGCGGCGTTAACGCGTCGAAGTTTTCGGTTCTAGTACGTGCGAACCAGCAGAGCGGACATGGAAACGGAGTCGGTGTCGGGCCGGCGACGGCAAGGATATCCATTCGCCGCGCGTCATCGTCAACAGAATCCGATTCAGTTCGAGCGGGGTCACGTGATGACTCGATTGCTCCCACCACAGCGATGCTGGCCGCAACAATTAAAAAGCAGCAAAGGAGACGCCGCAGTCGCGACGACTCCGAGGCGCGGTTTGGAGGTCTGGCCATCGTGCTTAATTCCCGCCCGCTCTGCCACCCAACTGCTGTTTTAACCAGAAGCGCAGAACACTGTCAATAGTGCGTGCGTGCTTTTCGGACGGGCGTTATTCTGGCGAGCGCACGCGTCTCACGTGCTGACGATGGTGTCCCCGGCACTGCGAACTCGTCTTACATATGCGATCGAACTAGACACGAACGGCCGAAAGTTCGTTTCCGCGCGACGCCGAAACCACCACGCGAGACGCGCGCGCTACCCAATCATCGACTCGCAGCCCCTGGCCTTGGCGGCGGAGTCGGGCGCGGCCTCGGCGTAGTGTGAGGTCTCTGAGTGGGGCTTGGTCTGGGTGTCGGTGTGGAAGTCACAGTCGCGGTTGGCGACGGAGGAGGCTGAGTTGGTGTAGGTGTAGGCGTAGACGGCTGGTAAGTGAAATTGCAGTTAAATGCGTCCACGCCCTGCTGGCTGCCGGCGCAGATAAAAGCGTCTGCGGGAATATGCATGAAGTTTAAGCCTTGTACTACAGGTGAAGTGTTGAAGTGGAAGGTTATGGTGAGTCTACTGCCACTGACGATGTCACTGTCCGCCTGGGTTTCATTAAGCGTGAAGTCGCTCGGCTGGACAGTGGTCGGATCCACTGGAAAGCTCATGTTGACAACAAAATCAGTCGGTTGGGTAAAGACAGTGCTACCACAGGAAGGCTGGCTGCCGATCACCGAACAAGGCGCCTCACTGGGCGTTGGCGTCGGACTTGGAGGGACGGTCGCAGTTGCTGTAGCAGTCGCTGTTCCCGTCGGAGTTACGATTGGCGTTGCAGTTGCTGTGGCAGTTGCAGTTGCAGTTGCGATCGCTGTAGCAGTGGACGTCGCCGTTGCAGTTGCTGTAGCTGTCGGAGTCGGCGTAGGCGTTCCTCCTCCCGGAACACGGAAAGCATAAATCTTGTTATCGGCGCCGAAATAAATCCGGCCGCGAGCAACCATGCCTGTGTTCCACTGACGCGTGCCGGTCATCAGTTCGTTGGTGCCGCCGCCAGAATAAATAATGGCTCCAGTATCCCCATCATAGGCGTGCAGGCGTTGATCGCCACTTGTGGTGGTGGCAGCGTACCACACGATCACATTGTTCGTGCCGTCAGTCGTTGTGACCCAAGGCGAGCCTCGGCCGTTCTGACTTTGGCTCCAGGCAAACACGATCGTAGGCGGATTTGTTGGAGTAATCTTATAGGCCCTGACCGTGCCCGCGTCGTTATGAAAACCAAAATATGTGGCCTGGCTGGTACGGTAAGTGACCGCGGATATTCCTCTGTTAGTTCCTCCTACATTCGCCAGGTACGGGGTCCCGGGAATACCGCCGAGATTGTTGCGGTTGAGCAGATAAGCATTGCTGTCTTTGCCCAGAGCGAGGACAAGCTGCGAAGGTGTAGCTCCGGGTACATCGACGATGGTTGCGCTAACACCGCCCAGATCAGTGTCACTGTTATCAAGATTGAACCAATTGGTAGGCGCCCAGTAGTCGGTAGGCATACCCGTCCAGGTCGGCCCGGCTTGCAAGCGAATAATGGCTTCCCCGCCCATCCAGTTGCCGCCCGTATTGAACGTATTCCCTGTGACGGCAAACATGTTTGTGCTATCGCTGGCAACGCCGCCGTGTCCCCAAATGCCGCCACCCATCGCCGTTGTAGCCCAACCGTGCACATTGGTCGGGTTGTTGATGTCGACGCCGACAACCCAGCCATGATAATTGCCGCAGTCGCCCACATAGCCAGAGTAGGACGAGTATACGATCCCGTTTACCAGAGCGAGGCCACCGCGTTGTTCCTGCGCCAGAGAAACGAAGGGAATCCCGTTATAAATGGCCGTGGCGTTCAGGTCCACCGGCCATCCCGAAGTGGTGGCGCCGGTGTCCACGTTCAATGAATAAATGAAGTGTTTTGTAGGTGATCCGTTGATCAATGCGTCGAAGAACAATCGTCGGGAGGCGAGATCGACCACCGGCGTTCCAGTGATGCCAGTGGGATTAAAACCTCCGCACGGAGTGGTTGGGACCGGCGGGCCAATATCGGTGCGCGACCAAATCACCGTGCCGGTCGTGGCGTTAAGCGCGTACACATTGTTCGACTCCGTGACCGCAATAATCATCGGGCCGTTCGCGCCGCCTTCGATGTAAAGCGGCTGCGCGTAAACATTGCCGGAAATCGTGCCGTCGAAACCAAGATCGCGGGTGAGGTTGGCGGCGGCTGAAGCCGTAAATGCCGCATCGATGTAAACGCCGTCGCGAGAAACGTTGTTGTGCTCCTGCGTGACGTTAACCTGCGCATTCGCTGCCAATGCGGCAGTGCAGCAAACAGCAATGAGAAGTGAAAGTTTCATAGTCCCGGGATCGGCAATCCGTGGCCCCTTTTTTACAACAGCAAGCGCACTGTTTGTCAAGGATTTACGGCAACACTTAACGGTGGCGCAAAGTAACGCGATCGTCACTTTTTGGACAGCAGTTGCCGCAAACGGCTACACATTCCTGCGGGTTGCGAAACGGTTCGCCTCTGCTAGATACAACGGCTTAGTTTTCACCTTCAAGCTTATGGCGAATTATCGTCTGCTGTTGTGTTGCGCAGCCACGTTAAGTTTCACGGTTCCACTCACCGCCCAATTCACGCCGGCACCGAAGCGCGTGAAACCCGTCCACTCGACCGAAGCGGCGCCTAGGCCCACCGCATCTTCAAACGTGCAAACGGAAGCTGCGTCAAAAACTCCGGCTCCTCCCAAAGAACCGCCTATCACGTTTAATTCGGTTCACGTCGACAGCCCTTACATCGCCATGACCTTTGACGATGGACCGAGCGCGACGCTTACGCCGAAATTGCTCGATATACTCGCTGCGCATCACATGAAGGTCACATTCTTTGTACTCGGCGAAATGGTAGCCGAGCATCCTGAGATTCTCGCGCGGGCTGCTCAGGAAGGCCACGAAATCGCGAGTCACAGTTGGTCGCACCCGAATCTCGCCAAGATGTCGCAGGAAAGCGTTCGCAGCCAGCTACAGCGAACCGACGATGAAATTAAAAACACCACTGGGAAACGTCCCACTTTATTTCGGCCGCCGTATGGATCGATTACCGAACGCCAAAAACGATGGATCCACGACGAATTCGGATATGACATTATTCTTTGGGACGTTGATCCACTCGACTGGAAACGACCCGGCCCGGCGGTAGTTCGCAATCGTATTCTCAAGGAAACGCGAGCCGGTTCGATCGTGCTTTCCCATGACATTCATCCGGGGACAATCGAGGCGATGCCTTCTACCTTCGATGAGCTGGAGGCCAAAGGTTTCAAGTTTGTCACTGTCTCGGAGTTGCTTGGCATGGCGACGCCGGTGACGCCGCATCCCAAGGCGGAGCCGGCTGAGAAGACGCCAGCGAAAGCCGCTCCATCTGCAGTTCCAACATCTTCCCCAGGCGGCTGAGATTGTAGGGCGTTTCTGCGAAACGCCACGGCGTCTGACACAGACGCCCTACAATTACTTCTTGGCCGCGCCGCCGCCGCCCGCAGCCATGCGCTGCTCGCTTTGGCGACGCGCAATGACGAAATGATTGTTATCGCCGTAGCTGCGCCAGGGACCCGGAGGCACATCCCGAACTTCAACAAATTGCCAGTCCGTCACATCAGTCGGCGCCAGCCCCAGATAATCGCGAACTGCTGGGGAAACATCCAATCCGGCTCCATGGTTCAGATTCGGCTTCGGGCGCTCATTGCCGAAGACGTATTGGAAATGGTCGGTGCGAAACGGGCCACAATCCTCCCATTGCGCGTAGCAGAGGCGATTTCCTTTGCGAATGGCAATCCAACGATTGCGGCAGACCGACTGCCCCGGCCCAGTGTAGGATTGCTTGAACCACGGGATTACCAGTGGCGCTTCCGGCTTGAATTGGCCATGCGTGACGTCGTTATAAGGCAACGCGATGTAGAAGGGATTCTGCCTCGGGACGAACGCAATTGGAATGTAATTCCGGCGCGCGCTCGGCTCCGGGTTGTCCATGCCGCCGTAATTCGCTGTCCAATTGAAGTCCCACGAACTCTTGTAGTTAGGCACCGGATTGTTTCCGCTGGCCTGTTCCCCTACCCAAAACACGGTGGTAACAATGTTCATTTTCCAAGGGTAACGCTGGACCGCCGGGCTGGAACTGGTCGGAATAAGGACCTGGGGTTCTACTTTGAGCAACGCCTGCTCTCGCAGCTTCATTGCGTACTTGGCAAAATCCGACGCGGTAGCATAGGGAGAAGTGGATTGTTCGTCCCCGAAGACTTTCGGGGCACCAGCAATCGCCAGACTAAGACAAGCCGCAAGAAGTCTCCTCATTACAAACGCCGCACTCTTTATCTGATTCCCCGCTTTTAGGCAAGACGAATCTTCCTAATTGACAGTTTGGGGAGCGCGCGCGGCTCGCGTGCCTGCGATGGCGGCTCGCCATCGGGAACCTCTCCAATCCGCAGAAATTGCGGCACCGATGTCTGTCTGGGCCAGAGGCTACCCGTTTTGGACGAGTTTCGCCCCAGAGCCGATTCTCTGAAGCTTCGAGACGCGCGACGACGGTTTCCATTCTTTCCTGGGATCCATTATTGTACGGCGTTTCTGTGAAACGCCGGGGCTGGGCGTCTGACACAGACGCCCTGCAAAGCCCACCGTTTTATCCCAAGCGTATATTGTCGATCAAACGAGTCTTGCCGAAAAATACCGCTAATAACAGCACTGAATTCGTCCCAACCACTTCAACCGGCTTCAACGTTTCTGCATCGACGACTTCTACGTAATCGATTCGTGCCAGGTGCGCTTCATTGATAACCCTCTTCGCGAGCACGACGACATCGCTGGCAGACTTTTTGCCGGCATTTTTGGACGCCAGCAGGGCTTTGTTCAGGACCGTTGCCTGCTTCCGTTCGTCAGAATTCAAATACTGATTGCGCGAGCTGCATGCCAGCCCGTCTTCGTCACGGACAGTGGGCACGGCAATGATGTCGATCTTGAAATTCAAGTCGCGCACCATTCGTCGAACAACCGCCAGTTGCTGAAAATCTTTCTCGCCGAATACGGCCGCATCAGGCGCGAGAATGTTGAACAGCTTCGCGACTACTGTGCACACCCCGCGGAAGTGTCCGGGCCGCGATTTGCCTTCCAGCGTGCTCGACAACGAAATCTCTTCCACGAACGTCGAGCGATCGGGTGCATAGACCTCTTCGGCGGACGGACGAAATAAAAGATCGACACCTGCATTCCGGCAGAATTCTTCGTCTGCTTTTTCCGGGCGTGGATATCGCTCGTAATCGCTTCCTGGTTCAAACTGGAGCGGATTTACAAAAATGCTTACCGCCACTTCGCCGTCTTCGCCCGCCGCACCGCGCGCGACGCGAATCAACTCGCCATGCGCCTTGTGCAAAGCGCCCATCGTCGGCACGAGCACGCGACGTTTTGCGCGTGGTTGCGCATGTGCGTCTGCGATGGTAGTCAGAATTTTCACACAGCCAGTAGCTTTACTCACCCGCGTCTGGAACTCATTTCAATGAATGGCTCTGTCATGTTGAGCGGAGCGCTGCAACGAAATGCGAAGCATAAGGCCAGGCCTTCAAACATCTCTGGTTTGTCTCCCGAATGCACGGACAAAACTTATCCGAGATTCTTCGCTTCGCTCAGAATGACATTATCGGACAGCTCGTCCTGTGCGAATCACGAAATCCATTTGTCCATAGCTGCAGCAAATCGCAACGGCCTGAAAAGCGACGCGAGGACGCGCGCGCACTCCCAAAGCTTCGCGAAAAGGGATGGCGCTTACCGACCTTTCGCACGCAGTGCTTTTGGAGTGCGATGCGTCTTCGCTTTCAACGCAACGATGTCGCTGGATGATGCGCCTCCTTAGGCGGGCGTCGTGCAATCAAAAGAGCAGAATAAATATGCCGGTGATCATCAGCGCGAGCATCCAGACGAAATCGATGTTGAACCAAGCGCGGCGCAATATCGCGACCCCAAGTTTTTCGTAAACCACAATCGCGACCAGCGCGGTGGTTAGAAGATACCCCAATGTGTGGACCACGACCGCCGCGATGAGCAGAGAAGGCGCGCTAAAATTCGCGAATGCCCACGCGTGCATTTGGTGAGCGTCATGGTGATGTGCGGTTTGCTCAGTCGGCGATGGCAGGAAAAACGGGACGAGCATCAATCCTGCGCCGTGCGCGGACGCCATTATGAAAGACCAAAGCGTCAAATCGCCGAAGCCGACTCGCATCCCCACCCAGTTCGGATGACGCGAACGCAGTAGACGATATAAACCGAAGGCAAAGAGTACCGCGGCCGCGGCAATTTTCAGAGTGCGATGTGGCAAGCCAATGCGGGCTACAAGAACCGCAGCGATGACGATCGCAATCGAAAGCGCGTGCCCCAGCACCATCGGCGGAAGCGCGCTGAACACGGCTGTCCGCTTTTGCTCCTGCAATCCAAGGGCCACGGCAAATAGCCAGCCCATGGCAGGATTGATTCCGTGAAAAATACCCAGCCCAAAGACCGCCAACCACGGCCAGAGGTCGCTCACGGAAAGCAGAAAGAATCGCTCGAGGAATCGCCTCCTTCGAGGCGAACTTGATGAACCCGGTAGTCGTTGCTTTCCAGGAAAAAGTTTTCATCAAATGCAATGCCGCCATTGGGAGTGGCATCAAGCTTCACCATCCAACTGCCGACGCCGTCGGGATAAAATTGCTCGTCCCATGCGGCATAAAGCGAGTTGGTGAAATAGATTCGCTTGCCGTCGCGGCTCACTTCCACCATCTGGGGGCCGCCCGCGAGCGGCTGATCCGGCTTCTTCGGATGCGCCGTGCGACTGGCGATGCCGCCAATACGCACCGAGCCGGTTTTTTTCGGTTTGAATGGATCCGACACATCGTATTGCAAAAATTCGCCCGTTCCCCAGCACGAAACGTAAAGGAACTTGTCATCCAAAGATAAATTGATGTCCGTCACCAGCGGCGGCACCGCCTTAAAATCCTTGAGCAACGCCGGCAGTTTTTCGGGCTCGGCCGGTTCGGCTGGAATTTCGATTACTTTCTTGATGTCCCACTCGCCGTTGTCGCGGTGCCACAGCCAAACTGACGCGGACAAATCTTTCAGCGAAACCACCACTCCAACGAACCCGTAAGCTTTCCTCGGATCATGCGCGGGTCGCATCTCGAGAACCATTTGCTGCTCGTTGCCTAAATCGAGCGTCTGAAGGTGTCGGCGCCGGCGCAGATCCCACACATGCATTTGATGCCCGTATTTACCGCCTAACAAGAGATCGGGTTGTACGCCGCTCTCGATCATGTTCGGAGTGCCCCACTCGCTGCTAAGCAGCGTGTCGAACCCGAGGTGCCACCAAAAATCGTAATGCAAAAATTGATCGCCGCGGTCGACTTCCCACTGACCGAGGACTTCGAACGTCTCGCAATCGAGCATGAAAATACCGCCGGGGCCCTCGCCGTTGGGATCTCCGAGCGCGCTAACGTAAATGGCTTCCGGCCCGCAGTGAATCGTGTGCGGGCGCGAATAATTTGTGCGCGCGAAAACTTCCTCCGGCTCGATGACTTTGACGATCTGTGGTCTCCGCGGGTCAGGCTTCGTATCGATTATGTGAATACGCGAGGAGCGGATACCCGGCACGACGAGGTAACGCCGTTCGACGTGCGGATGCGGCGCATACGGGCAGAGCGCTGAGCTGCACGCGTTCCAACCAAAGTGATGCAGTTCATCGCCAAACTTCGGCATCTTCACTTCGCCGACGCGCTGACCGTACGTGGACGACTTGGGATCGACATCAACAACCAGCAGCGCATCGTTCAGCTTGGTGCCGGGCGGGTTTAACGCGGCGACGAACGCGCGTTTCTCCGACGGAGCCTGAATCGCCAATCTAGGTGACGGGTAAAACGTGGGATCTGGTTTCAGTAGCGGCATAAATCTCGGTGTTCGAATGGTTCAACCCATTTAACTCCCGGCGAGACTGAACTTTCAAGAGTAATTCGCGCAAATCACTGCAACCAAACTGCCTGCCTCGCGAACCGAAATTTTTTCCGATTGAAATTTTTCCAACCAGCGCGCACCGCGAGATCGCGCATTTCGGAAAATGAAAATGCGCGCTCAGCGGAAAGACGCGCGTCGAAGCGCGTCATCGGTTCGCGAAAGATAAGTGCAGTCAACATGTAAACGCCTGTTCGCAGTAGAAACCCGCGCCGCAAATCCGACACCAGCACAAATTTTTTAGACAATTCGCGAGATCGCCGCAGGAGTTTTACAGCGTCATCATCGCTGAAATGATGAAGAGCTAACGAGCAAAGCGCGATGTCGTAGCCTTGGGGGCAATCCCATTCCAGAATGTTTGCTTCGTGGTAGGAAATTTCCGGGTAATCGGCGCTCAACCTCCTGGCGATTTCCAGCGTCGCAGGTTGCCGATCGACTGCGTCTATCTCGATTTGCGCGCCAACCCTTCGCGCGTGATCCACGAGCAACCGCGGAATATCGCCCGCACCCGTGGCAAGATCGACAACGCGCATTTGCGCGCCGGGCGTTATCCAGCGCGGTATGAAAGTCGAAACGAGACGGTGGCTGCCGAACCAGTGATTAAGTTGCCGAAGCCGTTCAAGATCGCGCTCCAATTCGGGCGAAACCGGTTGCGGCCGATCCATCATTTCCAGAACGGCCGGATCGAAGCTTCGCTTCATTTAGGAAGAAATTGAATCAGGAAAACAGGAGAGCAGGAAAGGCAAAGATCAGTTCCTGTTTTCCTACCTTCCTGATTGATCCAAGAACTTCTGCCAGGATTCCGGCAAGTCCGCGCTCTCTACATCGCTCGCGATGCGTCCCTCGAATTCGGGATGGAAAATCGTGCTGGTTCCGTAAACCATGATGACATCTTCGGCGCCTTCTACGCGAATGGCGTGCGCGACGCCGGGTGGAACGACCACTCCCACATTGTTGCTGCTGCGATGATTATCGCTATCGATGAAGAAACGCATGGTGCGCTTGGAAAAGCCGGCACGCACATCGCACAAAATCATCTCCACAGTCCCTTGGAGAAAAAACATGACGTCCCACTGCTCATCATCGTAACGGCGCAGCGAATAATTCTCCGGCGAGCGCACGAACAAACGCCGCAGCCATTTCTCGGCTGTCGTATCGGGCGGAATGCTCGGTGGATGCACATGAAATCCCTTCGCGCTCTGCGCAAACATACGCGCGGCCGACCATTGCTTCGGCCAAAATCCAATTTTCTCCAGCACTCCTTCATCGCGGCGGCCAAGTTCACCGAAAACTCCGCGATGACGCTGCGGATGAATTTTTCGTGGAAAAATTTCCACGCCGGGAATCCACGCGCGCTTTACGTCTGGCCTTGAACGGTCTGCCACAGCTAGTTCGCTGGCATCAGTACCGGAATCGGCGATGCGTTGCGCCAAAGAACCTGCCTTGTAATCACGCGCAGTGAGAGCGTCTCGCGCCTCATCGCTCAAGCCGGCCCACAAGTTCGAGGGGTCGTTGTTCATGTCGATCTTTCCAGCGCTATCACCTCCGTGCAACCCGCTTTCGAAAGCAATGTTATTGCAAATCGTACACTTCCACGAGACCAACGCCAGTGGTGTTGTTCACACCGCGCACAATCGCGGTGTAATTGCCTGGTGGGAGCTCTGCGATGATTGCCGAGTCATTTGGGTCGCCCGGAGCACGGCCGCTATTTATGATGTCCTGCACCTGGTCTCTGGTGATAATCCCGCCGATGATCGTCGTCATCCAATTGTCATTAGAGGCAATTAAAGCTCCCGTGCCATTATGCAGTTCCAAGGTCGGATCAGCCAGTGGATCGGGAACCCCGTACTGACTGAGATCAGGACCT
>Ga0193750_1000132_pt1 | contig 22355 bp, 14 predicted proteins | sample L1c1metaG_FD_160569 | JGI IMG/M metagenome (GOLD analysis project Ga0193750, IMG submission 160569) | Soil microbial communities from a riparian zone of the East river system, Colorado, United States - L1c1 | ecosystem: Environmental > Terrestrial > Soil > Riparian zone | place: USA: East River... | reverse complement strand
AAGAAGGCATTCGGCGACGGGCTGCAGGCGGTTGTGCTCTACGGCTCCGCGGCGGCGGGTGAGCACATCCCCAGGCGATCCGACTTCAACGTGCTCGTGATCGTCAAGGAGCTCGGATTGCCGGAGCTGGAGCGCGAGGCCGCGATCGCACGCGCGTGGGGCGAGGCGGGCAATCCGCCGCCCCTCACGCTCACGGAGGGTGAGTGGCGATCGTCGAGCGATGTCTTCCCGATGGAATACGCCGACGTGCTGGAGCGGCACCGGGTGCTCTACGGCACCCCTCCCTTCGATGGCATCTCCGTTCAGACGCGAGATCTCAGGCTGCAGCTCGAGCACGAGGCGATGGGGAAGCTGCTCCAGTTGCGCCAGGGCATTCTGGCGGCGGGTGGCGACCGGAAGCGGCTCGTCGAGCTTCTGGCTGCGAGCCTGAGCACCTTCATGGTGATCTTCCGTGCGGTGCTGCGCTACCACGGCGAATCTCCGCCGACGGACTACGAGCGATTGATCACCGCCGTATCGGGGCGGATCACGCTGGACGGTGCGCCGTTCGTGCGCGTCGTTCGTCATCTTCGCGGGAGCGAGCCGCTTCCGGAGCGCGAGGTGCAACAGGTGCTCGCCGGCTATCTTGCCGGGGCGCACGCGCTCGTCAGCTACCTCGACCGACTGGAATCGATATGAGACGGATGCTCATGGTACCGGCGCTCGTGCTCTTGTGCGCGTGCCCGTCCGACAAGAAGGCCGCACCGCCGCCTCTGGCGCAGGACACGACTCCCGTCGACCTCAGCGCGGTGAAGACCGACATGCCATCTGCGGCGCCGGACACGTTCAAGCCGCCCGTGTTCGCGAAGCCCGGCGTGTCGGTGAAGATTCCCAACGCGCCGCCGGAGCTGCTCGAGGTCGTGCAGCGCGAGCAGGCGTTCTCGAAGTTCTGTTATCAGGAGTTCGGGGAGAAGGCCGATCCGTCGCTGCAGGGAGGCGTCGCGATGCTGGTGACGGTGAATGGCGACGGCGTGAGCGACGCGAAGGTGAAGGCGGACAGCTGGACGTCGAAGGCGGGGAAGCAGGTGAACGGATGCTTGAACGAGAAGGCCACGCGCGCATGGAAAATTCCGGCGGATGCGGTGAAGCCGGGGCAGTATGTGGTACAGCTTGCCTTTCGACCGACGTAACTTTGCCTGAGTGGTTGCTGGTCGAAACAACTTCTACCTCGCAGTGGAGATTCACGATGCGCTCTCGCACATGGCTGGTCCTGGCTCTTCCGCTCGCGCTCGTGGGCTGCGGATACAACACGATCCAGACGATGGACGAGCAGACGAATTCCGCTCGCAGCCAGATCGAGGTACAGCTGCAGCGTCGCGCGGATCTGATTCCGAATCTCGTCGCCACGGTGAAGGGATACGCGGCGCACGAGGAGCAGGTATTCAGCGAGGTCGCGCAGGCGCGGGCGGGACTGCTCAACGCCGTGCAATCGCACGATCCGCAGCAGATGGCCGATGCGAACGCCGCGGCGACGGGCGCCCTGGGACGGCTGCTGGCGATCTCCGAGGCGTATCCGCAGCTGAAGGCGGATCAGACCTTTCTGAAGCTGCAGGATGAGCTCACGGGGACGGAGAATCGCATCGCGGTCGCGCGCGGCGATTACAATCAGGCGGCCCAGCAGTACAACACGTTCATCAGAAAGTTTCCGACGGCGCTCACGGCGAAGGTCATCGGCGCGAAGGCGAAGCCGTACTTCGAGGTGACGAACGCCTCGAATCGTGAGGCGCCGACGGTGGACTTCTCGAAGCCCGGGTCCACGACGCCGCCTCCGGCACCGCCATCGAAGGTTCCGTGACGAGTTGGATGCGCACGACGCTCAGAGCGCGGCCGATCCTGGCCGCGCTCTTCGTTTGCGGATGTGCGTCCTCGGGCGCATCGCATACATCCGCGCCGCCGGCCGACCGCGGACCCGCCATCGTGTTTCCGCTCGCGGCGGATTCGGTTCGGTTCACGAGCGGATTCGGCGATGCGCGGGGCGGCGGCAGAACGCATCGCGGACAGGATCTATTCTGCGCGAAATGGACGCCGATTCTCGCTGTGGTGGACGGTACGGTCGACTGGATATCGACCGAGCGACCGAAGGTCGGGAAGAGCTACTCGGTGCTCCTGCGCGGCGACGACGGCAATCAATACTTCTATGACCATTTGAACAACGACAACCCTGGAACGAAGGACAATCTTGGGGATCCGGAGTTCGCGTACGCGGCTGGCATGCGCAATGGAATGCGCGTAACTGCCGGCCAGATCATCGGATACGTCGGTGACTCGGGCGACGCGGAGGCCTCGGGGCCGCACCTCCACTTCGAGATTCATCTGGGAGGCTGGGACCATCCCGTGGACCCCGCGGCCGCTTTGCATACAGCGCTTTCGAGGCGCCGCGCGTTAAGCGCCCGCCGTACGAACCCCTGACCGATCGGCTAGTCATCGGCTGCCGGCTTTGCGACCACGTGTCAGCGAGTTGCAATGATCGCCCAGCCTCTTCTTGACAGTCTCGTCTGGTCATCCTATTGTCGTGTTATCCGTAGCACATCCGCTTCAAAACCCTTCCAGTGTTTTTCCGCGCGCTGAGTCTTCGCGCGCTTCGTCTCGTTTCCGTCGGCTAGCGCCACCAGCGGGATTTTTTTGTATCCAATGCGCCGGCAGGTTCCACTGTTCCGCCGCGCGCGCCTGTTTGTCGTACTGCGACTCACCGCTCACCTGGAGGTGCACGGACACTCTTTCTTTTGTCGGAACCACCGTGTCAGATCCACCGCGTGATCAGGTTCGAAGGCAGTCAACCAAGTGGAGGGCGCATGAAGTTTCGTATTCTGTCAGTTGCCGCATTGCTTGCTCTCGCAGCATCGCCGCGCATGGCGTTCGCGCAGGGAGAGGCAACGCTCACGGGAAAAGTCACCAGCACCGCTGGTGCACCCGTCGAAGGTGCGCAGGTGTTCCTCGAGAACATGTCATACGGCACGCAAACGAGGCCGGATGGCTCGTATCGCTTCAACGTCCCCGCCGCGCGCGCGACGGGACAGACCGCGCGGCTCACGGTGCGGTTGCAGGGATTCAAGCCAAAGTCCGCCACCGTCACGCTGAGCCCGGGCACGATCAACACGGACTTCTCTCTCGAGTCGCAGGCGGTCGTGCTGCAGCAGCTCATCATCACGGGCGAAGGCACGATCACCACGAACGAAAAGCTCGGCGCCGTCGTGAACAACGTCGGTTCGGATGAGATCACGAAGTCGAACGAGCAAAATCTGACCGAGGCGCTCGCGGGCAAGGCGCCGAACGTCGCCATCACGGCGGAGTCGGGCGATCCGGGCAGCAGCGTCAACATTCAGATTCGCGGTATCAAGTCGTTCTCGGGCGACGGACAGCCGCTGTTCGTCGTCGATGGCGTGCCGGTCGACAATCAGTCGATCAACGTCCAGGGCCAGTTCGCGCTCAACGCCGAACAGGGCACGGTCGCTCCGAATCGCATCAGCGATCTCAATCCGAACGACGTCGAATCCGTCACGATTCTCAAGGGTTCCGCGGCCGCCGCGATCTACGGCGCGCGCGCGGCACAGGGCGTCGTGCTCATCACCACGAAGAGCGGCAAGGCCGGAAAGACCGAGTACTCGCTCCACTCGTCGTACTCGTTCGACAAGGTGACGCACGGCTATCCATTGCAGCGCACGTACGGGCAGGGCAACAACGGCTTCCTCGCCGACAACGGCGTGCTGAACTCAGGGTTGCCGTCCGACACGGACCAGTATTCTTCGAGCCACAGCTGGGGTCAGGCGCTGGCCCCCGGCACGGTGACGTACGATCACTTCGGCGAAATGTTCGAGACGGGGCACATTGCCGACAACAACATCTCGGTCTCGGGCGGCGACGATCGTCGCAGCTTCTTCCTCTCGGGCGGCATCAACAACAACAACGGCTTCGTCACGGGCCCGAACGACACGTACAAGCGCAGCACGATGCGCCTCAAGGCCTCGCAGCTGATCGGCGACAAGCTCAAGCTGGGTGGCAATCTCTCGTACATCGATACACGCGGTTCCTTCATTCAGCGCGGCGACAACACGAGCGGCATCATGCTCGGTGGTCTGCGCACGCCGCCGGAATGGAACAACCTCGACTTCATTGCGTCGAACGGCCAGTACAAGACCTATCGCTTTCAGTCGCCGTCCCTCTCCTCGGCTACGATAGGACGTGGCTACGACGACCCGTTCTTCATCGTCTCGCAGGCGCCGGCCACGGAGCAGCTCAGCCGCGTGCTCGGCAACGTCGATGTGAACTGGGAGCCGTTCGACTGGCTCAAGATTCAGGAAACCGCCGGTGCCGACTACTACACGGATCAACGTCTCGAGGCCCTGCCGCTGGGCAATGCGACGTCCCCGGCTGGTCAGGTCATTCGCGCGGACTACAACAACTACATTCTCGATCACAATCTGACGGCGATCGCGAGCCACACCTTCTCGCCGTGGTTCTCTGGTACGCTCACACTCGGCCAGAACCTGAACTCGACGAACTTCCAACAGATCTACGATCTGGGAAGCACGCTGATCGCGCCGAAGCCGTTCGTCATCTCGAACACGATCTCGACCAATCCGAACGACAACGAGACACTCGTGCATCGTGAGTCGTACTTCGGTCAGGCGACGGCGGACCTGTGGGACCAGTTGTTCCTCACCGGTGCGCTGCGCAACGACGGATTCTCGACGTTCGGCTCGAACGATCGCCGGCACTGGTTTCCCAAGGCGAGCGCCGCGTGGACGTTCACGAAGGCGATCGCCGGTCTTTCGACGGCTATCGATTTTGCCAAGGTGCGTGTCGCCTACGGCGAGACGGGTCGTGAGCCGCTTCCGTACACCACGTTGAGCAACTTCGGCGTTGGCACCTTCATCGAATACGGTGGAGACGCGTCCGGCATTCTGCGCACCATTTATCAGGGACAGGCCGGGCTGATCGGGCCGTTGGCGATCGGTTCCGACAGCCTGCGACCGGAGCGCACTCGCGAGTATGAGGGCGGTCTGGATTTCGGCCTGTTCAAGGGCTGGATGGACGCAGGGCTTTCGTACTATGACTCGAAGACGACGGACGTCATTTTCCAGGCGCCGACGCCGCCGTCGAGTGGCAGCACGAGCATCATCAAGAATGCCGCAACGATCACGAACAAGGGCTGGGAGGTCACGACCAACCTGCACCCGGTTCGCGGTCAGAACTTGACGTGGGACATCGGAGCGGTCTGGGGCCAGAACCGCAATCTCGTCACGAGCTTGAGCGGCGCCACCGACATTCCCGTGGGCTCGCAGGCCATCGTGAGCACCTTCGCGAGAGTCGGATTTCCTACGGGCTCGATGGCCGGACACGATTTCGTGCGATGCGGCCGGGGGCTCATAGTTGGAGCAGACAGCATCGACGCGGACGTCTGCCAGGGCAAGTCAGCCGGTACGCTCTACATCGCGCAGAACGGCTTCCCGGTCATCGATGAGGACAACCTCCGCATCGTGGGTACCGCGCAACCGGATTGGAATGGAAGCGTTCACACGACGATCGGATTCATGAAGCATTGGGAGGCGTCCGCGCTACTCGACATCAAGCATGGTGGACAGATGTACGATGGCACGCGCGGCGCGCTCTATGTGTACGGCACGCACAAGGACACGGACATTCGCGGACAGACCTTCGTATTCGGTCCGTCGGCGAACGGCGTCCGTGGATTCCACGGCGATCCCGCCGTGGCCGGTCCCGGTGCGGGCACACCCGTCATCATCGATCAGAACTGGTTCGAGGGCGACGGCGGCGCCTTCAGCGACAACGTCACGGACTTCATCGAAGACGCAGGCTACACCAAGCTGCGCGAGGTCTCGCTGGCGTACACGTTCACGCAACCCTTCGTTTCACGTTCGCTCGGGCTGAGCAGCATTCAGCTCCGGGTGGCCGGCCGAAACCTGGTGACCTGGACACACTATGCGGGACTCGATCCCGAAACGCAGCTGGGTGGTGCGACACTGGTCGGAGGCTTCGACTGGTTCAACAACCCGCAGACGCGCTCGTTCGTAGTCACCGTTGGACTCAACCGTTAACTCGCGAGGAGGAGAGCTCATGAAAATGAAGTCACGCGCGCTCGCGCTCGTCGCGATGATTGCTGCAGTCACGACCTTCGGCTGCAACAGCTTCCTGACGTGCGACAAGTGCATCAAGAACCCGAATCTACCTACGAGCGCCAGCGCCGATCAGCTGTTCATCGGAGTTCAGGTGGCGACCATGGCCCAGTGGGAGACGTACCCGCTCAACCTGCTGCCCACGTGGGTGGATCAGATCGCGGGCGTCAATCGTCAGTGGGCCAATTATGCGGACTACGCGTCGGGCACGGACAACATCACGTCCGACGCGACGTGGATCTCCATGTACGGCCCGGGCGGCCTCGCGGACCTTCGTCGAGCGGAAGACGAGGCCACTCTGGCCGGAAACCTGAAGGAAGTCGGAGAGCTGAAGGTGTTCGAGGCGCTGCTCATGGGCACCTCCGCCGACCTGTTCGGATCCATTCCCTACGACTCCGCGCTGACGACGGAGCCGAAGTTCGATGCGCAGGCGGACGTCTACACCCACGTGCAGGCGACGCTGGATACCGCAATCAGCGACCTCGCATCGGGGGGAACCGGCACCACCGTCGACTTCTTCTACGCGAACGATTTCGCCAAGTGGACCGCCGCGGCGCATACGCTCAAGGCCAGATTCTTCATGCACACGGCCGAGAACGGGGATCTGTCGTACGACAACACGAAGCTCAACAGCGTGTTGACGGAGACGGCACTCGGCATCTCCAATCCGAGCGGCGATCTCGCGACGCAGCACACCTCGAATAGCCTCGAGGCCAACCTGTTCTACGAGTTCCTCGTCGGGTCGCGAGCCGGAGATGTGGAACCGGCGCAGCTGCACATTTCGCTTCTGCAAGCGCTCAACGACAATGTGCTGCTGGCGAGCTTGTACTCAGCGCCGTACAGCGGCTCGTCGGCCGGAGTGTCGGCCGGCAGCCACGTGTCCAGTTTCCGCGTGGGGCCGACGACCCAGATGATCATCGTTGGCAACTATGAAAATCTGCTGCTCAGCGCCGAGGCGCATTTTCGGCTCGGCGCAGCGGGAACTGCGGCTACGGAGCTGCAGACGGAGCACTCGAACTACGGCGAGCCCGGCTCCGCGCCGATCGTCGGTGGAACGAACGGGCTCCTGGTCACGATCATCAACGAGAAGTTCGCTCGTGGATTCCTGAACCCGGAGATCTATTTCGACTACCTCCGGACGTGTGTTCCGAACATTCCACTGCCTGCTAACATCGCCAACGCATTCACGGCGGTGCCAGCGCGCTTCAACTATGGATTCACCGAAGAGGTCACGAACACGAAGACGCCGGCCGATCCGATCGCGAACGGCAACTGGCCAAAGCATCTCACCAGCGCCTCCGGTGCGGCATGCTTTGGACAGAAAGATCGAGTGGGAACCTGACCACATGGTTCACGTCGTACGCCTGATCGCACTCTCGTTCAGGCGTATGACGGCCCACGACTGCCAACACTCCAGCGATCGACCAAAACCAGTCTTCAGGAGCAGGAATATGAACAAGACGAAGTTGATGTTTGCCGCGGTTGCGGCATGCGTGACTCTTGCGGCATGCGCAAAGAAGGATTTCAACGCGATTACCGGAACCGATACATCGACGTCCGTATCGCTTTCGAACGATTCGACGGCGTACCACATATTCGCGGGTGTGGACAATGCCGTCGCCATATCCCCCGTGGCGACACTCGAGCCGCAGGGAGTCGTAATCGCCAATGGCACGACGAACATGACATACACATTCGCAAATCCGGCCATCGCGGAGATCAACGCCGATGGCAATCTGCAGGGCGATGCGGTGGGTACCACGACGATGACTGTCACGTACACGGATGTCGTCCACAATTTCGCGACGACCACGCTCGACATTCCCCTCACCGTGATGGCGCCTCCCCCCTGACCTTCGTCGAGGGTCAGCTCGGATGACAAAACACGCCCGATCGGTTCGCCGATCGGGCGTGTTTTGTCAGATCGGTTCGCACGCTCGCACCGATCCGTTTGCCAGTTGCAAGTCTTTATCTCCGTGGCGGTTAGGAGGCAGGACGGTCGGGGACCATAAAGCCGGCCAAGAGACGCTCAAATCTGTTCAGCTGCGTGCGCTTGAGCCGGGTTTGATTTTAGATACGCATGACGTTCTGACATACATCACCAGACGTTGACATCTTGCGTTGGCATGCCCCGAACATATATTTCTGGCCGCGACAACGTCACCACCGCAACTGCATCCGTTGGCATGGCAGTCACAGCGGTTTTCAATAAAGAGACTGAGGACAGATCTTGCGCCCCTGTTGAGCGACCCCGTGGTCCATCTTGCGGTTTGCTGCGGCGGCGCCCGCTGGCAGTGACTCGCAACCGACTTCTTCTATGGAGTTCGTACATGCAGAAACTCGTAGTCTGTACTTTTGCCGCGGTAGTCGTCGGGCTCGTCGCAGCGTGTTCGAGCAGCAGCGACGACGGTCTCAGCGCCGGTCTCGGAGCATTTACCTCCGCTGTCATGACTGCCGATTCCAGCCCCGTCGTAGTCCACGTCTACCACAATCCGGATTTTTCCGTTACGAATGATACCGTTCCGGCCTTCCTGGCGAGCGACGACGTGGACAGGACGCCCACGATAACTATTCTGCCACAAAACGTGGTCGTGCCGAACGGTACGGACAACGTGACGGCGTCGTTCAGCGATCCGAGTATCGCTGACCTCGACGGCAACGGCTTTATCGAGGGTCTCGCACCTGGCACTACGGTGATGACGTGGACTTTCACGGATTTCAATCACAACAATGCGACCCAGTCGATCAACATTCCGATTACCGTGGTCGTTGGGCCAGCCCCCGGTCGTCTCGTTCATTGAGCTGCAATGAAAGCGCCCGATCGGCATTCCCGATCGGGCGCTTTCTCTTTTTTGTCGTTCTCGGTCGTCAGTCCGGAATCACGCCGTCCGGCAACACGTAGGTGAGTGGGTCGACGACCTTGCCGTTGACGTGGATCTCGTAGTGCACGTGCGGGCCCGTCGAGAGCCCCGTGCTGCCGACGTTGGCGATGATCTGGCCCCGCTTCACCTTCTGGCCGGCCTTCACCACGATCCGCGAGCAGTGCGCGTACTTCGTGATGATGCCGTCACCGTGATCGATCTCGAGCACGTTGCCGTAGCCCGTCTCCCACGTCACCAGCCGCACCGTTCCGCCGGCCGGCGCGACGATCGGCGCGCCCATCGGCGCACTCACGTCGATCCCCTCGTGCGGACGCGCATAATGCAGGATCGGATGGAAGCGCGAGAGCGAGAAAGCGCTCGATAGCCAGCCCGCCGTTGGCATGATCGACGGAATGCGCGCCATCCGCTCCGTGTTGTGGGCCAGCGTTCCCGTCACCTCGGCGAAACTCGCGGCGAGCGAGTTCGCGCGCTTGATCATCCCGTCGATATCGCTCGTGGTGCTGACAGGCAGTTCGGACACGCGGCCGATGGTGAGCGTCGGCCCGCGGCTGCTATCCGTGTGCTGTGCGGCGGAGTCCGCGGAGAGGCCGGCGAGGAGCCGAATCTGCTGATCGCGCCGCCCGATCGCGCGAAGGGTGTCGTCGAGGCTGTCCAGGCGCGCCTGCATCAGCGAGACGTTGCCAAGAAGGCTCTGATCATCCGCGGGGCGCAATCTGAGCGCCACGTGGCTCACGGCGACACCCACACCCATCGCGGCGACGAGGCCAACCGCGCCCGCACAGATCGCAAGCCGTCTCACCACGGTTTCGGAGAGCGAAAAGCTGCGTGGTGACGCGGATCCGTGAGGTACGACGAGAAAGGTCCAGCGGCGCTGTGGCGTCATACGTCTCTCCGGAGGGTCCTGGCGGGGTCTTCCAGGAAAAGACTCCTGCGGTGTGCGTTGGGTCACGTCTTTTTGACCCCTATTTCGGGCCAAATTTCCGACGCCGGGCGTTTATTCCAAGTATTTAATCCACAACGACTTAGGTGCCAATTCTCAGGGGTCGCTAGGAGCCCTCCCGCGGGAATAGGGGCGTGCCCTTGGTAACCGTCCATCCGCCGGGATCGAGGGTGTCGAGCGCCATGAATTTGAAGGCCTGCACGGGCCCCGGACCGCCCAGCTGTTCCCAGACGCTGTGTGCCTTCTGGGGCATGAAGGGGGCAAGGAGGACGGCTTGGATGGCCAGCTTCCGCGCCAGCGTCGCGAGCGCCTCGTCGAGCTGCGATGCCTTCTCGGGATCCCGTGCGAGCTTCCAGGGCGCCTGCGAGACGACATACTCGTTCGCGCTATCGACGCTGCGAAACACCGCCTGCAGCGCGGCGTGCAGCAGGTGATTCTGCATCGCCTCGTGGTAAGCCGCCACATCCTGGCCGTCGGCGGCGCTCGCGGCGTTCGGCGTCCACTGCGGCACGACTCCGCCGCGGTACTTCTCGATCATCGCGATCGTGCGGCTCGCGAGATTTCCGAATCCATTCGCGAGGTCCGACGTATAGCGCTCCTCGAACCGTTCCCACGAGAAGTTTCCGTCGGCGTCGAAGGGAACCTCGCGCATCAGGAAATATCGGAAGGCGTCGGGCCCGAATCTGTCGATCGCCTCGCCAAGCTCCAGCTTCACGCCCGCGCTCTTGCTGAAGCGCTCGCCGCCCAGGTTTACGAACCCGTGCGCCCAGATCCGCTCCGGCAGTGGAAGCCCCGCGGCCTTCAGCATTGCCGGCCAGATCACCGAGTGGAAGCGTGTGATGTCCTTGCCGATCACGTGCAGCTGCGCCGGCCAATGCTGTCGCGGCTCCGCGCCGGGAAATCCGGTTGCGGTGAGATAGTTCGGAAGCGCGTCGAACCACACGTAGGTCGTCTGCACCTCGCCGTCGCTCGTCGGGCGAGGGAAGGGTACACCCCACGCGAGGCGGGCGCGGCTCGCGGAGACATCGTCCAATCCCTGGCGCAGCAAGCTCAGAATCTCGTTGCGCCGCGAGGATGGCTGAAGAAAATCGGGATGCGCCTCGAAGTGCGCGAGCAGGAAGTCGCGATACGCGCTCAGACGGAAGAACCAGTTGCGCTCCTTCACCCACTCGAGCACGCGCGTCGGATGCAGGATGCAGCGTCCATCGACGACTTCATTCTCTTGCTTGAACGCCTCGCATCCGACGCAGTAGTACCCCTCGTACGATTTCTCGTAGAAATCATTCGGTGACTTCTCGAAGATCATCTCGATGAGCGCCTGCACGCCGGCCTTGTGTGCAGGCGCTGTCGTGCGAATGAACTGATCGTTCGAGATGCCGAGGCGCCGCCACATTGCCAGGAATGTCTCCGCGACCTCGTCCGCGAGCGCCTGTGGCGAGAGGCCGCGGTCCGCCGCCGTCTGCGCGACCTTCTGGCCGTGCTCGTCCATCCCGATCAGGAACCACACGTCGTCGCCCAGCATGCGCCGATACCGAGCGATGACATCGGCGCCGATCTTCTCGAACGCGTGGCCTAAATGGGGGTCGCCGTTGGCGTAGTCGATCGCGGTGGTGAGATAGTACGCCGCCACGCTATTCGCCGTCCGGCGCCGCCGGCGGTATTCCGCCACCATGCGGACCGTCGCCACCGGATCCGGATGGATTCTCGCCGCCGGGCCGGCCGCGCCGGCCGCCCCGCCGGCCGCGGCGCCGATGCGGACGTCGATCGCCCGCGTCGGCGGCGGGCGTATCGCCGGGCAACGGCGTTGCCGAGCGGCTCGCGCGCACCGGAGGCGCCTCCTCCTCCAGTTCGGCCTCCACCAGCGGCTCCGCGGCGGTGACCTCGTCCTCGTGCTCCTCCACCACCGTGCTCGCGCGCTGCTCGAGCTCCGCCTTCAGCTCCGCAAGCGCCACGATGCGCGTGTCCCCTTCGGGACCGCGCAGCGTCACGCGATCGCCGAAGATGTCGTTCGCCAGCACCTTCTCCTCGCCCAGCGACGTGACAAGAATGCGACCCTCCTTGGGGAATCGCTTGCGGCTCTGCACGTAATAGTCGTGCTCGTAGCGCAGGCAGCACATCAGCCGCCCGCACGCGCCCGAGATCTGCGACGGGTTGAGCGAGAGATGCTGGTCCTTCGCGACCTGGAGATTCACCGGGCGGAGCTCGGGCAGCCACGACGCCGAGCAGTACTCGCGTCCGCAGCGGCCGATCCCGCCAAGGCGCTTGGCCTCGTCGCGCACGCCGATTTGCTTCAGCTCGATGCGCGTACGGAAGGCGGCCGCGAGATCGCGCACGAGCGCGCGAAAGTCGACGCGCTTCTCCGCAGTGAAGTAGAGCGTGAGCTTCTTGCGGTCCCACTGCCACTCGGCGTCCGACACTTTCATTACCAGCGCGTGCGCCTTCACGCGCTCGGCCGCCCTGCGTCGCGCCGTCTCGTCCTCGTCGGGGAGCTCGTTCGCGCGACGCTCATCCTCGGGCGTGGCGGCGCGCAGAACCTTGCGCTCCGGCGCCGCGGTGCCGCAGCCGTGCGAGCATCCGCCGCAGCGCGTCGCCGCCCGCTCGCCGATGGCGTGTACGCGGCCGAAGTCCTCACCGCGATCCACCTCCACGATCACGGGCGACTCGACGACCGGAGGATCCTCTCCATCCCAGAGAAAAAACTCCTTGCGCTTGCCCTTGAACGCGACCTCGACGAGATGCGGAGCCACGCTCACTCCGTGAACTCGCCCATCGAGAGAAACTTCTCGCGCCGGCGACGCACGAGCTTCTCGGGTCGGAAGCGCCGCAGCTCCTCGAGATTGCGGACGAGCGCCTCCTGCAGCGAGCGCGCCGATGCCTCGTGGTTCACGTGGGCGCCGCCCACCGGTTCGGGCACGATCTCGTCGATGACGCCGAGCTCCATCAGCTCGGGTGCGGTGATGCGCAGCGCCTTCGCGGCGCGCTCCTTCATCTCGTTGCTCTTGCCATCCTTCCAGAGAATCGCCGCGCACCCTTCGACGGTAATCACCGAATAGACCGCGTTCTCGAGCATCAACACTCGGTCGGCGACGCCGAGCGCGAGCGCGCCGCCCGAGCCGCCCTCACCGATGACCGTCGCGACCACGGGAACCTCGAGGCGGCTCATCTCGAAGAGATTGCGCGCGATCGCCTCGGACTGCCCGCGCTCCTCCGCACCGAGGCCGGCCCACGCGCCCGGCGTGTCGATGAGCGTGATGATGGGGATCTTGTACTTCTCGGCGAGCTTCATCAGCCGAAGCGCCTTGCGATAGCCCTCCGGGTGCGGCATTCCGAAGTTGCGCTTGAGATTTTCCTTCGTATCGCGGCCGCGCTGGTGCCCGATGACCATGACCGTGTCGCCATCGAGACGCGCCCATCCGCCCACGATGGCGGCATCGTCGCGATACAGGCGGTCGCCGTGCAGCTCGATGAAATCGGTGAAGGCGAGCTGCAGATAGTCGAGCGTGAATGGACGGCGTGCGTTGCGCGCCACCTGCACGCGCTGCAGCGGCGTGAGCCCCGTGTACACGGTACGCCGGAGCTCGTCGAGCTTGCGCTCGAGCGGCGCGATCTCCTCATCCATGCTGAGCTGGCGCTTCTCCGCCGTGCGACGCAGCTCATCGATCTGCTTCTCGAGCTCAACGATCGGTTTCTCGAACTCCATTATCGACGTGCTCATGCATCAGCTCCTGCGGACGAGTCGAACGCGCTCGGTGCCGAGCAGTGCGCGCAAATCCGTGAGTGCGGCGTTGGTGACCGCGATCCGTAGCGACTTCGAGCGCAACCTCGCGCTCGTCCCATTGCCATCGTTCCACCGAAGCTCGATCGGCGCCGAGCCGGCGTGTGCGTCGACCATCTCGCGAACATCGTGCATCACGTCCGCCGTGACCGGTGCGCCGGCCGCGAGCTCGATCGACACGGCGACGTTCCCCGTTGCGCGCAGCTCCGTGAACGGAGTGACCGACTCGACGATGAACGTCGGATTGTCCACCTCCTGGTCGCGTTTCGAGTAGCCGCCCTTGAACAGTACGGGAATATCGGGCTTGATGCGATCTCCGAGCATCGCCCACGCCTCGGGGAAGACGAGAACCTCGGAAGATCCCGAAAAATCCTCCACTGTCAACCGCGCGAACTCCGAACCGCTGCGCTTGCTCACCTGGCGCTTGATCGCCGTCACGACCACACCGAGGAACATCGGCGTTTCCACCCAGCGGCCGAGGGACGACACGCTGTGCGTCGCGAAGATCTCCACTTCGGTGCGGAACGGCTCCAGCGGATGCCCGGAGATGTAGAAGCCGAGGATCTCCTTTTCCTTGGCGAGGCGCTCGCTGTCGCTCCACGCCGAGATGTTGGGCAGCGCGCGCGACAGCTGCGAGCGCGGCGTCTCATCGTCGCTCGCGAGGCCGAAGAGCGACCCCTGTCCGCTCGCTGCCTCGTCCTGCTTGAGCCCCGCCTCCTGCAGCGCCGAGTCGAGCGCCGCCAGATATTGCGCGCGATGGCCGCCCAGCGAGTCGAGCGCGCCCGATGCGATCAGCGCTTCGAACACGCGCTTGTTGCACAGCCGGAGATCGACCCGCTCGCACAGGTCGAAGAGCGACGTGATCGGCGCAGCGGCGCGGGCGGCGAGGATCGAGTCGATAGCGGAGCGGCCGACGTTGCGAATCGCGCCAAGCCCGAAGCGCACGCGCTTGTCGCCCACGACGGTGAACTTATATCCCGACTCGTTGACATCCGGCGGCAGCACCTCGATCGAGAGCTCACGCGCCTCGTTGATGTACTTCACCACCGAGTCCGCATCGCCGATCTGCGACGACAGGAGTGCCGCCATGAACTCAGCCGGCCAGTGGGTCTTGAGCCACGCGGTGTGGTACGAGATGATCGAGTACGCCACGGAGTGCGACTTGTTGAAGCCGTAGCGGCCGAACGTCTTGATCTGACCGGCGATCTCCTCGATGATCGGTGGCGCGAAGCCGCGCGCGATGGCCTTGCTCGAGAACTTGGTGAGCTCTGCCTCGATGAGCGCGGCGTCCTTTTTTCCCACGGCCTTTCGGAGCACGTCCGCTTCCGCGAGCGATATCCCGGCGAGGATCTGCGCGATGCGCATCACCTGCTCCTGATACGTGATCACGCCATAGGTCGGCGCGAGCACCTCGGCGAGCTCGGGGAGCGGATACGTGACCGCCTCCTCGCCTCGCTTGCGCGCGATGTACACGCGGTGCATGCCGGCATCGAGGGGACCGGGGCGCATGAGCGCGTTCGAGGCGACGAGATCGTCGAAGCGATCGCAGCGCATGCTCTTGAGCATGTCCGTGGCGAGCGCCGACTCGAACTGGAACACGCCCGCGGTGCGCCCGGCGCGAAGCTGCCGGTACGTCTCGGGATCGTCGAGCGGAAGCTCATCGAGATTGGGACGCGACCCCGACGTCGCCTCGATGAGACCCAGCGCGTCATGGATCACGGTGAGCGTCGTGAGGCCGAGGAAGTCCATCTTGAGCATCCCCGACTTCTCGAGCGCGTTCATGTCGTACTGCGTGACGACCACGGACTCGTCGTCCCTGGAGCTGCCCGCACCCTTGGAGCTCTGCGTGCAGATGGGGACGTATTCGTCCAGCGGACCCGGTGCGATCACGATCCCGGCCGCGTGCACGCCCGCGTGGCGCGACAATCCCTCGAGCGCGATCGCGTAGTCGAGCAGCTGCCGATAGCGCGAGTCGTTCCGGTACAGCTGCTTCACTTCGGCGATCTGCGTCGTCGCCTCTTTCACCGTCAGCGAGAAGTTCGGCTGATTCGGAATGAGCTTGGCGAGTGCGTCGGTCTCCGCAGGCGTGAAGCCGAGCACGCGGCCGACGTCCTTGATGACGGCGCGCGACTTCATGGTGCCGAACGTGATGATCTGCCCCACCGATTCGCGCCCGTATTTTTGGCGCACGTACTCGATCACCTCGCCGCGCCGCTCGAAGCAGAAGTCGACATCGATGTCGGGCATCGAGACGCGCTCCGGATTCAGGAAGCGCTCGAAGAGGAGATCGAACTTGAGCGGACAGACATCGGTGATGCGCAGCGCGTACGCGACGAGCGAGCCCGCTGCCGAGCCGCGGCCGGGGCCGACGGGAATCCCGCGGTCCCGCGCGGCCTTGATGAAGTCGTAGGTGATGAGGAAATAGCCGGCGTACCCGGTCTTCGTGATGACGCTCAGCTCGAAGTCGAGCCGCTCGCGCACATTGGCGGGGAGCGGATCGCCGTAGCGCATCCGCGCCCCGTCCTCCGCGAGGCGCACGAGGAGCTCGTTCTCGCTCCCGACTCCGCTTGGGAGCGGGAAGGAGGGAACGTGGTACGTCTTCGAGAAGGGAACCGAGATCTCGTCGGCGATCTTCAGTGTGTTCTCGAGAACATCGGGGCGGCCGGGAAAGCGCGAGGCGATTTCGGGTGCGCTCTTGAAATAGAGACCGTTGTCGTAGCGCATCCGGTCGTGATCACTGCGGTCCTTCCCCAGCCCGATGCAGAGCAGCACGTCGTGCGCGTCGTGATCGGTGTCGCGCAGGAAGTGCGCATCGTTCGTCGCGATTACCGGAATGCCCGATGCGGCGGAGAGATCGAGGACGAGCGCGTTGAGCTTCGACTGGATGCCGCCGGAGTCGTGCGCCTGGACCTCGAGATAGTAGCGATCCGGAAAGGTATCGGCGTACCAGAGCGCGACGCTCCTGGCCTCTTCCAGCCGCCCTTCGAGCAGATGCGTCGCAACCTCGCCGGCGATGCACGCCGAGGAGACGATGAGTCCCTCGGAGTATCTGGCGAGGAGCTCGCGGTCCATCCTCGGCTTGGTGTAAAAGCCCTCGGTGTAGGCGAGCGAAGAAAGTTTTACGAGGTTGCGATAGCCGGTGGCGTCGCGGGCGAGCAGCACCAGGTGATAGTAGGGCTTGCCACCGTTCCGGGGGCGGGAGCGCTCACGCCGGTCGCCGGGCGAGACATAGGCCTCCATCCCGATGATCGGCTTGATTCCTGCCTTCTTCGCCCTCTCCTGGAAGTCCCAGGCGCCGTGGAGATTGCCATGATCCGTGATGGCGAGCGCGGGCTGCTCGAGCTCCTGCGCTCGGCTGATCAGATCGCCGATGCGGTTGGCTCCGTCCAGCAGCGAGTACTCGGAATGACAGTGGAGATGGACGAATGACATCAGGCGCCGGAAGGGGCAGTACGATGCGTCCGCGCGGCTTGGCTCACGCTCGACGACGGCTCTCGCGGACGAACGGCGGAGGGTGCGACACTGGCACTAGGCCAGCGTTCCTTTGCCTCGAATAATATGCTGTCGGGCCAGCCTTGCCTATCGGTTCGACGGCATGGCTTCTACAATTCGGCTGGAACCAAGCCACCGCTGAAGGATAACATCTGTTTCGGAATTGCCCGCGGAAGTCGGCTCGCTCCGGGGCCCCTCCCAACGCCCAAGGTCCATGCACAAACTCCTGCCTTCGCTGGTCTTCGGAAGTGGCCTCGTGCTCTTCGCTGCGGCCTGCTCTGACTCGTCCGGTCCAAGATTGAACAGCGACACGTGCACCGGAACGCCGTTCACGCTTGCCTCGCTCGAGGGGCGGGTGGTGGCGGCCGCGGATCTCCCGTGCCTCTCGATTGCCGCGGACGGCGGTACCTATGTCATCGTGCCGCAGTTCGCGACCGCGACGGCTCCGCTCACGCCGGTGTCCTTCACGATGCAGGCGGGCACCGCGGCGAACGCGACGGCGAACATCGTCGTCGCATCGAAGCGGATGTTGCCGCCAACGGCGCGCGCCTACGCCGACCTCGGGCAGATGCAGCGCCAGTTCGAGGGAATGCTGCGGCGGCGCGAGCGCTCCTTGGTCTCCGCAGCGCGCGCCAGTGGCACGGCAACCGGGCCGCTCGCGAATCGCGTGCTGGAGAGCGTCACCCCGCCTGCACTCGGCAGCACGCGACCCTTCAAGGTACGCAACTCACTCACCGGCAGCGGCACGGCAACGGACACCGCGATTCTCAAGTTCGCCGGAGCGCACCTGCTCATCTATCAGTCGAAGAACGCGCCCGCACCTCCCAACGGATTCACGGACGCGCAGATCGCAGCCTTCGGCAATACCTTCGATGTGGATCTCTACACGATCGATGTCGCGACGTTCGGGGCTCCCACCGATATCGACGGAAATGGCCGCGTCATAGTTCTGATGTCGCCGCTCATCAACAAACTGACAAACGCCAACGTCTGTACTACCCAGGGCTATATCGCCGGCTTCTTCGACGCGACCGACTTGCTCCCAACCAGGTTCCCCGCCGCCTCGAATTCCGCGGAGCTTTTCTACGCGCTCGTGCCGGATCCCCAGGCCCAGTTCAGCTGCGCGCACACGATCCCTGCCGTCGCGCAGTTGACGCCCTCGACGTTCATTCACGAATTCCAGCACATGATCTCCTTCGGCCAGCACGCGCTGCTGCGCAATGGGAGCGAGGAAGATCCTTTTCTCAACGAAGGACTGAGCCACATTGCCGAGGAGTTGGGCTCGCGCTTCTACGAGAATCGCTTTCCGGGGACATCGGGGCGCACCGATCCCGATCAGGCGTTCCCCGATTCATCGCAGGGATTCATCTCGGGAGACCTGTTCAACTCGTATCACTTTCTGCTGGCCCCCGCGAGCACCGATACCAGCGACAAGGCCTCGGTGAGCAATTGGGGGAATGGGGATGGCACGCTCGTGCAGCGTGGCGGCATCTGGCTGTTTCTCCGCTGGTTGGGCGATCAGCAGGACAGTCTCGTGTATGGCCGGCTCGATCAGACGACGAACACCGGCGTCCCGAATATCGAGGCAGCGTCCGGCGCGTCGTTCCCCACCCTCTTCGGCGAGTTTGCGCTGGCGCTGTACACCGACAGTCTGCCGGGCGTGCCGCGTGCCTCGGTTCCGTCGCAGTTCCGATTCACGTCGCGAAATCTGCGCGCGCTCTACGGGAAGCAGGCGGAGCGCAATCCGTCGCAGTTCCCGCTCGCGTTTCCGATTGCGTCGCTGTCGCTGAGTGTCGGAACGGGGCTCCAGGAGTCGATGTATCCCGGCACGATGGACTTCTTCGTTCTGAATGCGCCGTCGAGCGGCAACAACGTGGTGCTCTCGTTCAAGCCGACCTCTGGCAGCTCGTTTTCCGCCTCGCTCGGTGCGCAGGTGAGTGTGTTCCACTGCCCGAGCGCCGGTGCCTGCCCGCTATCCGTACCGTAGCTCGAGAACGTGGCGAAATGAAAATCGGGCGTATCGCTCGGAGGACGGCGGGGGCAGCAGCCCTCGCCGTCCTCGCCTTTTTCGCGCTCGTGCCGACGGGCCACTACCTCGTGCGCGCGGGGTGGGCCGAGGCGCGAATTCTGTGGCGCGCCCGTCCCATCGCGGAGCTCGTGCGCGACCCGTCGACGGCCGCTGCCACGCGCAGCAAGCTCCAGCTCGTGCTGGCCGCGCGCGCGTTCGCTGCCGATTCGGTGAAGCTAAGGGCGAAGCAGAGCTTCACGACGTACAGCCGGATCGATCGCGACACGCTGATCGTCGTGCTGACGGCTGCGTATCAGGACCGGCTGGCGTACAAGACCTGGTGGTTCCCGATCGTCGGCAGCGTGCCGTACAAGGGATACTTCGACGTGCGCGAGGCGAAGCGGGCCGCTGCGGAGCTCTCGCGTGATGGCTTCGATGCGTATCTGCGGCCGGCTTCCGCCTTCAGCACGCTCGGCTACCTCAACGATCCGGTGCTCTCCACCACGCTCGATGAGGACAGCGTGTCGCTCGTCAACACAGTGATCCACGAGCTGACGCACAACACCTTCTACGCGTCGGGGCAGGCGGTGTTCAACGAGTCGTTCGCGAACTTTGCGGGCGCGCACGGCGCGGAGTGGTTCTATGCCGCGCGAGCGGACGGCGCGGCTGTGGCTCTTGCGCAGCAGGACTGGGATCGGCAAAGGACACTCGGGCGTTTCTGGAGCGCCGTGTACAACAGCGTGGACTCGGCCTTCAAGGCGCATCCGGCGAGCAAGGCGGAGCGGCTCGCGGCACGGGAGATCGTCTTCGCGGGCGCGCGCGCACGCTTCGAGCGCGAGATCGAGCCGACACTGCCGGGATACGACTCGACGAAGCCGGTGCACTTGCATCTGGACAATGCGTCGTTGATGTCGCGCCGGATGTATCGTACGGGGCTCGACGACTTCGATGCGATCTACGAGCGGGAAGGAAAACGGCTGCCCGTCGCGATCGCGCGCATCATCGAGTTGGCGCGCTCGCGCCCCGCCGATCCGTACGCCGCGGTGCGCGCGTACGTGGCGTCAGGGAGCGCCGAACCGGCCGCGCAGTAGCGCGCGCAGGTCGAGCGGCGTACCCGGCGGCTGTTCGGGTGCCAACACGGGGGCGGGCGCCGGGTACGCCGCCATGCGTCGCATGCGGTCCCGCACGCCCACATCGATGAAGCGCGACAGCTGGTCGATGGTGTAGTCGCTTCCCCATCGCGAACCGTAGCTGTTGAGCGGGTACAGCACGGCGAGGTGGTGCCGCGCGCGCGTCATCGCGACGTACATGAGGCGGCGCTCCTCCTCCATCTCCTCGTCGCTGCGCAGCGCGCGCGATGAAGGGAACCAGCCATCGACGGCCCAGATCACGAACACGGCGTCCCATTCTCGCCCCTTGGCGCTGTGCGCGGTACTGAGGATGAGGGCGTCATCGTCGGTACTGCTTCCGCTCGCGAGGTCCTGTGTCGCCGAGGGCGGCTCGAGGGCGAGCTCCGAAAGAAAGGCCGCGCGCGAGGGAAATTTCGCAGCGATGATCTCGAGCTGGTCGAGATCCGCGAGGCGCGGCTCCGGACGGTCGTAGCGCTCGCGGAGGATCGCGTCGTACATGCGGCGGAGCGCCGCGATCTCCGTCGGCACCGCACGATCGACGTTGCCATCGCGCAGCGACGCGAAGAGCTGGACGAGCGCCGTCCAGGCTTCCTGCGCGCGCGGCGGAGGGGTGATCTCCGCGAGGGCCTCCGGATCCCAGCGGCGCGCGACGAGGAGATCGATGGCCGTGCGCGCCGTCGCATCGCCGACGCCGGGAAGGAGCAGGAGCACACGGAACCAGCTCACTTCGTCGCGCGGATTCTCGAGGATGCGCAGGAACGCGAGCACATCCTTCACGTGCGCGGCCTCGAGGAATTTGAGGCCGCCCCACTTCTCGAACGGGATCTTGCGATTGGTCAGCTCGATCTCGAGGTCGGCCGACATGTAGCCCGCGCGAAAGAGCACTGCCATCTCGCGCAGGGGTGTGCCCTGCTCGTGCAGCTCGAGGATGCGATCGACCACCCAGCTCGTCTGCTCGTGCTCGTCCTTCGCGGCCACGAGCGCCGGCGCCTCACCGCCCGTGCGCTGTGTGAAGAGATTCTTCGTGAAGCGCTGCCGCGCGCGTGAGATGACCGTGTTCGTCACATCGAGAATCGGCTGGGTCGACCGATAGTTGTGCTCGAGCGCGACGACCGTCGTCCCCTCGAACTGCTTCGGAAAGTCGAGCATGTTGCGGAGGTTCGCGCCGCGGAAGGCGTAGATGCTCTGCGCGTCGTCGCCGACCACCGTGATGTTCCGGTGCGTGGCCGCCATCGCGCGGAGGATGCGCGCCTGGAGGGCATTCGTGTCCTGATATTCGTCGACGAGTACGTGGTCGTAGAGCGACGAGATGCGCGCGCCGAGCTCCGGCGATCCCTCCAGCATCGCGACCCAAAAGAGGAGCAGATCGTCGTAGTCGACGAGGTTGCGCTCTTCCTTGCGAGTGGTGTAGCCGGCGAACACGCGCTTGATGTCCGCTGCGAGCTCGCTGAACTGCGGGAGATCGTCGCGGAGGATGTCCTCCACGGAGATTTCGGTGTTGACGTGCCGCGAGTACACGTGGTGCAGCGTCTCTTTCTTGGGGAATCGCGACTTGCGCTGGCCGAAGCCGAGCGCGGCGCGCGACATCCCCATCAAATCCTCGGCGTCACCCTGATCGAGAATCGTAAAATCCTTCGCCAGGCCGGCGGCGGGACCGTAGGCGCGAAGCAAACGGTGCGCGGTCGCGTGGAAGGTGCCGCCGTGCACGCGCGCGCTCGCGCCGCCCGCGAGCCGCGCGACTCGCCCGAGCATCTCCTGCGACGCGCGACGCGTGAAGGTGAGGAGGAGAATGCGGTGGGGCGGCACGCCGCGGCCGAGCAGATGCGCGACGCGATAGACGAGGGCGCGTGTTTTTCCCGTCCCCGCGCCGGCGACGACGAGCAAGGGTCCGTTGCCGAAGGTCGCGGCCGCGTGCTGCTGCGGATTCAGCTCCGCCGCGAAATCGATCGCGTCAG
>Ga0193750_1000131_pt1 | contig 22385 bp, 16 predicted proteins | sample L1c1metaG_FD_160569 | JGI IMG/M metagenome (GOLD analysis project Ga0193750, IMG submission 160569) | Soil microbial communities from a riparian zone of the East river system, Colorado, United States - L1c1 | ecosystem: Environmental > Terrestrial > Soil > Riparian zone | place: USA: East River... | reverse complement strand
AGCGGCGGAGAGCCGGTCTACGCAACTCACATCTACGTGCGATCCTCCCTCGAGCAGGCGCAGACGCACCAGATCGGCGTCTCCCGCGTTGTCTTCGATCAGCAACACGTTGGTATGCCCGTTATTCATGGTTCGCCCCGGTTGCTGAGGCCAAACTTTCGAGTCGCAAACGGCGGCCACTGGCTTGCGGTTTCTCATCCTCTCATTCATCGGCAGAATCGCCGAAGTCCTTGAGAGTCTAATCCGTGCCAGAAGGGGAAACTGCCTGCATCCCCTCAAGCTTTTACCCAAACCGCCGATGGTCAAACATAGGTCAAAGTGTTGGGCGCGGGCTGCGCCCGCACTGCACTCGTAACTGATTACAGTGGCCGACAAATCCAAGAATAGGAACCACGTGCTGCCTAACGAAACGCCGTTTCACTCGCCTGGCAAACAGCGCGCTACGGCTATCGAGGCTTTGCTGAGGCTCAAAGTAATCACCGGGTTCGTTGTGGCTGCGTTGTTGACGAGTTTCATGGGGTTCCTGTCCTGGCGCAGCACCCGGCTGGCGGCGGATGATGCTGACTGGGTCGCGCACACCTATGCTGTGCTGGGGACACTGGACGCCACCCTAAGACATACCGCCGATGTGGAAACGGCCGCCCGAGGTTTTGCCCTGACCGGAGAGGAACCTTTACTAGCGCCCTTCGACAGCGCACTGCCCCTCATCGGTTCCGACCTCGACACACTGCGCCACCTGACCGCAGACAATCCCACTCAGCAACAACGGCTGGACGCGTTAGAGCCGCAGATTAGTGCGGCGCTCGCATTTTCAAAACGAGCCGTGACTCAGCGGCGGCAGACGCGTGCAGCTCCACCACCAGGCACATTTCAAGAGAGCGAACAGCTCATGGAGACAGTGCGTGCCACCATTCAAGACATGCAAGCCGCGGAGACAGGATTGTTGGACCAGCGTACCGGTAAGGCAAAAGCGGCCAAGCCTTTGACCAAGTTCATCACCCTTATTGGTGCAATCTTCGGAGTAGGTTTCCTAGTGGTGGCTTGGTTCGCCATCAATCGCGAAATCGGGGTGAACGCGCGGGCGCGGGAGGAAATCAGCGCTCTGAACGCCGAGCTGGAGCAGCGGGTAGAGCAACGCACGACAGCACTGCAATCCTCGGAACGGGAAGTTCACGAACTCAACGATGAACTCGAAAAAAGGGTAATGCAGCGGACGGCGCAACTGCAAGCTGCCAACCAAGAACTGGAAGCGTTTACCTATTCGGTCTCGCACGACCTACGTGCTCCGTTGCGGCACATCAGCGGGTTCTCCAAGATCCTGGCGGAGGAGTTCGGTTCCACCCTTGACCCTGAAGCGCAGCGTTACTTACAACGCATCCAGGAGAGCACAACTCGCATGGGCGTGCTGGTCGATGATCTATTGAATCTGGCGCGGCTTGGCCGCAAGCAACTTCGCTGCCAGGTCACGGGCCTGGACTCCGTCGTCCAAGAAGTAATTTCTGATTTGAAACCGGAAAGTGACGGTCGCCAGGTGGAATGGAAAGTCAGCAACCTGCCCTTCGTGGAGTGCGATCCTTCATTGATCAAACAGGTATTTCAGAATCTGCTGTCCAACGCTCTGAAATATACGCGTCCTCGCGCGTCCACGATCATCGAGGTCAACCAGACAAATGCCGATGGACAGCCGGTCGTATTTGTTCGCGACAATGGCGTCGGCTTCAGCATGAAGTACGCCGATAAATTGTTTGGCGTATTCCAGCGTCTACATCGCTCTGAGGATTTCGAAGGTACCGGAGTGGGTTTGGCCACGGTGCAGCGCATCATTCAAAAACATGGTGGCCGGGTTTGGGTCGAAGCAGAACTGGATAAGGGCGCAACGTTTTATTTCACCATTGGCATTCCTGACCAAACCCAATCTAAAAGCCAAGCCGCCGCAGCTGGAGACCAATCATGAGTTCAGCTGAAGTCGATATTCTTCTGGTAGAAGACAATCAGGACGACGCAGAACTCGCCCTGCATGCCTTGCGCCGGGAAAAGCTGGCAAACAATATCTTCGTGGCGCGAGACGGTGAAGAAGCGCTGGAATTCATCTTCTGCGCGGGCGCCTTTACCCACCGTTCTTTTGAGCATCCCCCCAAACTCATTCTGCTGGATCTGAAACTGCCCAAAGTGGATGGGATGGAGGTGCTCAAACGCCTCAAAAGGGATGCACGAACCAAGACTATTCCAGTCGTAATCATGACGTCTTCGAAGGAAGAACGGGACTTGGTGAAAGGCTATGGGTTGGGCGCGAACAGTTACATTCAGAAGCCGGTAGATTTTGATCAGTTTCGGGAGACCGTCAAACAAGTGGGACTGTATTGGCTGGTGACCAATCAGCCTCCCGTGGGCAATGGCGTCTCTCAAACGAGCAGGAAAGCAACATGATCGACGCGGGAAAGTACGGACAGCTCCAGGATAGCGTAGCGACATTGCGCGTTTTGTTGCTGGAAGACAACCCGATGGATAGCGAACTGACGCTGCAGGAGCTGCGCAAAGGCGGATTCAACGTCTCTGCCGACACCGCAACCAACGCCGAAGAGTTCACTCGGCGGGTGCAGACAAATCAGTATCACATCGTGCTCGCCGACTACACTCTGCCCCAGTGGACGGGAATGGATGCGCTGCAACTGTTGCGCGGCCAGTCTCTGGATACTCCCCTTATCCTGGTGACCGGTTCGCTAGGAGAAGAGAAAGCCGTCGAGTGCCTTAAACAAGGCGCCACCGATTTCGTTCTGAAAGACCGAATCTCCCGGCTGCCCTTGGCGGTGCGAAGAGCTCTAGAGGAAAAACGCCTGCGGCAAGAACATCGGGAGGCGGAGGCGGACCTGGCCCGGAAGGTTAAGGAACTGGCCCGTTCCAATGCCGAACTCGAGCAGCTGGCTTACGTCGCCTCGCACGATCTTCAGGAACCGCTTCGTATGGTTTCCAGTTACACCCAGCTTCTGGCCAAGCGCTACCAGGGGCAATTGGATAGCGATGCGGACAAGTTCATCGCCTATGCAGTGGATGGCGCTAACCGCATGCAGCGTTTGATCCAGGATCTACTGGCGTATTCGCGCGTAGGGAAAGGACAAAAAGATCTAGTTGAGACTTCCAGTGAAGCTGCCTTACAGCATGCGTTGACCAACTTATCGCAGGCCATTACGGAGAATAACGCCGTCATCACTCACGATCCGCTGCCCCCGGTAGTGATCAATGAGGTGCAGCTAACGCAGCTCTTTCAGAATCTGGTGGCAAATGCCATCAAGTATCACGGCCCCGAGGTACCTCGCATACATGTTTTTTCCAGTACGAAGGACAAAGAATTGACGTTTTTCGTGCAGGACAACGGAATCGGAATCTCCGCCCAGTACTTCGAACGGATTTTCGTCATGTTCCAGCGTTTGCATGCTCGCGACGAATTTTCCGGCACTGGCATCGGATTGGCAATCAGCAAAAAAATTATCGAACGCCACGGCGGCCGGATTTCGGTGGAGTCAGAGCCCGGAAAAGGTTCCACCTTTAGTTTCAGTCTGCCTGAATCATAATGAGGAAACCATGCAGGAAATGATGGGAACCAGCGCATTGCCTATAGAAATCCTATTGGTAGAAGACAGCCCCGGCGATGTCCTGCTGACGCGTGAAGCTCTGCGCGACGCCAAGATATGTCTGAACCTGCAGGTTGCCGCCGACGGAGAAGAAGCCATGGCTCTGCTGCGCCGTGAAGGCAAGTACGCTGCCGCGCCTCGTCCGGACCTGGTCTTGCTCGACCTGAACTTGCCGAAAAAAGATGGCAGGGAGGTCCTGCAGGAAATCAAGGCGGATTCGAATCTGGCAATCATTCCGGTAGTGATCTTGACCACTTCCGCATCCGAGGTCGATATTCTGCGCAGTTACCAGCTCCATGCCAACTGCTTCGTCACCAAACCTGTGGACCTGGAGCAGTTTTTAATCGTGGTCAAGAGTATCGATAACTTCTGGTTGACCGTAGTTAAATTGCCGATTGAGCCCGATTGATCAGCAACGGCCCATGCTTAGCGCTGGCGTCCCGCCGGTTGTTGGCTTGGCGATATAGCTGCCCATGGGCTTGCAAAGTATCGACTTCGGCATTCGCCCTGAGAACCAACTAGATGCCTTCTTCGCGAGACATGTCGATTGGGCAAAAGCTTACAGTCATCATCGTGACCATTTCGACCATGACCTTACTGCTGGCCTGCCTGGTAATGGCTTTTTTCGATGTGCTTACCTTCCGGAAATCGATGGCACTGGATTTGGGTACTTTGGCCGACGTAACCGCCGATAACAGCACCGACGCGGTTACCGCTTACGACCAGCAGGCTGCGCGCGAAGTGCTGCGAGCCTTACGAGCGCAACCGCACATCGTCGCGGCCTGTACTTACTCCCAGGATGGTACGGTCTTCGCCGGTTATGGTTTGAATGGGAACTGTCCTCCACTCGTTAGTCTGGGAACAGCGCAGGCCTTCCACATCTACTTCACCCACGCTCACCTCGCTGAATTGCGTCCCATAAAGCTGTCTAGAGAGACCATCGGGGCGGTGTACATCGAATCGGATCTGGAGGCGATGTATACCCGATTGCGTTGGTATGTAGGGGGAATCGTTTTCGTGCTGCTGGCCTCACCTTTCGTCGCATTCTTCTTTGCCTCGCGAGTGCAAAGGTTGATTTCCGATCCCATTCTTGAATTGTTGCGGGCCACCAACGTGGTTTCTCATGACAGGAATTATGCTCTTCGGCTCGATGTGACTAGCGGGGATGAGATTGGCCAACTGGTAGCTGGTTTCAACGAAATGCTGAGTCAGATCGAGCAGCGTGACGAGGAACTCCAACGTAATAGGGAACAGCTTGAAGAGCAGGTAGCGGCTCGCACCGGGGAACTATTAGCCGCGAATGTTCAATTGGAAAATGCCAAGAGCATTGCAGAAGCGGCCAGCCAGGCCAAAGGTGAATTCCTCGCCAACATGAGCCACGAGATCCGTACTCCCATCAACGGAATCATGGGCATGACTGAACTCGCGTTGGATACGACGTTAACTCAGGAACAGCGCGAGTACCTGCTTATGGTCAAGTCCTCCAGCGAGTCGCTTTTGAATGTTATCAATGACATTCTGGATTTCTCCAAGATCGAGTCGGGGAAGCTCGAACTGGAGCGCATCGAGTTTAACCTCTGCAACTTCATCCGGGAGACGATTAAACCGCTGGCGCTCCGTGCCCACCAGAAGGGACTGGAGTTGGCCTGCGATGTATGTCCTGAAGGGGAATCCGAACTGATTGGAGATCCCGGGCGGATTCGTCAGGTCTTGATCAATTTGGTGGGTAACGCCATAAAGTTTACTGAGCAGGGCGAAGTGCTGGTCGAGATCAAGAGTAGTTCGTTGACTGACGAAAGCATCGAACTGCAGTTCACGGTGAGTGACACCGGCATCGGAATTCCCGCGGAGAAGCACCAGTTGCTCTTCCACGCCTTTTCCCAGGCCGACAGCAGCACCACACGTAAGTACGGCGGGACTGGGCTGGGGTTGGCGATTTCTGCTCGCCTAGTCAATATGATGGGGGGAAAGATTTGGGTGGAGAGTACGGAAGGCAAGGGCAGCAAATTTCATTTTACCGTCAAAATCTCGCGAGCGGCCGAACGACACAATCTCGCAACCTCGGCGTTACCCAGTGAATTGCAGGGGCAGGCTGTGCTTGTGGTCGATGACAATGAAGCCAATCGCCTTATCATTCACAAAATGACCGCGGGATGGGGCATGAAGCCGGTGTCAGTGAAAGGTGGCGAAGAAGCACTGGCTGTTATGGAAGCAGCCCGGCAAAGACGGGATCCATTCCGGGTGATCGTTATCGATGCACGTATGCCTGGCATGGATGGTTTTCAGTTGGCCGAAAAAATCAAGCACAAATCTGAGCTGGCGCAAGCCATTATCCTGATGCTGACTTCGGCGGGACAACCGGGGGAAGCGGCGCGCTGCAATGAATTAGGAATCTCGGCTTATCTGCTTAAACCTCTCCTGAAAGCTGATCTGCTAGCGGCCCTTCTCAGAGTGTTGGGTCACGGAGGCCAGGAAACGGCGGCTGCACTGGTTACGCGCCATACTTTACGCGAATCGTCGCAGAAGCTTCATGTTCTAGTCGCGGAGGATAATCGCGTTAACCAAACCTTGATGGTGCGCGTATTGCAAAAAATGGGACACTCCTCCGTGGTTGCGAGCAACGGCAGAGAAGCATTGTCTTTGGCGTTCAGTCAGAAGTTCGATGTGGTTTTTATGGATGTGCAGATGCCGGAGATGGATGGTCTGGCGGCCACGGTTGCCATTCGCAAAGCGGAAAAGAGCAGTGGATCTCACCTGCCCATATTCGCCATGACGGCTCACGCCATGAAGGGAGACCGTGAATCCTGTTTGCAGGCTGGCATGGATGGCTACCTGGCGAAGCCGGTGCGTTTCAGCGATCTGGAGCAGACACTCGCAACCTTGAGCAATGTCAAAACATCCGACAAGGAAGCTTCTTCGGTGTCGTTCTCCTGGAATAGAACAGAAGCGCTGGAACGGCTTGGTGGAGATGAGGATTTACTTCGAGAGCTTTGCCAGATTTTTCTCGAAGAGTCACCTAAGACACTGCGGAATCTGCGACAAGCACTGGCAGAAGGCGACGCCGGTGCGGTCATGCGCGCGGCTCACAGCCTAAAAGGCGAAGTCGGCTATTTGGGCGCAGGAGTCGCCTCACAAGCGGCGCGAAAGCTGGAAGATATGGGGCGCGAAAACAAATTGACGGGAGCCCCAGAGACGATGATCGTGCTGGAACGAGAAATTTCCGGACTGCACTTCGCCATAAAAGATCCAGCGGGAGCGCTGCAGTGAAAAGTTCTGAGCAAATTCTGGCAACTGGGATGAGTGCGGAAGAGATAGTTTCTTCTCGGGACACCGTCTTAATCGCAGAAGACGATCCGATTTCTCGTCGAATCCTGCAAAGTTGCTTGCAGGGCTGGAACTACCGCGTCCATGCCTGCAAAAACGGGTTAGACGCATGGCACGCGCTGCAACAGGAACACGCCCCGCAAATGGCGATCCTGGACTGGATGATGCCAGGGATGGACGGGATCGACATATGCCGCAGAACTCGCAGCCTGCAACCAGATCCCTATCGTTATCTCTTGCTGCTCACTGCTAAGGACGACAAGCACGATATAGTTCAGGGCCTGGAAGCTGGTGCTGATGATTATTTGACAAAGCCTTTTGACGTGGATGAGTTGCACGCCCGAGTCCGGGCCGGCAAGAGGATTCTGGAATTGCAGAATGAGCTCATCCAAGCCAGGGAATCACTACGATTTGAAGCTTTGCACGATCATCTGACCGGAGTCTGGAATCGGGGCGCAGTCCTGAATCTTCTACAGCGAGAGGTACAAAGACGTCAGCGCAGTGGCGAAGCATTGGGTGTAATCATGGCGGACGTGGATCACTTCAAAAACATTAATGACTCTTACGGTCACCTGGTCGGAGATGCCGTGCTCGCAGAGGTGGCCAGAAGATTGACCGCATCTGTCCGCGGCTATGATTCGGTCGGCCGTTATGGCGGAGAAGAATTCCTGATCATTGCGCCGGGATGCGATCCCAAGGGCCTCGTCGTCAGTGCCGAAAGACTGCGCGGGGTAATAGCCGAAAGCCCGATCGCGAGTACCGCGGGTCCAATACCCGTCACCCTCAGCGTAGGCCTCGTATCAGTGAATGCGGGCGATTCGGAACCAGTCGAGCACATTGCTCTGGTACAGGCAGCAGATTCGGCTTTGTATCGCGCCAAGGCCGCGGGTCGAAATCGTGTAGAAGTCGCTGAGCTCAAGGCCGAAGCGAAGTAGTGGATAGAGAACAAAATACGTTCCGACCGAAGAGATGGCACCTTGGTGGGCTCAAACTGGCACCGAAGTGCTATTCACACCTACAGAGAGAAGATTTAATTTCTTGGGCGAGCAGTTCTGGGGGAGGGCTGCCCGGGCGTCCGCTGACTCGAAAGAGTCGGGACGCCTGTTAATTTTTTGGGGTTAATTTCTCCACCAAACCTGGTAATACCCTCTGATAATTTCCGGCGGCTGATTTCCTTCCAGGATTGCGGCCTTAATGCGGGAATTCATCACGCCAACCGATCAACGCCCATACTTTCCCATGAGTTCAGTCTTGCCCAAGATGTGATTTTGCATCGCCTGCTCAACTTCTTGCTTGCTCGCCCCTGCTTTGAGATTGAGTTGGCTGTCGAGTGCATACAACTTGAAGAAGTAACGATGAGGTTTGCCCGGAGGCGGACAGGGACCTCCATAGCCGATTTTTGGAAAATCATTCGTACCTTGGCGTCCGCCGCCCGTGAGTTCGCCAACCTTCGGGACGCCTTCCGGAAGACTGGTCGTCGCCGCTGGCAGGTCGAATAACACGCAATGCGTCCACGTACCCCTTGGCGCGTCGGGGTCGTCGGCAATAAGAGCAAAACTTTTTCTGCCCTGCGGGGAATCCGTCCAGGATAATGCCGGAGAAACGTCTTCTGCGTCACAGGTAAATTTTTTCGGAATGTCTTTGCCATTTTGGAAACTTGGGCTGGAAATACTGAAGGCCATCGTGGCTGCTCCTTTCGCCGGGAAGAAAGATCTCTCTAGGATGAGGGGAAACGCGTCAGCGCCTAAGCCTGCCATCACGAGCGTTAAAGTTACGCATCGCAGGGATAGCACGAAGATTTGCCTGCACTTCACAATCTTTCTCCGACTACTCACGGTTTGTCAGTAGGTGGAAATAGTGAAATTAACGGTAATGCGGGCCTCAGTCTCAACCGGCTGGCCGGCTTGAAGGTAAGGTTTGAAGCGCCACTGCTTCACTGCTTCTCGCGCTGCTGCCGAGAGAATGGCGGGCCCGCTGAGCACTTGGAGATCCTGAATGTTGCCGTCCTTTCCGATCAAAGCCTGTAGCACGACCGAGCCCTGCACTTTCATTTGCTTGGCCAGCATGGGATAGTTGGGATCGACTGGATGAGAGACTACCTCCGCAGTGCCTGGGGAAAGGCGAACCTGCGCCGCAGCATTGGTCACCCCGCCGCTGGCATTGTCGCTTCCAGCCGGCTTGGTGGCCTCACTCGTCGCGGGCGATCGAGGTCCGAGGTCGAGTTTGATCGAAGGGTCACCCGGTTTGACGGTCTGATGCTGGTCCCCGGCCACGACCTCGACTTCCAGCGGCGGGAGCACTTTGCGATTAGTAATGACCGGTGACAGAGTTGCGTCCGGATTAGGCGCGGCCACAACTTCAGGCGCATGCTGTTTGGGCCTGGATCGGGCGAGCGGCGTCGTCTGCGCACTGTTCGGTAGTCGTTGGGATTGCCCAGTCGTATCCGAGGCATTCTGTTCCAATGATTCTGATTCGACAGTTGAGGTGGAAGGGAACCAGAACTGCCAGTCCTTATAGAGAACCACGATCAAAGCGGCGAGCAGCAATGCCAGTGCGATCAACATCTGACGTCGCTGTTTCAGGTCGGAACTGGCGTCAAACGGAGACTCTTTGGTCTCCGGTTGGCGGTTTTGCTCCAGCATTGGCATGAATCAATCCCCTCCGCGCCCGTCGGGACCCTCGGGCAGTGTTGCCTAGTATGCCTTGAAAGCCTGTGATGAAGCTAGTGAAAGCAGCAACCTCCGTCCGAGTTAGTCACCATGGTATGTGTTTTGCGTCACAGGTACGCTTTCCGTAAGGATGATGTACAGGAGTCACGCAGACAAGTGACTGCAATCACCGCTTTTCTGCTGGGCTTGAGCTATTACAGTTAAATGAGATTTATCCAGGAGGCCTGCTTCGAATGCGTGTTGCGTCCCGAGCGCCTCTTTTGCGATTTGCCGGCTGAGGCCATGAAAGATTTCGATGCCCTCAAGTCGCCTTCGCATTACTTGAGTGGAAGGACTCTGTTCCGCGAAGGTACCCAGGCCAGGTGCGTTTTTGTGTTGTGCGAGGGAAAGGTAAAACTATCTGTGGGTTCGCAGTCAGGCAAGCGTTTGACGCTTCGCGTTGCGGACCCTGGAGAAGTTCTGGGGCTCAGCGCCTCGTTGTGTAGCGGTCATTATGAACTGACGGCTGAGATAGTTGACAACGCCCGCATAGCCATTATCAATCGCAAGGATCTGCTGCAGTTTCTGAACGACCATCGCGAGACCTGCTTGCAGCTGCTACAGCTGCTGAGCCGTGACTTGCACCTAGCCTATGACCGTGTGCGCGCCATCGGCTTGGGCCGTGGTCGAAGACGCCGCCAATTGCGACCGATTGAAGTCAGGATTCAAACTCTGCCGTCCAACGCCCAAAAGAAAACGCCCGGCCATGGTTAACCGGGCGCTACAGCTAGCCGGAATCTCCGGCTCACTGGTTATGCTGATTTTCTTATCTCAGCGGGAAAGTCAATCACTTTCCCCCGTTGCTCTGGGGGGAGCCATTTTACTTTCTTGTGAAAACTAGCCGGAATGTAGAACTCAATCACCTGTGCCATATCACCCTCCGATCCGAAACAGCAGCGCGCCCACCGTTGTCCAGTGTTACCCGCGGATGGACGTGTGCTCAATTACTTAGTTAGATGCGGGCAGCAGAGCACAATGATGCCAGGGGACGGCAGGGCCTCCGGCGTATAGGTGTTTGATTTCAGGGTTGGAAAAAAGGGAGTTCTTCGGTCAGCAGGTTAATTGCTCACGCGTCAGCTTCAGGCCATTCAGGTTTCCCAGCACAGTAACCGCAATTGAGTCGGTACGGAAAAACTGATCCGCCAATTCTTTTAATTCCTCAGCCGTGACGCTCTCGATATTCTCGATAAGTTCGTCCAATGTGTAAAAGCGATCGAAGTACATCTCCTGACGCGCCAGATTGGACATGCGCGCCGTCGAAGATTCCAAAGAAAGCATCAGGCTGCCCTTCAACTGGTCTTTCCCGCGCCGCAACTCCTCTGCAGGAACTGTTTCGGATTTTAGCTTGCGGAATTCGGAGACAATCGATTGCACCACCTTGCCCGCCGACTCGCGCGAAGTTCCGGCGTACACAGAGAGACAGCCGGTATCGCGGTAGGGATTAAGATCGCTGTATATGGCGTACGCCAGCCCCTGTCGTTCGCGAATATTTTGGAAGAGCCGCGAACTCATGCCCCCACCTAACAGGGTATTCAAGATATAAGACGCATACCGCTTCTGGTGTGCAATGGAATGAGAAGGAACCCCTACGCAGATCTGAACCTGCTCCAGCGCTTTTTTGTTTCGCATAACGATGCGGGGCACGATTTTTGGCTGCGGGCTGTGAAAGCCGTTCTTTTTTGATGGCATCTGCGCGAAGTGTTTGTTCACCAGTTCGACGAATTGCGCATGTTTTAAGTTCCCGGCCGCACAAATAATCAGATTTCCAGGGGCAAATCGCTGCCCGTAAAAATCAAGCACTACCGGCTGCTCGAACCTTTTGACGGTCTCTTTGGTCCCCAGGATCGGCTTGCCCAGTGGATGATCTTTCCAGAAATTCTGGGTGAAGATCTCATGGACCAGATAGTCCGGGCTGTCCTCATCCATCTTGATTTCTTCCAGAATCACGCCGCGCTCGCGGGTGATGTCCGCCCCATCAAACACCGGATTGAGGACCAGGTCGCTGAGCACATCCATAGCAATGGGCAGATGATCGTCGAGCACCTTCACGTTGAAACAAACGCACTCCTTGGCGGTGAAGGCATCCATGTTGCCGCCGATCGAATCCACCTGCCGGGCAATTTCCTCGGCCGAGCGATGCTTGGTTCCTTTGAAAACCATGTGCTCGATGAAATGAGAAATACCGTTCCATTGCAGGTCCTCATCCCGCGAACCAGTTTTGATCCAGATACCAATGGAGACCGATCGAATATGCTGCATCTCTTCGGTGAGAACAGTCAGACCGTTGGGCAGAACTTCGCGATGAATATTGCGCTTCTCTTCAACCATGACTTCTTCCCTAACCGATTGCGGAAGGAGATTCGTCCTTTAAGTATTGTTACATACCGCGCCGACACACGCGAATAAGTCGTTATAGCCCTATAATCAACAGGTTACAGTCATTTAGTCGGCAACCGTCGTTTGCGACGGGCTGAGTTTCACAATACTCTACAATCGGTAAAATGAATGCTAGCTAGTTAGATGATGGCAGACATGAAACAAAGCATACTTTTAGGCCTTGGGCTTCATGAACTTACGTCGTTGGTCGAGGAATCTGGCCAGCCCCAATATCGGGCCCAGCAGCTTTTTGAAGCTATTTACCGGCAGAGGGTGGAGTCGGCGGAAGAGATTTCAACCCTGTCCCAGGAATTTCGGCGCACCCTGGTCGAGAAAGGATTCTCCGTAGGCCTCCCGACAATTGATAAGAAATTCGTTTCGGTGGACGGCACAGTGCGCTATCTGATGACTTTTGCCGACGGAGAGAGTGTAGAAGCCGTCTGGATGCCCGAAGGTGACGCGGGCGAAGCAGGAGACGGCAGCGAGGCCGGAAACGAATTGGAAAAACAGACCAGCCGGAACTGGGATCGCGCAACTATTTGCGTTTCCAGTCAGGTCGGCTGCGCCGTGGATTGCAAATTTTGCCTAACCGGGCTGTTAGGAGTAAAGCGCAATCTTACTGCCGGCGAAATCGTGGGACAGATTGCCGTCGTCCTGAATGACCAGCACGTCGCCCCTCCTCGCGATCGAGTGAACCTGGTTTTCATGGGTATGGGAGAACCTTTTCTGAATTACGACAATTTCATCAAGGCAGTTCGTCTGCTGGTCGAAGGCGTGGGCATCCCGGAATCGCGAATGACCGTGTCAACGGCGGGCATTGTGCCGCGTATCTATGATCTGGGCGCCGAACCGATAAGGCCTAAGCTCGCTATCTCGCTAAATGCGCCCAATGATGAGTTACGAACTCGCCTGATGCCACTTAACCGCAAGTGGAGCCTGGAAATGCTGATAGCCGCGGCGCGCGATTTTCCTCTTAGAAATCGGGAAAGACTGACGTTTGAATATGTTCTCCTGGATGAAGTGAACGATTCTGAAGAGAATGCCCGCGAATTGGTCGAGCTCATTCGCGGGGTACGCGCCAAGGTCAATCTGATTGCACTAAATCCAGGACCGGGAATTCCATTTCTAACTCCGGCCCAGGATCGGGTGGCGCGGTTTCAAAACATATTGATCGATTCTGGCGTGCCAACATTTATCCGCCGTCCGCGCGGCCGGGACATTTATGCCGCTTGCGGACAACTGAAACGGACGCTGGAGATGAACGCTTAACTCTCAAATCAGGGCCAGCCCCCGCCAGCTAACCTTTAAATTCTTCATTCACCGCCGAGCTCGCCGAGAACGCCGAGTCGAACAATTCATTCACAAATTCTCGGCGTGCTCTGCGATCTCGGCGGTGAATGAAGCTATCTTCCTTTCTCTAACTCCTGCGCGGCTGAGTCGATCAGCGTGGCCTCGTCCTGTAGCACGGCGCCGGCACGTTGCATCTGGTCATCCGCTTCCTTCCACTTCTTCTGTTCAATGGCTTCGCGAACGCCAGGAATTGTCTTCACTCCGTATCCGGTGTATTGCCCAGGCGCATAAATCATGTGCTTGAACCATGGTCTCCCGGGCAGCCCCTCTTGACTGGCTAGTTTTCGTTCGCTCTGCAGCAGTTTTGCATTCACAGCCTGGAGCGAAGCAGAGCTCACGGCCAAGTCTCCATTCTTCGCCACTTTCTCGTACGCTTTTTGATATCGCTCAGCACTCCGGGTGAGCGCTTCAGCGGCATTCTCGAGCGGAGCGAAGTTGAGATGTGGCGGAATCTCTTCGCGCGGAGGCGGGACAAAAGTTTGTTTCAGGTCGGCGGTTGCGGAAAAAACGCCTTCGTCCAGTTCTTTATTCCGCTCGCTGACCTGGTCCTGCTTGTCTTTCAGCAGTTTCTGCAATTCGTTCAGATAGCGATGAACAGTGTCGGCAAAGTCCGTGAACTCGTAAGGCAGCAGATCGGCATCGCCCATTCGCATGACGGCGGTGCCAACCGTCTGCGCCAGAGCGCGTCCGTAGCTGAAGTCGGTGTCGGAAAAATGGGTATACCAATAAAAATCATCGTAGATGGAATGGTAGATTCCTCCGCCGTCTTCATCCCCGAACCCCAGATCAAGCGTGGCTACGCCGAGATGATCGAGGAAGACGGTGTAGTCAGAACCTGAACCAATCGCACGGATTCGCAAATCCGTCCGTTGACGTGCTTCCTGACGTTCTTCGGTTGAGCTGGTATCGGCAATTCGCTTGAGCTGGCTTCTTTTCCAGATCGAGATTTTTTTCTCCGGATCCTCGACGTCGCGTGCCACTCCATTCATAAACCTTTCCAGCGTATGTGATCCTCCGGCAAACAAATAGCCACGGCCATTTGCATCGGTATTGACGTAAAGCGCGGCGTGCTGGCGGAGTTCATCGGCATGGGTTTCTGCCCATTCGGTCGACCCCAGCAGACCAGGTTCTTCACCGTCCCACACGCAATAGATAATTGTCCGGCTCGGCTTCCAGCCTTGCTTGAGTAATGCGCCAAACGCGCGCGCTTCCTCCATCAGAGCGACTGTGCCTGAAATCGGATCCTCGGCGCCGTTTACCCAGGCGTCGTGATGATTGCCACGCACTATCCACTCATCGGGATATTTCGAGCCAGGAATTTTGACCACGACATCGTAGAGAGTTTTGATGTCCCAGTTCGATTGCACTTTCAAATGTACTTTCGCCGGGCCAGGTCCTATGTGGTACGTGAAGGGAAGGGAACCACGCCAACTCTCCGGCCCTGTCGGGCCCTTGAGAGCTTTGAGTAAATTCTGCGCGTCCCCATAAGAAATTGGAAGAACCGGGATACGAGTGAAGGTCTTCACGTCCTTCAAAGCCAGGCGCTTTGCGTCCTTCGTGGCTCCTACGTCCGGAGTCAGAGGATCGCCAGGATGGATGGGCATGTCCATAACGCTGCCGCGCTGCACTCCATCCGGTGGACGCCACGCTCCCTCCGGGAAAACGTCGCCCTCAAAATAGCCGTCATCCCTGGGATCAGAGTAGATGAGGCATCCCACTGCGCCGTGCTCGGCGGCAACTTTCGGCTTAATACCGCGCCAGGAATGCCCGTACCGCGCAATCGCGATGGCCCCCTTCACTGAGATTCCCATTTGTTCCAGCTTTTCATAATCTTCGGGAATGCCGTAATTCACATATACGAGGGGTGCAGTGACGTCGCCGTCAATCGAGTAGGCGTTGTAGGTAGGCAATTGCTCGGATTGTTGGTTAGAAGTTGGATCAACACTGACAGGTGGTTCCTGCAATTTGGCCTGGAATCGGCTGGGCTCGACCAGTTCTACTACTCGCTCTTTCGGCGTGGGGAAAAGGACATCGAAATTTTCGATATGCGCATCCAGACCCCATTCCTTGAACTTGGAAAGCATCCATTCGGCATTGTCCTTGTCGTAAGCAGAACCGACATGATGAGGCCGGGCTGAGAGACGCTGCATGTAATCGCGCAGATTTGCCGGCGCGGGAATCGCGCGGAACTTGGCCTCCCAATCACGCTGGATGCGCGAGGAAGCCGCTGAATATCCCGCCAGTGGGGCCACTTCATCGGACGTGGCAGCGAGAAGAAAAAGACAAGCGACCATCAGGAAAATCAGCTTCGCGCGAAGGCGCATTCAATCCTCCAAGAGCAATGGGCAACCAGTGCTTCGGCAGTATAGAGGCTACTTCGTTTGCCAGGCCAAATGGCACTCGCAGAGCCACCGTGTCGCTGCTCACTTGGCAAGTACGAATCGCTAGAGTAGGCTTTGCCTCTTATGAGAATGCCTCACAGCCGGCGAGCTATTTCGTCACTCCTATTCGTGCTCCTTTTTTCTTTTACTGGCAAGGGATCGGCCGCAACTTTTACGGTGGAACAAGTATTGAGTTCGCCGTTTCCGTCCAACCTGGTTGCCGCTTCGCGTTTGGGCCGGGTGGCATGGGTGTTCAATGCCAAAGGATCTCGCAACGTGTGGATGGCCGACATTCCCAGCTTCGCCGCGCGCCCGATCACGCACTACAGCGGTGATGACGGACAGCCAATCGTCAGCCTGCGCATTACCCCGGATGGTCGCACTCTGGTGTACGTGCGTGGTAGCGAAACCAATGAAGTCGGACGAGTCGCGGATCCCACCAGCGGCGTATCGTCGCGCAAACAGCAGGTCTGGGCCATAGACGCGGATGGCGACAGCCCACGGCTCCTTGGCGAGATGGGTTGTGGCGAGGAAGAATGTGAAAACGTTGAACTCTCCCCCGACGGACAATTCGCCGTCTGGGCCACACGAAAACAATTATGGATTGCACCGGTTTCAGGCGCCACGTCCTCTCATCAACTGACTGATTTGCGCGGCGATAATTCAACTCCCAAATGGTCTCCGGACGGACGCCAGATTGCCTTTGTGAGTGATCGCGGCGGCCACAGCTTCATCGCTATTTACGACTTCGGCCGTGACAGCGTTCGCTATCTTTCTCCCAGTGCCGATCGCGATGTTTCACCACGTTGGTCGCCCGACGGAAGGCGCATAGCTTTCATTCGAACTCCCGGTGTCCAGGACAAGCTTCCCCTCATCCCTGTACGGGTAGTGCCTTGGGCAATCTGGATGGCGGATGTGGCGACGGGAAACGGAAAAGAGATCTGGCACAGCGGAAATCAGCCCAATGATTCTTTTCCCCGCCTGACTGCGGACTCTTCGTTTTACTTTGTCAGCGATGACAAACTTATTTTCGCCTCCGAGCAGGATGGATGGAACCATCTGTACTCCATCGTTCCCACTGGCGGCTCTGCCACCTTGCTCACTCCAGGGGTGTTTGAAGTGGAAGATGTGGCTCCGAGCTTTGACGGACGCTCCGTCCTCATCTCTTCGAATCAGGACGACGTGGATCGCCGCCATCTTTGGCGAGTCAGTTTGGAAGCTGGGAAGGCGCAGGCGTTAACCGCCGGCGAAGGCATTGAATGGAGTCCGGTAGAGACCAACCAAGGTAATTTAGTGGTTTGCTTTGGCTCGAGTGCAACCGTTCCTGCTATGCCCTATCGGATTACTCCGCAAGGCAAGGAAATGTTTGCAGCCACTGCTCTACCTCAGGACTTCCCTTCAAAACAATTGGTGGTTCCGAAAGCGGTAGTTTTCAAAAGTGAAGATGGCCTGGACATCCACGGTCAACTTTTCACGCCTCCCGGCAGGACCCAGCAAGGACCAGCGGTGATTTTTATGCATGGTGGTCCCATGCGGCAGATGCTGCAGGGCTTTCACTACATGTACTACTACCACAATGCGTATGCCATGAATCAGTATCTGGCCAGCCAGGGCTACGTTGTGCTGTCGGTGAATTACCGGCTCGGAATCATGTATGGACGAGCATTCCGCGAACCTGCCAATGCCAGTTGGCGGGGCGCCTCGGAATATAAAGATGTCCTTGCGGGGGCGAAATTTCTTCAAGGTTTATCAACCGTTGATCCGAAAAAGATAGGACTGTGGGGCGGATCGTATGGCGGATATCTAACCGCTTTGGGACTGGCCCGCAACTCGAATCTGTTCGCTTCGGGAGTGGATCTTCACGGAGTTCACGATTGGTCCGTATTCCTTCCGCACTGGGAAAATCGTCCTGGCGCGCCCGACAGCAAGGAGGCGGAGAAGCTGGCGTTTGAATCTTCTCCCGATGCTTCCGTAGCTGGCTGGAAGTCTCCCGTGTTGCTGATTCATGGCGATGATGACCGCAATGTCCCATTCGATCAGACCGTGGATCTGGCGCAACGTCTACTCGAAAATCATGTGCAGTTTGAGGAATTGATTTTCCCTGACGACATTCATGATTTTCTAATGTGGAAGAACTGGGTACGGGCATATACGGCTGCTGCGGATTTCTTTGCTCGTACGCTCAAGTAGGACGGACACTAGAAGCTATCTCATAAATGGCCCGGTATTTGTTTAGGATTCGATAAGTGTAAACCCCTGCTTAACTTTCTGAGGAGGGCTGCTCGACCATGAAATACATTGACCAAGCGTGCGTGTGGCTGATTTTTGTCGCTGGCGTTGCCCACATATCAACTACGGAACTTCTGCATCCGCCACGCGCAGTTCTTGACACAGGATTGTTATGGATCTTCCTTGCGATGTTTAACCTGCTGCGTATCCGCAACGGATACGGGATTCACCGACTGAGGACTTTTTGCATCGGGGCAAATGCAGCAGTCCTAGCGTTGGAATGCGTGCGCTGGAGAATGTTCGGGCTATCTAATCTTGTCGTGGTTGTTCTCGTACTATGCGAGACCTTATTTTCAATCAGGCAGAAACAGAGTGAGACCTCGAAACTGTCGCCCACCCTTCCCCCGACTGGTCGATAGCTGATTTCCCGATGTGGAAAAACTGGGTACGGGCGTACGCGGCTGCATCGGATTTCTTTGCTCGAACTCTCAAGCAGGAGGACATTAGAAGCCATCTCATAAATGGTCCGGCAAATAAGGGCCTAGGCACGGGAGTTAGGTACTGCCGTGGAAATGGTATAACATTCCACGAAATTCAAAGGGGCTCGGGGCCAACTTCAAATTTCCATTTGGGGAGGACTTTATGAAGCGCACGCTGGTGAAACTCACCCTTTCGCTGTTTGCATTAGCGGCTCTGGGCGCAGTTGGGCCGGCCGAACAGCAATCACGCACCGTCCTTGGCAAGATAGACCACCAAGCACTACTGGAGGCTGTCCCGGGCATACCGGCGACCAGCGCCGAAGCAGGCAAACGGGCCTACGGTCCAGACATGAAGGCGCAAGACGAGTCTAAAGGACTCGACTCTTTCTATGCCCCGTTCAATAAACGACTGGCGGCCGCGCGGGATGTAATCAAGGAAGCATTAGCGAACCGGGAGCGGAACCGGGAGGAGTTGGGGCAACGGGCCAAGGCGCAGGCGGAAGCTAGTCCCATTGTGAGCAGAATGGGTGGGACAGATAAGATCGCCGAGATGTCAGAGGAAGAGCAGAAGCGGGCCGCCGCGCAGGCGGTTGGAAGCTATCAGCAGAGTCTCTCGGGCGCTCCCGGCAATGCTTCATCCGGCGGCGGCATGCAGGCCATGATGGATCGGATGATGAACGATCCCGCCTATCAGGAGCGTTTCGAGAAGATGTCGCAGAAGGAGCAAGAAGCCGAACTGCAAAAATACATGGGCAACGCGCATGCGCCAGCGCCGCCGACCGGCCAGACGGCTGCGGAGCAACAGGCGAAACAAGCTACCAAAGAAACCACTGCGGTCGTGGCCGGGCAGAACGAACTCGGTAAGATCATGCAGCGGATGAGAGCAGGCGACGCAGAGTTTGCCAAAACAGACAACGCGATCCTGGCTGCTCCGGGTGGACATGATCAGATCGCGAAGGAGATCGGAGCCAGAATCCAGAAGCTCCCGGTTGTCGGCCGCGGCGAGGCTGGGGATATAGTCGATCCGATCAAGCTGCAAGCGTTGGAGCGCGAGCAAGTCACGCGCAGTCGCACCCGTGCCACATGGGAACTGCAGCAACGTGCCGCGCTTTATGCCCAACGTAAGGCCCAGTACAAGGAGGGGGCAGCCACTTACACGGCTTGGCTAAAGAAAAACCTGGGACCTGTGAGTAGCCAAACCGCCCAACTGCTGGACGACGCCACGGTCGAAATGGCCCTACAGTGTGAAGATCAGCTGATCGGATTGTCGGAAGACCTCGCCAAGTACACCGCAGAGGCAACCAGGTACGCTGCTCAGCACGAGTGGTTATATCAGAAGAAGATGAGTGAGCATTGATAATGGCAAGACATGAGCCGTGTCGGCCTGGAAAGCGGCTGTCGCTGTTGACGCGATGTCGCCATTACACCAATAACCCCGTTAGTTGGCGAAAACGCACGATTCGTGCAATTGAAATTTACACGAAACTACGAGCGTATTAGTGGTTGAAGAATCGTTCACTTCGCCGATCCTCCCGCACTGACCGGCGCAAGGTCAGACTTCATCCCGAGCGCTCTCAAATATCCCTCATTTACGCGACACTTTTGCGAGTGGACACTCTCCAGCAACTGGGCGAAAGCACGGTTGATCGTCTCCTGTTCAGGCCGGGCCTTCAGCCGTTCTTCCACGTGTGCAGTGTCGCGCGGAAGCTTTGCGAAGTCCACGATCTTTCCCCAATCAGCGGGTGGGATAATGCTGACGACCGCCGACGGCTTTTCCATCTTCTTATACGGCCAGAAAGCCCATCCGATGTTGTTTTTTTCAAGCGCTTTCACGAATTGCGCAATCCACTCATCGGTATTCTCCCCGGACTCGCCCATCCAGATCGGCACATCATAACGTTCGCGAAAATCAATGTATTGTCGTAGTACGCTTTCATCCGGCGCCGTCCAATATTTGTGGAACGTGTACGCGGCGTTCGTATCGAAAGGCTTGCCGAAGACCGAAAAGTTACTGTCCCACTGCGCGCCACCGAGAAAGAGAATGTGGTGTGTATCAATCTTTCGTATCTCGCCCGACAACTTCTTGTAGAGCGGCTCCAGCAAGGGATTCAAAGGTGCTAGCCTGGGAAAATGCGGGATCGGCTCATTCAGCAGGTCATAGCCGAGCACGGCCCGTTCATCGCGATAGTGCGTCGCCAGCCTCTGCCAAATGGCGATCAGGTGCTCTTGCTCTTGTGGACTCTGGTATAGCCAAGGATATCCCGCGCTGTCATCGATGTTCGCGCCCGTTTGTCCGCCCGGTGCGGCATGCAGATCAAGGACCACATATAGACCTTCGGCACGGCTCCATACGATCAGCCGGTCCAGCAGTTTGAAACCTTCCGCACCATCGCTCTCAAAAAGGCCGTAATGCAAAGGAACTCGAATGGCGTTGAAGCCGGCTCGACGTAGGAGCGCAATGTCCTCGCGCGTGACGTAATTCTCGTGGTACTTCTGCCAGAATGCGGCCGACCCTTCAGGTCCAAGCAGCTCCAAGACGAACCCGCGGATCTCACTAGGAGATTGCGGGCCACCTTCGAACAGCCACATGTAACCTTCCGGCACCAACCAATTACCCAGATTTGTTGCACGAACAAGGAGCGGTTTACCAGCAGCATCGACGATCTGTTTGTGGTCGGTGTGTGCGAATTGCGCGCTCCCTTGGGAAATCAATGCCAGAAGAAGAAGCGAGAACTGTAGAAGTCTGAACTTGAACATGATTCTCTCCGGCGGAAAGCCTATCACCCCGACACTTTCCGCGGGCCCCAATCGCCAGCTCGGTTATACGTTCATGTGAAGGGGCTTGCGGCACTTCGGGTTGATGCCTATTACGTAAGCAAAGTGGCCAGTGGGTCACGCAGGCCATTTATGAGATAGGTAGTAGACAATTATTGAGCTTCAAGGCGTCGGAGGCAAAGTCAGAGTGGCGGCGGCCTGTACTTCGGCGTCGGTAGACTCGGTCGGGGCGTCGGCCCAAGTCGCTTCCTTCACTACAGCCGGCAGTTCGATGCGGAAGATTGCGCCGCCTTGGGGGCCGTTCTGACACAGGATTTTTCCCTTGTGCTCCTGAATGATGCCATAACACGCGCTCAGACCCAGTCCGGTCCCCTGACCGATAGGTTTTGTAGTGTAGAAGGGATCGAACACGCGGTCGGGCTCTTGCGCACCCGGACCATCGTCGGAAAATTCTAGTTGCACAAACTGATCGCGGCGTCGGGTGCTCACGCTGAGCGCGCCTCCAGTTTGTGCCATGGCTTGTAACGCGTTATTCGTAATGTGCAGGCATACCTGCAAAAGTTGATTCGAGTCGCCCAGTATTTGCGGGAGATCGGAAGACAAGTCGGTGTGCACCCGTATGCCTCGAGCACGCAATTGAGGCTGAGACAGCTTGACCGCAGTCTGTGCCAGCGCATTCATGTCCAGCAGAATCATCTCCGCTGGAACCTGTTGGGCGAAGCTGAGCAGGCTGGAAACCAGGCCCTTGGTGCGTCGTACCTGCTGAGCAATTTTGTCTGCCAGCACCCGCTGTTCATCTTGGAGTGGCGTTTCAGCTAGAAGATCCGCATAACCCAGCATTGCGGTGAGCGGATTATTTAGTTCGTGAGCGGCTCCGCCTACCAGTTGTCCGAGAGAGGCCAGCTTCTCCGATTGCAACAGTTGCGCCTGCACCCGCCGGAGATTCTCAAAAGATTCCTGGGATGTCCGCAGTAATCGCAGAAGTTCACGATCCAGCAGGTGTTGCTTGATGAAGACCAGCGCTCCCATCACCAACATCGTAGCCAGCGTCACGACGAGCCTGAAAGTACTGACGGCGGGTGGTGCGCTCCGATCGAATACTGACCACGCTGCGAAGAGAGGGAGCGAAAAGAT
>Ga0193750_1000130_pt1 | contig 22484 bp, 26 predicted proteins | sample L1c1metaG_FD_160569 | JGI IMG/M metagenome (GOLD analysis project Ga0193750, IMG submission 160569) | Soil microbial communities from a riparian zone of the East river system, Colorado, United States - L1c1 | ecosystem: Environmental > Terrestrial > Soil > Riparian zone | place: USA: East River... | reverse complement strand
GTCTGCGGCCAGGCATGGTAAAGCGTGGAGCCGAGATACAACACCAGCATCGTCACCGCGAAAATGATTGTGCCGACAAAAAAACCGCCGCTGCCAGCATTGCGCGCAGCCAAAAGCAATACCGGAGTGCCGATTAGCGCTGCGACTAATCCAATCCCGTGACTGATGGTATTTGCCAATTCTTCCCCGCGCGACTGCGTCCACCGCGGAAGCGGCCACAACTCCTCGACGACATCCATGAAAGCACGCACAAAAGATCATCCGCACCATTTTGGAAAGCTGAAAAATGATGTTGCGCGACCGTCAGCTTGCTAATTTTGCTTTTCCGCGCCCTCCGCTCCCTCAACGAGACTTGAAACGGCAGCGCCACGCTATCGCCGGCCGAACTTATGTATCTCGTGCGCTCGCTCGCTCTCGTCCTGCATTCCGACCGTTCCTCTCTTTCATTGCACTGAGACTTAATTAAGCTCGCGCGCGTGTTGAAGATCAGGGACGCTCGCGCGAAAACTTCGCGGCGGAAGCTGCGGATGCTGCCGCTCCTGGCGGCGACTTACTTTATGGTCTCGGGCGGGCCGTACGGGCTCGAAGAGATCATCGGCGACGCCGGTTATGGCTGGGCCTTGATCATCCTGTTCGTGCTCCCGTTTTTCTGGAGTCTGCCCACGTCGCTCATGATCGGAGAGCTGGCCGCAGCGATTCCGGAAGAAGGCGGCTTCTACGCCTGGGTGCGGCGCGCGATGGGACCTTTCTGGGGCTTTCAAGAAGCGTGGCTTTCGCTCGTCGCTTCTATCTTCGACATGGCGATCTATCCCACTTTGTTCGTGACTTATCTCGGACGTCTCCAAGGTCTCGGCGCGGTGCTGCAAGTCGGTCATCGGGAGTTATGGATTGAGTTAGCGGTGGTGATCGTCGCCACGCTTTGGAATCTGCGCGGCGTAGTAGCAGTAGGCCATAGCTCTGTCGTGATGTGGTTCGTGGGTTTGTCTCCCTTCTTTGTCCTCCTCGGAGCAGCCTTCTGGCGCGGTCTGCATACCGGGTCTGCTACTTTAGCGCCACCACATGGTCATCCCGATCTGGCGGCGGGAATACTGGTCGCGCTTTGGAATTACATGGGCTGGGATAACGCTTCCACCATCGCCGGCGAGGTAGAAGAACCGCAACGGACCTATCCGAAGGTCATGATCACTGCCGCGCTTATCACCATGGCTACCTACCTTTTGCCGGTTGCCGCCGTCTGGTTTGCCGGAATTGCGCCGGAGCAATTCTCCACTGGCGCATGGGTGGACGCAGCGCAGAACCTGGTAGGTTATCCGCTCGCGCTCGCTCTTACTTTGGTCGCCGCGCTCGATAGCCTGGGAAATTTCAATTCGCTCACCATGAGCTACACACGCCTGCCTTATGCGATGGCTTGCGATGGACTACTGCCGAAGGTCCTGACCAGAAGACTAACGAACGGAGTACCGTGGGTCTCGCTCTTGGTTTGCGCGCTTGGCTGGTCGCTCGCACTCGGGTTGAAATTCGACCGGCTCATCACGGTGGACATCTCGCTGTGGGGTTTGAGTGTCCTGCTCGAGTTCGTTGCCCTAATTAAACTGCGAATAACCGAGCCAAAGCTGCCCCGCCCTTTCCGCGTCCCAGGTCCCACCTGGGTGACAGTAGCCTTAGGATGTGGGCCAGCCGTGTTTGTGGTTTTCGCCCTCTGGGCCGCGCGAACGGAACGAGTAGGGCCTCTCCCCGCCGCCTTATTCTCGTTAGGCATCGCCGCTTGTGGCCTGCCGTTATATGCGTTGGCAAGGTGGAAACAAGGAAGCAAGGTTGTTGATCTCCCATCGAAGCTGTAGAGGCTGCAGGGTCTGCACATTCTGGCGTTGCAATTGCGACTGCCGACGTGCGAATTTCGAATGGAGCTGAGATGAGCCAGGAACTGAAGAATCGCACAAAGAAATTCGCGCTCGACGTCATTGGATTGTGCGCCGGCTTGCCACACCTTCCTGAGACGCGGCATGCTATCGACCAACTCATTCGGTCATCGAGTTCGGTGGCGGCCAACTACCGCTCCGCGTGCCGTGGCAAATCGAAAGCTGACTTCGTTGCCAAGCTGGGAATTGTCGAGGAGGAAGCCGATGAGTCCGGCTTCTGGCTCGAGATGCTGCGCGACGTCTGCGAGCTTCTAAGCGCGAATAGCGAACCGTGGACTCATCATCCAGTCAGTCGGTCACGGAGGGAAATTCGGCATTCGAAACTTGACCTTCGAACTTCACAAGAACTAGTGCGCCTTCTGGACGAAGCTGACCAGCTTGTTGCAATCACAGTCGCATCGCGGAAAACAGCACGCGCAATGTGACGACAATTCGGACCTTCGTCGGCGGCTCGTTCTTTCTTCCACCCCGATCCGACCTAGAATTCTTTCCGATGAAGAAAAATCTTGAGATCAACTGGAAGAGTAAGCCCGAGAAAGGCGATTACGCCTCCGGCGAAGAGTATCTCGCTCTCCTCTACGACGAGAAAAAGGCAGCGAAACTGGTTTCGCGACTAAAGAAAGGCCGGACCATGACGTTCCCCGCAAAAGACATTTTTCGCGCCTCGCGCCTGCCCCTGCTCGATATCTCCAATGCGCAGGTCAAAGCTGATCACAAAAAAATCATTGGGAACAAAAAACTATCTCCGCTCCTTCTCGTCCGGCACGACACGACCGCCCAAACGATCATCGCCGACGGCTACCATCGCCTTTGTGCCGCCTACTCGCTCGACGAAGACGCCCCAATCCCGTGCAAAATCGTCTAACCCATCCACGGCCCATTGTTGCCGATGAAGGTTGATCGGTATTCGTTGCCACGTTTCACACTGGCCGACCGCTAATCTCTGTCGAAAGTAGAACCGTTTTCCCAGCGCTTTGTAGCACAGCCATCTTGGCTGTGGGGCCAACGGGCATCTTGCCCGGCACGTTTACCTATGAAGCGCGAGGGCCGTTGGCGTTTCGCTGGCAGTTTCAGTAATTTTACAAAAGTTGAAGCAAATCGGCAAACAGAGAAAGCAAAGAGACAAACAGAAAAAGCCATCCGAGAATCACACAGAACTTAGCGAGCGTTCCCCATAAGCTATAGCGGGGCGTTGCAGATCGCCATATCCCAACAAACTGCCAAACACACAGCACATAAAAAGCTATCAATACCGCAAGCGCCACGATGAGTCTCGCCTCTTTGTTCGCCGTGCGGATCGACTCTAACACTATCCGAAGCGCGATGACTGCGACGGCGGATAGGACGATGCCGTTCAGCCAATAGGAACGAGCAAGCGACAAGTCTCCGCGCCAGTGCCGCGCGATGTAAGATTTGTTAAGGGGGTGCTTACCTTCTAGGGTGCGTCTTTGATTCGTAGTCAGTTCGATTGTTTTCATTTCTTTATTACTTCCCCACGTTTTGCCTCGATCTCGCGCCATTCCCTATTGTAGTTTGGGTTAAAGAAGAACTAGGGGCGGGATAAAACCCAAGAAAGACCTCGCGGGGGTTGAGGTTTTTGCTTTTTCACAGTGCGATCAGGAGAACGAGGCCGGACCGACAAAGGACTATTGAATCATGTAAACCAACCTGGCATCCGCGCTTTCTTGCGGCGCATGGAGATATCCCGCATCATTTACCTATGAAGCGCAAAGGCCGTTGGCGTTTTGCTGGCGTTTTTCAGGAACGATCCACCAGCTTAATCGCCGGGCCACGTCTACGCAAGCAATGATCGGCGCGAATCGCCGTGAAGTTGGGTCTGCCCCGATTGGCAGCTTGATCTCATATTTCGTAAATCGGGATCGTCGGCAGACGAAGCTCTGCCCAATTATTTCTTTGTGAGTTGGCGTGTGTCGGGTGAATGCGTTGGTTGCTTGTGAGACTGTGCGGCTGAGAAAAAAAGTACCAGTCTCCATTGATGCAGGTAGCGATCATGTCCACCTCGTCTCTCGCGAACGGAATCTTCGTGCGACCGACCATCTTCTGTGTGTTGATACAGTAGTAGTCGGAGTTTGGCTCCGGACTGGCTTTGACGACCTTGACACGAAATAAAGCGCCAGCAGTCGCTCCGCTATCAACGATGAAGTCATAGCGAGCGTCGCCCACCAGCGGTAGAGAGATTATTGCGCCGCGCCTGCCACAGTCGTATGCGAATGGCAAAGCGGCCAATCTAGCGATGTTAGTTGTCGTGGATTTTTTGGTTTTTTTCATTTCGTAAAAAGCCGGAAACCAAGATCGCGCCGCTCAGGCTGCGGTGATCTGCAATGATTAGCGTTTGTTGTATACTATTGATATACACACGTCAATGAAAAATATCGAGGAAGTGAGTTTTGTGATGTACGGTCGGACGAATGGGAACAAAGCCTATCCCGATCAGACTCACGCCACAGGTCATTCAGCGACTGGATCGCGCAGCGCAGCGGCTGGGTACGAACCGCGCGGCGCTCATTAAGATGTGCGCACAGACGTTTCTTGACGATTTTGAGAAGAACGGGGGCGTCGCGAGCCTGCCGCCGAATTGGCGACAGCTTTTACGCCGGGCGGGTGCCAACCAAACTGCGACTGCAAAATACCAGCAGCAGTAACGTTTATTTATCTAATCCGTGAAAGAGAAATTGAGCAATCACAGATATTTACAGACTCGGTGGTTCATAATCACGCCTCAAATCATTGCCGCAAAAACGGTCAAATGTCGATCATTTTTGGGTCTTTGTTTTTGTTCCTCATCCGGCCCAATCATGCAGCGCAAAAAACGGCCAAATGTCGATTATTGTTGGGTCTTTTCTTTGACTGTATTCGGCGCCTGCAACCGTAATAATATACTTGACACACCTTTCCCTCATGCTATTCTCCTCGTATGAGCAAGCAAAACGGGCTTCCCGAAACTCTCCAAGAAGCGATCTGTTATTTCGCGGACGAACAGAAAGCGCATGATTTTATCGTGTCGCTGCGTTGGCCTGATGGCGTTGTAAAATGCCCTCGGTGCAAATCGAAAGACGTTTCGTTTATTTCCACGCGCCGGATTTGGAAGTGTAAGCATTGCACAACCAAGAAACAGTTTTCGGTGAAGGTCGGAACAGTGTTGGAAGATAGCCCTATCGGCTTGGATAAGTGGCTTGCCGCTTTCTGGCTTATCGCTAACGCCAAGAACGGTATTAGTTCTTACGAACTGCACCGCGCGCTTGGCGTAACTCAGAAAACGGGATGGTTCATGTTGCACCGCATTCGTCTTGCCATGCAGAAAGGCATTGAGGGCAAGTTTTCGGGCAACGTCGAAGCGGATGAGACCTATATCGGCGCGAAGGCACGCTACATGCACAAGAATAAGCGTACTGGCGTCGGCCATGCCGGACTTAAGAAAACCGCCGTGCAAGGCATCTTGGAGAGAACCAGAGAAGGTAAGCCCTCTCGCGTCGTTTTGAAGGTTGTTCCTAATACTCGCCGTCCTGAGCTTTGCGGGAATGTTCGCCAGCACGTCGAGAAGGGCGCGATGGTTTGCACAGATGCGTTGATGTCCTACGACGATCTTGAAAATGATTATGACCGCAGGGTTATTGACCATGCGATTAGCTATGCGCAAGGCCACGTTCACACGAATGGCTTGGAGAACTTCTGGAGCCTGCTTAAGCGAGCTTTGAAGGGCACCTATGTAAACGTCGAACCTTTTCATTTGTTTCGATACCTTGATGAGCAGGCGTTTCGGTTCAACGAGCGGAAAGATGACGACCAAGGCCGCTTTCTGTCAGCTATAACGGGATACGTCGGCAAAGGATTGAGATACGCGAAGCTCATTGGTCAAGAGGATGGTGGTCAGCTTCCACCGCCCCCGACAGCGACGTGGCAAGCGGCCTAGGCGATAGCCGATGAATTTTCTCCCGTATCTCGCTAAATTCATTCCGAAGTTTTCGGTTACGGCGGCTCAGAAAGAGAAGTTCGATACGAAGATAATGCTGCTGGAAGCGGAGCACGCTAAAGCGATAGAAAAACTTGAGACGGAGAATCAGAATCTTCGCGCCGAAGTAGAAAGACTGAAAAAGGAAAATAAACAGCTTCATTCCGATAATGCTTTCCTAAAATCCCAGCTACAATGGCACGAAGATATGGAGCGAGATAGAGAGCGCCCTCCACAACCAGGAGAAGTGGGCTTCTGATTTGCGTTCAATGTAATGCCAAGTACGTTCCCCAAGTGAGCGAGGCTAAACCAACGGCCTTTGAAAATTTCCGCGCTCTCGCCAAAAAAGTGGTGGCAGTTCCTAAAAAGGAAATTGCGAAGCGCGAGACCGAATACCGCAACGGGCGGAAATCTAAAAAGCACTAACGTTCCGCCAGCCAAAGGAGCAGCGCGAGAACAGCTAATGTTTAAGTCCGCTGATGCCTTTCGGCATGTCAGCGAACTTACCCTAGCGCAGATGGGATTGGGCCAAGCGCACCTTGGCTTTGCATATGGGGTGAACGGTGCATTTGCAGTTGAGCTATACTTGAAATGTCTTTTAACTGTAGAAGGCGGCCAAATTCCTAGCACACACAACCTCAAAGCTCTTTTCCAGCAGCTAAGTCGCCAATCCAGAGCGAAACTAAAAAAGCTACATAAAGAACGTGCTTCTAATGACGCCGTTTTTGCCGCGTTACGGCAGAGAGGGATTAAAACGGATTTGGATTCTCTACTAGAGCAAGGCCAAGATGTATTTGAGCAGTTTCGGTATATATACGAAGGAATACCGCGCGACAGGCAGCAAGTTGGCTTTGCTTTAAACATTTTTGCCGGTTGCGTCAGAGATCGGATTCTTGACCTCCGTTTAGAATGGATTGGCGATGAACCCACATCCCAAGCTCATTGAAGGCTAGGACTACTCTGTGGACCTCGTTGTTATCGCGTGGCCTGTAATCAATGAATAGACCGCCGCCCTCGATTCGTTCTTCGCTGGTACCAAATGCGATAATTGTCGCGCCGATTAGCTCCGTCGGAATTTCTGGGCCGCGATTAGGATCGAACCGATCCGGCCATTTTGGAATTAAAGTCCCTGTCACGGCACTCCAATCCGACCACCCTTTTTAGGGTGTGTCAAGTATATTATTACCCCTGCAACCGGCTGCGAATCGTGCGCCTGTGTAATGGGGCAGCCCGCTGCCAGCCTTTCAGCACTTTTGTTGGCGTTTCGTTGGCAGAAAATACCCTAAAAAGTGCTGCTTTATGCGTGATTACACTTTTCGGTTCACGCGTTTCTTCCTCGTAAGAAGGCAAATCGAGTGAATAGCGCGCGGGCATCTTGCCCGTTGATTGTTTGCGCTCCAAAGCATTGCGGCGAGGCGCCGCAAGTCCGAGCCGGACGGGTGTGGCACGCGAGGGCGCGTGCGCTCCCCCCGGAGAAATGCGGGCCGTTGGGAATTGGAAAGGTGGCGCCTAACGCCAGTCCGGCGAGGCCACTTATTCACAATTCTGAATTTCTTTCAAATTTTGACAAGTATTGTTGACGACTCCTGACAGCGAACTCTACCGTCGAGTCATGATCTGTCCGATTCCGCGAGGTTTTTTGGTCGCGGTTGAAGGAATCGACGGGTCAGGCAAGACGACGCAAGCTAGGCGATTAGCGCGCTATTGTGAAGAGAAGGGGCTCGCCTACATTTTGTCCAAGGAGCCGACAAACGGCAAATACGGCCAGCTGATTCGGAACTCAGCGAGTCGGGGCCGGCTTTCTGCAGAGGAGGAACTCGACATTCTCCTAAAGGATCGTCGCGAGCACGTCGACCAGGTAATCCAACCAGCACTTGACCAAGAGAAGGTTGTGATTCTCGACCGTTACTATTTCTCGACAGCTGCTTATCAGGGAGCTCACGGCGCAGACCCCGAAATCATATTATCGCGGAATGAAGCTTTTGCTCCCCAGCCAGACTTACTCGTCATTCTCGACGTTTCACCACAGACTGGGTTGCAACGCATTCGGGAGCGCGGTGAGGAGCCGAACAAGTTTGAAACTTCTGATTCGCTTGAACGTGCACGCGCAATCTTTAATCAGATCGACCGTGCGTACAAGATTGGCCTCAACGGCGAGGATCTGGTCGATATGATCGGCTCGTCGATAATGTATGCCTTCCAGCGGGCGGCGGCGGAAAAAATAGCGAAATATGACGTCTCGCCGAGCGGCGTAAACCGAATGCGCCAGCTGTTTGGCGGAACTCCGATCTTAGCTTGATACGTCGGTTATCAGTTATCCGTTATCAGTTCTTCGATCTTCGCCTCATTCCCGCCCGGGTAGCGCACGCGTCCTCGCGTGTTGGTTTCCGCGTCTCGCGGAAACGGACTTTAATATCAGCGCCTTTTTTGAGCGTTCCTTACGGATGAACCGCGAGTGAACCGAATCCTTTCCGACTTAACGTTGTAGAACTCCTTTAACCCTTCCTTCTGCCTCTGATCTCTGTCCTGTGCCCTCTGACCGATCACGAGCATGAGCACGAGCACGAGCATGAGTTCGTCATTTCCTGCTCGCGTCATTCCTTCGTCATTCAACGCCAGTCCGGCTCGAACTAGTGCGGCGCAACCGGTCCCCAGTTCCCGACCGCCAGCGCTGTCAGCACGATTTCCACCGCCAGCGAGGCGAGAATGATTCCCATCACCCGGACGAGCACGGCCGCGCCCTGTTGCCCGATGACCCGCAAGATGAAATCGGAAAAACGCAGGAAAATGTAGGTCAGCAGCAGCACGACCAACAAAACTATCCCGGTCTCGGCTTGCTGCGGCACGGTGTAAACATCGTTATCCGTCAGCACGATCACCGCCATCAACGCGCCCGGTCCCGCGATCGAAGGCACCGCCAGTGGAAACACCGCCAGGTCGCGTCCCGCCTCGGGCGATCCTGGTTTGGAATCCAGTCCCCCAAAAAGCATTTTGAGCGCGAACAGGAACAGGATGATTCCGCCTGCCACTTTGAGCGAGTGCATACGAATCCCAATGGCGTCGAGAATAATTTGTCCCGCTACCACGGCTACGACCAGGATGACAGTGGCATAGAGCGTAGCGCGCAGCGCGGTGCGGTGCCGCTCCGCCGCCGTAAGCGATGCGGTCAACCCGGCAAAAATCGCCACGTTCCCGATCGGATCGATCGTCGTCCAGATGGTTGCGAAATCTTTGCAAATCTTGATGAGCAGCGGAAACATGTGCCGGAATGTGCGCTTACGCCTTACACGAACGTGCGATCAGGCGCGAGGCAAAGTTGGTGGGTGTGAAAGGGGCTTGTGCGTATAGGGGAGCCATATTCTTTCGAATCAATCGTGGCCACTTCCGCAGCACGCATCGCGCGAAACGCCGACGAGGCGAGGGTGACAATGCATCTCCCTCCGAGTAGCGCAGGCTGCCGGGTAGCGCGCGCGTCTCGCGTGCTGGTTTTGGCGTCTCGCCAAAACGGACTTTTCCAACTCTGTCTGTCTTGGATGATTTAACAACGCCAGTCCGGTCGAAGATTCGCCGTGGCGAGCTCGGCTTTCCGCTACTAGCCGAAACGCACTTCGTTTCGCTTTAACGCTTCAACGCGGCGGTAGCCCGATAATCCCGAATTATTTCGCATTGTTCTTCGGCTGATATTCCTCGGCACCGGTTTGCCAGAGCAGGAAGACATAGGTATCGGCGGCCTCGCGGTCCTGCTGGGCGCGAGTCGAACCAACACCGTGGCCGGCATCATAGTCGACGCGGAGTAGAATGGGCTTGCCTGAACTGCTGGCCGCTTGCAGGCGCGCGGCCATCTTGGCGACATGGAATGGAGCAACGCGCGGATCGGTGACGCCGGTAGTGAATAGGACTGCCGGATAAGGAGTCCCGTCTTTCACCGCCTGATAGCTATCGATGCTTTTGAGCGCGCGATAACCCGACTCTTCGCGTATAGCTCCCCACTCCGGCTCCTCGCCGAAGCTGTTTTGTTCGACCACATAGCGCAACGGATTCGACCAACCAACGCCGGAGACAACCGCGGCAAATAACTCAGGCCGCTCCGTCATGGCCCGGCCAACCGTGATTCCTCCCGCTGATCGACCACCGATCGCCAGATGTTCAGTCGAAGTGTATTTCTTCGCGAATAAATCCTCACAAACGGCGATCAAATCGCGCCAGGTATTCGGCTTGTTCGTCAGTTGTCCGGCCTTGTGCCATTCGCGCCCGTATTCGCCGCCACCGCGGACATTGGCGTAACCTACGATCGCGCCCGCATCAATCAGGGCGAGGGCGCGGCCTGCGAAATTTGGAGTAAAGGGCGACGCCCCGTAAGAACCATAAGCCGAGATGAACGCCGGTGCGCGGCCGTCGAGCTTGAGTCCTTTCCGGTAGATCAAGCTATAAGGAATTTTCACGCCGTCTTTGGCCGTGGCAAAGAAGCGTTTCGTCTCGTAACCGCTCACATCGATGGGCGGCTTTGGCGTAATGCCGGTGTCGGCGAGTTTGCCACTCCCGTCGACCGACCAAACGCCGGTGGGCGTGAGCCAGCCGGAGAGAAGGATGAGCGCGCCATCTTCATTCGCGGCCGTGAATACTTCGCCGATGGTGCCATCAAACGGCAGCGCGATGTCAGCGACATGACCATCCCAATTCACCCGTCGCAAGCGATGGATGCCACCATCCATCATTTTGAGATAGAGACCGTCCTTCGCCCGCGTGATCTCATCGATGACCAACGGCCCTTGCGCCACGACTACGGTGGCGTTGGCAATCTCAGGCTTGGCCGTGCTCGTCTTAAGTAATCGCCCGCGCGGTGTGCCTTTGTTGACCAGCAGATAAAGATCGTCGCCGACCATCTCGAATCCGGTGAGCTCGTCCTCAAAGCCCGCGATCGATTTCCAGGAAGCATGACCCGCGAGTGCATCTTCCAACGGCGCGATCAGGAGTCGCACCTCCGGTCGCACGTCGGTGAGAACAAGAAGCACATGGTGCGCGCCTGGATAAGTCTGAATGAACGGGGCCTGGATCCGATTGTAATCGACGCCGGCAACCAGGCCGAGCTTCATCAGGATCGGATCGGAAGCGGGATCGGCGCCCAGGCGATGAAAACGCGCCTGACTATCGAGAAACCGCTCCGGGGTGCCGACCTTGTTAGTTAATTGGTTGTAGAAAAAGCCGGAGCCGTCATCGAGCCACTGTGGATTTGCCATCTGCGTATTTTCGATGTGTTCCGGCAGGTCCTTCCCATCACTCACCGTCAGGACATGTAGTAATGAATCCTCACTGCCATCCTTCGACAATCCATACACGACATCTCTGCCGTCCGGCGACGCTCGCCACCAATCGAGCGAGAAATGGCTGGATCCGCTGCTCAGTTTAGTTGGGTCAACCAGGACCCGATCATGCCCGGCTTCGCGCACGAAGAGCTTGAAGTTGTCCGCGCCCAGCGGCCGTTGCTGGAAAAATAACTTTCCACCGGCGCGCTGCAGACGATTGGTTTGCACCGTGTCGCCCGACAACTGTTGTATCCGCTTTAGCAGAGCGTCGCGCCCCGGCAACTTATCCAGCACGGCGCGGGTGTAATCATTTTGGGCTTTGAGAAAAGCCAACCAACCAGGGTCCTTGTCGTTCTCCATCCAGCGATAGGGATCGTCCACGGTCTCGCCGAAATAAGTGTCATGTACCACATCTGTGCGTGCCGCAGGTGGCTTCGTTGGTGTGTCCTTTGCAGCGGAAAGATCAGAACTGCGAACCACGACGTCCTTGGGTAATTTGCCTGGCTTAGTCGGCGAGTTGGCAAGCGGCTCGGCCTGGAGAGTAACCGCCAGGAGCAACGCGCCAATGGCCAAAACGCACCAGCCGATCGCCTTGCCCGAAACCAGAACAGAAAAGCGCGAACGAAACCGCAAGGACATCATGTTCAGCGTGTGTCGAAAATTTTGCGGTGTCGAGTGAATTACCGAAGCGGTTCGTCTTGTAATTCATGCTTTCAAATTCCTACTTTCGATCGGATGCAGTAGCCCGCAATTATCGGTTTGTACACTTCTCAAATCTGGTCCGTTTTCGGGGTAAAAAACACTGACACGCCCCACAACTTGCCTATAATTGTGGTGGCGCATGTCGAATAAGCAGTTTTGGAAGAAAACAAACGCAGCCGTTCTGAAGGCAGTCAAATTGTCAAAAGGAAAGAGCGACAGCGCTCTCCGTCGGGACTGGAAATTGAAGCAGGTTTCGAGAAGTGGATCGCATACGTACGTGAGCATCTCGGACGTTCGTACTCTTGGGACGGGCCTTTCACGAACGACCTCGCGCGAGTAGAAGCCATCGACGCCGAGACGGCGCTACTCCTCAAAATTGCGCCCGACTGGAGTGCAGAAAAATTCTAATCCCGACGTGACCAGGGGATCGGAGCATTATGTTACCTCGGTGGCTCGATCTCAGCCGCAATTTCGTCGCGGCGAATCCACGACCGTCGAAGTTCTTGCAGTTAGCCTTCAGCGCACCTTTGATTGAAGTTCGATGAAAAACATCGGTGGCCAATCTCGTTTCATCGGATTCCTCGATGAATGCGGAGATCACTCAATGGAGAAGATCGATCCAGATTTTCCGCTTTTCGTGCTCGCCTTAGTGGTCGTTGAACGCCCTGACTATGCCGAGCGAATCATTCCCGCACTTTCACGATTGAAACTTCGTTACTGGATTCACGAAGGGATCAATTTGCATAGTCGCGACATTCGAAAGGCGATCGGTGCTTACTCATTTCTGCAAAATCCCAAAGTTCGGCCCATTTTCATGTCTGAAGTCAGTGATTTTATGACAGAGATGCCCTTCACCCTTTTTCTGACGTGCATCCGGAAGCAAGCGCATGCAGACCGATATGGACCGAACGCGCTCAGCCCCTACAACATCGCGCTAGAATTCACCATGGAACGCGTTTTGCATTTCTTGCAAAGTAGCGGCGCGACTGAGTTGCCGATAGTCGCGGAGTCCCGTGGCAAGAAAGAGGACGCGGACCTGGAGCGCGTTTTCTTTCGCATTCTCTCCCAAGGAACCGGTTATCACGGCGCCGATCAGTTCAAGCGCTTAACATGTCCACTCGTATTTCGATCAAAGAAGGACAATATCGCGGGCGTCCAAATCGCTGACTTATGTGCGTATCCCTGCGCGCGCCACGTCCTGAATCGGCCCAACCCAGCTTACGGGATCGTTAAGGGACATCTTTACAACCATGGCGGCGTGAGCGGTTGGAAAGTCTTCCCCTAAAAGAAACGAGCGGCACCGGCTTTCGCCAGTGGCCGCTCATCGACCGAGTATTCCCAGTCCAGCCACAATATGGCACAAATCGACGACATTGCCTGCAAAATATTACGCAATCTGGACCTTGCTTCGCGGTCCCGTAGTCAGTTGTCATTAGTCTTATCGCCCGCATTTGCCCTTTGCTCTCCGCTCTCCGCTCTTTGCCCCAGCCGCGTGTGGCGAAGCCTTTTACGCGGGTCCCGTTGTCGTGCCTGCCTTTGCCACTTTGCTCTTCGCTTCTTTCCCCCAGCCGCGTGTGGCGAAGCCTTTTACGCGGGTCTTGTTGTCGTGCCTGCCCCTTGCCACTTTGCTCTTCGCCCTTCGCTCTTTGCCCAAGCCATTTTTTCACTGTGCGGGAATCACCGACAACCATGCAATCTTTCTTCTACCTTCTACTTCTTGTCACAGCCACTTCGCCATCGTCCTGCATTTCGTTGTCGTCCTGCCCGAGGGAACGCCATCTTAAAGCAAAGGAGCCATACCTCACTTTGAAGCGCGACGTCCGGCGCTGGATTTAATCTAATTTCCCGCCGCTCCATCATTGCTTAATCAGTAGGCATTACAGCTCGAGCCAAGAGTTCGGTTCTAGAAGGTCTTCCCTTTTTAACAACAATCGCAGATTCCTCGCGGCGATTTCCTCTATCGACCAGGCAATGGTGAATCTTATGACCGTATTCATTTTGCAGTCTGATGTGTTCCCGTCGAATAGCGTCGCTCTCAGCGCCGGCTATGTAGAGAAAAGTTTCATTCTGGACGCCGCGCCGTGCTATTTCAAAACATACAGCCTCAGAGACTAGTTCGGCTAGCATCACCTGTCCTTGGGGTGTTGCACTACCGTTCCCCTTTTCATCAAAGTAGGCAGCGACCGTGGGAGCCTTTGTTGCAATCACAATGTCCGAGGTCGCCTGGTCAAATCTGACGCGTTGGCGCGGCTCGGCGCTGGCGTCGAATTTAAACTGTCGAAAGAGGCCTCCGTGATGCTTCCTCGGCTGCGGAGTATTTGGTGGCTCTCTCTTAGAAATAACCTTCACCATGGCTTCCGCCTTTAGTCCAGCTACACGAGCGCTTATAACTGCTTCCGCGCCTACCTGCCTTCCCTCCAGTTCCACGTGTGCTTCACCTATTTCGGGATAATCTTCTCTCGCTTTGACTGTGACTTGCGGTGTCAAAATCAAGACTTCGTCGCTCCCAGAGTCGACATCCACTAAGGATCCGGATTCTAGTTTATCTGGTATTGCCACTCGTAAAAGAATCCCCGCGGGCTTTCCGGTCTGGAGGTAAGCGTATTCCGGAATAAATCCAAAACCATTAGGTGGCAGTTGAGGTTTTCGATCTCTTTCGCTGCTTCCGTTTCCTCCACCCGTGAGTTTACCCAGTTCGCCCGCCGCGATCGCGTTTAACTCTTTAAGTGTCAGATCAAGCCGCTCCCGTAACTTCTTGTTAACGGCCGTAGACTGCTCAGATTGGGCGCGCTTGCGCTCTGCTTCTACTAACGGATCAATTTTCTCTTCCACGATCTGTTTTAGAGCGCGGGCGAAAGGATGCTTCCACTCAATTCCGTTGCGCGTGGCCGTTAGGATACTGTCGTCCTTTTTGAGAAGCTCGTGCAAATAATCGCACGAAACAGTCCCGTAAAATCTGGAAGCGTATTCGTTATGCTCGAATTTAAAAAAGGAAAGTGCCAGAACTACGCCGCGACTTAAGACCAATAACCCCCCATCGGCATAGTCTCCCTCTTCGGCAGGAGTCGATAATGGTTCCTCGGCTCTAAAAATTTTGATTTCTGCTGTCGCCGGAGAGTTAGGGATAGCGACGCGCTCCATTAGGACTTCCGCTCCAATCGGAGCTTTATGGCTCAACGTTACCTCGTTTTTAACCCTTCCCCGGCAGTCGACCTCGCGCAAGAGAACTGTCCTTTCCGGATCGGCCATCATCGTGCGGAGCTCAAAATGCCGTTCGAGGTTACGGCGCAAGTTATCAAAAAGGGGCGTTCGAACATCGGAACGAGACACAGTTATCTCCATTATCGTCCCATTCCCTTGCGACAGGTGGTATCGCTTGCGAATCGCACGGCTTGCCCGAGAACTTTCTTGCAAGTTAAACATCGGCACGCCCTTTTCGACAGACAAGGTGCAACGATTAAATGTGCCATCTCGTATCGAACTAACACTTCCGTGGCCAAGACCAAAAAAAGAATCCTTTAATCCTCGACCCCACAAACCGCGCACGGATCGACCTTCTGTGAACCCGCTAGTAGCTTCGCCGTATCTACCAACTTTTTTGTCTAAATCCTCTGTAGTCATACCTTCGGCATTGTCTCTGACGCGAAGAAGCGAGTTAGAGTGCTTTCTCTCCACTTCGATGATTATCCTTCCACTTATATCAAGACCGGCGTCCTCCATTCGTTGGTAGCTATCGTTGGCGTTGGTAATCAGCTCGACTAAAGCTCGGACCACATCCTTCCGGATAGCCTGATCTGCTTGCTGGACCGCAACCCGATCTGCGTACTCCATTTTCCGTTTGGTTTTAATATTCATGGTGACCTCATTTCACTTTCTGCCGATTCATTCCGCCGCGGAATTTCGGTTTACCTACCGAAGACTCCGCAAGGACATCGGCAAATTTCTCTGCGCAAAGTTGGAGGAAGGTTAAGATGTCCCTCCGCCTATAAAGCGCGGCATATTGGCGGAATTGCTCAAGATTGTTCCTTAAGGTAACTGACGAGCTTTCCATCGTGCATAAGAGCAGGCTTCTAAAATCAAACTCTGCCAGATCAGTTACTGTCCTGCTCTTCGAATAAGCTTTAAATGCATTCGATGCTTCGACAGATCTTATGAATCTGCCGGCCCGCGTTCGGATTTCACCGCTGGCCTTCTCTGACCCGGGCCGTACAAATGCGCGCCTTTTCCCTGTAAGAATCGCGGCTGTTTTCTCCGCTAGTTCAAGTCCTTTGGGGGTAAGAGAAAATCCAGCGGCAGTGCTACCTTGGAGAAGCCCTTTCGCTCTGCAGTCGAGCCACCGTTTGTTTACTACGGTGGAATCCGGCCACTCAGGATATCCACGAAGATGAAATCGTTCCGGGAACAAGCGGAAGGCAATCGCTACGACATCTTCGAAAACGATTTCCTTCTCTCCAGATGACAGAAAATAGACCGCGTAAACCACCAAATCATTGAGCGCGATTTGGCGGTAAATATTGCTCGGAAAGGTCGGAAGTTCAGCGATGCCGTTATTCATTCGATTACGTGAGCAACGCGTCAACAAACGCAATTTCCGGCGCGAGCTCACACCAGTTTGCGCCCTGCCTCCGCTTCAACTCCTCGTGCCAATTGTCGATGCACCGCTGTGACCGGCAATGAGGTTGATTGTGTCGCTTACATCTCGCGCTTCTTTTTCGAATGTTCATGTCAACTCTCCGATTGTTTGTTACCGAGCGAGCGCCAGATAGACTCGACTTCGTTCACAAAGTTTTTTGCGCGGCTAAATGCATACATTCCCCGTCGCGGCACTGCGAGCACACCATGCTCCTTCAAAAGCGACAAAACGATGTAAACCTGATAGCTCGGAGCTGAAACTTGTTCGATTACTTCCTCGGCGGTGAAATGCCGCCGGCCGGCATTAGCGACCAATTGCGTCATAATAGCGTCGAATTCCTTCCGTGGGACCAGATGTTCGTATTCCGTCTTGCGATCGCGACTTAATCCTACTTTGCTCAAAACGTCGCCTCGCACCGACCATTTCGGATAGTCCTTCCGTGACTTGCGCCCGGTGCTCGAGCGCTGCACGTGAGTTTGTATAGCGTCGGCCACGTCAGCAGGTGTCGGCACTTCCCCGTTTGGATGTTCCGTGGAAGGCGAGCTTAGGATACTGCGGCAAAGTGCATCCACGCGCTTTGAGCCAGAGAAGAAATGCTCCGCTCGATCCCAGTCTGGCTGGTCCGATCTCGCGCATTCCTGCGCGGCCTCCAGCAAGCCGTCGCGCAGCTCAACAAAAAGCCGTGCGATTCGGTCCATCGCACTTCGCTCTAAATTCGTCATACTGCTATTATATTATAACAGAATAGAGCTGTCAACAAACATTAATGCCGAGCAGGGACTGAGAACCGACTGCCGCGCTCGCCGCTACCCTCGCGACTTTACGTTGATCACTCGCACTGCCCGCGCTCGCGCCAGCTACCCTAGCTGCGTTGCCGTCTATCCGTGCGATTCCCATCGCGACGTGTTCTATGTCGCTCATCCCATCAGCTCCATTCGCTCCGAGCGTTTTCTCCGCTTTTTCGCGGTGAATAGTCTTTTCTCAATGCGATGCTTCGTCGCCCTGCTCTAGTTGGGCGAGCTTCTCCTCCGCGCGAGCGACGTCCGACTCGTGCGCGCTGCCGAGCTTAAGGAGTTGCCGTTGCCGACGAAGGTTTAGCTCCGCGGCATCGAGTTGGGCCTTGTGATATTTCGTTTCCGCGGTCTGAGCGGCTGCGGTCGTCTGGGTCAGTGCCGTGGTCGCCGCGTCCACGTCTGGTTGACTCACCTGGCCGGCCAAAAAACGCGCTTTCAGCGATGTCAGCTGCTGCTGCGCCGAAATCATTTGCGCCTTTGCCAGCTCTGACTCCAGCCTAACGACGCGTAATGCTCGCTGCTCCGCTGAGGGCACCGAGCACGACACGCGAGACGCGTACGCTCCCAGCTCCAAGTCAGCGGTTTAGCGGGTAAAAAATCGGATCAGAGGCCGGCAGCGGCTCTGGCCCGATTCGCGGTTAAAAGAATGTCTTTGCGATTATTCGGCAGGGTAAGGGCTCAAGCTTGGGATCGGCCACGAGGTTCGTTCCGGAATACGCGATCACGACGTTCTTTTCGCGGTTGACGTAAAGGAGTTGCCCGGCCCAACCGCCTTTCGCCAGCTCGCCTTGGTCGCTGATCATGTCCCATTCGTAATCTTCGGCAGCATTCCGTGCTCGTCGGATTTTTCACCACGGCCGCCGAACATTCGAGCGACAATCGCATCGGAGATTACATGCGGCTGGCCGGCCGGCGGAGTTTTCGTGAACAATAATCCGAACCGCGCGACATCACGCAAAGTCGCAGCCATGCCAGCGTGTGACGCCGGAAATCCGCGCTCGTTCACGGCGAGAATTGCATCGTGTTCTGCGCCGATTTTGCTCCAGATGAGATCGCTGATCGTATCGGCCAAACTTTTGCCGCTGACCCGCGACACGACCTCGGCAATGACGGCCGTGTTGCTGCTGGTGTAAGCCCATTTCTCGCCGGCGGGCCGTTCGCGTTTGACGGTTCGCAGCATCCCAAACAGATCGCCTCGGCGTGCTGCGTCCGGAAGTTGAGCCGCGGTGCGCGGTTGCCAGCCGAGCGTCGCTTCGAGCTGAAATTGTTTATGGGCGGGATTACGATAAGCGTCATTGCTATCTTCCACGCCTTCCATTCCAGAACGCATATCGACCAATTCACGCAGCCGCGTCCCGGCCCAATCGCTGCCTTTTAATTCGGGCAAATAATTTTCGACCGGCTTTCCCAGGTCGATCTTCCCTTGATCCTCGAGAATCGCCAGCGCGGTCAGCACGAACGCTTTGGTCACCGACATGATAATATGGATGTCGTTAGGCTGGATCGTTGGATATTTCTCGTAAACGATTTTGCCATCGTGCAGGACAATGCAGCCATCAACCGCGCCGTTGTTCACGAATTGATCGAGTGTTTCCGGCTTGGATGGATGGTTTAGTTTCAGCGCACCGATTTCGGGTTTGAGTTGCGTCGGAAGATTGAGGATTGGGCCGCCGCGCCGAATGACTGCGGTCGGAAAAAATTCCGATAGATGAGTGTAGATCCAGTGTGAAAGCGCGCCGCCCTTGTCCCAATTTTCCACTGTCACCTGCGAACGGGGCGATTCGGCCACAGAGACTGTTGCCGCGACAAGTGCACAGGCTAAAGCGACACAGCAGCGGATGGCCATGCCCAAAAATTTAGCTGATCTTTTGTCGAATGAAAATAGACGAGGTCGCAAACCGCGTTTCGCTTCGAAAAATCGCGAACCCGATTGCTGGATGAACGGGATTGTTTTGGGTAGAGGAGGAGGTCAGAGGTCGCTAATCGCGACAGTCACGCGCAGAAAGAGGGCTGGGATTGTAGATACCACCATCGCTTCAAGGAAAAGCCAAAAAAAGCCAACTGATCGGTTAGTTGCCGGCGATATTTCATGGAGGCACTACAACATTTAGAGATATGGAAATGCGTTCTAAAACAACAGGTATTAACACTGATCATCAAACCAGCGAAGCGGATCGGCAAAAGGAAACGGCTTATTGGCGGGAACAACATTCCAAGCAACCATACGCGAAGACGTATTCTTACGATCAATTCGAGCACGCCTATCGCACCGGTTACGATGCGTTCTTCAACTATCCTGGACAGACATTCGACGAAGTCGAAGAATCTGTCGCGGCGGACTACGAGCAGGCGAAACCCGCTTCCGCATTGCCATGGGACACTGTGCGTCCCGCCGCAAGCGCCGTGTGGGACAGACTCGGCGGAGTCATCGCTCCACGCGATCCCGATCGGGGCGTACGCGGGTCCATTTGAACCTGCGCAGGGTCACTCCATATCGAGGTAGCGTACTTTGCCGCCTTCAGCGGTGAAGCGGTCGGTAGGCTGGTCTAGAGTTGAGAGTTGAGAGAATGGCAGCGTGAGCGCGGATGTTGAATTTTGCTTCGAGTTTTTTCTCAGTGCGACGCTTCGCCGCCCTGCTGTAGTTGGGCGAGCTTCTTCTCCGCGCGAGCGACGTCCGACTTGTGCGCGCTGCCGAGCTTAAGGAGTTGCCGTTGCCGACGAAGGTTTAGCTCCGCGGCATCGAGTCGTGCTTTGTGATATTCCGCTCCCGCTTCCTGAGCAGCGGCGCTCGCCTGGGTAACTGCCGTAGTCGCCGCGTCTACTTCTGGTTGACTCACCTGGCCGGCCAAAAAACGCGCTTTCAGCGATGTCAGCTGCTCCTGCGCCGAAATCATTTGCGCCTTTGCCAGCTCTGACTCCAGCCTAACGACGCGTAATGCTCGCTGCTCCGCCTCGACTTTTGACAGCACTCCACGTTTGACGAGCCGTGCGGTGGCAGCCGCGCTTTTCTTCGCTCCTTCCAAGCGCTGCGCGAGCTTGGCGGCATCGAGCGGGACTGCGTCTTCGCCCAAGTCGTCCGGCGCGCTTTGCGGTTCCCAAGGTTTGACGAGCAACGGCGGCTCGATGTCGAACGATTCGTCGTCGGATTTCGGCACTTCCTGGGCGAGCAACGAACTCAGTGACAGGCTAATGAAATATGCCACGACACATTTCCAGCAATCGCGCATTGGTGAACCTCGCGCTCTGAACTTACGTCCGGGTCTCTCTCCAGTCACGCGCGTCATCGTGGAAAGCGCGCACGTTGAACTTCGCTCCGAGCGCTTTCTCGGCCGCGACAAGCTCGTCGTATCCCAACATGACGCCGACTTCCACGATATCGATCTTATGAGCAACGCCGCCCGCATCGCGATCTCCAAACACCGCAATCTCACCAGCTCTCTGTCAGACGCGGCTTATGATCCTGCTACGGGTCTAGGGAGACGGGACACTCTGCATGAGTTCGAGTTCGTGCCACCGCGCGTAGAGGTGCGCGACTTTGTCTCGCGCTGTTTTTAGTTGAGTCTCCAAATCGACAATCTCCGCGCGCGGTTTCGCATAAAAATCCGGCGCGGCAAACGTCGCCTCCAAATCCGACACTTCGTTTTCCGCGGAAAGAATAGTCGCCTCCATCGCCTCCCATTCACGTTCTTCTTTCCACTTGAGTTTTCTCGGTTTTTCTCTGCCGGTTTTCTTTTGAGCGACGCCTACTCCGGAACCCGGCTTTGAATCGCCAGCCGGACCAAGCGCTTCGCGTCTTTCAAAATAGTAATCGTAGTTCCCGACGCTATAATTTACGCGCCCTTCCCCTTCGAAAGCGAGGATCGAGGTGCAAACCCGATTCAGGAAATAGCGATCGTGGCTCACCACGATGACGCAGCCGCCGAAGGCGACGAGCGCTTCCTCGAGCAAGCGCAAGGTTCCGAGATCGAGATCGTTCGTCGGTTCGTCGAGCATCAAGACGTTGCCGCCGCGCTTCAGAATTTTAGCAAGCAGCACCCGGCTCCGTTCGCCGCCGCTGAGCTGCGATATCTTCGTGTTAATACGTTCCTCGCTGAAAAGAAATCGCCGCAGATACGCGCGCAACGTGATGCTTTGGTCGCCGAGCGTGACGTGTTCTCCGCCGCTCCCGACTTCTTCCCAAACCGTTTTCTCATCGTCGAGGAGGAGCCGATTTTGATCGACGTAATTGATCTGGGTCCGCGCGCCAATCTCCACGGCGCCGCTGGCGGCGGGCAGTTCCTGCAGAATAACTTTGAGGAGTGAGGTCTTGCCGAGTCCGTTGCGGCCGACGACACCGACGCGTTCCCCGCCCACGAGATTAAAATTCACGTGCTGAAAGAGGGTGCGGCCGCCCAGCTCCACGCTCACGTCGGTCAATTGGATGATGCGATTCGCGAGCTTCGGCGGCGTGGGGATAATCAACTCAACATCGAGCTCCGCTTCCGGCGCTTCCTGTGCTGCCATCTCGAAATAACGTTCCACCCGGTCCACCGATTTCGTGCGGCGCGCGCGCGGCGCTTTTCGCACCCATTGCAGTTCCCGTTTTAAAAACTTCTGGCGTTTATGTTCCTGCATTTCCTCCACCGCTTTTCGTTGCACACGCGCGAGCAGGTAATCTGTGTAGTTGCCGTCGTAGCTGATGAACTGACCGCGCGAGAGCTCGATGATCCGCGTCGCTACCCGATCGAGAAAATAGCGATCGTGCGTGACGAACAAACAGGTGCCGGCATAACGCGCGAGAAAATCCTCCAGCCATTCGATCGAGCCGGTATCGAGATGATTGGTCGGTTCGTCGAGAATCAGGAAATCGGGACGCGCGAGAAGCGCCCGGCAAAGTGCGACACGGCGTTTTTCCCCGCCGGAAAGCGTGCCCACGACGCGATCGGATTCGGGAGCGTGCAGATTCGTGATGAGCGACTTGATTCGATGTTCCAAATTCCAACCGTCGGCCTGGATAATTTGGTCCAGGAGCGTGGCGCTGAGCGGGCTCTCGCCCGGGACGCGTTCGTATTCCGTGATGAGGTCGAGAATCCGCTGCGCGCCGCTGAGAATGTTCGCATGGACCGTAGCTGCATCGTCGAGACCGGAAACTTGCGGCATGTAGCCGGTGACGAGATCACGCCG
>Ga0193750_1000129_pt1 | contig 22720 bp, 17 predicted proteins | sample L1c1metaG_FD_160569 | JGI IMG/M metagenome (GOLD analysis project Ga0193750, IMG submission 160569) | Soil microbial communities from a riparian zone of the East river system, Colorado, United States - L1c1 | ecosystem: Environmental > Terrestrial > Soil > Riparian zone | place: USA: East River... | reverse complement strand
CCAAACTCGTGTTAAGACGGGTAGTGCTTCCAATTTTGCTGGTCCTGGTCATCAGTGGTGCGTTCACGGGCTACTACTATAACCGCGTAACCGGCAGCCCATTCCGCATGACGTACCAAGTGAACCGTGGAACCTACGCCACCGCGCCTTATTTCCTGTGGCAGTCACCACGACCCGAGCCCGAATATCACGACGTGGTTATACGTGACTTCTATCGCTGGGAACTTCGACAATTCGAACAAAACCGAACCTTGCGGGGCGCCCTCAGCCGGACTTCCGACAAGCTGGTTTCAATCTGGAAGTTTTATTTTGGCCCGCTGCTCACAATTCCCTTCTTGGCGCTTCCCTGGACTCTCCGAGATCGCAAAATGCGTTTCCCACTGATTGCCGGCCCCGTTTTCGTTGCTGGACTCGCAGTACAAACATGGACCATGCCGCATTACGTCGCGCCCGCCACGGGCTTGATCTATATTGTGCTGATCCAATGCCTGCGCCATATGCGGTTGTGGCGATGGCATGGCCAACCGATTGGCGTCGCCTTCCTGCGCGTAATTCCGCTGATCGCAATCGCCATGGTGCTCTTGCGTGTCTCCGCTGTAGCAGCACATGTACAGATCGAGCCGGCCTGGCCACGGGGAAACTTGGACCGTGCGGCCGTTGTGCGTGAATTACAGCACTCGCCCGGTGAGCACTTGGTCATTGTGCACTATGGCCCTCGTCACGATGTGGACTGGGAGTGGGTTTACAACGCCGCAGACGTTGACCATGCCAAAGTTGTCTGGGCGCGCGACATGGGCGATCAGCAAAATCAGGAATTGCTGCGTTATTTCGCAGGTCGAAAAGTATGGCTCCTCAACGGAGACGACTCTCCCCCCAAGCTGTCTCCCTATCCTTCTAGGGAGCCAGCACGGTGAGCGCATCATGGCTCACCCCCCGTCGAATCCGCGCCCACGGACTGTTGCTGGCGGTTTGTTTATGGACCGTCTACGCCATCGACATGTCCACCCCAGGTCTGCGCGATCGGAACGGACTGATCAAAGGAACCGACTTCCTACACTTCTACACTCAGGGGAATATCGCTCTCCAAAAACGCGGAGATTTACTCTACGACATGCAAGCGCAGACCGCACTCTTGCAGAATCTGGTGCCCGCCGCTGCGGGTAATGTATATGTCCCGCTCTATGGCCCCCAAGTCTCGCTGCTCTTCGCCCCTTTTGCCCGGATGTCCTATCCAGCGGCGCTGACCATCTGGCTTTGGCTGAATGCCGTCATCTACGGAACCTGTTGTTATTTGGTGTGGAAGCATTGCCCGAATTTGCGAGCCCGACCGTGGACCGTGCTCATCGCAGCCCTGGCCTTCCCCGGATTCTTTTACCTGATCTTGTGGGGCCAGACCTCCGGCCTTGCTCTCCTCTGCTTCACCCTCGCATTTCTCGCACTCAACAAAAATCGGCTTTACCTTGCCGGCCTGGCGATCGGATCTCTGATTTTCAAACCGCAACTCGGCATGGCAGCTGCAGTCATTTTCCTATTTGCCCGCGAATGGAAGGTGATTGCCGGTGCAGTTCTGGCGGCTCTGGCCCAACTCAGTATCGGCTGGCTCTACTACGGCACACCGGTTATGCGGGAATATCTGCGCGCACTGATGAATGTCCGCGACGTTCTCCCAATACTTGAACCTCGCCCCCATCAGATGCACTCGCTCCGCGCCTTCTGGTCCCTGCTGATTCCCTGGCCAGCACTGGCTTTTGTCTTGTACGGAGCGACGGCGGTGGCGGTACTTGCAGTAGCGGCACGCTCTTGGCGAAGCAAAACATCATTAGGATTGCGCTATTCAGCCTTGATGCTTGCCACCATTTTGGTAGCACCTCATCTCACGGTCTATGACTTGTTGATTTTGACGCCGGCTCTTTTATTGTTGGCGGATTGGACAGTAGGTACAAACCCCGCAGGTTTTGCGGCACTCATGCCAATCCTGATCTATCTGTGCTACCCGTTGTTCTTACTCGGCTCGCTGGCTCGAGTCACACACTTACAACTGTCAGTGATAGCGATGACCGGATTGTTGTTCTTAATCGATCGCGACAGGAACGTGCCCCGGAACGCCTACATCGCCTGATTCCTTTTCTTCTCGAACAAAAACTTCAGCGCTCCCGGAAACCGCCTCGCCCAGTCGCCTTCACTATGAGTCGCTCCCTCATCAATCTTCATCAGCAGGCGTTCTTCTCCCAACCCCGCGCGTCGCAAGATGTGTTCCAGCTCGCGCACGTCGTCAACAATTTCTTTGTCGCGTTCCTCGTTCCCAGTCTCCCTGGTCCCAATTGCCAGAAAAATCTTCTCCGGCCATTGCCGAACCGCGAGGCTATGTTTCAAAAGCTGCCGGTTGGAAATGAACAGTGAGGGACTCTCCAGCAGCAATCGCCCAAAAACTCCCGGCCGATCCATCACGGTATACAAGGAAATGATCGCTCCCAGCGACGATCCGCCCAGCCCGGTATTCTCCGGACCACGTCCAATCCGATATCTCTCGTACAAAAACGGCATCACTTCGTTGATCAGGAAATCAGGATACCGCTTCCCCTGTGGCCGCAGCTGCGGCGGATTCAATGAGCGATATGACAAATACTCTTTGGGACGGTCTTTCTGGGCATTATCGATTCCCACCAGGATCATCGGCGGAATGGCTTTTTCACGAATGAGCCGATCGGCGGTTTCATCCACTTGCCATTCCACGCCGGTATAGGCGCTCCCGCGATCAAACAGGTTTTGCCCGTCATTCAGATAGAAGACGGGATAATACCGAAGCAGGTTTACCGGATCGTCATACTCCGGAGGCAGCCAAACTCGAAGCATTCGTCTATTTCCGAAAATGTGGCTCTGAAATTCGTGCAAACGCAGGTCGCCCACCACCGATGGGTTCGACTCGCCGGCCGGCTGTTCTCCGATGATCGCTTGTTCTTGAATTATTTCTGCCATGAGAAGTGTGCGCAACAGCGCTTGCCTCAAACCTTGTGCATCCTTTGTGCCACCAGTACCGACGACAATACCGTAATTGCCGCAATCAACGTAAGCGATGACAGACACAAGATGCACCAAACCGCCAGCACAAACGCTTCCACATACGTAAGGTACAGGGCAAACCCTAATCCTGTCAGTGAGGCAACGAGCAGTATCAAGGGAGTTTCGGTTTTCGCCCGATAAAGCGTGGCGAGGACCAGCAGAATGCCGTACCCAAAGATGCCGATTAACGCCACTGGGATGCCGAAGACGGCGGAGTAGATACTACGGTTCACCATGTCGCAATTAAAATTCGCTCCGAAATCACAAAACGAGGACGGCGATGCCCCGTAGTGATGATGGAGCGAAATCGAGGACACCACCGCTCCTGCAACTGACAACAGCGCGATCGCCAGCAGAATTCGCCCGCCCTTAGAACTCATGGCAGGCCGCATCCGGACTTTTCACTCAGGGATTCCAGGCGCAGTACGCCTTCATGGCGCTCCGTGGCGAATTGCCACGTGGGGAAGTTTTTTACCCCAGCCTGCACGCAGCTTGGCTGCTCGGCATGCACGCCCTTCGTACCACATTCGATGTAAGGAACGTACTGAAATGCTGAACCGAACATTTCCTTTTGTTCCTCGCAGTGCGTGCACCAGTACAACCCGTACATTTTGACTTGTCGTGCAGCCAGGCACTTCGCAAATGCATCGAGCCTGCTCACTCGCGGGCGCTTCCATAGATAAATCGCCAGCCCAAACGCCACCACGATCAGCACAGTAATTAGAATCGTGCGCTGAATCCGGGTGGCGCGGGTGCCGTCGCCCGTGGCCTTTGCTTCTTGTCGCTTCCTGCGCAGGTCTGACATGGAAATGTTTTATACCACGACGGTCAGTGCAGAGGGCAGGATGTCCAAGGTTCGACAGTGCAAGCTGAACACCTCCCCATCCACCATGACATCTACCGGCCCTTCCAGCTGAAACTCGATTCTTCTCGCTGGCCGCCTCTCAGCCAACGGATGTTGAATATGTGTGCCGTCATAAAGTGTCGGCAGATTCCGAATAAGCCCCACTCGTCCGATCGGCCCCCAGCGAACATATTCGATCAATCCGTCGCTGACGTCGGCCTCGGGAGCGATCATCATGGTGCCGCCGGTAAATTTGCTGTTGTTAAAAGTAAGAAAGAGGCAGGGACGTCGATCGATCTGTTCTTCTCCGTCTACTCGTAATGGAAATGGCCGGCGTTGCATCCGCGCCAGGCTGATAAAAATGGATGCCTGGTATCCCAATTCGCCCCAACTCTTAAATCGCCGGGCGCGCAACGACGCCACATTGGCGGAGAATCCCATACTCAACAAATTGATGTAGTGAACAATTCCCAAAGTATGTCTGAGACGCAACACGTCGCACTCACGGGAACGCCTGCCCAGTAAGGCTTCTATGGCGTACTCCACTCCGCGATCCGTGAAGTCACGCAAAAACGAGTTACCTGTACCCAGCGGAAGAAATCCCAGCGTAGGCCGCTCACCACGCTCTGCGCCCGGAAAAAGTCCATTTACGATTTCGTAAGCGGTGCCATCGCCACCCACCGCTATGAACTTCCTGTAGCCTCTGGCATAAGCGTCACGAGTAAGGCCCGTACCTTGGCCCGGCGCGTCGGTTTCCACCGCTTCCACATGGATCCCACCTGCCCGCAACCGATCCAGCGCCGGCGCCACCAGTTTCCGGCAACGTCCTCCACCAGCTGCGGGATTGACAACCGCGAAGAACCCGTCACTCAAAGCTCGTTCACCGCGGTGCGTTCCCGGCTCTTTCCTATTTCCTCGGCCAACATGGCGCGTTTGATTTTCATAGAGGCGGTTCTGGGGAAATCCTTGTCCCACACCAGATAGCCGCCCACACGCTTGAAATCCGCCAGACGCCGGTTGCGGGAGACCATCTCGTCCTTGAGTGCGCTGGAAAATTCCTGTCCCTCTTCCAGTCGCAACACAACTACCAGCATTTCGCGCCCCAGAGTCTTTTCCGGCCACAAATAATTGGCTGCGAAGATGCAATATTCCTTGACTGGCACGCCTTCGAATATGGTTTCGATGTCCTCCGGATAAATATTCTTTCCGCCCTCGGTAACGATCATGTTCTTCTTGCGGCCAAATAGTTGCAGGTGGCCTTTGCCATCAAAGCGGCCAAGGTCACCGGTTAGCAACCAGCCGTCCACGATTGTTTCCGCAGTCAATTCCGGATCGTCGAGGTAATGGGACATCACAGTCTTGCTGTGCGCCGCCACTTCCCCAATTCCTTCCGAATCAGGATTAAGGATACGTAATTCCACCCCCGGCAGAGGTTTGCCTACGGTATCCGATCGAAAGGGCTTGAGATCGTTGACGGTAAGCACAGTACCAGCCTCGGTCAGTCCGTATCCATTGGCAACAGGGATACCGAGCTCGTAGAAAAATTCCAATGTGGATGGTTCCATGAATGCGCCGCCGGTGAAAATGGCAACCAGTTCCCCGCCGAACGCCTTGTGTACCTGTGGGAGCAGCCTGCGACTGAGTTTCAGATTCGGCCGCGCGCGCGTGAAACTCTTGTTCAGCGCAATAAAATAATCCAGAACAAAACGTTTAGGCGCTGAAACCGCTTCGAACTTCGCCCGCAGTCCCCGCTCCAGATTCTTGAGCACCATCGGAACCAGGCTTACGTGCGTGATCCTGTAGCGCACAAAAGCGTCGCGCACAAACTCCGGGCGCAGCGTGCGCAAGTGCACCACACACGCGCCACACACAAACGGCCCAATAAAGCCCACCATAAAATCTATGGCGTGGTTCGTCGGCAGGATGCTGAGATAGCGCACTCCCGGCCAGAATGGATACCAGGCCGTCAGCGACTTGCATTGCTCCAGGTAATTTTCATGAGTCAGGACGCATCCCTTGGGCCTCCCGCCTGTGCCCGAAGAATAAACGATGCCGGCCACGTCTTCGCGCTTCCGAGGAACAAATACCGGATCTCCCTTGCGGCGGAAATCTTCCCAACGAAATGCGCCTGCCAGATCCGCGCTTAACGGAGCTTCGGTGACCAACACCAACGCCTTGAGATTCTTGAATTCCGGCGCCTGCATCATCGCGCGCCAGAGGTAATACTCCACGATCGCAATCTTGGCTTTACAATGCGTCAACAATTGCAGATGCTCGGCCGCTGTCAATTTGTAGTCAAGCGGCACCAGCACAGCCCCGCAATAAAAAATAGCGTATGCCGAGATCAACCACTTCGACTGATTGCTCATGAGGATGGCGGCTCGCTCGCCCGCATGTAACTCAGCATCTTCCAGCGCGCGTGCCAGCGGCAGCGCCAATTCCTTAAAGTCGGAATAAGTGAGGCGTGTGCGTTCGCGGTCGCGATCCGACTCGATCAGACAGGTTTCGTCGCCCCAGCGGTCCAGCGCATCTCGCAATGCCGCACCCAGGGAACTGTATTGGTCAAGATTGAGCATTCAGGGAATTTTCGATTTTCGATTGCCGATTGACGATCTGTCGGGTAAGAACTTGATCTGCAATCGGAAATTGGAAATCGGAAATCTACAAGCGTGCCTGAATCCGTTCCGCCAGCGTCCTGAAATCTGACACTCCCTGCAATTCGTAATCAGGCAACTCGATCTGAAAATGATGCTCCAGCCGCGTGAGCAGCTCGAGCGTTTGCAGACTATTAATCCCCAGCGTCCGAAAGAAATCGTCATCCGGTGCGAGCTTTTCCCGCGCCACTTTGAAGTGCGCCGCAGCCAAGGTTAGTATCTCTTCAAGTGTTTGATTAGAAGTTCGCATGATGTAACTCAGGGCAAATAAGGTTGTGCCTCCGTACTTTCTGCAAATTTTCGTAAGCCAGCTTCCACCGCGGGCTGTGCGAAGAGTTCACAAAAGATTTCAATCTCCCGCCGCAACTCTTCATATGGAATCGGCTTAATGAACTCCTTGGCCGCCATCGCAGTGCGCCGGTCGAATTTTTTTAACTGATCCGCGGTGGCCCGCGCCACTCTCAACGACTCTCCCTCCGCCACCATCTGACTGACCAAACCAACCTGCTGTGCCTTCGTCGCGTTGAAGCTTCGGCCGGTGAGCAACAGATCACGTACAACGCCGTTGCCCAGATCACGTTTCAAACGCGGGATCCCGCCGAATCCTGGAATCAATCCCAAACGCAGTTCAGGAAAACAAAAACGCGCCATTTTATCCGCGATAACCAGGTCGCAAACCAGCGCCAACTCGAACCCGCCACCAAACGTCACTCCATGCACAGCCGCAATCGTGGTCAGCGGCGAAGCATCAATTGCGTTCATCACCCGGTGAATGCGCTCCAGGTAATCGCGGACCCCTTTAACTGCCTCATCACGATCCATCTCCTGAGAAATCCGGAACAATTCCTTCAAGTCTGCCCCTGCCGAGAATCCGCATTTCAAGGAGCTATAAATAATAAGAGCGTGCGCTTCATTTTTTACCTTTTCCAAGGCAGCGGCGAATTTTTCCAGTTCTTCCAGTGTCAGCAACCCGATCTCATTGCAAGGTTCACGATGCAACCTCAGATCCACAACGCCGTCCGTCAATCCCCAGGAAACAGCCTGCCCTTCAAATTTCTTCATATGGATCTCGACGATAACCGCCCTTAGTCCAGCCGTACGCCAAACCGTAGCGCCGGCGTCCCCGCCGGCAACTGGACAAGCTAGTCACTCACGAAGCCTGCTTCACCCCATACATTTCTTCAATCTCCGCCTGCAACCGTAGCGCAATCAAATCTCGCTTAAGCTTCCCATTCGCGGTCAATAATCCGTTCTCAATCGAAAACGGCTCCGGGTGAATATGAAACGCCCGAATCTGCTTGTAGTGCGGCAATTGTGAGTTCACCGAATCCAGCGCTACCTGAACTTCGTCGCGCGACACATCTCCAGTCACAATCGCCGAGAGGTATCCCCGTCCATTGCCGGTAAGGATGACCTGTTGTGCGCCTGCAAGATTGCGCACCAGCTCATCTTCAATCGGCTCCGGCGCAACATTGTGGCCCGAACCCAGAATAATCAAATTCTTGATCCGCCCCACGATACTCCAATTTCCTGCCTCGTTGACCTCTCCCTGATCGCCGGTATGAAACCAGCCCTCCCGAAGTGCCTTGTCGGTTTCCTCCGGACGCTTCCAATACCCTGGAAAAATATTTGGACCCCGAACAATAATCTCTTCATTTTCGCCCAGCTTCATTTCAATTCCGCTGATTGCTGGCCCAACACGTCCAGGTTCGATATGACGGGGATCATCCATCGTGCAAATCGCAGTAGTCTCGGTCAACCCGTAGACCTGCAAGACAGGTACCCCCAGCATCATGAAATAAAGCTGCGTTTCCACATTCAGCGGAGCTGAGCCGCAAATCAGTGCTTTCAAATTCGAGCCAATCATCTTCTTGCGGATCGTCGGAAAGATCAACACCCGAGCCACACGCAGCCACATCGAGTCGCCTTGCCCTGCTTGCTTGCGCATCCATGCCTGTTTGGCGTGACTGTAGATTGTCAGCGCCAACCCACCGGTTTTCCCCAGCTGCTCGTCTACGGCCTTGCGCATACGCTCCAGCAACGCCGGCACATTCAGGAAATAATCGGGAGCTGCGGCGCGCATGTCTTGAGCCAGTCTGCTCAAATCTGTATTCAGAGTCAGCAAACTGCGACGAAGCAAGCATGTCAGCAACATGATCCAGGAACCCGCGAAACAAAATGGAAGATAATGAAACACACGATCTTGCCCGGCTCTGTTTTTGTTTTCCATCAGAAGGTCGAGCCGAGCGGAGGTGCAACCCAACATGTGGGAGATGTTGCCCGCATTGAGCACCACGCCCTTTGCTTCGCCGGACGTGCCCGATGTGTAAATGATGGTGACAGCATCAGAGTCAGCCAGTTTCACCGTCGCGGTAGAGCCAGCAGCCCCAGCAAAAATCTCCTCGAAAACAAATTGCGGAGGAGCCTCATCCCAGTTCTGGGCAATGCCATCGCGAAGCTCGGCGTCCCCGCAGCAGATCAGCGCTGGCGTGCAATCTTGCATCATCGCCACGAGCTCTGCCGCAGCCTGGCGCGCATATAGAGGAACCACAATCAATCCCTCTGCCATGATCGCCAGATCCATCGCCACCCAACGAATGCCATTGTGCGCCAGCAATGCGCATCGATCTCCCTTTCGCAATCGTTGAGCCGCCAGAAATGACCGACCCTTACGAACCAGTTCCAGCAGTTCGCTTCCGGTGATCGAAACGATTCGGCCGTCCCGAAGTTCCTGAAGGATGGTTGTGTCTGGTGACGCCTCAAGCCGGGTGAAGATCTCTTGCAGAAAGTTCATCGTCGGCACATCTCTGCTATGCTGCGTAAGTCTCGGTCAGTTTTCGCAGATGTCCACTCATTGGCGGCAAATAGTCTTCCCAACTCCATTCCCCTTTTCGAATCGGAAACTCCGGATATCGCCGCTGTACTTCTTCTTCGAAATACACACCCATTCGCGCCATCACCTTAAGATTCCGCACCACGGTTCGACCGATTGCGGCAGTGATTGCTTCTCGCTCCTTGCACAGCGTGTCCATGGCGACCAGCAGTTTGGCTTCCAGGTCGGGATCATCCACGTTCATCAAGAGATTTTCTTGGCCGCGCTCCTTCATCAAATTACGGATGCGCTCATCCATGGTGATTCCCGCCGAGGGCACCAGTCCCGGCATCGAAGTCACGATTCCGTGATAGCGCGAGGAAACCATCATGTGGCAGGCGCGCAGAATACTCACCAACTCATAAATGTTGTAATCATCGGAGGTGAGCACAGGCACACCTCCCAACTTCTCCGAAATCCGCTGCCCGGGACGCGCATCCAGACGCTCCGTCGCCACCAGAATCACAAACACGTTCCGTCGTTTGCGAAATGCGTCCACCGCATTCGCAATAGCCGTCAAATATTGCTGATAAGCCCTTTCCGCTGCCGCTCCGGAGTTATGAAAATATACCGAACGATAATGGCTGTCTTTGTAGGCCCCGGTAAGCCTATGTAGCGCAAACTTTGCGATCGAAGCCTTCACCGGCCACTCAAACGGATTGATCGGACACACCACCAGCACCGGCTTGCTGCCATCCCACCCCGCTTCCCGCAAAGCCTTCTTCCCGTACTCGGCTGGATGAGGCTCAAACGTCCAAGCCGTATCCGTACCCAACTCCGTAGGCACTCCAAGCTCGCGCAGTAGGGTTCGTGATTCTTCATTCCGGGTAATGACCAACGAGTTTCGGCAATAACTACCACACATTTTTGCCACGAGCGGATCCATGGCCCCCGCTTCCGCTCCATATCCGACAGAAAGCTTGTTCTGTGCCGCCGCAATCCCAAGTGAACCAATCATCATCGTGGTCAGCGCGTTGGCAAATTTGCTCTTGAACATCGACCCTTCGCAGGCGACCACTCCGTGATGTTTGGGCACTTCATCAAAAAGAAATGGCGGAAAAATATCCGGCAAATGTACCTGTTTACTTCCCTCAAAATATTCCTGCGAAAATTTGAAGTTCTGCGACATCACCGTGCAAGCTACATTCTCCGCCCCCAGAATGTGCCGGATCTGACGCAACATTTCTTCTACTCGCGTGTCGGACCCCATATTCCGCGTGCCGTTGTACCCGGCAAACAGCAGCTTCAATTTTTCTCCCGGTCGCCACGCAGTCCCCTTGCCCAGCATCCACCCCGCTTTCGAGATTTCGATCAGGCTGCTGACCCACGCCTCGAGAACCAAGTCCATCATGCGGCGGATCCTCCAGCCTTCACCGGCCAATCCTGATACTTGTAGTTGAAATCTGCATCGCGGCTGAACTTCAAAAGAGGATAGCTGTATCTCGAGAACGGAACCGGCTTGCGGCCCAATTCTGAAGTGACTCGGGTATTGTCGAACACAGTATTCCACACCAGATAGGGCAGAAACACTTTCATTAGTGACGCGCCATGCGCCAGTGAACCTCTCCAATTCGCCGACGCATTCACCGCCGCTGTAAACGGCCGTTCCAGAAGCGGCACAAACACTGGCCCTCGCTTATTTTGCTCAGCCGCCAGCGCGTTGGTAACTTCGCGGAAAGTCTGCGAATCCCGCCCGGACGAAAGATGATAAATATCGTATTGCGGATTTTCTTTCTGATGCAGCGTAGCAATAGCGTAGGCGACAAAGTCCACATTCACAATGTCTATCTTGTCCGATGGACGAAATGGCAGCACCGGCAATCCCGCTAAAAACACAAACGCTTTCACCATCTCGAACTGTGTAGTTTCCGCGTACCGGCTGTCCCCGAGTACGATGCTGGGACGAAAAATGGTAAGTGGCACTTCCGGCAGAAGTTGCCGAATCATGTGCTCGCCAAACTTTTTGGTTCGCGCATAAGGATCGTAATCGGAACGGTCCCAATCGATGGCCTGATCTTCTCCGACGATTTCATCATGACGTTTCCCAGCCACTGCCACCGTGCTGACCTGGCTGAACCGCCTCAATCCGTGATAATGATTCGAGCGCATGGCAAGCTGCACTACTTCGAGGGTGCCCCGAAGGTTCACATTCAGACAGCTTTTTTCTGACTTCCGGTTCAACGACGCTGCGCAATGCAGCACCGAATCCGTGGTGTGGATCAATCGATCGTAATCATCGTCCGTCAATCCGAAACGCGGTTGAGTAATGTCCCCGCAAAAAATCCGCACCCGTGCCTGCAAGTGTTCGTAAAACTGAGGAAAACTAAGGTGCAGTTGCAGTGCCTGCCACAAGCGCTGTTCCGCCTCGTGCGGATCGCGCGCGCGCACCAGTAGGTTCAGTGAAGCACTGTGGTCTTGCAGTAGGTCGGCGGCGACGTGTGCGCCAATGTATCCGGTGGACCCGGTCAGGAATATCGCCACGTTGCTCCGTTTGTCCCCGTCTTTACAGTTTCGCCGTTCGTAGGGAAGGCTGGTGTCAATTGGAAACTGCGCGCCGGCCGCGCCTCCAGCGGACGCCCTTCAATCAGAGGATAAGTCCATTTCCGCAACGCGGGAATATGCACGTAAATCCAATACTCCCACCAGTCAATCGAACGTGTGTCGTAACCGAAATCATCCTTCTCCGCCGGTACCAAAGCATAGGACAACTTTTCTACGTTGTCGGCAATGAAATCGTGCTCATTGTGAAGTATGAAAGGTTCGAACAACCCAATCAGTTTTTCTACTTTTTCCAGGCTACGCTCCGCCCGCGCCAGCGGCGGCTTTCGCAGTTGCAACGGTGCCATGATCCGCTGGATGGATTGGATAATTGCTTTCTGCGCCGGCGCAGACATCCGGTCATAACGCTCCTTCGACACCGGTATCGCGTCGAACCGCAGACGCAACCAATATTCCAATCCTTCCTGCGCCCGATAATATTTGCGATGCGCCAGCGAAGTCAGCTCGATTGATCGCCGCATGTCGCAAGGGTTCGTCACTGAAGTTGCCAGCTGATACACTCGCCGGTTTCGCCGTTCCACGATGGCCGCGGCAATCAAAGTCATGCCGCAGCACACCGAGTCCACCGGAGTGATGTCCAGCCGTTTGCGTCCATTGGTCGGCAGTTGCCGGAAATAAGTCCCCAGCAGATACGAAAGCGAAGCCGACGTATTGATACCTTCATTCCATCCCAGAAAAGGCTTCTTCAGCGAGGTCTCGACGATGCTCGGCCTCACCACCGCAATGGGCAAGCCATCACCGTTCTTGCAAATGAGTGACTCGGCCAGACTCTTGGTGAAGGTATAAGTGTTGGGCCATCCCAGTTCATTGGCCCGCTTGGTTCCCGCCTCAATCAAATAATTGCGCAACCAGCGAATCCGGTTCTTCCGTATTTGGTTGTCCAGCGCCACCCCACTCAAATCCTTGGCCGCGTGTTCCTTCTGCAAGGCTTGCTGGCAGAGTTCTTTTGTCACTTCCGGGCTCACTGCAAGTCGCTCCGCGTGCTCCACGAACGCGTGCAGTGATTCGCACTCCTTCTCCGCGTCGAAACTTGCCACACCCGCCGGAGTGTAATTGGGACGTAGCGTCTCGCTCACTCTGCCATCGCGGGCGCCAGCTACGTAACAGGTGGAAAGATGCAGCAGTCCCGCGTGGTCCGACTGTCGAACAAAGTCCAAAATGTTCGAAACAGCGTTCACGTTGGTTGTCAGGGCGTCTCGCAGATCGGGATTGAAATCGGTCAGTCCAGAGCTGTTAATGATCAAATCCAATTTCTCTCGCAGAACTTCAGACGTCTCCGGGGCCAATCCCAGCCCCAGTTCAGTGACATCCCCTTCGATTATTTCCACGCGTTCGCCCAGAAACCGTGCCAGGTCCATGCCGTAACGCTTAAACAGCGGATCGAAAACCGGCGAGGTCTCCACCAGCTTCTCAAATCTCTGGGCTGCTGGATTCGATTTCTGCCGCCGGATCAACAGGTAGATACGCCCTATTTCCGGCAAGTCCGTCAGCGTATTCACCAGCCACACTTTGCCGATGAAACCAGTCACTCCGATCAGCATCACATTCTTGCCGGCCAGGGCGGCACGAACGGAGAGCGGACTGGTCGCCCCGTCGCCATCGAAATGGACAATAGGAACGAAGTGTTTCGGGGCCTCACGCTCAGCAGACTGTATCGCCGAATTCAGCGTCTCCGGGCTGCCTAGGTCCAGATCACTCGCCAATTGCTCCGCCGAACGCGTCCCATCGGGACCAGCTCCGGTAATACGTGCAAATAATCCTCGCGGACGGATAATCGGCTCGAGCAAACGTCCTGTGGCTATGCCGTCTCGAAATTCCAGACGGTTGACGACCAGCCACCTTACCCCAAGATGCCGCGCCAGAGGCCGCATCACGTGATCCAGGCTCTGACTGACCAGGACCACGTCAGCTCCCGAATTTATCAATGCCTCAAGTTGCCGAACTCCATCCGCTTTCAGATTTGGCTGCAGCTTGTACTTGAAGTACTCTTCACCCAGTAAATCCAGTCGGTCCCGACTCACCCCACGCAGCACGGTGTGTACTATTCGAGTGGCCAACACCCGATTCGCTGCGTATAAAAAAGGACGCAGCACCGCCATCAGAAAGACCAGCCCGCGCCGTACCCACCGCTCTAGAAATGTCTGTGCGTTCCAGGTGAAAAAGGCCACCGGCCGGACCGTGGTTAGATCCAGCAGACTCCCTTCCACGCGCCAATACACAGGTGCGCCAGCAGGGCTAGATTTGTAGTTTGTCATTTCCAAATTCTGTGTTCCAGACCGCAGGGCCGAGGTCTCCCCAACACTGGAGGTGAGGCTCTCTATTGTAAACAATTGGAGCCAAAGGACGAAGTCAGCAAATATCGACCGAACCAGGAGATCACCACCATTTGGAACTGAGGTGGAAGAGCGGCCCTTCTGGTCCGCGTAAGCCTTCTGAAATTAATCGGGCTTGAGCCCCAGCCGCCGCCGGATTTCCGCCACAATATCTTCCGGATTCTGCTCCACGTCCACTATGACCCCATCTTCCGGCTCTTCAAGAATCGCGAATTGACTCGCCAGCAGCTTTTCCGTTGCAAAGTGCCCCTGCCGCAAACCCAGCCGTCGACGGATCACGTCGTACGTTCCCTTCAGACAAACCAGTTTCACATCCACACCACCGTCAAGCTCTTCGCGATAGACCTTCTTCAACGCCGAACAGGCCAAAACCACGTTCTGCTTTTTCGTGATCCACCGGTCTATTGCCTGGCGGATCGCCTGAAGCCACGGTGCCCGACCAGCATCATCGAGCGGAATTCCCATCCTGATTTTCTCTATATTGGCCGGCGAATGGAAACTGTCCGCATCCACGAACTCCCAACCGAGTTGCCCAGCCAGCAACCTGCCCACGGTTGTCTTGCCCGCACCAACTACACCCATAATGAGAACAATCACGTCACCAGTATATTTACTTCACCGAGTTCGCACTCCCGTAACGCCGGCGTCCCCGCCGGCAACCAGGAAAACTTGTGTTAAAAAGAAAAGCCCCGGCAATGAACCAGGGCTTTCCATGTGGACCGCCTGCGTAATGAACTGCTATCTCTGACCGGCCGCTTGAATTCCGAGATTGATCTCCTGCAGTGCTTGGTTTACGTAGTTCAACGCCGTTGACCTGTGTCCACCGAATTCAGTACCGGCCTGTTGCAAAGCATTTCGGGCCTGTTCCAAAGCCTGCTGTGCCTCCGACATCCGGGGAAAACTCGTGTTATTCGCGTTGGATGACATCGGCCGCACATAGCCCTGATTGTTTACTCCTGCGTTATAAGGATTGGACCCACCGTGTTGAGCAGCATACTGAAGCCCCAGGTTTATCTCTTGCGTGGCCTGATTCACGTATTCCAGGGCTTTCTCCCGATGTCCTGCAAATTGTTGAGCAGCCTGCTGCAGACTAATGCGAGCCTGCTGTAAAGCCTGCTCCGCTTCCCTCATCATCGGATGGTCAACCGCCCCGGCTCCTACTTGCTGCCCGTAGCCTCGTCGACGTCCGTATCCTTGCTGACCGTAACCTTGCCCTTCGGATCTAACCACCTGGGGCTGCTGTTGCCGAATCGTAGCTTCTCCATTGTTAGGCGCGCGGAAACTAAAAATATCGCTTTCCACTTCCGAGCCCGCCGCCTGTCCCGTCTCTACCTGGAAATAATAAGTCGCGCCCGGCTGCAAGTTCCTCAACTCCACCCGATGCGTAAGTCCACCCGCGCCCCATGGCGCCTCGGCTAACTTATTCATAGTGCCCAAGTCCGTTCCATACTGAACTCGCGAGCTTCCCTGGATGTTAGTAGTCCAGGTAATGCGCGCATGATTCCCGTCCGCTTCTTCAATCACCGGTCCATTCGTAATTCTGACTCTGCCATTTTCTTGCATGCCCGCGGCTACGTCGCTCGCCGCCATCACCGGTCTTTGATTGCGGATCGTCGGTGCTCCAGAATTCAAAGTCCGGAAGCTCAGTACGCCTGCGCTCTCACCTTGACCCCGATTCCCTCGCACCTGCGACGATTCCACTTGGAAAAAATAAGTGGCATTCGGCCGCAAGTTATCGATCCGTACCCGGTGCGTGTTCGATCCATTTTCCGGGGACTCTGCAACGTGTGTCAGATTGTTTTTATCCGTGGAATACCACACTCGCGAACTGGACGGCACATCGGTGGTCCACGCAATCACCACCGCGTTCCCGTTCACTTCTTCAAGGATGGGCCCGTTCGTAATTCTGATATCTTGTCCCACCTGCGGTGGCGGTGCCGCAACTGCATAAGCAACAACCAGGGTCATTACTACTGCTAAGAGAAACAGTTTTTTTGTAGATCGCATGTAAAGCCTCCTGGACAGACTAGACAGAAAGCAGCGCATGCTTATTAGGACGCAAGTCATGGTCTGTGACTATAAGGTCAGAGTAGTAGTAAACGCAGGGATTTCCTGTAGCGTCAACCGCTTATAAGTCAGCCTCTTAGCATAGCATTCGTCATCCCGAGCGAAGTCAAAAGACCCCTAAAAGCCCGCTGAACAGCTCTGCTTTTGGTGTTTGGATGTGCCTTTGGTGTTTGGGTCTGCTTTTGATGTTTGGATCTGCCTTTGATGTTTGGATCTGCCTTTGATGCTTGGGTCTGCTTTTTGTGTTTGGGTCTGCTTTTTGTGTTTGGGTCTGCTTTTGGGTGGCGCAGCGCTTCAGCGCTGCGGTTAGCAGCTTGTTTTCCTGGCGGCTTTAGCCGCTGAGATGACGTGGATTGGGAAGGGCACGGCTTCAGCCGTGCCGACACGCTGCCATGGCGTCGCGGCTTTAGCCGCTGGGGTTAAGCTCGTGTCGCAGATCTGCCCGTCCGTTCACCGGAGAACGAGCCTCGACGTTGACGGGTGGCCCACTCAAGCCCGATTTTGGCTTGAGTGGGGCAGTTCGACGGCTGGACAAAGTCTTCCCGCCGCTCGTTCGCGTTTTCACGCCGTCCATTCCGACTTGATCTCTACACGTCCTTCAGCGCCGATAGCGGAGTGGCGAAAGCTGCTCCACTGCCAGTCCTCCGGACGATCGCATAACCCCTTGCTTCACTTCTCCACAAACTGCGGATAATTTGGTAGTGGTGCCGTTTGTTTTCCACAGGTGTTACGCTCTCCGTGTAGCATCACTGGCCGCGTAATTCTCTATGTTGCCATCTGAACTCATTGCGAAACTAGGTGAGTGCGCTATCACCAATTTTTCTGCTGCGAGAGACGGATGGTTTGATAAGCAGACTGTGTTTAGTGGAATCGTGATCGCGGGGTTGGTATTTGAAGGCCCAGAACTTATACATGAGTTGCTGGCGATTGCGCAGAAAAACTTCCCGAGTTTTCGATATGTATTCCCAGACGCACTGGTGGAATACGCGAAAATAGGTGCCTTCGTCGGCTGGATTCTTATTATTGCGGGATTGCTGGGAGAAATGAAGGCCAGTTCAAGGATAGTGGATTTGAGCGCCCATATCCAAGAATGCAGCGATGCCAAAGTGACGAAAGCTACGCTAGAGGCTGGCGATGCTGCGACATCTGCTTCACTTGCTAGACGTGAAGCTGCACGCGCAAAGGACAACGCGGACGTGGCGGCCAAGCTGGCCGCAGATGAGCGAAGTAAGCGAATCAAATTAGCTAACTTGCTTAATCCTCGCTCACTAAATGAGCAGGAAAGGAAAGAAATTGCAGATGAACTCAGGCCTGTAGCCAATCCTGACGTGAAGGTAGAGATATTTACGACCTCTGGGAATGGCCTTAGACTCGGCATTTTGATCTGGAACGCGCTGAAAGATGCTGGGTATAACCCCATACTGCAAAACCCATCTACCGAGGTGTGGTACGAGACAAATGTTGGCGGCCCAATTGAATCGCGGGCAACTGTTGAGGCCATTAGCAAAGCACTGAATAAGAAACTCCCGCTGTTTGGCCTTACCCCGACCTTGCCAAGGGGTTCCCCTGTAAGAGTAACAGTTGGAGAAAAAATGATCGGCGCAATACCGGCTGAACTGCTCAGCGGTACTCCAAAAAGAACCAAAGAGCACAGGATTGCGGACCGCAAATAAGCCGTTGTCGCCTGTGGACGCGAAACGGAACCATTACCGATAATTTCGAATATTGGAAATCGTAGTACCGCTTTTGACAAAATCAAAAATCAACAATCAACAATGAAAAGTATTAAGCCGCCTTCCGCCCTTCCTTCTTCACCCGCGCCCTCGCCGCTGACATTCGTGCCACCACCCCGCCAACCCTTCTCATGCTCATGAGGAGAACCACCAACGCGCCTACAATCAACCCCACCACAAGAAGGTCCGGCACGATGTTACGCTTCCGAGGAACCTCCTGCGGTTTCTTCGGTTCCCTCGACGCTTCCGGAAATTCCACTGGCACACGGTTCAAGACATCCACATTCACGCCAAACTTTTCCTTTGTTGGCTGAATCCCCGGAAGGGCTGCGACCGTGGCTGGCGCCGGCTGCGTCGCCACCACAGGCGGCTGCACTGGCTTTGCCCGTTTATGTTTTTTCGACGCTACTTTAGGCGGTTTCTTGGGAACGGGTTTGAGTTTCGGTGGTGGCGCTGGCTTGGGCGCCAGCTTGGCCAGATCGACAGCCCTTGGCTGCATCTTCGGATACACAAATTCCACGCCGCGAGTTGACCCCGGATAGAACCACGTGCGGATAGCCGCGGGCGCACCAGCGGCTTTGGTCGAAAACGTCATTACCGTTTTCTCAGTCTGCCGCAAACGGTATGTCGGTATTGCCATGATCGTGCCGTACAGGTGTTTTTCATCCTCGCTGAGAATTTGAATGATGTTGGGATTGGCGGACGGATCTAACACCTTGAAAACGTACTTGCCGGCGGGCAAAACTTGCCCTCCCGGAATCTCAACTCGATGATTGAACGAGACAATAGTCTTCCTGTTTTCCTCGTCCGCCTTTGCTCCGCCCAATAGTCCCAGGGCGAGAGAGATCATCACCGCGACTACTTTGACTCGCCTCATTTTTCGCAGAAAAGATGTTTCATCGGACTCTTGATATGCTTGCCCCGCTTCTGATTGGGAATGGCCGCACTTCGCCCCGAGTTCAATCGGCCAGAGATCGTCCGCCCTTTGGATGGAGAAACCGACCAGCCGGGTAGCCCACCCTTCCGGTCGCGTTGAAATAAACAACTCCCCCGCTTGTCTTCCGCCACCCCGACCAAGGCATCGATCGTGTCATCCCGAGCGAAGCCGACGGACCTTGCGCCTACCATGAAAAGACTGGAAACGTTGTGCAATAGGAAGGACGGCATCTGGAAAGATCGGGAAGGGCACGGCTTACAGCCGTCCCGAGGCGCTAACTTGAAAGGGCACGGCTTCAGCCGTGCCGATACTCCCCAGAGATCGCGGCTTTAGCCGCTGATTTTCGCACAAAACAAAAGCCGCCGATTCCGGCGGCTTCTTGAAGCTTTTGAAACCAGAAACCAGACACTAGAAACTAGTCCCTAGTCCCCCAACACCGGCTCCCCTACTTCGACCTTAACGTGTTCCTGGCCCTTTGCCGGAGTCAACGCCCCCAACGGAATAAATCCGTTCTCGGCCACCACCGGCTTCTCTTTCAAAACAACTTCACGATAAAGAGCCGCCATGCGCGCGTTGTAAGCCGGATCATTTTTCTGCTTCAGATCACGCGCCCGAATCTTTTCCTCACGCGCGTTCTTGGCAATGCCCAGCTTGTCCAGATCGTGCTGCTCTTCCAACGTGACGATCCCCTCCGAGAGCAACAGCGAATGCTCCGCGTTCTCCATCTTCACATTCTTGCCGCCGGCGAAGATTTCGTGACGTCCATGCTCCTCATACCACTTGGTGAGAGTAGCCGTCATGTGCATCTTCTCGATGATATTCCGCCACCCCACGCCGGTGTTGTAAGCGCAGAAGGAAATCTCACCTTCCTGCGTGGCATAAGGAATGATGCACTGCTCAGTTCGCCGGAAGTCGTAATTGAACAGATCCTGAAACCACATTCCCGCAATAAACAGGAAGTTCCACCGGTCCTTGCGTCGCAACTCCACATCTTCAATCGTGCGCTCCGGACCAACCTTCCCGTAGTTCTTCCCCGTCGCATTAAAGTTCTTATCAAACTTCTTCAACAAATCCATCAACTTAAAATGCTTCGGCGATTGAAACGGATCGTAATTCTTCATCAAACACAGCGCCATCCCCACGATAGTAAGAAACTTCCCCCGCGCCGCGTCGTTAACCTTGGCAATGTCTTTCGCGAGCTGATCGCCTTTCAAAAACGCAGTAACCGGCACCGCTTCCTTAGTCTCCTTGTCAATCATCACAGCCATCCCCGTCCCACAATTCGGATGACATCCACATGAGAGTTGGCCCCAGTCGTTGTTTTTGTCTTCTACGTGCATTAGGTCGGCCCAATCGCTGAATGTGCCCATGAAGCTGATGGGGAACCAGTCGCGGGAGGGTTCGCCTAAGCCGGTTTGTGATTTTACGTCGTGAGCTAAGTGAGAGAGGGTGTAGCGCTGGGCGGTGCGGCGGTCGTCGGTGACGGCTTCGTCGCGGCCGGTAAAACTTACTGGTTGGAAGGAGAGGAATCCGATCTTTTTCGGATTGTCCAGGGCGAACTGGATGATGCGTCCTACTTGTTCGTTGTTGATGCCGTTGACGATCGTTACTACCGGGACGATTTCTACGCCGGCTTTGTGCAGGTTGTCGATGGCTTTTAGCTTTACGTCGAATAGATTACCGACCTTGCGGTGGGCGTTGGCGGCGTTGCCGATGCCGTCGAATTGCAGATAGGCGTAGCGCATTCCGGCTTCAGCGGCCTGTTGCGCGAATTCCAGACTCTTGGCAAATTCAATTCCGTTGGTGGCTGCCTGCACGCTGTTGTATCCCACTTTGCGGGCGTAGCGGACGGCGTCGAGGAAATATGGCGAGAGCGTGGGCTCACCGCCGGAGAACTGCACTGACATCTGACGCCGCGGCTTGATAGTGATGGCGTTGTCGAGCATGGTCTTGATGTCCTGCCAGCTCAACTCGTGCACGAAGCCGACCTGGTTGGCGTCCATGAAACAGGGATCGCACATCATGTTGCAGCGGTTGGTGAGATCGATGGTAAGAACCGAACCGCGTCCGTACTTGACGGTCGAGGAACCGTGGTGGTGGAGCTTCTCGTCGTTGTGGGCGCGAATGTCGCGTCCGGGAAAAACTTCTTCCAAGTGGCGCGAGAACTCGGGATCGATCGACATCACATCTTCAAAGTGGCCGTGCTTGGGGCAGTCCTTGACCATGAGGATCTTGCCGTCGCGCTCGATGATCTGAGCCTTGATCTCGCCGACTTTTTCATTGAGCAGGATTTCGTAGGGCAATTTGCCGTCGAGAATCTGCTGACGGATCTCGGGGATACATCTGGGGCAAAGCGAGTCGGTGCTACGGGGCCAGCCCAGTGGTGGCTTAGTCTTCTCATAAGACTTGAGCAATGGCTTGTCGGACCACTTAGGTTTGGGAGAAGGATTGGGCTTAACGCGATTGAGGCGTTGGAATACCGCCCAAGCTCCTGTGGCAGCAATCGTGACTGCTTTCTCCACATATTTGACTGGTTTGTGCATTTGTTCTCGCTTTCCACTGCTGGAATTTCAGGCAATTCACGAGAATTGCCAGTTTTCCACCCTATCCTTTGGAAGCCGCCGGATAGGGCTTTCCCCACTGCTGGATGTCACTATCTTATTGAGGGAGTAGAGGGAAGGCACGTGGATGGCAATGAACAGCGGAAAAATGCGGTTTAGTGGCGAGTTTCGGCATTGGGCGGAGGGGTAAATCGTTGAAACGAAAGCGAGATTTACGAAGTACGAGTTTGGATTGACGATTTGAACGGCAGGATCTGCCAATAGAACTGGAGATCCAGGTTCGAGATGGAATCCCTGGGGTGGTACGCCGCCGTACGGTGATCAGCCCGAAGATCAAGAACAGATTGAGAAGGGGGTAAAGTATTTCAGACGCGTGTGGCGACAAAAGTAGCTAGTTGCGGCGTGGCGCTTGTCATGGTGGCGGGCGCAGTTTTTCTTGGATACCACTATGTTATGTCTTCAATTTTGTCGAGTAATTGCGGCAATAGGATTCTTAAGGAAGTCCCGTCACCCGATGGAGCCTATGTTGCCACGCTATTTGAGCGGAACTGCGGAGCTACTACGCCATACTACCGAGTCGTAAGCCTTCGGTCCGCAGGCTCCAAGTTCGACCCGGAAATGAAGGATGATTGGATTGTTCAAGTGGAGCAACAACCGGACATTCTCCTAAAATGGGATGACGCTAGGCATCTCTCAGTGCGCTCTGACTGGAGCGATGAGAGCCCATCTCCGCGTGCGTCTTGGAGAGATGTCACGATTCTTCGTGAGCCTTCCAACTGATTGCTGGGAGGGTGGGCCACCCGCCTGCGACTGTGTTGGCGGAAGAATACGGATGGGCCCTGATCTTTGCGTTTTGACGGCATGGTACGCAGGAATCTTAAGCCTTCGGCTCGAACTGAAGTGTTCACTCAGCGCACGGGTTTGAGGAGTGTAATTTGCGATGATTTCAGAAGAAACGCGAGTTTTTAAGCTCATCGACGAGTACTCAAGAGATCAGCACCGTTGCTTCGTGACGGAGATGTTCCTCAAAGAGGCCACGAGCGGGTACACCCTATGCTTTCGACCTATTGCCGCCGAGAGGGATTCGCCCAATCGGTATG